>WNGF01007072.1_pt1 | contig 13710 bp, 13 predicted proteins | sample 5400641 | NCBI WGS metagenome assembly WNGF01 (sample SAMN13153371, study PRJNA577476) | soil metagenome | isolation source: 80 cm soil or saprolite under grassland replicate 2 | place: USA:California | collected 2016-06-15
GTCCAATGTCCAATGTCCAATGTCCTATTCTCCAAACTCGACTGTCAAACGTATCACGCTCAATGCCAAAGAGTTGTCTTGCGACGTTGGACATTGGACATTGGACTTTGGACGTTTTTATCGTGTTACACTCGCGTCCTGTCCTACATGGCCAAACACGGCAAACTTCAGATAGCGCTCGAATATGCACTCGCGCGGGCAATTCTTTCCGGCCTCGGCGTGTTGCCACGCCGGCTGGCGATAGCTGTAGGCCTTTCAATTGGACGCGTGGCTTACCTTCTGCCGGGTAATCTCCGGCGCACTGGAAGACGCAACCTCGAGATCGCTTTTCCGGAAATGCCGGAGCGGGATCGAAAACGGTTGCTGCGCGGCTGCTTCCTGAGCCTGGGCCGGCTCCTCGGAGAGTTTAGTCAACTGCCACATGCTACTCCGGAGAAACTGCGCAAGCTGATCGAGTACGACGAAGTTGGTCTAAGTCACTTGAGGGAAGCGGAGAGGAATAAGCGCGGGGTTATTTTCTTAACCGGACACCTCGGTGTTTGGGAACTGCACAGCTTTGGTTGGTCCGCGCTTGAGTATCCGCTCAGCTTTTTGGTTCGCCCGCTCGACAATCCGCGCATCGAAGAAATGATCGAAAACGTTCGGACGAGGTTTGGCAACCGCGCGATAGATAAACAAAGTGCGGCCCGGCAGTCGCTGCATGTGTTGCGCGAAGGCGGCACGCTCGGCATCCTCTCCGATCTCAACACACAGACACGTGAAGGAGTATTCGTTCCGTTCTTTGGAAAGCTGGCCTGCACAACAGCGGGCATTGCGACGCTAGCCTTGAAGACCGATGCGGTGGTGATTCCAACCTGCGCCGTGTGGGACAAAAGGCGGAAACGCTACTTCTTCCACGGCGATCCGCCAGTTGAGTTGGTGCGTACCGGTGATCACAACAAAGACATCGAGGTGAACACCGCTCGCTTCGCGGCGGCGGTTGAGCGTATGGTCCGTCTTTACCCTGATCAGTGGCTTTGGATTCATAAGCGCTGGAAAACGAGGCCGCCGGGGGAACCGGATGTGTATCAGTAAGGGGGGAATGGGGGAACAGGGAAATGGGGGAACAGGGGTAAAGGTGAAAGGGGAATAGGAACTGGTTGGTCGACTCTTATTATTTTCTATTCAGCCCCTTTCCCCGTTACCCTTTACCCCTGTTCCCCCATTTCCCTGTTCTCCCTTTACCCTTTACCCTTTACCCTTTACCCTTTCCTCCATGCAAGCTTCCGCCGAACAAGAGTTCAAGGGTGCGCATGCCGCCGAGGAAACGATCGCGCGCGCTTACAAATTTGCGAATCTCTCTTCCTATCCGCCAAAGAAGAGGTTCCTGATTCGCGCGGCGGATCTCGCGTTCTTTCTCTTAATCAAAGTAATCGGGCGGACAATTCGTTGGCAGGTGACCGGCTGGGAAAACTGGGAGGCCGCTATGCGCGATGGCCAGGTCCCGATCTACACCTTCTGGCACAACCGCGTGTTTCTCGCAACCTACTTCTGGCAAAAGCGCCGCATCGTCGTGATGACCTCACAGAGTTTCGATGGCGAATACATCGCGAGGTTTATTCAAAGATTTGGTTACGGCGCTGCCCGGGGTTCAAGTACCCGCGGCGCTGTCGGCGCGATCATAGAGATGACGCGGCTAATGCGCGCCGGATCCCCGACCGCATTTACTATCGACGGCCCGAAGGGTCCACGTTACGTCGCCAAAATGGGGGCCGTATTATTGGCAAAAAAGACCGGGCAGCCGATTCTTCCCTTTACGATCACCGGGCGACATTGGGAGGCGAAACGAAGCTGGGACGGATTCCAGGTTCCCTTGCCTTTTTCGCGGGCACGTGTCGACATTGCACCTCCAATCTACGTTCCTGCAGATACTGACGACGAAGGACTCGAGGCAAAACGCGACGAACTGCAGGCAGCGCTGGATACAATCAATCAAGCGGTATAGAACTGGATGCATGGTAGATAAACAGCCACTGCAAAATACGCAAAGGTGCCGCAATCCGGCGGGGGCAAGCCCACCTTCCTTACCTGAGAGACTCCCAAGCTTGCGTCACTCATTGTCGTTGAACGCCCTTGACGTATGCGATCCGAAGTCGACTCTAATCAGCTCTCGCGAATTGCTCTTCGTGAGCAGAGTCAACCAGCACCATTCCCACAACGTCTCTCGGATACATGCTCGCGTACCTCGCATTCTTAGCGCCGAAGTGGGAACAGATTCGCCAGGAACTGCAAACAAGACCTGGTGCACCGCTCGGCCAGAGGCAAACAGATAATAGCGACCAGGAGCGGGCACTTCATCCAGCGCGACGAGCCGGAACTGGTTGTAAGTTCTATTCGAGAAGTGATTGATGCGACGCGCAAACAGAAGTAAAAACCAGGGTGTGGCAGCGTCAACCAAACAATGTCTGAGATGGATGTACAGGATTTTCGCAGCGGCTACGTCGCCTTCATCGGCAGACCGAACGCGGGCAAGTCTACTTTGTTGAATCAACTTATCGGTCAGAAGATTGCGGCCGTTTCCGACAAACCACAGACGACGCGTTTCAAGATTCAGGGGATTATCACCCAACCGCAAGGTCAAATTGTTTTGGTTGACACGCCCGGAGTACACAAGCCTGGCTACGAAATGAACCGGCGCATGATGGCGACGGTGCAGGATGCGCTGTTGGGCGTGGATCTCGTCTGCCTGATACGGGATGCGTCTGTCTCCACCGGTGCCGGTGATAAGTTTGTCCTCGAGCTGGTCCAGCGATCGAAGAAGCCGGCACTACTACTGCTCAACAAGATAGACAAACTCAAAGACAAGGCCGCGCTGTTGCCGCTGATCGACTGGTACCGAACGGAATATGATTGGCGCGAGATTATTCCCATCTCGGCCTTGCGAGGAAATGTGGGGGATGTCCTGCCAGCCGAAATGATCAAAAACTTGCCCGGAGGGGAGCCGTTATTTGGCGAAGATGAGTTGACTGATCAATCAGTGCGCACAATGGTTGCCGAAATCGTGCGGGAGAAGATCCTACAAACCACTGGCGATGAGATCCCTTACGTAACGGCGGTGGCCACGGAGAAATGGGAAGAGGTGCGCGAAGACTTTACGCGTATCCACTGCGCTATCTTCGTAGAAAGACCTTCGCAAAAAAAGATCGTAATCGGCAAAGGTGCGGCGCGTTTAAAAGAGATTGGTATCGAGGCGCGGCAGGACATTGAAGGTCTGCTGGGACATCGCTGTCATCTGGAGTTGTTTGTGAAAGTTGAAAAAGACTGGCGGGATAAAGAGGGACTGCTGGACGACCTCGGCATCCGCCAGGGGTAGGTCAGGTCGGTTGGCGTTTGTTAGGCCGCTATCACTTCGTTGATAAATTTCGACTTGGCGGTGTGGTATTTGGCGCGGCTGTTGCTGAACTTTCTGCTTAGCTCTTCCTTCAGCTTTCCATACTCTTGTGCTAGTTCTGGATCACTTCTCAAACGATCGCGGAAGCACAAATTGTTTGTCCATTCAGCGCTTCCGTATTCGACGACATGAAGCAGGTGTGTGCGCGCCACACCCTTCCCAAATACATAATCGTTCGCAATATCTGCCTGCGCAATATAGTCATAGCCGATAGCCTCCAGCGCTGCCTTGCACAGCAGAGCTTTCTCAAGTTGCGCAACACCAGCCATCATATCAAGAATAGGCTTAGCTTTAATTCCAGGAATCGCGGTGCTGCCGATATGCTGGAGATCAAGAATGAGATGGCCGACAGCTGCCACAATCCGTTTCTCTTCTTCGCGGTAGAGTTCAGCCCACAGCGTAGTGTAGTCGTTAAGGCGAACGACAGTGTTTTCAAGTCCTGGTACACTGTGGCTGTGGCTGCTCTCTTTGCTCATAATTCTTTCGGCAGAATTGCTGCATATCAACGTTAGAGTTGAGTAGCGATTTGCCAAACGTTGCCGAACGGGTCTTTGACCATCCCACGACGATCGCCATAGGGTAAATCTTTTGGCTCTTCAAGCGACACGGCGCCAGCTTCCAGCGTACGCTGGTAGGTCGTGTCGACGTCGTCAACATAGAGGTAGAGAAATGCAGGCATCGCGTCACGGGGGCCAACGCTGCTTACGCACTCTACGCCGTTTGTTTCAACCCACTCAATGATAACTGGGAAAGGAAGGGTACAGGTTAGCGCGTGCTGCGTGCCACTCATTAAATGGAGTGCTTCACTTTCAATCGCCAGGAAGGTTTAGGTCCGAAGGACCGGCAGTTAGTAGCCCCGTCCGTCAGGGCGGGGACTTCATCCTCTCCATAGTCCAGAGGCCCCCGGAAGATCGAGGCGCCGGCACAAACCCTGTCGCACCTTCGGCGCTCAGGTAACTCACCGTCGCGGTTACCCGCCCTCACGGACGGGGCTATTAACTGCCAGTCCTTCGGACCTGGGAGTTCAAACTGAACCAGTATCCATGAGCTCACCCTCGCTTCTCAAATCTTTGTAGTTTATTCTCGCCCGTTAAGTCCGCTTGTTCTTCTGAAGAAAGTTCCAGGCAAAGAAAAAGCGTGAGTTCCACAAAGGAGGATAATTCAGCAGGCCTTTGGTATGCGCTCGATGTTGAGGTGCAGGCATCTGCACGCGAGGCAGTCGAGTATGCGCTTATGGAAGCCGGGGCGTTGGGAACGGAGACAAACGAGCATGAAGACAAGCTCGTTCGCGTCACTGCTTATTTTGAGCACATGCCAAACCGCGAATCAGTGCGGGCTGAGATGGCAGAAGCTCTGCGCGTTTACGGTTTATCTTCCTCTTCCGTAAGAGAAATGAAAGTTCGCGAAGTGGCGGATGAAGACTGGCTGGGCGAATGGAAGAAAAGCTGGCAGCCCGTGGGGGTTGGTGAGCGTTTCATAATTGCGCCGCCCTGGGCTGAGATTTCCGATTACCGGGATCGGATTGTAATTCGCATCGAGCCGGGCATGGCCTTCGGCACTGGAACGCATGAGACTACCCGTCTCTGCCTCGCCGCTATCGAGAAGTATTTTGCCGGTGGAAGTTTTCTCGACGTAGGAACGGGAACGGGAATACTTGCCATTGCGGCGGCGAAACTTGCGGGGTCCCCACGCGGGCAGCCCGCGTGGGGTGCTGGGCTTTTTCCCGAGGCGCGCATTGAGGCTTGTGATACTGATGCGGATGCAGTAGCGATCGCGCAAGAGAATGCGCGTCTGAACGGCGTTGCCGAAAAGATCACTTTTCGCGTTGGCACTGTTGAAGAGGAGACAGGCTCCGCGGATGTTGTCTGCGCGAATCTGACCGCAGACGTCATCGTCCGGCTGTTGCCCTCGCTCCTAGCCGTCACGTGCGGACATTTGATTCTTTGCGGAATTCTGGATACACAGTTAGAAGCTCTGAAAGTTCGCTTACTTGAATGCGGAGTGAGCGCGCCGTGCGAGATCATTCAAGACGGCGAGTGGATTGCTCTGGTTCTTTAGACACAGATAGCTTTATCAGGAAGCAGATGGTTCTCTGGTCCGATAGGACCGCAATGCTTATAGCACTGCGGCCTAACCAACATCTTTTGCGGAGTGAAGTCTTCGGACTTCACTCCGCAAAGCAGAGGGATTCGACCTGAGTCCTATAAACATTTCGTTCCTAACGGAACTAAGACCATTTGATTGATTCTAATGGCGACACAATGAAAGTTACCCTTGTTTACAACTGAAATCCCGACTGACAACATGAGATCCGGAACCTGAAATCTGACTTTATGACTCGCCGCAGATTCTACGCGCCGCCATACGCCTTCGATGCAAATCTCCAGAGCGTGACGCTGGCGACCGAGGAAGCGCGACACTTGCGCGATGTACTGCGTCTCAAGCCCGGTGACGAAGTGTATGTTTTCAACGGCGCCGGGAGAGAGTTTCATTGCCTTGTGGAAGAGAGCCGGCGAGATCGCGCTCAGCTCAAAGTCATTTCGGAAGTGGATCCCGCGCGCCCCGAATCACCACTAAGGTTAACTCTGGCGGTCGCTCTGCTGAAGGGAGAGAAGTTTGACCTGGTGGTACAAAAAGCGACGGAATTGGGTGTCGCGCGCCTGGTGCCGATAGTGACGAAGCTCGCCGACATTCGCTTGCGCGACGAATCGGACGCCGCTAAGCGGGTTGGGCGCTGGCAGCGCATCGCGCTAGAGGCAGCCAAGCAATCCGGACGGGCCGTTATTCCCGAGATCACCAGCCCCAGGTCTTTTGAATCCCTGCTTCAAAACGCTGCGCGCAATTCTCAATCCTCCGTGGCCACAAGCGAGCGGAACTGTCTGCTGTTTTCGGAGCGCGATGGCCAAACGATACTGCAAGCAAAGGAGACGTTGACGGCGACCGCATCCTCACTAACTGCGCTTGTTGGCTCCGAGGGTGGCTGGACGGACGAGGAGATCACTAGGGCGCGGCAGGCAGGGTGGACAATCGTTACGCTTGGCGGGCGTACGCTGCGAGCGGAGACTGCCGCAATCGCGGTCACTGTTTTACTCCAGCACATCGCCGGCGATCTAGTTTGAGACTAGCCAAAATGGCCGCGGATCTGCGCGGATGCGCGCAGATCAAGACGAGAACTTTTGGAAATTGTTTTGCTGATATCCGCGTCCATCTGCGTTCATCCGCAGCTGGTCTGCGGCGGGTCAACAGTGAGGCAGTTAGAAGATGGGCCGCAATAAATACATTGTCTTCGTCACCTTGTTGTTGCTGATTGTTCTCGTGGTTGCGTTCACCATCCAGATTCGAAGACTACAAAAGCAGTTACGCTCGTCAGTTCGGATCGTTGCTGCTGAATCGAAGTCGCGCGGAGACACTAATCAAAACGAATTCGATCAGGACGCCGCCACGTCCTCGAAGCTTCCTGAAGTTTTGGTGAAGTTTCGCGCCGGCGTTTCTGAGGATGTCATTAACGAGATCACTGGACGTTTCGGCGATCGCATCCAGGATGAGATCGAAGCAGTTCCCGGACTAACCGCTATTGACGACTCTGAAGATACGGAAGCAACACGCATTGCCGCGCAGTATCGAGCTTTACCCGAAGTTGAATACGCAGAGCCTAACTACGAAATAAGTCTCGACCGGGATGGCGTGGAAACCAGCGGCGTAAGGATGAACGATCCTCGGCTGGAAGAACAATGGGCGTTGGCTAACGATGGTCGTAATGACGGCAAAAGAGGCGCTGACATCAGTGCCATGCGCGCGTGGACCATAACCAGCGGCAGTGATGACATTGTAGTCGCCCTGCTTGATAGCGGCGTCGAATACATTCACGCCGACCTCGTCAACAATATTTGGACGCGGCCGGCTAACATTGAAGGCTATAGATCGAGACCTCGGCACGATTGATGATGTCCACGGTATTAACCTTGTAGAAAGCAACGGCGAGCCTACAGACGAGAATGGGCATGGAACAAACTGCGCCGGGGTCATTGGCGCGGAGTGTGGAAACAAGCTGGGTATTTGCGGCGTCAACTGGAAAACCCAAATTATGCCTCTGAAGGTTCTCAACGCTGGTGGCTTCGGTACTGTCCTCGGCGCCAGCCAGGCTATCAACTACGCGATCGATCGGAAGGGTACCGGCGTAAACCTCCGCATTATCAATGTGAGTTGGGGGTTAACCGAACACTCTCGGGCGCTCGAAGATGTGATTCACAAAGCTTCTGAAGCCGGCATACTTTTTATTTAGTTTTCGGCTCTATTTTTCTTGCCGATTAACGAACTCAGTGAGTTAACGTCGGCGCTGACTTGCGTCGAGGGCGGCGCATGCCTGATAATCAAAAACGATGATTGCCCTGATTCATACCAAATCCGGACCTGATCTTTTAAGGAGAGTATAAAGAGTGAAAGCGGAATTGCAGCAATTAGTCGCTCTACAAAACCTGGATACAAGCATAAGAAAACTACAAGCAGAACTAGAAGCGATACCCGAAAGGCGCGCTCAGATCGAGTCAGAATTCGATCAGCGCGCCTTTGAAATTCGGGCCCTGGAAACTCGCAGAGATGAAGCCAGACATACGCGTACACGACTCGAAATAGAAGTTGGGGAGCAGCGTGTGCGAGTTGAACGCGCCGAACGCAATCTGATGTCGTCGAAGAAGCAGGACGAGTACACTGCCGCCATTCGCGAGGCTGATGCAGCCCGCAAACAAATCGCCGCGCTGGAAACTCAGATTCTTGAACAGATGGAAGCACTCGAACAGGCGGAAGCCTCCCTCACCGAACGTGCGGGAGAGATCGCCTCATTAAATTCTGATCGCGAGGCACGCTTGCAATCGTTTGACGAAGAGACTCGCCAACAGGCAGACAAGCTCGCGATGAGTCGTACGGAGCGCGAGCGCTTAGTCGCGGCTTTACCCAAGTCAATGGGCTCGCTTTACGTTCGTATCAGCGCACGCATACGTGATGGCGTCGCAGTTGCCGAAGCGCGCAATGGTGCGTGCATGGCCTGCTTTATGGCGCTCCGGCCGCAGGCGATGGCGCAGGTTAGACGCGGCGAGGAAGTGGTCACCTGTGATAATTGCAACCGCATTCTCTATTACGCTCCGGCGGATTCCGCTCCCGCCAGTGCTACCTCCGCACAACCAAAAATGGCCCACACTTAAGGACGCGAATCGCCCTTGTTATTCTTGTTACGTTGGGCAACCAGCGGAGCAAGCGCATCTTCCCAACTGTGAGACTTCTAATTAGCTCGGTGAAATCTCGCCTTGAAGGCCTCTCAAGCAAAAATCAGAAATCAACCCTAATCAGCTCGTGGTCGGGAGGTGGGCTTGACCCCGCTGATTCGCTGGCAGTCAGGCCTCAACGGTTGAAGGTTCGCCAGTGATCAATCATATTCTGTGGCCCACGATATCGAACGTGAACTTCACCTTGTTGCGCACGCGAACCATTCCATGAAATGCTGACGTTGCCTTCACGTTGAACTTGCTGCGGTCGATGCTGAATTCACCAACCGCGCGCAAATTGTTGCCAGTCACAGTGACCTTTGCGGGAATCTCGATACGGCGAGTCAAGCCATGGAGCGTGAGATCGCCGCCAATCTTCAGATCGTATTGGCCGTTGCCCAGCGATTTGCCCTTCACTTCGGTGCTCTTGAAAACGATCTCCGGATACTTCGCCGGCTCCAGGACGATCTCTCGCAGTTCCTTATTAATGATCTGTTTTTGCGGTTCGGTAAAAACGTCACTCGTCTCGGCCATCGAGTCAGTTTTCACAGCTAGCTGCAGCGAAGCTGGAGTTATGTTGTCCGGAGTAATCTGTGCTTCGCCGGAGAACTCGCGAGCAGCTACCAGATGTTCGTGACCCTTGAACCAAAACAAACCACCTCGAAGGCCATGGGCGATAAATTTGCTCTGGCTGGCATCAAGCTGGAAGCGAAGCGGACCGCTCGACTGGGTAATCCCACTGGATGCCGGCGCGGCAGTTGCTCCACCGCATAGTCCTACTGTTCCAAGGCTCAACGCACAACAGAGAACTATCAACACAGTCTTTGGTGGATGGGCCGTCGCACCTCGTCCGAGTGAATGATCGATCGAATACCGATTGAGATTCACCAACCACAGCAAAACGAAGTTAACGAAGGCGTATTGAAGATTGTGCGCGACTGTGGGAAAGTCACCCAGCATCACCGTTCCGAAGGTCAGCGCTATAAAAAGCAACCCGGAAAGGGCCAGCGCCAAAGTTGTAAACAAGCCCAGCAGGATCAGTAGACCAAGTATTACTTCCGCAAACGGCAGCACATACGCAAACGGCGTAACGAGTGCCGCAGGCAGTTTTCCAGAAAACTGTTGATTCATCCCGCCGACGAAATTGCCAAGCCCTCCCATGAATTTGCCGATGCCGGCAAAAAGAAAAATTACACCCAGGGTTGCACGAAGCAGCGAGTAGGCGAGTTCGCGATGATTTGTCATTCCCAAAACCTCCTGTGATAGCGCCCATTGATTGCGGGCATCTGAGCATGTCAGCACCACTCGCGGGGCGGTGGATTGAAACTGAAACATCCGCCAACTACCGTAGGCGATACTGACAGGCAAAAGTTAAGGCGATAAAGGGAGGAATCGGGAATCCGGCTTTGATTTGATTAGAATTTGTTTTAAGGGGATTGCGTTGTAAAGTTACCGAAAAAGTATTCAATTTGCAAAATAGTTCGTTTTGTAATGCGCTTTGGACCTTTACGCCCCGGACGGTTCAATTGGGTTTTTCGACAAGAAAACAATGACTGCAAAGAACGCAAAGGCCACATAAAGAACCGCTAATTCTGTAGAACTTTTAGCGGCGGACAAGTTGAGTGATTTCCACATTGAGTGACAGACGAGAATGTCTGTCCTACTCTAAGAGTTATGGTAAAGTCGAAAACAGGGTCGCAAAAACAGACCGTGAAACGCACGCCCGAAAAGAAGGGCACCGCGCTTTCCGTTCCCGAGTTTCTCAAACTCAAACAGCCGAAAGGTGATCTGCTTCTCGATGTCGAGGGCCAAACGGTATCGTTGACGAGCCTGGAACGCGTCTACTGGTCCGACGAGAAGATCACGAAGTTTGATCTGCTTTGCTATTACCTGCAAGTCAGCCCACACATATTGCCCTTTCTCAAGAACCGTCCGGCAATACTGCAGCGCTGGCCGCGCGGGATTAATGCACCGATGTTCTTTCAACAGGATCTCGAGAGCGCACCCAGTTTCATTAAGACCGTGAGGCTCCGAAATCAGGTCGGGCGAGAACTCGATTATGCTGTTTACACGACGACGGCGTCCCTGCTTCATTTCGTGAACCTGGGAACAATCGAACAGCACCCGTGGCATTCGACGACGGCAAATCTTGACAAGCCTGACTGGATCGCTATCGATCTCGATCCCAAGGAAGCTCCCTGGGAAAACGTGCTGCAGGTGGCGCTGGTTACCAAAGAGGTTTGTGATGAAGTGGGAGTAAATGCGTTTCCGAAAACTTCCGGCTCGTCAGGGATACATGTCTATCTGCCGCTGAAGCCGGCGAACAAGTATGAAAGTGTGGCCGAGTTTTCGCGGTTGCTCGCGGGCGAAGTGGCGCGGCGAGCACCAAAGATCGCCACGGTTGAGCGGACTATTGCCAAAAGAAAGAGGGACCAGGTCTACGTTGATTGGATGCAAAACGCGCGCGGCAAGAGCCTGGCGGCGGTGTTCACAGCGCGCGCGAAACCAAAAGCGACTGTGTCGATGCCTCTGACCTGGAAACAAATTGAGCAGGGCGTGAAGATTTCCGATTTTACCGTCAAAAACGTTCCCGCCCTGCTCAAGAAAAACGGCGATGCCTGGGCTGATTTTTTTGCGAGCCGCCAGAAGTTAAAGCTTGGCTGAATTCCTCTGGCTTGATCTTCACGCCGAACGAAAAACACAAAACCATCTTCCCGTTTTATGACTGAAAAAAGGAGCAGGTAGTCAACCTGCCCGGCGCGCACGTCTGCATGTCTGCTCGCCCTGATGTCCAGCCCGCACCGGGGGCCATGGCAAAAGGAATCCCATTCGTGTCAGGGCAAGTTAAGCCGTGGTTGCGAAACTTCGCCTGGTAAAGCGAACCGCCGAGGAAAGTGAATTCTTCGTCGTTCGATCTAATTCCCCTGGCGCCATCTGGCACACAGATCGCGAGCAGCGTCGGCCCAGTTTTGAAATTGAAACGTAAAGCCTGACTGGAGGAGTCTTGTCGGGATTACTCGACGGCTCTTAAGCATCAGTTCCGTTTCGCTGCGAAGAACGAATGCTCCGAGCTCTAACATCCAGTTCGTTGCCGGAAGACCAAAGGGTATGCCCCACGCTTTTCGCAGCGTCTGCATGAACTCGGAGTTGGGTAGAGGATTTGGAGCCGCCAGGTTAACCGGACCGGTAAGCTCTTCATGATGAATTAGCCAGTCGACCGTTCGCGCAAAATCTTTGTCGTGTATCCAGGAAACAAACTCCCTTCCGTCGCCAAAGCGCCCGCCCAGACCAAACCGCACCAACCGCAAAAGCATGTCGAAAGGTCCACCCCTCCCTGGACTCATTACAATTGCCGAGCGCATCAACACCTTGCGCGTATCTGGAGTTGCCGCTGCGTTGAATTCGCGTTCCCATTTCTTCACGACATCAATGCTGAAGCGCCAGGTTTCCGGGGCATCCGGTTCCGATCCACCGACGATTCCGGTTTGCTCGTCGTTAGGCGCGTCGTAACGGTGCGCATAGAGGGTGGCCGTGCTCACCTGAAGCCAAACGCGCGGGGCGGCGTTTGCCTCGGCGATAGCCTGCCCGACAACTCGTGTTGAGTTCACTCTCGAATCTATGATAATGCGGCGATTCTCTGCGGTGTAGCGACAATTTACGCTTTGTCCGGCGAGGTTGATGACAGCGTCTGCACCTTCTATTTCCGTGGCCCAGTCGCTCAATTTCTCGCCATCCCATTTCAACACGCGCCAGGGCAGCGCATTGGTTTGAGTTCTACTAAGTACGACGACATGATCGCCGCGTTGGTGAAACGCCCGGGCCAGAATTGTGCCCACCTGACCTGAACCTCCCGGGAGTACGATTTTCATTCATCCTCGCTTTTGGGTCTAAGGCTCCGCGCACCGGCCCTTAATGGCCGGTGCTTTTTTCAACGCTATCTCACGTTGCCTTCGGAGATGCTCGCGTTCCGCTCCAAAAGTGTCCTGGCCACTTTCTGCGCTATCTCCTCAATGCTCTCGTTTTCGTAAACAGGAATTCTCTCGTCTGCCAACTCGTAAAGGGGACGGCGCGCCAGGTAGAGTGTTTCCGCGAGCTCACGCGATCGTGCCAGCGGCCGTGCTTCATGGCTGGCCTCAATTCTTTTCCAGCATAAATCAAAGGACGAGTCCAACCAGACAGCCAATGCTTTGTGCTCTGCGATCAGCTGGCGATTCTCTGCGATCGTCCAGCCTCCGCCGCCGATGGCAATAACACAGTCAGTCGCTTCAAGCAGCACTTCACGCAAGGTTTGCGTTTCGACCTTGCGAAACCTTTGTTCGCCCTCTTGCTCAATAATTTCTCGAGGGCTTCGCTTTTCTCGCTGAGTGATCAGATTATCCAAATCGATCGCGCGTCGGTTCAGCTTGCGGGCAAGGCTCCAGGCAACCGTCGTCTTCCCTGTGCCCATGAAGCCAATGATTATGATTTGCTGATTGGTCATAACCGAGCGTCGGCCTTCTGGTTTGAAATGCTCTTATCATCTTTTCATAACTATTGAGGCAAGCGAAACTCTCAAGCGTAGATTGCCATACTCTCGCTGCTAACCAGGAGATCAACTCTGTCTTATTCGCTGATACTATCAATTGAGCACCGGTCAGCTGCGGTCCAACTTGATCTGTCTGATGCTATTGGATTTTGTGTATGTCACCTTCTTGACACGCGACCTGCCAGCGTGTTAAACCCTCGACCTTCCGTAGCTTTTGGAGTTCAAAAAGCCGAAAGAGCCACTCAGGGGATGGTTCTTGGAACGGTCATGTCTTTTTGATGGTGACACCAAGTGTGACTTTAGAAACGACTGAACTCAGCTTTCCCAGCCGCATCGAGGCTGTTAATGAAGCCGCTGCCGCTGTTTCTGAATTCATGAATCGCCTGGGAATCGGTGAGGATGTGGCCTTTGGAGTAGACATGGCTGTTCGGGAGGCAGTCACGAACGCCGTGATTCACGGAAACAAACTCAATGACGCGAAAGTTGTTGAGATAAGG
>WNGF01010342.1_pt1 | contig 13710 bp, 15 predicted proteins | sample 5400641 | NCBI WGS metagenome assembly WNGF01 (sample SAMN13153371, study PRJNA577476) | soil metagenome | isolation source: 80 cm soil or saprolite under grassland replicate 2 | place: USA:California | collected 2016-06-15
ACATGCTGATTTGCAGTTCTTCTCTGCTGGGCAAGAGACAGTTGGGGCACAGCAACGACACAGGTGAGCGCGAGAACGCGTAGTAGCATAATGCCTCCCACGAGTCATTGAATTCTACAACGGGCCGCAGTTGACGAAATCAGGCGATTTCGCTCAGGACCCCTTTCGATGAGTGCTATCGGGATTTTTCACCAATCACGATTCGGCTCACAACAATTTCGTTTCATTCACGCGCTCGACTGCAAACCGCAAGAATGCAACCGCATCAGCTTGTCGCTTCATCTCGCCGCCATACGCCCATCGCTCGGCTTCTTCTATCAAGTTTTTCCACTGTGGATACGTTGCTTTGGCCCACTGACCGGCGACCCTCTTAGAACCCGGCTCACCGTGAATAACGGTGTGCAGGATGCGGCACAAATTCAAAACCAGATACGACTGATAATGGCTACACGAGGTGGATGTCGATCGGCGGTATCAGCTCGTTGAAATCAGGTCCCTCAAGCGCAATGCCATGCTTGGAGAGAAGGTAATGGTTGATGATCCATTCATTTCCGGCTGGCGCCTCGGCATACAATGTGCCAAATCCCCACCACGGGCGCGGTGTTGCAGGAGGCATCAATTCGCGCATGAGTGCAAGAGGAACATAGGAGCACTCAACGCGGTTTGCCCATTCGGGACACCTTTGCTCTATCTCTCTGTGCAACCGTTCGACCAATCCGAGTTCACCTGCCGTCAGCGGACTCCGAACGACTGCCTGCAAATCTATGTCGCTTCTATCCGGCACGAAATCTCCGTAGGCGAGCGAGCCGGATAGATACAGGCCGACAACCTGTTTGCCGAGCAACCGTTTTAAGCTCTTCGCCCATTCGGTCAGCACGGTGTTGATCGCGGGATATGGAGCCTCAGTGATCACTTCAAAAGCGGCCAACGGTTATCACTTCAAAACCGCCAACGGAAGTGGCCGTCCAGGACTGAGATTGTTCTACCCTGCCGCCTCCTGTGGTGGCAAGTCGGTTTTGGTGCGCCAGCTCCGCGGGCCACACTTGAGCACGTGTCCGTGGTGCAGTAAGCGATCGAGCATGGCGCTCACGGCGGCCGCATCGCCTAGTAGTTTGCCCCAGTCTTCCACCGGGCGGTTCGAGGTCAGCATGGTGCTGGCGCGCTCGTAGCGTCGCATGATGATCTCCAACAGTTCTTCTGCAGCGGTGAGCGGCAGTTTGCGCATTCCGAGGTCGTCGAGGATGAGCAGGGGCACGGTGACCAAGAACTCCATGTGCTCTTTGCGGGTACCGTCGAGGGTGGCTTCGGCCAGCTCATCGAGCAAGGCGTGGGTTTCGCGATAGAGTACGCGGTACCCCTGTTGAATGGCCGCCTGGCCGATGGCTTGAGCCAGATGACTTTTCCCAGTGCCGGGCGGACCGAGAAACAAGGCGTCCTCGTGCCGGGCGATGAAGGTACCTGCAGCCAGATCGAAGAGCAGGCTGCGATTCATCTTCTTATTGAAGGTGAAGTCGAAGTTGTCGAGAGTCTTCTGGGAGTCGCGGAACTGGGCCTGCTTTTTCCGCCGCTCCAGCAAGCGCTCGCCACGCCGGGTCAGTTCGTCAGAGACCAGACAGGAGAGCAGATCGATGGGGGCGAGCGGTTCGGTTTGGGCCTGACGCAGGCGGGTCTCCAGCACGGCGGCCATGCCACCTAGGCGAAGTTGTTTGAGAGCACGATCAAGTTCGATCAGATTCATTCCTCTACCTCCTTGGTTTTGTAGTTGATGAAGTCGCGGTACTGCACCAGCTCTCGGATCAGGGGGTCGACTTGCTGCAAACTGAGTGGGGCTTGCGGGCAGCGCTCCAGATAGCGGCGGACAAAGCGGTATTCCTGCACTCCCATGTCCAGCGCAGCGGCGCAGGCTTCATCGACCGCCGCGGTGCCATACTTCTTGGCCAAAGAGAGAACGCCCAGGATGCGGCGCACGCCTACTTCGCCTTGCTGGCGATGGATGGCGTCGCAGAGCGTGCCGATGTGCGATCCGGCGCGACCCGCTCGCCACAGCAGTTGGGAAGTGCGCAGTGGTGTCCGCTTGGGGTGATCCTCTTCTTTAATGCGATACCAGCCGCGCTTCTGGCGCACGTGTTCGCGCAGCAGCTGTCCGGTCTTGGGATCGAGCAGGCGAACATATAGCTCATCCCATTGCACTCGAAGCACGCGCCCGATCCAACCCGGCGGCGCGCCGTAGTACGCGGCTTCGACTTCGACGCAGCCGTCCAGATGCACGATGCGATCGCCGTACTGGTAATAGCGGAAAGGCTCCAGCGGAAGTGGAAGCAACGCCGGTTTCTCTTCGGCAAACATAGCGGCGACCTGCCGCTTGGTGGTGCCGTGGATGCGCGTGTCGGCCCAGCGTTCTTCCCAGCGGTCGAGGTAGGCTTGGGCTTCTTGCAGGCTCTCGAAGCGCAAGCCTTTCAGTGGTGTTCTCTGCGCATGGCCGACGCCGGATTCGACTTTGCCTTTCCGATCCGGATCTTGAATGCGGCAGGGCATGGCCACCGCGCCGTAGTGCGCGAGCACATCCCGATAGAGAGGATTCAGAGTGGGATCGTAAAGGTCGGGGACGAGCACGCCCTCGCGCAGATTGTCGAGGACCACGATGCGTGTGGCCCCGCCGAATCGGCGAAACGCTCGCTCGTGCAGTTCCGCCCAGATGCGGGCGCTGGAGCGGAAGGCAAGCAGGCGAACCGACTTGCGACTGCAGCCCAGGGTCATCACAAACAGCCGGGTGCGCCGGTACTTGCAGGTCTCAGGATCGCGCACCATTGGGCCGGTGCCGTAATCAACTTGCGCTTCCTGGCCAGGAGCGGTGACGATCACCACGCGAGCTTCGGGCACTTGTGCGCCGCGCAGCTTGCGCACGAAGCGCTGCACGCTTTGGTAGCTGCAGGCGAAGCTGTACTCGGAGACCAGGTCCTGCCAGATGGCCTGCGCATTCCGGCCTCGGCTGAGACCCAACTCGATGGCTTCCCGGTACGGTTCGCAGAAACTGGTGGACGAAACGCACTTGGGACTTTTCCGTTCCGAGCTGCTCAACTCCACGCCAAACCCGGTGATCACCTCATTCTCGTTGGCCGGTTTTGAAGTTGCTTTTCCCTTAGTAGAAAGGTTTTCGGGGTCGGGGTTGGGGTTGGGGTTGAGAGGATCGGGAATCACCGGAATGGCAGGTTTTGCCGTACCAGAGTCGGTGATCACTTCGTTGGCCGGTTTTGCCGCTCGCCGCCCCCACCCAGCGGGCGGACGCACGGCGATGCCAGCCGCTTTCAGGTAGGCGCTGGCGGTTTCGCGACGGATTCGGGTCGCTTGCTGGATGCGCCGCAGCGACCATCCCAGCCGTCCCAGAGCTAAGACTTGTTGTTTCTTCTCTTCGTTCAAGACATTGGCCATGCCCATGGAGGCTACAAGCCTCCGCGGGTGTCAATGTCCCAGACGCCGCTCTTGTTGGCCGGTTTTCAGGTGATACGGTGATACTCATTGGCCGGTTTTGGGTGATCGCTGAGGATGGAGTTGCCTCGTTCATGAAATCATACTCAGCTGTGTGCGGATTTAGGGGAGCAGGTCAACTCGAATCGTAACCCGAATCTATGACCAGGAACTGAGGAAGTCAGGACTCGAAATTACCCAATTCGGCCTGATGCCGTTTCTGGAATAATTGCCGATCAAATTTCGGATGAACGAAGGCCTCGCTTTGCTGATGCGAAATGAGCAGCAAAGAACGTAATGCTGCGTCAGCGCCTTAGAAGAGTGCAGACTCGGTTTCCAAGAAAAGTACGTGACCGGATAGCTTATCGTATTGATGCAACGATTCCTGTCTTGTGCTTCTCTACAGTCGAAAGCGATCGAGTGCTAGCACCTAGCAGTGAGTTTGCGAATGTGATCCTCTCCAACGCCCTGATGTCAGGGTCTGGAATACCTTGAATGATTTCTTCTGCACGTGTGGATGCCAATTTTGCTGCGAGCGAAACGCAACGTCGCCAAACATTAACCGAGGGCCACATTCCCTTAAACGCCTGATTTGGATCATTGACGTCGCTATCATATCGATACAGTTTCTCGGCAATCTTCACCAATTCATCCAAGGTATCCCGAGCATCATCTGGATCACCAAGCGTCAGGTACAGTTCAGGTACCTGCTCAAGGATAAGGGCCTGACTACGTAAGGGCATCTGTACCGCTATTGTTCGAATGTCTTCGAGTGCTGCTTTGGCCACAGTAGAATCGCTAGCCGCCACAATCTGCGCGAGTGAGATCAATGCAGAAGCTCTAGGGCTATAGTCGGTTCCCGATCCGCTGCTCAACGGCAATCCCATTGCCGCCGAAAGTGCCTGCTTCGGATCTTTAGTCGCGCTATCAAGAATGCGACCCTTTTGGCGATTAATTTCGTTTTGATACTCTTCAGCACCAGCTTGCGCGTTATCGACAGTACCTATACTGAATATCCGAGGTGTACGACGCTTACCCGCTTGGGTATCGCTCTCCGCCAATGCGTTCATTGACTGTAAACTCTGCGGATACTGTTCCAACGCGATTTGAACCTCCCTATTCTCGCGTAAGAGTCCGGCAGCGCGACTCTGATCTAGCTGATCGAGAACCGGCATTAGCTGGTACAGTCGAAATGCATACACGGAAGAAAAGTAAGCGTCCCCTTTCATAGCAGAGATACCAACCCGGGTATTGCGCTGTTCTTGGTCCGCCTCTTTGGCCCGATCGAAAATCTTATCTATCGCGCCGAGTACAGATGAGGGATCCAAGTCCCGCCAGGAATGGAGCACCATCATGGCAAAGTCGTCGGGAGTTGGGAATTTCTCGTCTGGGTGCCGGCTGTAAGCCTCCACAGCTTGAGAAAATATTTCATTCCGTTCCTGCCATTGTGATCGCCGGAGGACGTCCATTAATTGTTCAGCGCAACCATAACAAAAATACCCATCTTGCTCGGCAATCTGGTTCAACAAACTACTTGCTTTTGCAGCTTCCTTTTCAGCGACATAATGCTGAAACAAATCATGCGTTATCATCTGGCGAACTCCCGGTTCCGCAGCCGCAAGCAAGGAGTCGATTTCATGAATCTGTTTCGGGTAATCGATTACGTCCTGCAATATTGTTTTCTGAAGCCAATATTTTGAGCCACACAACTCTGCCTCCGTCATGCATTTTTCCTGGCTCTTGTTAATCGATAGCGTGGCTAGGAAGGCATCTTTCAAGAGAGCAGCAGCTTTGTCAGGATCAAGCTTCCGTCGCCCATATGAGGCCTGCCAGAGTACAAACGCCCGTACATCTGGTTCCGTGGCCGAGGCTTCAGATTGTGCGGAGTCGAGCATGCGTAACCCCAATCTCTGTCCGGCTGTAAGGCTCGCCTTCGCACGACCGGTTTCATCCACTATTGTTAAATCAGATTTCTCTTGAGAATTCGCCTTCAGCGTTATCATCCCCGCTGCCGCACACAGGACCAGCAGCACCGAACGGCCTGCCCGAGTTGTTTGACAGATACTAGGCTTCATACAGCCTCCGCTCTGAGTAGAGCGAATCACAGAGATGCGATCTGCATCTCTTTCGCCTGTTCATTCCTAGGCTACTAGCCTCGCATCTCATGGGAATGCGAAACGAGGCCCTTTGAGCAAAATCTGACGTGCCCAGCAGTACGCGCCGCCTAATCTTTGGCCTCAGGTCGTCAGTAGTTCAATGCTACAGGGCGCCACTCAATAGACACTCAATCCGATGCATCGCCGGTAGCGAAGGATGTTCATACTGTACACTGGATCGACTGCTTTCGGGTCGCGCCCCTTTCTCTCTTAACACGGTTTGCGGTTACACACACCACCACCGCCGCCGCCAGTCGTAGTGCTGTACACGGATTTCGAGCACTTCACACCCTGGCATGCGTCGTTAGGGTTAGGTGGACACGGATTTACTGTATAACACTCATAGCACAGATAGTGGTCGTAGGTACCATCACCATTATTGACTGCATGCCCGAGCCAGGACCATTGGCAAGAACACCCTGAGTAGGAGCATGTTGCCGGGTTGTAACATAAATTGCAGCCGTTAATCGCGTATGTAGCGAAAGCGGGTTTCACACCAACCAGCGCCAAAGCGATTGCGCCCGCTGCGGAAATCGCGCTACCGAGAAAGCTTCGCCTGCTCAGAGATTTGGAAATACGCTCGGAAAGACCTTCTAGCATCTTACCCTCCTTCTTCGAAATGACTCCTCAGCTCACATGAACACTTTTTGGGGCAGTCGCTTGACTCCTCTTGGACAAGAGCTCCAGCACTTCTGGCAGACTCACAATCCAAGAACATGTGGCTAGCAGTAGCACCGCCCAAAACAAATGCCATCCAATATCCGCGAGGTACAGATTAGTCCCGGAGACGTTCCAATATACCCACGTCGAGGTCGGCTGAAGGACCAGAAATAATTCTGCGCATATCAACACACACAGGCGAAGAAGTGTGCGGCCTGAGATGGGGGATCCTCCGCGTGTATCGAAGCAATAGCATGGTAATGTTCGCCGACGGCGTAGGTTGATGGTCACCGATACCGCGAAACTAATAAATAGTCCGCATCCCAAAAGCGCAGCGGATTTCACGAAAAAGCCGGCAAGATGCGCAATACTGAGACCAACTTCGGCAGCCATGATCAGGACGCTTGCGATCAAGCTCGCCTGTTCGGGGATGATCTCATAATCCTCAATAGCGCGAGCAAACATTCGAGGATCTTTCAGCTTACCTACAACAGATATGAGGAACACTATTCCGATGGCACTTTGCGTTATTAGCCCGAAGTCAGTCACTGAGGACCCTCCGCTACAGCGATTGCCACTCCAGACAACTTCTGCCGACGCTCCCATTGGTCAGCAAGGATAGACTGCAGATCTAGACCTTCCCAGTTCAGATTATGGGAACTAACAGCCCACAACCTAAATTGGGCAGACCATATCTCAGCTCGTTTCAGATCGGCGCGATACGTGGGACCAAAAGCAGAATTTGCAGCGGCTATGTGGCTGCATACAGCTCCGAATTCGGTAATTGCATAGTCGTCCTTCCAAAGCGACAGTGTGTAGCAGGTGTGGGAATTTTCAACCAAGAAAATGGCTTGCAAGAGACCGTGAATTGCACGCGACTCATCACGGACGCGGCGGAACTTCAAGTAGAAGGGGACTAGTGACCAGCAGGATCGCAGTTGAAAGCGCGTGAGGACACACGACATCGTCGTCTCAACTCGAGCGAATCCTGCTCCGCTTATATGCTTGTCATCAGGCCAGGAAGGACGTGTCTCTGTTTCGTGCATCAGAAACTCCCACTCAGCTTCCACTCTGAATTGCTATGCACAATCCGTGTTTTGAGCGGAGAACACTCGGGTATATCCTACTTACGCTGTCTGTCTTCCTTGTCGTCGTCACGGTGTATCTACTGATCCGGCCACAGGCACACCATATCGCTTAATAAAACCGTCTTCGTCTAGCTCTACCGCCACAGGAGTTGTTTGAATCCGAAACGCTCGGGCGATGCTTCCGCCCTGGTCGAGGAGCATGGGAATATCATGTTCGGTACAGCCAGAAATGCTGTGCGATGACGCGAGTTGACGGCATTCTCGCTGATTACCGCTACATACCATATACACATGTTCTTCCAGCCGATGCCAAAGTGCGTGGACAGCCGTGCTTAGTTGCCGATACCCTGGTAGCGATGTGTCGTGGGGAGCCACAAATACCAGAACTGTTTCGTTGCCTTTGAACCAGGACCGGTTCAGAGCTCTTGTTGAGTTCAATAGTGCACCATAGAACTCCGGCACGCGCGTACCAGTCGGTAACCCAATAACCTCCCTGCGGCTAACCCGGCGTGTGTAGAGTCTCTTATGTGAAAGCGCTTGATCCAGCAGCTCCTGTAGGACCATTCCTTCGAAAACGATGATTCCGCAGAGCACGCAATAGCCAAGCCAGAAGATTGTCTGCATGTTCATCACCTCATAGTTTCACGACGCAACAATCGTTCGGTGCGCTATCAACGCCGATAGCGCTATAACCGCTGCCAACCAAGCTAGGACAACTCCCGCGACACGATGATAGAGACGTTCGCTACGGAGTACATAACTCGGGAAATCGGCCGCCTCGTCGACGGAAACGACGAACTTGGGTCCAATCCAAACCGGGAGGGCGCGGCCCCACCAGTAAAGCAGGATTAGCACAGCCGCATAGAAAGGGTCGGCCAAAACAATGGCAAGGACCACAAGCACCCAAAACCCGCCAAAATTTATGCGCGTTGCGAAGCCCAAACCGATATGGAAACCCCACATAGCGGAAGCTGTGACAAAGCCAAAACGGTGCGCCCAGGCTTTCTCACTTTGACGCTTCGATTCAGGCAGCGTGAAAGTTATCCATCCCCACTCCCTGGCAGCAAGGAAGAGAGATAGCACTGACACGATGTACAGCTTCACAAAGAGACCGTGACTGCTACCATGGTACTCGGTAAGTCTCTTGCCGATCTCCCCCAGTAACATTCCGATCGCGATTGAGCTGACAGAGCCTCCAGCAATATAGGCGACAACACACCGCCTCCATAACGTTTTGCCTTGCGCCACCTTCCCGAGGGGCGTCACCGCTCCTAAGAGCGAAGCTCCTCAAAGACTCCCGATTTGGGGCAAGCCGCACGCGAACGCCGCAGGCAGAATAGCTAGGCGGAGATCGACCGGTATAAGGATCGTGGCGGCAATTAACGCCGAAACCAGGAGCATGTAGCTCAATCGAGCAAGAGGATCTAGTGTCGACATATAGTTAACCAAAGTCGCTAAACTGTTACCCTTTCTGCGGATATCTTTGCTCCCGGCTGTGTACCAGACGAGTGGCTCGAAATGCGATACCACGCCTGTTTAAGTTCTTTGAGATCCCGTGGATGACAATAGCCTCGAATCTTACGCTGTGCATCGACCATGACAGCAGTTGGGAACCTAGAGATCTGATAACGTGCCGCTGTGTCCTCGGCAGAATCCAGAATCATCCGAGCTCCTGAGCCCAATCGTTTCGCAAAAGCGGCGCAGCCCTTCTCGCGGCCTTGACAGAACGCAATGACTAGCGGCAACTCCTCACTACCAGCGCGCCCCAGACTGTCGGTCAGCCCCCTGCACACTAGGCACTCCGAGCTCAAAAAGAGAAGTACGCCCCCGCTCCCCTCTAAACCACGTACTCCGGACTTGCTACCTCTATGTGTGTCAATAAATTCGGGCGCGCGGCTGCCTTCGGGCAGTTGATCTTCTGAGAAGCCGCCGAGAGCCGCAACCCGACGCAATTTTGCCAGTTGGCCGACCAGTGCCAGAATCAATAATCCCTGGAATATCGCTAGAGCCCAAAGTGCGATGTAGCTGCTATAAAAACTAAGTCGCACGACAGAACCTCACGAGATTCTACTAGGCAATGTTCCTACGAGAATCCGAATCGAAAATACGCTAGGAGTCCGACTCAAGCAATGCTGGTTTGTTTGCCGATTTTGGCAATTATTGTCGAAATTTGCCGCGATTAGGCCGCTGGTTGGGAACAGCTCACGTGCTGCTGAATTCGATACTGTCTCGGAGAAAGGCCAAAAACCTCCCGAAAATCCCGAACGAAGTGACTCTGGTTATTGATCCCTACTGCTGCTCCGATTTCCTTGACACTTAATGTACTGTCGACGAGCAAATCAGCAGCTGCGGCCAAGCGCAGTAGTTTGATACAACGAGCTGGCGATTGGCCCAATCCGGCGGCAAAAAGCCGACAACAATGCCACGAGGAGATACCGTTGATCCGTGCCAGCTGCGATAAAGAGAGATCGGCACTCAAATTGTCCCGAGCGTACTTGAGCGTGGAGCGTACCCGAAAGTCAAGCTCATGGGATCCAAGAAGGGCGTTGAAGTCATCGATTGTTCTCGTGGGACGCCTCAGGCACATCCGTGACTGTCGCCACTGGGTAGATGGTTCCGAAATTCGGCGACTTGCAATCCATTGTGAAAACTGAACTGTCAGATCTGCGGGAACGGCCCCTGTAGAATTTGCAACTCCGGTCGCTGTGGCCCAGTTCGCCGTCGAAGAATGGCCGGTTTGTCCCTTCATCTCGGCTGTGCTCGACGTTGTGGAAGCCGAGGTCGACCCGGCTGTTGACAGCAACCTATATGCGGTGCTTGCCATTTCTTGTGAGTGGTACGTGGTGTGGGTGCGGCAGCGCTTCAGCGGGCAGGCAACTGTAATCGTCCCAAAAAGACGGATAGACAAGTCAGCCTCCAGCTTGCAGTCGCCAGCGTACCGTCCGCCAATCTTCCCAATTTGAGAAAAAAGCGGCTTAGGATAGCACCAGCGTGGACTGAGGGAAACAATCTTTTTAATTTTGTTACGAAAATGGAACAATCATGCGTTTGCCGTAACGTGCCGGGCCAGGAATCCTCACCGTGAAGAGTCAGGAAAACCCGTGTTGGGGATCGGTAGCGCCCGCTCCAAGGTCCACTGACTCGGGAGGGAAAAATTCTCGAGGGGTTTTGCGTAGGAAATTCTATAGTAGGTCAGCCAGAATTCTACAAACGCCTTCCTCCTTCCCCAGATTTGGAACGGCGTTGCGCTGGATGTCACCATCAAATGCCGCAGCATTGGGACTACGGCAGACCGCTTGTGCGGTGCAACCATGGGCACCAGATCTATGCTCAGAGCGTTTTGAGGTAGAGTCGAGAACAGGCGCAGTGGCTTTAGCCTCTCGGTGGCATTTGGGCTGGGCTTTCGCTTCGCCGCCTCAATCCGGTTGGGCCTGGCTCTGTTTCCTGTTCCCGCTCATCGAACCGGACAGGCGGAGTTACCGCATCCGGCTCTCGGAAAAGACTCACGATGTTACGTGTGACGCCGCCTGCAACTGCTGAACACAACTCGGGGTGGCTAGACTCATCTTGCACCTGATCCACTATGCCTGCATGCCGTCGCCACTACCCCGGCAGGTCCGATGGAACTGATTCGCTCAGTACTGCTCCATCGTCGTCGGCCTTCCCCAGATTACAGATAGGTCGGCTCCTGCATTAACAGTTTCGAGGCCTGCTCAGCGTTCACTCGCGTTACAACCTGCAGACTCGCCAAGTCGCCTTATGCGACCCTCTACACCGGAGGCTCCGGCGGCTTTGTTGCCTCCACCGCCGCTCCGATTGCCACCGGGTGGAGCGATCCAGTTCCCGGGCGGGTTTATCTCCCGCTGTGGTCCAGTGCCTTTCACGGCGCACCGCTAAGGCCTGTTTACGCCAATCATCGGTTGCTTTAGTCTTCTCGCACGCCATGCTTGCGGAAGTAAAACAACTGCTAGAGCGGCTTTTAAGCGAACTTCCACCAGGTACGGCCACTCTCAATGGCTATCGAGTTCCCCGCAACGGTGGAACGGTGCTTGAGTTCAAGCCCACAACCCCTGCGGCTGCCGATTTCGGGGTTCACAGTGATGACTTCGACGTGTATAGCTTCAGCTTTGGAGTGAGATCACAATGGGAATTTCCATACGAGCGGCGCTATCGGAAGGGCGAGAAGGACGTTCTTACCGAGATTGAGGAAATGTCTCGCGCCGTCATTGAGGGCAGGTGCGAGGAGAGGCGTGGCTGGTTTTCACTGAAGGGAAGCATCAGTGTGGGGGATTACACGTACAAGGTCACGAACTTACCGATGCTTCCCGTTCCGCCGTTTTGGACGCGCCGCTATGCCCCCTATGTAAGAACATGACGGGAGTGCGATAACTGTTGCAAAATCTTAGTACTCTATCGACAAGTGCGCCGGCGCGGTGCGTTGGAGTGGACCGGAATGTATTCCGCCGGGGCACTTGCGATAGGGGGATTTGGACGAAGTCGCTGGCGTTTGCGGCGGACGCGGAGGAGCTTATCTTTCTCTATGGGTTTTCAATGGCCGTTTCGCCATTTGATCGCCCAGGAGTGCCAGAAGCCAGATCGTCGACAAAGGTGCGTGCAGCACAGCGAGGTCTATTATCGCTCAAAAGCGAATGTTGTAGCTGGGAAAAAGCCGTCCCGCGAACACGCGATAGCGTCCGTCGCGCCAGCGACTTCGTCCAAATCGCGATTACACTCATCGCCCATGTATTTCGCCTTGTGCCCCGCTCACTTGAATGCTTTTTCTGACTCAATAAAAAACTGAATGGTAGCGGCGGTCAGATGCAGCATGTAGCTGGCATAGTGTGGCGGAACATCCATCAACTGAACTTCCTGGCCGTGCCCAGGAAGCCTGTTGCGAATGGTGGGGATGCCACGTGCCAGTGTTGCTCGGACACCTCGGATATGGGAGTGAATCAACGGTGGCGTCAGGCCATTTTTCAAGCACACGTCGATTAACTCCTTGGCAGTGTCCTTGGACTTGAAAGCCCATTTCCTCTTTGTGCAAATCGCCTTCATGGTGCTCTCGAATGTCTTGAGACACTCGTTCAGACACTCTTTGGCTTCGCCTTTGCGATAGTGCTCGAGCGCCTTCAGAAATTCGGCGTTGGCCTCTGCATATTCTACGGCGCTGAGCAGTGCGAGTGCTGGCTTGACGACCTCAGCGTGAATGAATTGCGATTCGACCCTTACTATCTCCCCGTTCTCGTACTGATAGCCGATGCCATATTCACGAAAACGAGCGTTCAATTCAGTCACAGCCCTGTCGAATTTCTCTTGGGGTATCCGACTCTGCCACTCAGGACTTGACCTCAGTCGAGTTAGCAGACGAAACGAGACTTCAACTACGTCGAGAACTTTCTCTTGATCTTCCTCATGTAGCAAAAAATCAATCACGCGCACATCGGGGGTTGTGGTAAGGTCCGTTGGTTTCGTGGGCAAAATGCAGAGACCGTATTCCCGACACAACGTTTGTTCGATTTCTCCAAATGCTTCGAGACAACCGTTAAGGTCGTAAGTCACTTTATGACCAAAAAGGTCACGCAGAATATGGGCTATTTGAACCCGCAAAGGGCCCGGTATTTGGGCGTACTCGTGGACGTCGGGAGCTTCTGGGCGAATCTTCTGCTGCCGCTTCGAGAACAGGTCAGCGATGGTCATTCTAGCGGTTCTCTTCAGAATGCTGATTCTACCTTAGGCCGCCAGATATCTTCGCGGACGCTATCGCCTTGCGGACCAAAGCCGCTATCCGGCATCGCAAAGGGCGCCTCCGAACAGTTCGTGACGACCGACCGAGACGTTATATCGATCAGGCAAAGATAGTTGGCGTAACATCCTCATTACGCTCACAACGAGTCAATGAACCCAAATGATTCCTGTAAACTCCTCCCATGCCGCGTATCCCAATACCAGCATCGACGTACACGTTTCCAAAAGGCAAACCGATTCCGCTCGTCTTGACGCCAGTAGTGTTCGTGGCATCCTTCTTAGGATTGGCCGTGCGCTGGATTTGGGTTCACGGAAGTTTTGGCTGGAACGGCGTCCTCTTGCTTGTTACCACGGTCGTAGTCTTCGGATTTGTTAATTACCGACTGCTCCGGTTTTATGAGCGAAGAGGAAGAGCACTGCGAGTTGAGCGCCACGTACCGTAGTTGGCGCAAAAGCTCGTGGGTGTTGAAAAAGTCACGTTGATTAGCGGATGAAATTCAGCAGAAGCATGTTAGAAGGAAGCATTCGCACATGCTCTGTTTGATTCTGATCGTCGGAGGCCTGCTGATCATGATGGGGCAACACGACCGCTCCGA
>WNGF01007073.1_pt1 | contig 13709 bp, 8 predicted proteins | sample 5400641 | NCBI WGS metagenome assembly WNGF01 (sample SAMN13153371, study PRJNA577476) | soil metagenome | isolation source: 80 cm soil or saprolite under grassland replicate 2 | place: USA:California | collected 2016-06-15
TGGCGCTGTTCTTCAAGATCCCCGGGGTCCCCGCCCCGTTCTGAGTCTGACGGTGACGCCCGTCCTCACAGCAAATGATCTGCAGCACCGGCCACCGACGAGCTCCATGACGGTTTGATCGACGCGCGAAGGGGGACGGCAAGAATCGCCCGCATCGGGTAGAAATTACACTCTCCTTTCCGGGCATACCGGTTCGGAAGTAGCCGTCATCAGGTGGTTCCTCCGGCACGGCACGGGGCGTGCACCCCTCCTGGCCCGAGGCGGCACAAGCCATGCCCAGAACAGTGATCGTCACCCTCTGCGCCCTTTCATCGCTGCTCCTCGTACCGCTTACGGCCTTCGCCCAGCGGCCCGACCTCCAGATGTTCCCGTCGGACGGCTCCCTGCATGACAGGGCCGCGCGGCCTGGTTCACTCGCGCGTGACCTCTACCCACACCGGCCGCCAGTGTCCGATGCCCCTGGCTTCGTGGCGCCACTGACGAAGTCGACGGAGACGGGCCGGGCCGGCATCGCGGGCTGGACAGTACCGAATGTGCCGGTCGGGTCTCGAGCCGGCGCTGACCCGGACAGCGCAGGCTGGTTCGGCTTCGGCTTCGCCGCAGAATGGGGAGGCCCGGTCAGACGGGCAAGAAACTGAAGCGGGACGGCGGACGGTCCGTCACACACCCCGACACGGCTGGTCGGCAGGAACCAATCGACAAACGGGGATGTTTCCACCACCGAGGAGTCGGCCATGAGTGCACGGCGCATCGTCGCGATGGTCTTGGTGCTGAGCGTATTGGGGAGTGGTCCGGGTCTCGTGGCGCCGACGGGCGCCCAGCCAGCGCCGGTTGTCGCGCCTCCACCTCCGGCCGAGGCGCAAGCTCCCACACAGTCCGCCGACGTCACGCCCGCTCGCGTGAGCTACAGCAATGGCGAGGTGTCGTTCTGGCGCCCCGGGGCTCAGGATTGGACTCCGGCGACGCTCAACACTCCCCTCGCCCCGGGTGATGTCCTCTACGCCGGTCGTGGCGGCAACGTCGAGATCCAGGTGGGGCCGCTCGCGTTCGTGCGCGCCACCAATGGGACGCAGATCGGCCTCGACAACCAGGAGCCGGGCTTCGTCCAGCTGCGCGTGACAGGTGGCGAGGCCGCCGTGGATGTGCGACAGCTACCGCCGGGATCAACCATCGAAGTGGATACGCCGAACGCGGCCTTCACCATCGACCGAGCGGGCTACTACCGCGCGGGCGTGGCTCAGGACTCCACCACCTTCACGACCCATCGCGGCGGCAGCGCGACGATGACGCCGGCCGGTGGCGCCGCCGCGCCGATCGGCGCCGACCAGCAGGTGGTGCTCACGGGGACGGACTCGCCGCAGGTGGCGATAGGGGCGGCGCCGCCGCTCACCGCGTGGGACACCTGGAACTACCAGCGCACCGACTACCTCCTCAGGCCCGCGAGCGCGCGCTACGTGTCGTCCGGCGTGTACGGAGCGGAAGCGCTCGACCAGCACGGCACCTGGCGCACCGTGGAAAGCTACGGGACGGTGTGGGTGCCGGCGGGAGTGCCGGCGGACTGGGTCCCTTACAGCACCGGGCGCTGGATCTGGGATCCGCGCTTCGGGTGGACCTGGCTGGACGACGCCCCATGGGGCTGGGCGCCGTATCATTACGGCCGCTGGGTGTTCGTCGGTAGCTACTGGGCGTGGGCGCCCGGGCCCGTCATCGTCCGCCCCGTGTACGCGCCCGCCCTGGTCGTGTTCCTCGGCGGGGTGAGCGTGGGTGTGGGCGTTCGTCCGCTCTGCTGGGCGCCGCTCGGCTGGGGTGAACCGGTGATTCCGTGGTGGGGCCGTCCAGGTTTCATCGGCGTGGCGTCGTGGCGCGGCTGGGGCGGGCCGCGCGTGGTCAACAACGTCGTCATCAACCAGCACACGACGGTGAACGTCACGAACATCACCGTGTACAAGAACGTGAACGTGACCAATGCCGTGGTCGGGGTGCCGGCGGAGAAGTTCGGCCAAGGCCATGTCAAGGTCGCGCGGATCAGGGAGGTAGAAGTACACCAACTCAAGCCGGTGCGGGGTGCACTCGAGGTCAAGCCGGTGGCGGCGAGCGTGATGCCGGCTACCGGTCCGGCCGTGAAGCCGCCGGCGACGATCCATTCCCGGCCGGTGGTCGCCACGCGCCCGCCGCACGACGTTGCGAAGGCGCTCGAGGCGCACGGGCTCGCCGGAACCGTCGGGTCGGCCCCGGCTCCGCGCCTCGTCCCTGCGCCCGAGCGCGTGGCCGTTCCTTCTGTCCCTCGCGAGGCCCGGCCGGCTCGTGAACCGGCTCCCAACGGGAGCCCCGGCAACGCAGGCCGAGGGTCCGAGCAGCGGAGGGGCACGGTGGACCGGCCCGTCCCGGCGGCTCCACGTGGCTCGCCGCAGACACCGACGCCGCCGAATGCCCCCGGCATCGAGGAAGGCAAGCGCAGTCCGGTCGAGCGCGCGACCCCGCCACCGCCCCCTGGCGCGCCGCAGATGGCGCCGCCGCACGCGAACGCCCCCGGCATGGAAGAACGTAAGCGCAATCCGGCGGAACGCGCGACGCCACCACCGCCCCCCGGCGCGCGGCAGATGGCGCCGCCGTCACAGCCGAACGCGCCCGGCCCCGAGGAACGCAAGCGCAATCCCGTCGAGCGCGGGACGCCACCACCGCCCCCTGGCGCGCGGCAGATCGCGCCGCCGTCACAGCCGAACGCGCCCGGCCCCGAGGAACGCAAGCGTAATCCGGTCGAGCGCGTGACCCCGCCACCACCAGCTGGGTCGCGGCAGATGGCGCCGCCGTCGCAGCCGAATGCCGCCAGCCTCGAGGAACGCAAGCGTCATGCCGCGCAGCGCGTGACCCCGACGGCTGCACCTGGCTTTTCGCCGATGGCTCCGATGCCTCACCCGGCGCCTGGCTCTCCGGCGCTACCGTCCGTATCCGCGCCATCGACGGCGCCGCCGCGTCCGGCGAGTCCAGGGCCCACCGCGCGATTCGAGTCGCGGCCGAGCCGTACCGCCCCGCCTGCACCCGCGGACCGTCCGCCTCGCATGGAGCCGCCCGCTCGGGGCGAGCAACCCGAGCGTGGCGAGCCCCGGGCCCACTCCGAGCGGAAGGAGCCACGCTAGCCTGGGTCCGGTCAGTGGAAGTCGTGGGAGGGGACGGCGGTCAGGCGGTGGCGGAGAGGCCAGAGGCGCTCGGCGCGGACGGAGACGACGTTGTCCTGGTGCTGCAGCGTGCCCTCGACGAAGAGGAAGGGCTCGTTCACCAGGGCGAGCCGGTGGCGATGGAAGAGGGCCGGGCGCACGATCACGTTGGTGAGCCCGCTCTCATCCTCCAGGTTCAGGAAGACGAAGCCCTTGGCGGTGCCGGGGCGCTGGCGCACGATCACCGCTCCCGCCACCCGCACCCAGGCGCCGTGCCTGATCTTGGCCAGATCGGCCGCCCGGGCCACCTTCATCGCCGAGAGCCGCGCGCGGTGGAACTGCATCGGATGGGGCCCGAGGCTCAACCCCGTCCCCTCGTAGTCGGCGACGAGCGATTCTTCCGGTGTCATCGCCCTGAGCGGAGAGCGCTCCGGCGGATCCGCTAGCTCCTCGTAGAGCGGTCCGCGGGGGCGGCCGGCCCGCTCGGCCTCCCAGAGCGCCGCGCGCCGCTCGGGCTCCAGACTTCCGAGCGCCCCGACCCGGGCGAGCTGGCCGAGCTCGTCGCGATGGAGGCCCGCGCGCTTCACGAGCTCGGCCACGGAGGCGAACGGCCGCCGCCGGCGCTCCTCCTCGATCCGCTTGCCGATCTCCTCTCGCAAGCCGCGCACGTAGCGGAGCCCGAGCCTGACCGCGCCGTCGGGCTCGATCGCGCAGAGCCAGCCGGAGCAATTGACGTCGGCGGGATGGATGACCTGCCCGTGCCGCTGGGCGTCGCGGACGATGGTCGCCGGGTGATAGAAGCCCATGGGCTGGTTGTTGAGCAGGGCCGCGTAGAACGCTGCGGGGTGATGCGCCTTGAGATAGGCGCTGGCGTAGGCGAGCAGGGCGAAGCTCGCCGCGTGGGAGTTGTGGACCACGAGGTCGTTGGCGATGAAGTTATGGTCCTCCTCGACGTGCAGGTCGTACGTCTCCCGCTCGCCGATGGGTTCGATGGCCACGATCCGGTCCCAGTAGAGATCGGACTTCGCCAGGCGCGCCAACCCCGGTGAGCGGAAGTACCGGGCGAGCCGGGCGATCGTCCATCTCCGGTATCCGCCCTTCGAGCCATCCGGCGAGCAGATCGCGCGCATGGACAGCCTCGCCCCTCGCGCGAGGTCGTCCCACGTGACGCCGTCGCGCTTGCGCGCGTGGTCGATGACGGCCCGCACTCCGGTCGGAACGACATCGAGGGAGGACCGACCCTTCATGCACGATTCCGCGATGATCCATGCCATCTGGCGCTTTCGCGGGTCGAGGAAGCGCCGGGCGATCATCCGCGAGAACCTCCGGAGGTTCTCCTTGCCTGTCACCGTGACGACGAAGCCGGTGGCCGACCGGTCCCGGTACGGGCGGACACGCTTGTAAAGTCGCGCCACGATCCCGAGGCGCAGGAGGAGGTGCTGGACCTCCTCGGCCAGCCGTCCTGACGCGGTGTCGTAGGAGACGTGGCGAGCCCACGAGAGAGTACCATCGCCCTCCCACAGGCGGGCGAGCAGGAGCGCGAGGTCGGCTGCGCAAAGCTCGAACACGGCCTCGGGCAGACACTTCGCCCGAGCGCCGATCCCCCAGATCCCGAGCCGCTTCGCCCACTCGACCACGCCGGTCGGTCGCGACGCATCCCTGCGGCGGACGTGCACGCTGTAGCAGCCCCGATGGCGGGCCACCGTGGCGCGCGTATTGTCGTACTCCTCGACGGCGCTCACGAACTCGTCACGGTACTGCGGGTCGGTCGTGTAGAAATACAGCGTGCTCGGATGGCACAGGTTCCCCTCGGCGATGAGATCAGCGAGGACGATGAGGTGATGGCGGGGCCAGCGCTTGCGGCCGAGGGCCGGGAGCGCGCGCGCCGCCGCGATATGGTCGCCGGCCCGGAGGTCGACGAGCGCGCGCCACCCGTCCACCGTGAGCAGAGGATGTTCGGCCGTCGCCGCGATCTCCCGGCCGAGCGCGGTGCGGACACGGTAGACCATCCGGCGACCGCTCGAGGTGGCCTCGAGCACGCGTCGCTTCCGGATCTTCATGTTCACGTCGCAGGCAAGCGTGGTCTCGACGCGCACGCACCCCTTCACGATGTCCTCGACCCTCACCCAGCGCCCGGTGTCGGCGTCGATCACCCGCGTCTCGCCGACGACGCACTCCGGGAACCCGTAGAGAGCAAACGCCGTGATGGAGCGGATGATGGCCTCCGCCTGCTCGCCCACGATGCCCTGGCGCGCCATGCCGGCGCGGAGCTTCTCCTCCACCGCCTTCATCGCCCGCTCCGAGCGCTTGAAGCCGAAGGCGCGCCGCAATTCCTCGGCCTCGCCGCCGGTGAACCCCGCCGTCGCCATCGCCATCCGGAGCAACTGCTCCTGGAAGAGCGGCACGCCCAGGGTGCGGGCGAGGATGGGCTCGAGGGCGGGATGGGGCACGGTCACGGGCTCGCGTCCCGCCCGCCGGCGGAGATAGGGGTGCACCATGTCGCCCACGATGGGCCCCGGGCGGATGATGGCCACCTGGACCACGAGATCGTAGAAGCGCTCGGGGCGCAGCCGCGGGAGCGTCGCCATCTGGGCGCGGCTCTCGACCTGGAAGACGCCGATGGTGTCGGCCTGCTGGAGCGTGGCGTACACCTCGCGATCATCCGGAGGCAGATGGGCCAGATCCACATGGCCGCCGCGCCGCCTGATCATCTCGAGCGCGTCCTGGAGGAGCGACATCATGCCGAGGCCGAGCAGGTCCACCTTCACGATGCCGAGGGCGGCGCAGTCGTCCTTGTCCCACTGGACCACCGAGCGGCCGGGCATCGTCGCCGGCTCGAGCGGCACCACCGAGTCGAGCCGTCCCTGGCAGATCACCATGCCGCCCGAGTGCTGGCCGAGATGGCGCGGGAGGTCCTGGATCGCCGGCCAGAGCCGGGCGAAGTGCCGGATGCGTGGATCCTCGGGGTCACAGCCGGCCTCATCGAGGTGGGCGATCAGCGTGTCGCCGGGGTCCTGATACTCCCAGTCGCTGACGAGCTGGGCCAGCCGCTCGATGACATCCGGGGGCAGCCCGAGCGCCTTGCCGACCTCGCGCGCGGCGCTTCGGCCGCGATAGGTGATCACGTTCGCGGTCATGGCCGCGCCGAGCCGGCCGTAGCGCTCGTAGACGTACTGGATGACCTTCTCGCGGCGATCGCCGCTCGGCAGGTCGAGGTCGATGTCGGGCCACTCCCCGCGCTCCTCGGAGAGAAACCGTTCGAAGAGCAGCTCCATGCCCACCGGATCCACGGCGGTGATCTCGAGCGCATAGCAGACGGCGCTGTTCGCGGCGGAACCCCGCCCCTGAACGAGGACGTCGTTCCGGCGGCAGTACTGGACCAGGTCCCAGACGATGAGGAAGTAGCCGGCCAGGTCCAGGCGCGCGATGAGATCGAGCTCGCGCTCGATCTGCTTTCGCGCCCGCTCGGCCAGCGGCCCCGTGCCGTACCGCGTCCGGACGCCGCGCGCGCAGAGGGCGCGGAGGAAGCCCATCGGCGTCTCTCCCGGCGGCAGCGGGTAGTCGGGAAACTGATAGCCGAGGTGCTTGAGCGTGAAGCCGAGCCGGAGCGCCAGTTCCCCCGTGTTCGCCACGGCCTCCGGGCAGTCGAAGAAGAGCCGTTCCATCATCCGCCCGCTCTTCATGAAACGCTCGCTGTTCTGCGAGAGCAGCCGGCCAGCCTGATCGAGCGCGGTGTGATGCTGGACGCACGTGAGCACGTCGAGCAGATGCCGGTCCCGGTGGTGGATGGTGCACGGCTCGTTGGTGGCGAGGAGCGGCAGGTGGAGGCCCTCGGCCTGGGCCCGGAGCCACTCGTTACGCGCTTCCTCGGCGCGGCTCAGATGGCGCTGGAGCTCGATGTAGACGTTGAAGCGCCCGTAGATGGCGATGAGCCGTTCGAGGAGGGCGCGCGCGGAGGAAGCGCCTGGGCACGCCAGGCGCGCCGCGACCGGGCCCTGGGCGCCGCCGGTCAGGCAGACGAGCCCCGCCGCATGCTCGGCCAGATCGTCGAGGGTGGCCGCGCCCTCTCCCTTGGAGGCGCGCATCTTGATCCGGGTCAAGAGCCGGCAGAGATTGCGGTAGCCTTCCCGGTCCTCGACGAGGAGCGGGAGCCGGCCACCCGTCTCCAGGGTGACCTCCGCACCGACGAGCGGGGCGAGGCCGAGGCGCGTGCAGGCGCGGTAAACGCGCGGCGCTCCGTACACGCCATCGCTGTCCACGAGGGCGATGGCCGGCTGCTCGAGCCGGGCCGCCTGCTCGGCGAGGTCCTCGGGCAAGGCGGTTGCCTCGAGAAAGCTGAAGGCGCTCCGGGCGTGCAGCTCGACGTACATACCTGGCTCAGTCGTAAATCCCTTCGAGCCACCAGGTGGAGCCATCGTGGGCGAGCCGGCAGAGCGGGCCATCGCCGAGCTCCACATCCCACTCGTCGTGGGTCCACGAGCGCTCGGTCCACCACTCCCCCGACGAGCGCCACGGTCCCACGCTGGCCACGATCCTCGCCGTGAGCCGATCGGATCGCAGATGGACCGGGCGGCCGGCGGTGAGCGTCACGCGGGCGGGCAGCGGCGGCCGCAGCCGGCGCAGCGCGAGCGCCGCGCGCGCCACGCCGCACCCCTCACCCGGCCCTCTCCCCAGCGGGGAGAGGGATCGAGATGCCCTCTCCTTTCCGGGGAGAGGGTCAGGGCGAGAGTGTGGGGGGGCCAGCTCCACCGCATCGGGACGATGGCTGTCCAGGAGCACGGGGACGCCGACCTGCCGCGCGCCCACCAAGGCGGCGAGCCGGGCGAGGGTCGCCGCGAGCACGCGCGGGCTGGGGCGGAAGCGATCCGTCAGCGACTCTTGAGCCGGGGCCACGCGCACCGGACGGGCCCGGAGCGTGACGGCGTCCACCGCGCCCCGCGGCGGCCGGGACTCGAGCGAGGCCTTGAGGAGCGCCGCGACGGCCGAGGGCTCGTTCATGGGAACGGCTGGCGCGACGCTTCCCTCATGTACGGTGCGGTCGGCCAGACGGCAGGCCCATTCGAACTGGTCGGCCGAAAGCCCCCTTCTCTCGAGCTTCTCGCAAATCTGCTCGACGAGCCCCGCCAGGAGATCGCCGAGCCGTCCCAGGGTCTCCACCGCCCATCCCGGCTCGACCGATTCCTCGAATATCGACGGCGGCTCCCAGGGCCGGAGCGGGCGGGGATCCTCTCCGCGCGCGAGCCGCTGGAGGCGAAGGCCTTCGCTTCCCAGCCTCTCGAACAAGGCCGGGGTCGGGAGGTCGGCCAGATCTCCCAGAGTCCGTATTCCCCACCGGTCAAGCCGCGCCGCCATCTCGTCGGTGAGATCGAGAAGCGAAACCGGGGCGGACGCGAGGTACTCCGCCTCTTCTCCGGGCCTGACGACGGTGACGCTGCTTCCGCGGCGCGCCGCGATGCGAGCGCTGATGCGGCTGCTCGCGATCCCCACCTGCACCGGCAGTCCTCGGTCGGCCGCGCTGCGCGCGAGGCGCCGGCCGATCTCGGCCTCGTCGCCGAACAGTCCACGAAGCCCCCTGACATCGAGATACACGAGACCGGGGCCTCCCTCTTCCACCCGAGGCGAATGGGCAAGCGCCACCTCGAGCAGTTCGCGCTCGCCCTTCCGGGCTCCCTCGAGGGAGAAGAGACAGGCGAGGCGTCTCAGAGCCGCCATTCGATCAGCCAGCCTCCTCTCGTGGAAGACGACGGATGCGCGCGGGAGCGAAGGATTCGCGCCTCGGTGGCGAGCCCCGCCAGCCGGGTGGGCTGCGGCAGCCCGATCCAACGAGACCCGACCCGGCGCATGGACACTACCAGCGTGGCGGCGCTCCCTGCCAGGCGATGCGGGACACGAAGCACGAGGATGGCGGCGCTCTGTTCCGCGGCGATCTTCAGCCGAAGACAGAGCGCAGGCGGGATGGATTCCCGGCGGATGAGAGGCAACTCGCCGAGATCCAGCGCGACGAGAGCGAAACCCGGGCAGCGCGCGAGGAGATCAGCCGAGCTGAAGGCTGCGCGCAGCCTCCCGCCGCACTTCACCCAGAGCAGTCGAGAGAGGTCGACCCCGGCGGCAACGGCGGAGACGGGATCGAATGCATCCGCTCCATCCACGAGGGCGACCTGATCGCCGGAGGCCGTGGTCCTGGCCATCAAGGCCAGGAGCAGACTGCTGCCTCCTGAGGACCAGGGGCCGACGATCTCGCTGAGTTGCCTTGGCGGGAAGGCGCCCAGCAGGAGGTCGATCCCTCGGGGACCTCGCCCTGGCGGAGGCAAGGATTCGTCCGGGATGGCCATGACCGGCACTCGAAAGCTCAGTTGTCCAGGAATTATTACACGTCATATGATGAGTATAATCAAGAGCTAGATCATGAGGAAATGGGCCGTAATACCCCTAGATATGGTAGAAAACTACCGCAGATAACCGAGAGCCCGGAGGCGCTGCTCGATCTTCTCCCATTCCTCCGCCGTCACCGGCCCGCCCGCCTGACCCAGCCGGGCCTCCCGACTCGCCAGCAGCGCGAGCAAGGACGAGCCATTGGTGCCGAGCTCGTCGACGAGATCCGCCGGCACGATCACCTCGCACCGAACCTGGCCGCGCGGCAGATACCCCAGTTCCTCGACGCGCTCCATGATGCGGGCGACGCATTCCTCCTTGCTCTCCCGATCCGTCCTGACGACCACCTCGGGCGCGAGGGGGGCCTCGTACGGGTCGGAGACCCCGGTGAAGCCCTGGATCTCGCCGCGACGCGCCTTCTTGTAGAGCCCCTTGACGTCCCGCTGCTCGCACACCTCGATCGGGCAGCTGACATGGACCTCCACGAAGCGGCCGATCGCCCGGCGCGCCTCGTCACGGGCGCGCTGGTAGGGGGAGATCGCCGCTGTGATGGTAGCTACCCCGGAACGGTTCTGGAACATGGCGAGGTGGGCGATCCGCCGGATGTTCTCCTCGCGGTCCGCCCGCGAGAAGCCCAGCCCCAGGGTCAGCCACGTCCTCACCTCGTCGCCGTCCAGGACCATCACGGGGAATCCACGGTCCCGGATCTTGGCCTCGACGAGGCGCGCGAGCGTGCTCTTCCCCGACGAGGGCAACCCGGTCAACCAGATCGTGAACTCCTGTCTCATCGGCTCCGCACCATCTTAGCATTCCCCGCGCGGAGCCTCCCCGGTCTGGCTCGTTACCCCTCGGCCTGGAGCAGCATTTCGAGCCGCGCCGTCGCCTGTTCCCAGTCGAACCGCGTAGAGACGAACTCCCGCCCCTGCCGGGCGATGCGTTCCCGAAGATCCCGGTCTTCCACGAGCCGAGCGAGCGCGCGAGCCAACGCCCCCACGTCTCGCCGCGGGGCCACCATGGCGGTTCGCCCGTCGAGCGCGTAGTCGCGGCAGCCGCCATTGTCATAGGTGCAGAGCGCCGCGCCGCAGGCCATGGCCTCCATCGGCGGCATGCCGAGTCCTTCGTCCCAGGACGGGCAACAGTAGATCTGACAGCGGCTGTAGAGCCAGGCCAGTCGCGGCTGGGGCAGGTCCCGGAAGAACTCGTCGTAGGGGAGCTCCCGCCGCGGGGCTTTGAGCCCGAACCCGACGAGCCGCAGCTCCGGGTGGCGTGCCTTGACCCGGGTGAACGCCTCGATCCCGTCCGCCACACCCTTCCACTCGTACTCGTGGTGAAGCATGAGGACCCGCAATCGCCCGTCATCGGGCTCGACCGGCGACGGATGGAAGAGGGCGGGGTCCACCGGGGTGACGATCACCTCGGCAGGACTGTCGAACCGGCTCGCCATGATCTCCGCCAGCCAGCTGGAGATCACGATCTTCCGGAGCGGCAGCCGATAGGTCGCGTCCACGCGCGTGGGGGTTCCGTGATAGAGGCTCTCGCAATGCTGGATGTAGTAGAACTTGTGCCCGCAGCGATCGGGCGCGGCGGCCACCGGCTCGGCCGACTGCCAGGCCGTGGCGATCACCGCGTCGCCATCGGGCAGCCGGGCGGGCGCCCAGTCCGCCGTCCAGCGTACCCGCGCGCGTAGTCCGGGCATCCAGTCAGGAACCCGCTGGAACCGATTGCGCCACCACGCCTTTACTCGGCGGCGGGTCGGCACCACCAGCGTGACGTCGTGGCCCCGCGCGGCGAGCCGGTCCGCGTGAGTGAGGATGGCGCGCACCCCGCCGGCGATGCGGAGATGGGGCGCGAGAAAGGTGATCCGCACGGGCCGCGTACCGCCCTCGTCTAGATGGCCATCGACACCTGCCCCGTCCTCCGGTACGCGGCCGGGTCGAGCACCACGTTGATGCAATACACCTCACGGGAGCCGAGCGCCTTCTCCAGCGCGGGGCGGATCTCGCCGGGCTCGGTGACGTGAACTCCCCTGCCCCCGAGCGCCTCGACCATGCGGTCGAAGCGGGTGAACGGCAGCGAGGTCCCCACCGCTCGCTCGGCGCCGAAGAACGAGAGCTGCGGGTTTCGGATCTGCCCCCAGCCGCCGTCATTGCCGATGATCACGGTCATCGGGAGCCCGAAGCGCACGGCCGTCTCCATCTCCATCCCGTTGAGGCCGAAGGCGCCGTCGCCCGCGACCAGGAGGACTCGCCGGTCGGGATGGAGGAGCTTGGCGGCGATGGCGAACGAGGGTCCCACTCCGAGGCAGCCGAACGGGCCGGGGTCGAGCCACTGGCCGGTTGCGCTGACGGGCACGAACTTCGACGCGCAGCCGACCACGTCGCCGCCGTCGCCGACCACGATGGTCTCCGGCGTGATCACCGCCGCGATCTCCCGCGCCCACCGGTAGTGCGAGATCGGAACCGCGTCGGACGCGCTCTCCGCTTCGAGCTTGGCGCGACCCTCCCGCTCCTTCTGGCCGACCCGGCGCCGCCACTCCTCGAAGCGCGCGGGCAGCCCGGCGGGCAGGGTCTCGACGAGCTGGTCCAGCACGCGGCCGATGTGGCCGTGGAGGCCGAGCTCGAGCGGGCGGTTGCGTCCGAGCTCGGCGGGGTCACAGTCCACCATGACGACGCGCGCGTCCTCGGCGAAGGTCGGCGGCCTCCCGTATCCCAGGCGGAAGTCCAGTGGCGCGCCCAGCACGAGCACGAGATCGGCGCCGGCCAGTGCCCAGCCCCGCGCGTGGGCGAAGGCGCACGAGTGACCGGGCGGCAGCGCGCCGCGGCCGGCACCGTTCATGAAGACCGGCAGACCCGAAGCGTCGGCGAACGAAGCCAGCGGCTTGGCGGCGTCGTCCCAGTAGACACCACTGCCCGCCAGGACCACGGGCCGCTCCGCCCTCGAGACGAGGTGCGCGAGCCGCACCACGTCGTCCGGGTCGGCCAGCGCCGCGCTCCGGTGGACGTAGCGCGTCGGGATCGGCGCCAGCCTGTCCTCGATCACCGTCAGCAGGAGGTCGACGGGGATCTCGACGAAGACCGGGCCGGGGCGGCCGGTGAGGGCGGCGCGGATGGCGGTGGTGAGCACCTCGGGGATCTGACGCGTTTCCGCCACCGTCCACGACCCCTTGGTGATCGGACGGAGCAACGCCACCTGCTCCGTCTCCTGCAGCGCGCCCAGTCCCCGGAGCGCGAGCGGCGCGGCGCCGCCGATCAGGAGCAGCGGGCTCCGCGCCGAGTAGGCGTTGGCCACGCCGGTGACGGCATCGGTCACGCCGGGCCCGGCCGTCACCACCGCCACTCCGATCTTGCGGGTGAGCCGCGCGTAGGCGTCCCCCGCATGCGCACAGGCCTGCTCGTGGCGCATGTCCACCACCTGGAGGCCCTCGCTCACGCAGCCGTCGTAGATGGGCAGGATATGGCCGCCGCAGAGCGTGAAGACATGCCCCACGCCCGCTTCCTTGAGCGTCCGGGCGACCAGATGTCCGCCGGTCAGATCCGCCATCTTACTCGGAGGGGGGCTCCGCCCCTCTTCCGGACCTCCCCCCAGGAACCAGGTTGCGCCGGCAAAGCCGGCGCTCGAACAGCGCGCACGTCGCGCGATCTGTTCTCCTGTGCGCTCTCGTCTCGTGACCGTTGGGCCAGGTGGGCGACGTCAGTCCGTGACGTGCCCGATGACCCGGCTGCGCGGCCACGGGGGCAATCACCAGAACTTCTCCCACTTGACGCTCTTTCTGTCCATGCCCTTCCGGACCAGCGCGTCGCGCACCCGGTGGATGGTCTCACCGCCGCCGCACACGTAGACCACGAGCCGGTCCACGCTGTGAACCAGACGCTCCACCGCGTCCGTGAGCTCGCCCTTCTCGCCCCGCCAACCGGGCGGCGCCTCGCGGACCGTCGGGAAGTAGGAGAACGACGGATAGCGGCGGGCGAGCGCGCGGAAGTCGGCGTCGTAGAGGAGCCGCGACGGGTCGCGCCCCCAGTAGATCAGCCCGTTGAGGCGCCCGTAGCCGGTCTCGTAGAGGTGCGAGAGGATGGAGCGGACGGGCACGATGCCGATCTCCTCGGCCACGAAGAGCGCGCGTCGCGGGTCGGCGCGGTTGAAGACGAACCCCCCGGTCGGCCCCTTGAAGCCGACCGCGTCGCC
>WNGF01007078.1_pt1 | contig 13707 bp, 9 predicted proteins | sample 5400641 | NCBI WGS metagenome assembly WNGF01 (sample SAMN13153371, study PRJNA577476) | soil metagenome | isolation source: 80 cm soil or saprolite under grassland replicate 2 | place: USA:California | collected 2016-06-15
CGGTCTTCTCGAACTTCCAGCCTCGCACGGTGACGGAAGAGAAGGGGTAGCCCTCGATCGATTTCCAGTACGCCTTCCTCAAGACCTCGATGCCGTAGAAGCCGGCCTTCTCCAGCGCCGCGACGAATGCTTCCTGCGTGAGCGCCCCGACCGTGCATTCGCCCCACAGCTCCGGGTTCGTCTTCAGGTGCGGCGGCACGTCGCGCTCGCTGACGATGTCGGCGATGACGGCCCGGCCGTGGTCCTTCAGCACCCGCCAGATCTCGGAGAAGACCTTCGCCTTGTCCGGCGAGAGGTTGACGACGCAGTTGGAGGTCACGGCATCCACACTCTTCTCTTCCAGCGGGATCGCTTCCAGGAAGCCCCTGCGAAACTCGACGACGTCGTACCCGAGGCTGGCTGCCACGAGCGGCTTGTTCTCCGAAGCCACGGTGAGCATCGGGTCCGTCATGTCCACCCCGATCGCGCGCCCGGCCGGGCCGACTTTCTTCGCGGCGATGAAAACGTCGATCCCTGCGCCGGAGCCCAGATCCAGGAAGGTCTCTCCTTCCTTCAGGTCTGTCGAGGAGACGGGCGATCCGCAGCCGTAGAACCGATCGATCACCGCCCTGGGGATGTGACCGACTTCCGCTTCGTCGAACTTCGTCGGGCAGCACAGCTCTGCGACAGGCGTTTGCGCCGCCTTGCCGTAGTAGTCGCGCACCAGGGCGCGCGGCTTGTCTACATCGAAGGAGAGGACGCAGTTGGAGTGGAGCGTCAGGACCGGCATCTCGGCCGCCGCTCCATCGGCGACGCCGCAGGCGATCGAACCATCTCCCATCGCGTGGTAGAGCGCCGGCGGGTCATAGCCGCTCCGGCGGTTGGCCGCCGCGCGCTTCTCGCCGGCAACCTCGCGCATCGCGCGCCGTACGAGAGAGACCGCGATTGGGTAGTAGGGATCCGGAGCGGTCAGGTCTCCCTCGCCGTGCTCGCCCTGCGCCGAGAACATGTACGCATGCTCGACGTCTCCCCCGCCGGTCAGGAAGCGGAAGGGGTCCTCGAGGGCTTGCTGGCGGCGGGCGAGCGTCGCCTCCCGAAAACGAGCCAGAACCGGGCTCGACGAGAGGATCCCCGAAAGCGAAGCGTCGGTCACGCGTCCGCAGGAGAGGGGGCGATGGTCGGCCAGGGCAGCGGAGGGATAAACCGTTCCGTCCGCGTAGACGCAGACCGAGTCCCATCCCGTGTTGCCAAGGTCGTACTTGACGCCCGGCTGTCCGTTGGCGTGGCGGCGCGCGGCCTCCAGGTTGTCCAGAGAAATGCCAAGCTCCCGCGCGCGGTCCGCCGCTCGCTCGACCGCACCCAGAATGTCGGCCGTCTCGGGGAAGAAGCCGTTGTCCGACACTTTCGCCCGGCCGCGCCTGTGGGACCACATCAGGTGCTGCGACTTCGCGCCTCCCCGCGCGGCGTGCCCGGTGAGCAGCGTCAGCTCGGGCAGATTCCGGCGCGTCACGACCGTCGTCAGCGAGACCTCGAAGCCCAGACCGGCGAGCAGGCGCATGCCGTCCATCGCACTCTCAAACGTCCCCGCGCCGCGGATCGGGTCATTGGTTTGCGGGCGCGCGCCGTCCACCGAGACCTGAAACTTGACCCTCTCGCGCGAAAGCGAGTCGAGGCCCTTCCCCCGAGGTCCGCTAAAGAGCGTGGCGTTGGTCAGGAGGATGAGCTCCTTGCCATGCTCCTCCGTGATGCATCGGGCGAGCTCGTAAATGTCGGGGCGCAGGAAAGGTTCGCCGCCCGTCATGTAGAAGCGCTCGACGCCGAGGTCCAACGCCTCGGAGATCACCCTTCGAAACATTCCGCCCGGCAGCCCGGGCGTCTCTCCGGGCCCGGAGTTGACCAGACAGTGGGTGCAGGCGAGGTTGCAGGAGTTGTTCGTGTGCAGCCAGAGCTCGCGCAACCCCTCGGGCTGTCCGTAGCGAGACCGCCCTTCATAGGCGGGCCTGGAAAACGGCTGCAGGGAGAGAAAACCGGAGCGCAGGCAGGACTGAATGAAGTCGTGCACGTGCAGCCAGGCCTTGCCGGCCTCCAGACACATCTGCGAGGCATACGAAGAGACCAGAGCGCCAAACGAAGTCCGGCCGTCCAGGCGCCGCAGAATCCCGGCGCCCCGCGTGTCCACGGCGACCCAGTGCGGCGCCTCTTCGTCCAGAAAGAAGCTCATGTCCGCCTCGACAAAAGCATGGAGAGGCGGCGCGTAAACGATGGTCTTCTCCGTCAGGTGCGGCATTTCATCCTCCGCTGCAGCCTCGTATTTCAGGGTCGAGGGAATCGGATCAGGCGGGCAGCGGAGGACCCCGCAGAATGGGAGGACCGTGGAGGGCGCGGGTCAAAGACAGTCGAGGGGACCGCGGTCGCAAGTAATTCTGAGGCGCGAGGGCAAACCTCGCGATCGAAACGAGAGAGACCGGGATCTTCTCCTCCCGCAGGAGCGCTCGCAGGGCGGCACGGCCGTCCAGATCGGCCGCGGGAGACACGATCCGCACGCTGCGGCCTCTCCCGCCGAGAGCGCGCAGCAGATCCGCCAGGACGGTCCTGCGCCGCTCCCGGATCCCGCGCAGAAGATCCAGATCGGCGTGGGAAAGCGCGAGGAGCGAGACTCCCCCGTCGGGCGCGCGGGATACGGCGGCGTCCGCGCCGTCCTCGACCGCTCGAAACGCTTCGGAGAGAACGGAGGCGGAGGGAGCGACGTCGCCACCCACCAGGACGGAGTGCCCGCCAAGCGCGGCGGCCCGGCGCGCGGCATCCTCGAGGCGGAGACCGAAGGTGCCGCCTCGCTGCCTGATCCAGGCCGGATCCGGCGCTCCGCGGAAAACCTGCCGCCACGCGGCAATGTCTTCGGGCGGTGTGGCCACGACGAGTTGCGCGTCCGTCTGTCGCGCTGCTTCCAGCCAGCCAGCCGCGAATCCCCGGAAGAGCTCGGCTGCCGCCGATCCAAGCCCCTTTTCGCGCGCTTGGCGCGTTGGCTCCCGGGCAAAGAGGACCAGGAAACGGCTCATCCGCCGTTATCTTACGTCAGCGTTCCGAGACGCGGACTCCTGAGAAGCCGGTCTGCGAAAGGGAAGACGGGAGACCGTCTACCGGATCAGAGATTCCGGTCGATGAACTTGATGAACTCGCTTCTGGGCATCGCTCCCAGGACCCGGTCGGCCACCTGCCCGTTCTTGAACAGGATGAATGTCGGGATGGAAGTCACCTGATATTGCATCGCCACGGCCGAGGACTCGTCCACGTTGATCTTGGCGACCTTCAGCTTGCCGATGTACTGGGTCGCCAGGTCGTCCACGATCGGCGCCACCGACCGGCACGGGCCGCACCAGGGCGCCCAGAAATCCACCAGGACGGGCTTGTCGGCCTTCAGGATGTCCCCGTCGAAGCTCGAGTCCGAGACCGCATGCACATTCGGGTTCTCCGCCATCGAAATGATTCCTCCAATCGTCAAATTACGCGGGATTGCAATCCGGGGATTCGTATTTTAACCCATCTTCCGCGGTTCCGCGGCGCTCCTCTCCCCTCAAGCACCATGAGCGTGCACACGGCCGCGCGCGTGAGTGAGCCCTTCACGCAGGAACCAGGGAACCATGACCAGCGACAGAGCGGGGTCCAGCCACCCGGGCGCCCCGAGCAGTCCGCCGGCCATCGCGGCGAGGGTCGTCCAGGAGTCGAAGGAGCAAGCGATCGATTCCTTCGCCTCGGCGGCCAGCCCTTTGCTCCCGAGCTGCCGGCCGGTCTTGTATTTGAAGTAGCCGATGAAGGGCATCCCGAACGACGCGAAAATCGTGAGAAGTAGCCCGATGACGCTCTTCTCCTGGTGGGCGCGTCCCCCGGCGATCTCCACCACCCCGCGCACCAACGTATACGTCGCGAGCAGGAGGAAGGAGAGGCCGATCCACCGCGCCAGGATCTGGTCGCGGCGCGCGTGGTCTTCTTCCTCGTCGGCCAGATGGTGAAGGTGCCGGGCCGCGAGGACGGCTGCCCCCCCCTCGATCACGCTTTCCAGCGCGAAGGCCAAGAGCGCCAGGCTGCCGGTCCGGATCGCTTCGAAGAGGGCGATCCCGCCCTCTCCCACGACGTGCAGGAACGTCAGTCCCAGCAGCCACGACATCCTCCGCCGCAGCCTTGCCTGGGTCTCCCCGCCGGAAAGTCCGGCGGCGGAAGGCGCGGTCGTCGCGTCGGACATCCGGCCATTCTACGCATGCCGCCGGGACCCGCGGGCCCGCCCGATCGGAATACAATGTTCTCGCAGCCCGTTGGGCTCAAAGATGTTTCTCGCACTGAGGAAGGCCCGTTTCGCACAGATCGTCCTGCTGACGGCAGGCTTCTTCGCGGTCTCGGGCTCCTTCGGCCTGCATCCGGAACCCAGAGGATCGGGCGCTCGCGTCACGACCGGAGACGGTTGGAATGCTCTCGACCGATCCGGAAAAACCGCACCGCACGATTGCCTCCTTTGCCTCGCGCACAAGTCTCTCTCGCTCCCCCGGCTCTCCGCGGTCGTTCTTCAGGCCGGGTCGGCCGTTCACGCGACGCCGGTCGCGGTTCCTTCTCTTCTCGGAAGGCTCGACGCCCATCCCCGTGAGGGCCGCGCTCCTCCTGCCCTGATCTAGGGGCTGTTGCTCCCGCGCCGGGAGCACCGAACTGTGCCGGCTCTCCGGCAGGAGGAGGACATGAAGATCCGCAAGTCTCTCGCATTCGGCCTGGGAACCCTCGCAGTCATCGCCCGAACATCTCTCGGGCAGGAGACGACCCCGGCCCCGCCGACACCGGTCCCGACGGCCGAGCCCGCGCCGGCGGCCCCGCAGCCGACTCCGGCGCCTCCTCCGTCGCCGGCCGGAGGGGCCTCTCAGACCTCGAACTACTTCAATCCCTCGATCTCAGTCATCGGGAACTTCCTCGCCGTGGCCGGCAAGAACTCCGTCGAGGACCTGCCCAACGCCAGCCTCCGCGAGTCCGAGGTCGCCCTGCAGGCGATCGTCGACCCATACGCGCGCGCGGACTTCTTCCTCTCTTTCAGTGAGGACAGTGTCGAAGTGGAGGAAGGCTTCATCACACTCACCTCTTTGCCCGTGGGCCTTCTCGCGAAAGTCGGGAGGATGCGCGTCGCGTTCGGCAAGATCAACACGCTGCACCTGCACGTCCTGCCGTGGCCCGACGCGCCGCTGCCGATCGTCAACCTGCTCGGGGGCGAGGAGGGGTGGAAGGGCACGGGAGTCTCGGTCGCGCGGCTGATTCCGATGCCGGCCGACGTCTTCTCCGAGCTGACGGCGCAGGTCTTCCGGGGCGATGCGGAGGGACTCTTCGAGGCGAAAAAGCGGAGTGACATCGCTTACAACGGCCACTATCGCCTCTTTAAGGACCTCTCCGAGGCGACGAATCTCGATCTCGGCTTCTCTTACGGAGGGGGGCCCAACGACACTTCGAGCGACGACACGAGACGCTGGACGAAGCTCGAGGCGATCGACTTCACGCTCCGCTGGAAGCCCCTGCGCACAGGCAACTACCGGTCGGCCTCGCTGCGCGGCGAGCTCTTCCGCAGCCGCCGCGACCAGCCGGAGGATCTCGGGGGAAAACAAACCGCCCGCGGCTGGTTCCTTTCGGGCGAGTACCAGCTCGCCAAGCGCTGGTTCGCCGGCGGACGGATCGAGTCCTCGGACCATGCCGATGACGGCTCCAAACGCGACACCGGCCAGGCGCTGATCCTGACGTTCTGGCCGAGCGAGTTTTCTCAGGTGCGCGGGGAGCTGCGGCGCCGCCGCTACGCCGGAGGCGTTACGGCCAATGAAGCGCTCCTTCAACTCCAGTTCGCGATCGGCGCGCACGGCGCACATCCGTTCTAGTGGGAGTTGTGAGTTGTGAGTTTGGAAAATAAATTCGAGGGATACCAATGAAGAAATATCAGATGACTCTCGCGGCGCTGCTAATGGCTGCGCCTCTGTGGGCCAAGGTCCATGTTGTCTCGAGCCTCCAGGATTTCGCGGCGATCGCGGATGCCGTGGGCGGAGATCGTGTCGAGACCGCCGCCCTCGCCAGGGGTTACCAGGACCCGCATTTCGTGGACGCCAAGCCTTCCTTCATCCTGAAACTGTCCCGCGCGGACCTGCTGATCTCCGCTGGCCTAGAGCTCGAGATCGGCTACCTGCCGCCGCTGATCGATCAGAGCCGCAACGACAAGATCCATCCGGGCAGCGCCGGCTATCTCGACGCCTCGATCGGCTGCGACATCCTGCAGCGGCCGACGACGCAGGTCACGCGCGCGATGGGCGATGTGCACCCCTTCGGCAATCCTCACTACTGGACAGACCCCGACAACGGGCGCGTGATCGCCCGCGCGATCGCGGCGAAGCTGGCCGAGCTCGATCCTCCTGGCAAAGCCGCGTACGAAAAGAACCTGGCCGCCTTCGAGGCGCGGCTCGCCGAGAAAATGAAGGAGTGGGACGCGAAGATGACCCCCTACGCGGGAACGAAGATCGTGACCTTTCACGACTCGTGGCCGAACTTCGCCAAGCACTTCAAGCTCTCGATCGCCGGCCACGTGGAGCCCAAGCCCGGCATCCCGCCGACACCGTCGCACACGCTCGAGATCATCAACCTGATCAAGACGCAGAAGATCCCGCTGATCGTCATCGAGCCCTACTTCGACTCAAAGACGCCCAAGTCCATCGCGGCCCAGACGGGCGCGACCGTGCTGACCCTCTATCCCTCGGTCGGGGGCGTGCCCGAGATCAAGGATTACTTTTCACTCTTCGACTACGACATCAACGCCTTCGCCGGAGCGATGAAGGGAAAGCAGTGAGCATTTTCCAGGTCCTGCTGCCGGCCTTCGTCGCGAGCCTCATCCTCACCGGAATCCACACCTACCTCGGCGTGCACGTCGTCGAGCGGGGCGTGATCTTCGTGGACCTTTCGCTCGCCCAGATCGCCGCTCTCGGTTCGACGGTCGCGTACCTGGCCGGCTACGACCTGCACTCCACCGCCGCCTATCTCTTCTCTCTCGGCTTCACGTTCTTCGGCGCTGGGATCTTCGCGATGTCGCGCTCGCACCACAAGACGCGCATCCCCCAGGAAGCCATCATCGGGATCGTGTACGCGGTCTCGGCGGCTGTGTCGATTCTCGTGATGTCTAAGGCCACGCAGGAGACCGAGCACCTGAAGGATATGCTCGTCGGAAACATCCTCGCCGTCTCCTGGAAGGAGATCTTCAAGACGGCGGCCCTCTACTCGCTCGTCGGCTTCTTCCACTACATCTTCCGCCGGCGGTTCCTGCTGATCTCGATGAACGAGGCGGAGGCCGTCCGCCAGGGGCTCAACATCCGCTTCTGGGACTTCCTCTTCTACATATCGTTCGGGTTCGTCGTGACTTCTTCGGTCGCGATCGCGGGAGTTCTCCTCGTGTTCTGCTTCTTGATCGTCCCCTCGGTGACCGCCATGCTCTTCTCCGAACGCCTCGGGCCGCGCCTCGCGATCGGCTGGACGATGGGCGCCCTTGTCTCGGCGGGAGGTGTCGCGCTCTCCTTCCTCCTCGACCTGCCGACCGGCGCCGCGATCGTCGGGACCTTCGGCGCCGCCCTGCTCGTCATCGCCGGCTACCGCCTCGCCTTCCGCAGGCTCTCCGCGGCGTAAACACACCGAAGACCGAGCGATGCGCAGCAGCTCTCTCGCCCGCCTCGAAACGCGAAGGGGGACGCTCGTCAGACGAGTCGCGGCTGCTGCGCTCCTCGCGGCCACCCTCGCCGGAAACTTTGCATCGCACCACCACTCGCTGCTGTCGGTAGACGAGGAGTCTGGTCGGGGCGAAGAGCGTGTCGTCACTCGGCACAATCCCCTCTCCCGCGCCTCGCACTGGCATGCGGTCCTGGCTTTCGTCCGTGAGCATGAGTGTGTTGCGTGCCACAACCAAAGACACGCCGGCCTTCCGGTCCAGGGCCAGGAGCCCGCGCCGGTGGTCTCGACTCCAGTCCCGCTCCCTATTTGGTCCGTGGTACCGCCGGCGACTCCGCTTCTCACCACCTCTTCCCGGGCTCCTCCGATCCTCCTCTGAAGCCGCAAACCACAGTTTCGGCTTGCCTCCCACGGGAGGCGGTCGGCGCCTCGCGCCGGCTCAACAGAGTGAGGAGATCCGATCATGTCGAGAATCAACTCACGATCACTATTCCTTTTCGCGACGTTTGTGCTCTGTTTGCTGTCCGCGCTCCCCGCCGGGGCTGCTGTTTCCGCCGGCTCCGTCCGGGGGACGGTCACGGGACCTGACGGCAAGCCCATAGGAGGCGTGCCGCTCGTCCTCCGAAACGACATCACGGGCTTTCACGCGGAAGCACGAACCGACAAGGACGGCCATTTTCAGTTCTTCAACGTGCCTTTCAACCCCTATGAGCTGCACGTGGAGGTTCAGGGCTTTAAACCGATGCACCAGTCGGTCGACGTTCGGAGTTCCGTTCCGAAGCAAGTCGACATCACGCTCGATCTCCCTTCGGTGAGCGAGTCGGTAAGGGTCCAGGGAGAGCCGACCGCCGCGCAGCTCGAGACGGACACCTCGGTCTCGCACATCGACATCGACAAGTCCTACATCCAGAGAGCACCGGCGGCCGTCGCCTCCAGGGCCATGGAAGAGATCCTCACGTCCACGCCCGGATTTGCCAAGGACGAGAACGGCCGGTTCCATTTCCAGGGGGCACACAGCCAGGCTGAGTTCGTCATCGATGGCCAGACGGTCTCCGACCAGACGGGCGTAACCTTCTCGAACTCGTTGGACCCCGGCATCGCGCAGTCCCTGGAAGTCATCTACGGCAATGTTCCGGCCGAGTACGGCGAGAAGATCGGGGCCGTCATCAACATGGTGACGAAATCCGCGCTCGGCTCGCCTTTCAAGGGAGACGTCCACGGCGGTTATGCGCGGTTCGCCACCTACGAGGGCGGGGTGACCATCGGAACGGGATCCGAGCATTTCGGGGCGTTTGCCGCGCTGAGCGGGTCGGGCTCGGACTATTTCACCGACCCGGTCAATTTCGACAACCTGAACAACAAGGGGAACAGTCAGCGGGCGTTCCTGCGGCTCGACTCCAGCACCGCCGATTCCTCCAACGCGTTTCGTTTCTCGGCGATCCTCGGCCGGACAGCCCGCCACGTCACGAACACGTTCAGCCAGGAAGAGAACGGGCAGAACAAGGTGGTCGCGACCTACGACCAGAACTACAACCTCGGCTGGCAAAACGTGCTTTCGAGCTCCGCGGCCCTCGACGTCACGGCCTTCGGCCGCCTGACCAAGTTCACGCTGTACCCCTCCGCCGGCGACACGCCGATCCTGTCGAAGTCGAATCGTTCCATCGACAACTACGGCGTCGCGCCCTCCTTCACCTGGGCGAGCGGGATTCACGAGGTCAAGATCGGCGGGGTTTGCAAGAGGTTTCCGATCCGAGAGTTCTTTCGTTTCGGCATCACCGATCCCGCCTTCAACGATCCCGAGTCCGAGTCCTACAACCCGAACATCGCCGCGTTCGACCTGACTCGGGGCGGATCTCCCTTCGAGTTCCGCGCTTCCCGGACGGGGACATATCTGGCCGCTTACATCCAAGACAACGTACGCCTCGGGAACCTGACGGCCAACATCGGCTTGCGTTACGACCACAACAATCTGCCGGCCACCGACTCCCAGCTCGAGCCGCGGATCGGAGTGGCCTACTACATCCCTTCGACGGGCACGGTGTTTCGAGCCAGCTATAACCGCGTGCTCTACACGCCTGAATACGAGAACATCCTGCTGTCCTCGTCGGAAGCGGCGGCCAAGATCGTTCCACCGGCCGTTCAGGAATCCAGGGCACTCGGGGAAGGAGTCCTGCTCGTCCGCTCAGAAAGACAGAACGCCTGGACTGTCGGAGTCCAGCAAGCCCTCGGCAGCCGGGTCCGGCTGGACGGAGATTACTGGGAACGCCACTCTCGAAACGCCGGAGACCAGGACCAATTCGAAAACACGGGCGTGCTCTTCCCGCTCGCCTTCGCGAAGGGGGACTACAGCGGTTGGGACGTCCGCGTCGACGTCGCGCCGGTGGCCGGGTTTCGGGGCTTCGCGTCCGCCGGACACACCCACGTCATCTACATACCGCCTCCGGCAGGCGGGCTCTTCCTGGATCAGGAGGCTGTCGATGCCGTCACGGGAGGGCCTTTCTTGATCGATCACGACCAGAAGCTCCAGATCCAGGCAGGACTCTTCTACGAAGTGGGAAACACGGGTTTCTGGCTCGGGACGAACGTCCGTTACGACTCCGGGCTCGTCAGCGGCGCCGCGCCCGAGGACCTCGTCGACGATCCCGACAACTCCTTCGCTCTGCCCTATCTGGACGCCAACCACGCCGGGACGGACCTCGACCCCTATCGGGTCAAGTCGCGGACGACCTGGGACTTCTCGGTGGGCGCGGACCTGGCGAAATACCACATCCCCGTTTCGATCCAGGCGATGCTCTTGAACGCTTTCGATAAGAAGGGGCTCTACAACATTCTTTCGGTCAACGGCGGAACCCATGTGATTCCGCCGCGCCGCTTCGCCGTCCGAGCCCAGGTGAACTTCTAGGCCGCGCTCAGCCATTGGAGGTCCGACCCCTCTTGAGGGCGGTCAGTCGGAAAGGCCGGGAACGCGGTTCCCGGCGAGGTAGGCGCGGGCGGCTTCGATGTCGCGGGCGATCTGCTCCGTGAGGGCTTCGACGGAAGGGAACTTGCGTTCCTCGCGCAGGCGCTCGTGGAAGAACAGGCGTACCTTCTCGCCGTAGACATTCGCCGAGAAGTCCAGAACGAAAGTCTCGATCGTGGTTTTCGTGTCCTCGTAGAGGGTGGGACGGGTGCCGATGTTCGTCACGCCGTCGAACCGCCGGCCGAAGGAGCGGATCTCGATCCGCGTCACGTACACGCCGTCTGCCGGATGGAAACTGTTCTCGGGAGCGAGATTGATCGTGGGATAGCCGATCTTGTGTCCCACCTTGTCGCCCTTCGAGACGATCCCGTCCAGCTCGTATTCCCGTCCGAGCATCGCGTTGGCTTCCGCGACCTCTCCTCGCTCCAGAGCGTTGCGGATCCGCGTCGAGGAGATCGGCTCGTCCTTGTAGATCACCTCGTCCGTGCCCGCTGCCGTGAAGCCGGATTCCGGCCCCATGCGTTTCAAGAGAGACAGATCGCCGCGCTTGCCTCGGCCGAACGCGAAGTGCTGCCCGAGATAGATCTCCGAGGCGACGAGCCGTGCGACGAGGAACTCTCGCACGAAGTCCTCGGGCTCCGTCAACGAGAAATCCCGCGTGAACGGGATGATCAGGAGCGTCTCGATCCCGAGAGCTTCGATCGCTTCCTCTTTCTGTCGAAGCGTCTGGATGCGCCGGGGAGCATGATCGGGGCGCAGGACGGCCAGAGGATGGGGCTCGAACGTGATCGCGACGGAGACCCGGCCGACCTCTTTGGCGCGAACGACCACGGTCTCCAGGATTTTCCGGTGCCCCCGGTGCACGCCGTCGAAGTTCCCAATCGTGACGATGCCGCCCCGAGGAAGGTCGGAGGCTCGCAGAGGATCCCGGACGACGCGCATGAGGTCAGGCCGATCGGATGATCGGCTGATCAAGTGAACGGGTGTTCGGAGGCCCGACGGGTTGATTCAGACGATTCCCCCGACGAGGTCGTAGTCGTGGGTCCCGGTGATCCTCACCCGGACGATCTCTCCGGGTTGAACGTCGCGGCCGCCGGCGTCGTTGATCAACAGGCGGCCGTCGATCTCGGGCGCCTGGCAACGGAGACGGCCTTCCAGCAGGTGCTCGGTCTCCTCGCAGGAACCTTCGACGATCGCTTCGAACTCCCGGCCCCGCAGCGCGCGGTTCTTCGCGCGGGCGATCGGGCGCTGAAGCGACAGGAGAAACCCTCGGCGGCTCTCCTTCTCCTCCGGTGGGACGGGATCGCCCAGCGGCTCGGACCCGGAGCCGGGCTCGGGCGAATAGGTGAAGGCGCCGAGGTTGTCGAACTGCGCTGACTGCACGAACTCGCAGAGCTCTTGGAACTCGGCGTCCCCCTCTCCCGGAAAGCCCACGATGAACGTCGTTCGGATGGCGATTCCGGGCACGATCCCTCTCATCCGCTCGAGAAGACTCCGGTGCGACGCCGGGTCCCCTCCTCGCCGCATCTTCGACAGGATGGCCCGGGAGACGTGCTGAAGAGGGATGTCCACGTACGGAACGAAGCGGGGCTCGAGCGCCATGAGCTCCAGGACCGAGTCGTCGAGCGTCTTCGGATAGGCGTAGAGAAAGCGGATCCAGGGAAAGCCGGTCTCCGAGAGGAGCCGCTCGACCAAGAGCGCGAGACCCTTTCGCTTGAAACCCAGGTCGTCGCCGTACCGAGTCGTGTCCTGCGAGATCAAGACCAGCTCCGAGACCCCCTGGGCCTCGATCACCCTGGCCTCCGCGACGAGCGAATCGATCGCTCGGCTTCTCTGGCGGCCTCGCATCTGGGGAATCGTGCAGAAGGTGCACGGGTTGTTGCACCCTTCGCCGACCTTCAGATACGCGTAACCGCGGCGGCGGGAAAGGACCCGCGGAGCTGCCTCATCGTAGAGCCGGGTCGCCAAAGGCTTCTCCGTGAACCGCGGCAGAGAGGGAAGGCCCGAGACCGCCGCCGGCGCGAGCTCCAGCTCGTCCAGGCCGAGGAAGCCGTCCACCTCGGGGATCTCCTCCGCCAGCTCCCGCCCGTACTTCTGCACCATGCACCCGGCGACGACGACGCGATCGATCTCGCCCCGCTTCTTCCTCTCGACCTGCTCCAGAATCGCCTCGACCGACTCCTCCTTGGCGCGGTCGATGAACCCGCACGTGTTGATCATCACGACCCGCGCCGCGGAGTCCGGCACTATCGGGTGGCCCGCCCTCGCCAAATGCCCGAGCATCACCTCGGTGTCCACCAGGTTCTTGGGGCACCCGAGCGAGACAACGCCGACTGAAGGAAGCGGCTTTAGCGCCAAAGGCCTGACTCCAGATGTGACTTCATGCTACGGGTAAATCCGTTTGAGCGTGCGGGGGTAGGGAATCGCCTCGCGAAGGTGGTGGATCCCGCAGACCCACGTGACGAAACGCTCGAGGCCCATCCCGAAACCGGAGTGCGGGAACGTCCCGTAACGCCGCACGTCGAGATACCACTCGTAGGATTCCTTCGAAAGCTTGTGCTCCTTCAGGCGCCGCTCGAGCAAGGCCAGGTCGTGGATGCGCTGCGAGCCGCCGATGATCTCGCCGTAACCTTCGGGCGCGAGCATATCGAGGCCGAGGACGACCTCGGCGTCCTCGGGATCCGGCTGCATGTAGAAAGACTTGATGGCCGCCGGGAACCGCGTCACGATGAGAGGCTGATCGCTCTCCGAGGCGAGCGCTGTCTCCTCGTCCGCGCCCAGATCGTCGCCGAACTTGACCTCGAACCCCTTCTTGCGGAGCTTGTCGATCGCCTGCCGGTACGTGATTCGCGGGAAGGGCCTCCCAACGGCCGCGAGCTTCGAGATGTCCCTCTCCAGACGCTTCAAGTCTTCCTTGCAGCGGTCGAGTGCGCGGGAGAGGAGCGACACGATCATCTCCTCGGCCAGCTCGCAGAGCCCCTCGAACTCGAGGAAGGCCACTTCCGGCTCGATCATCCAGAACTCGGTCAAGTGGCGCCGCGTCTTGGACTTCTCCG
>WNGF01007080.1_pt1 | contig 13706 bp, 12 predicted proteins | sample 5400641 | NCBI WGS metagenome assembly WNGF01 (sample SAMN13153371, study PRJNA577476) | soil metagenome | isolation source: 80 cm soil or saprolite under grassland replicate 2 | place: USA:California | collected 2016-06-15
TGGTGACACCGTCCGCCGTCTCCTCGCGGGCAGCCGTCATGGTCTCCGGGCCGGTGCCGGACTCACCCGTGGGGTTGGCGCACTTGGGACAGCTGCCGCCGCAGGTGCACCTCGGCACGGACCGCTCCGGGCCAGCGGGCTGCGCCGTGGTCGGGGGGAAGATCGGGATGCGGGCGAAGTCAAACCCGCGCTGCGCCGTCGAGGGAAAGGTCCCCGTCGAACTCCGCGCCTGCCATGTGCCTCCGGGCCGTGCCGGAGGCACGAGAACGCGAGACGCGTGGCCAGAAGCGAGAGGCTTCGCGCGTTCGCGGGCGTACATCATCGTGCCTCCCGTCCTCTTCGTTCACAGACGAACAAGAATGCGCGTCACAGACGATACAACAGATCCTGGTCGCGCAGCACCACTCAGCACACCGGTGAGGCTGTGTTTCCTGTTTTGAGAATTGACAACACCCCCCGCGGGTACGAGACGGGTGCACGAGGCTGAGCACGCGCGGTCACACGCGGACATCAACGACACAAACCGTCTACTTGATTTGCCGGAGAAGCCCGTCGTCGCGCCGGAGCAAACGAGGCGATCGCGCGATCGAGCAGCTTGATTCTCGCCCGCAACCCGCATTTACTACGTCCGTAACCGACAGGGGGTCACCCGGGCAGCCCGTCGTGGCCCCCCGGAGAGGGGGGTGGCTCGTGGGTCGTGACATTCGCGAACGATCGGACGACGTCATGGAAGTGCAGGAAACACGCCGGCTCGGCCGGGGAGGACTGTTGGCGGGTGGCCTCGCGGCCGCGCTCGCGCTGTTCGGGCGGACGAACGCGGCGCACGCGGAGGCTGGCGAGCCCCTCGTGCTCGGAGCCATGAATCGATCGGACGCCACGACGGAGGTCGACGCGACGCGGGACGGCATCGCCGCGCTCGTGGGCAGGACGCCCGAGGGCGACGTCGGCGCGATCGGCGTCGGCGCGGACTCGCTCCCGGGACTCGGCCTGCGGGCGGGTGTGGTCGGCCACACCGATAAGTCGATCGGCGTCCTCGCGCGGGTCGGCGACAGCCCGATCGTGGCGTGGGACTCGTCGGCAGCCGTCTGGGCCGCCGGCGGGGCGGCGCCGGGCCTGGTCGGCACATCGGACTCGCACATCGGCGCGATCGGAATTTCGGGCGCTCCGAGGGCGGTCGACCCGACGGAGTTCGATCCGGCCGGCGCACACTTCGTCGGTTTCGGCGACGCAGCTGGTGCCTGCGTGAACGCCGAGGGCACGGCGCCCGGCCTGATCGGCATGGCGCGGTCGAACATCGGCGTGATCGGGGCGACCGGCGCGGCGGCGCTCGAGGACGACGAGTTGTACGAACTGATGCCGTCCGGCGTCCACGGCGCCGGCGGCGACGACGTCGGCGTCTGCGGCCGCTCGACCACGATCGGCGTCCTCGGCGAGGGCGGCACGAGGGGTGCGGGCGTCTGGGGCGCAGCGGGCACCCCCGACGAGCCGAGACTCGGCCCGATCCCTGTCCCGACCGGCGTCTGGGGCCAAGGGGCCGGCGAGGCGGTAGGCGTGCTCGGCCAGGCGGAGACGATCGGCGTCTGGGGCGCGGCCGGTCCCGGGCCGACGCAGGTGCCCGCGGTGCAGTTCCCGACCGGCGCCTGGGGCCAGAGCGGCGCGGGCGGCGTCGGCGTCCTCGGCGCCTCGCCGCTGATCGGCGTCTGGGGAGCCGCCCAGGACGAGGCGGCGGTCGACCTGCCCGCGGTGCAGACGCCGAGCGGCGTCTGGGGCCAGACCGACCTGCCCGGAGGCGTCGGCGTGCTGGCCCGGCACGAGAAAGAGGGCACCGCGCTCGCGGTGCAGGGGAACGCTGCGTTCAGCGGCATCGGCACGAGCCAGGTGCCCGCGCTCCAGGGCGGCGTGTTCGTCGCCGCCGGCGACGTCAACGGCGACTCGCTCGTCATCGTCACGCCCACGAGCGATCCCGGCAACGCCGTGACCTGGGTGGAGCTTGTGCCCGGCCGCGGCTTCTTCGTTCACGTCACCGCGAAGCAGAGGAAGGCGCTGACGTTCACCTACCTCGTGTTCGCAAGGGAAGCGGCATAGCCGATCGGTTCACGATCACCGATGACGCGATAGACGCACTGACGATTCGTCCGGCCTCGTAGCGCACACCAAACTCTCTACGCCTCCGGCGCGGTCACGGACGGCCGTGTTGGTGAAGAGGTGGTTGATGTGGCTCTTCACGGTTGCCTCGGTGACGACGAGGCGTGCGGCGATTTCGCTGTTCGAGCGGTGTGCTTGCCACGCTGAGGCCAACGGCTAGCTCGTCTCGTACTCGTCGTGGCGCCGCACCCAGAGCGGCCTCGTGTCGCTCTCGTCGCGACCCCTCGGCGTACGGTCCAGCAGGGCGTAGTAGGCCATCGCGGGCTCGAGGCCGCGTGCCGTGGTCACGTAGGTCCGGTAGACGATCCCGTCCGATAGCGCGTACGCACTGAGGCCCGGTCCCTCGGAGACGTAGCCCACGACGTCCGTCCCGCACATGCGCGCGTTCTGCTCGACGGTGGCCGGGATCTCCCCTTCCAGGAACGGCTTGAGCTCCTCCTCGGTGTACAGGAAGCCGAGGTCGCGGTTGAAGTCGCTGCCGCCGCTGGAGACCCAGTCGCTGCCCCAGCCCATCCGCTTCCTGTAGGCGATCAGCTTCGCGAGCGGCGCGCGGGAAGCGAGCAGCAGGGTGGTGTCCCTAGCCTTCAGGTGGGGCACCTGGGGGGCCAGCGTGTCCGCGATCGAGGAACAGACCGGGCAACCTGCCTCGTAGGGCGGCCCGAACATGAAGTGGTAGACGAGCAGCTGGGAGCGGCCGTCGAAGAGATCGGCGAGGGTCTTCGTGCCGTCCTCCGTCTCGAAGCGGTAGTCCTTCTCGACCGGGACCCAGGGCAGCTCGCGCCTTTTCCTGGCCAGCTCGTCGCTCCGGCGGGTGAGCTCCTTCTCCTCCTTCAGTAGCTCGTCGCGTTCCGCCTGCCACTCCTCCTTCGTGCCGATCCTGTGCTCCGTCATCGACGTGCCACCTCCTGTCTGGTCCGCGGGCCCGGCCATTATAGTTAGCACAATGGCTAACGATGCGTTCAAGGCCCTCGCGCATCCGCTCCGGCGCGACATCGTAGAACGGCTCAGCGGCGGGGTGGCGACCGTCGGAGAGGTGACCCGGGACTTCGGCGTCTCCAAGCCCACCATCTCGCGACACCTGAAGATGCTGGAGGAGGCAGGTGTCGTGAGCCGCGCGATCGACGGCAGGACCCATCGCCTCGCCCTGCGGCCGGAGGCACTTGCCGAGGCCTCGGGTTGGATAGAAAGCCAGCGGGAGCGCTGGGAGCGCCTCTTCGATGTCGTCGGCGAGTACCTGGAGGAACGGAAGGAGCGACGGTGACGGACGAGTCCGGCCACGTGGCGCGTATCGAGCGGACCTTCGCGGCTTCGGCCGCGGACGTCTTCGACGCCTGGACCAGCCCTGAAGTGATGCGGCGCTGGTTCCACTGCGCCCCCGACTGGGACACGCCGGAGGCCGAGGTCGATCTCCGTGTGGGCGGGAAGGTCCGTGTGGTGATGCGCAGGCCCGACGGGAGGGAGGTCGAAGCGCTGGGCGAGTACACGCTGATCGACCGGCCGCACCGGCTGGTGATGACCTGGACCTTCGACGACGATCCCTCCAACGAGCAGCTGATCGAGCTCTCCTTCTCGGAGTCCGGCGGCTCGACTACGGTGCTGATGGTCAACAGCGGCATCTCGACCGATGGGCGCCGCGACGCCCAGGACGAGGGATGGCACGGGTGCCTCGACGAGCTCGAGCGGGTATTGGCGGCTGATCCGACGAACGCGCCGACCGGATAGAGATCCACCACCCTAAGCTGACCCCCAACGGCGACGCGCGAGGGTCGGGCTGCTTCTGCCTCTTGGCGCTGGTGCAGCAGGTCCGCCCAGCTCACCATCTCGATCCCCTACACCATCAGCGATGGTCACGGGGGGACGGCCAGCTCAACAATGGTCGTCACGGTCTTCGGCTTCACGCCGCCGGCCTAATCGGAAGATCCGAGCTCCGAGAAAGGCTCGGGCGGGACTCTCAGAGCCCGCCTGAGCCTTTCCCCACGGGCTCCTCAACCTGAAAGTGCCCGGCCCGGCCGGTGCGGTTCGGCGATGACCGAGGAGTTGTGCGCACGGATGGATGCGTGTCCGCCAGCACCTCCGGCGCACGCTCAACACGCCGCCCGGCCGATGACCGACGCCGGCCGCTAAACGCTCGCCGCGAGGCGAGCGTGCGGGCGCAACGTTTGGCGCAACGTGGCCACCAGGTTCCGCTGGATCACGTCGAGGAAGACGCGGGAGACGGCGTCCTCCCCGTTGAAGAGCTGCTCGAACGGGTTGCGCGGCAGGACGAGCAGGAGCGCCCGCTCCCGCGTGATCGCGGTGACAGGAGATGGGCGACCGTCGACGAGGCTCTCGTAGCCGAACGCCTTCCCCGGCCCCGCCAGTTCGACGCGGATGCGCCGGTCGCCGCGAACCAGCACCTTCTCCACTGCGCCGTTGATCGTGAGGTAGCAGGCCGTCGACGGCGCCCCTTCGGCGAGCAGCGTGCGCCCCGGCGGGCACCGGGCATAGCTCCCCGACGTCAGGAAGCCCCAGAGCGCCAGCGAATCGAAGTCGTGGAATGTCCCCATGCGACGCACGTACTTGCTGTCGGGCGGGCCGCAGTACTCGAGCTCGGCAAACGCCCGAGCCGCATCCTCGGCCCGCGGGCCGGCCACCTCGCCGCCGAGCGAGACAGCAAGGTGCCGGAGCTGATTGCGAAGGCGTGCGGTGAGGAGCGAAGCGAGGCGACGCTTCAGCCGGAACGCCGACGGATCCTGGCGGGCGAGCAGCGCCGCGAAATCCACCCGACCGAGCGCGAGAACCGTTGCGGTCTCGGTGACGCGCACGCTCATCGTGTGCCCTTTGCCGTCGAGCAGCGCGATCTCGCCGACCATCTCCCCCGGACCGGCTCTCCCGATCTCTACGGTGTGCTCCCCGGACACGTGCAGCGCGGCCGAGACGGCGCCGTCGACGATGAACACCATCTCCCGCGCATCGTCCCCCTGGCGCCAGAGGGTCTCACCCTCCAGCACAGTCCGCCGGCGCAGCAAGCGTGCCAGCTCCACCAGGTCAGCCTCGTCTCGGCCCTCGAAGAGCGGAACGGCGGCGAGGAAGTCGACGGTCGCGCGGTCAGACATCCAGGTCGCGCGTCTCGAACTCGAGCCCTTCCGGAGTGAGCTCGGCAGTCAGCATCGAATATTCCGGCACCTCGAGCCAGCTCGAGAAGTCGGTCGTGAGCGGCTCGGAGGCGATGATCACCGAGCGGGGCGGGTCGCCGGCCGTCATCTGCCAGTTGCCGTCGTGCTCGGTGTAATCGCCTCCGATCGCGTACCAGAGGCTCACGAATGGGAGGTCGGTCTCGAGCATCTCGTCCTCGGGCGGATACCAGCCGTAGTCGAACGAGACGCGGGTGGCGACCACGGCGTGGCCGGTGCTGACACAGAGGTTGACCGGCGAGGAGGTGTCGATGCCGTAGGCGGCGCGGACCTTGCGCAGGATGCGCAGGGCGTCGGCGGTCGCATCCGCGAGCTCGCGTGTCTCCGGGAGCCCGTAGGGATCGTTTAGCTGCGACAGGACCAGCGCGTAGATCCACTCGGAGTCGGTCGTCCCCTCGATGCGCTGCGCGAGCTCGGGGCGCACGTGCTCGACGAGCGCGTAGCGCATGCGCGGGAACTGGCGCAGGTGCCCGTTGTGCGCGAGGACGACACGGGCGCCGACGAAGTGGAAGGGGTGCAGGTTCGTGTCGGCGACGACCGCCTCGTCGGAGTAGGTGACCCCGCGAACGTGGGCGACGAGACATGTGGGCGCGAGCTTGGACGAGAGGAAGCGCAGGTTGCGGTCGAACGACGGTAGGGTGGTCGCGCGGTAGGTGAACGGATCCTCCGGCCGCAGGGACGTCGGATCCCACGCCTTCATGCCGAAGCCCGCGAGGTTGAGAAATGTGTTCATCATCCGCGGGCTGTACGACTGCCGGACGAGGCTGTTGTCGGTGTCGAACAGCAGATTCTGCGCGGGGAGCGGGTCACCGAGGTAGGCCAGGACCCGGCACATCCGACGATCGTACTCGCGCTTGCCTGCGGCGCCCTTTCGTCAGCCGCCCTCCTTCAGGCGGCTACTATGGCCGAAAGACACGGTCAGGAGGGTCCCATGAAGCAGTTCAAGTGCGGCGAGGTGGTGCCAGGCTGCAAGTGGGTGGCGCGCGGCGAGGGCGAGGAGGAGCTCTGGGTGGAGATCTCCTCACACGCGCGCGATACCCACGGGATGGACGAGGTTCCGCCCGAAGTCGTGGACGAGATCCGCGACAAGATCAAAGAGGTCTAGGGGCCCGGGGCGGGGAACGCGCCACGCTCGAGGAACATCTCGGCCGCTTCTGTGTACGGCGCGAGCTCGAGACCCTGAGCGCCGACCCACGCGTCGCTGTAGTAGGTGCCGGCGTAGCGGTCGCCGCCGTCGCAGATCAATGTGACGATGCTGCCTTGCTCGCCACGCGAAAGCATCTCGGCAACAAGCACGAACGCTCCCCAGACGTTGGTCCCGGTGGAGCCGCCGACGCTGCGTCCCGTGCGCGTGCGCACGAGGCGCATCGTCGCGATCGACGCAGCGTCCGGAACCTGGATCATTCGGTCGACGATGTCCGGAAGGAAGGACGGTTCGACGCGCTGGCGCCCGATTCCCTCGATGCGGGACGGCCGGCCGGTGAATGCCGAGCGGTCGCCGGTCCAGGCGGAATAGAAGATCGAGCCCTCCGGGTCGACGACGCACATCTGCGTCGGATACCGACCGAAGCGGGCGTAGCGGCCGATCGTCGCGCTCGTCCCGCCGGTTCCGGCCCCCACCACGATCCACGTGGGAACGGGGTGTCGCTCCAGCGCCATCTGGCTGAAGATCGACTCGGCGATGTTGTTGTTGCCGCGCCAGTCGGTCGCGCGCTCCGCGAACGTGAACTGGTCGAGGAAGTATCCGCCGCGCTCGGCCGCGAGCCGCTGCGCCTCGTCGTACATGGTCGTCGCGTCGGCGACCAGGTGACACGACGCTCCCTCCGCCTCGATCAGCGCGATCTTCTCGGGGCTGGTGGAGGCCGGCATGACGGCGACGAACGGCAGGCCGAGGAACCGTGCGAAGTACGCCTCGGAGACGGCCGTCGAGCCGCTGGAGGCCTCGACGATCGTCGTCCCCTCTGTGATCCAGCCGTTGCACAGGCCGTAGAGAAACAGCGACCGTGCGAGTCGATGTTTCAGCGATCCCGTCGGGTGGACCGACTCGTCCTTCAGGTAAAGGTCGATGCCCCAGTCCTCGGGCAGCGGAAAGACGTGCAGATGCGTGTCGGCCGAGCGATTGGCGTCGGCTTCGATGCGACGGACCGCCTCGTCCGCCCACGCTCTCGAACCGAGGCGCTCACGACGGTTCGGGGACGTCGTCACGTGCGCAGTTTCCCCGATCCCGGTCCGACGTCATAGCGCGCCCGCGGTCGCTGCGCACGGTCATTCGGCTCCCCGAAGAGATGCTTCAGCACGCCATGTGTTGGAACTCCGAGCCGTGGAGTTTCAGCGGAACTCGAGCGCTTGCACCACCGTCGATGACGATTTCCTGGCCGGTCGTATATGACGACAGCGGCGATGCGAGGAATACCACTGCGTTGGCGACCTCCTCGGGCTTGCCCCACCGGCCGAGCGGGATGGTGTCAGTGACATCGGTTGGAATGTTGCTGTCCGGTCGGCTGCGCGCCGCCGCCACTCTTTCCGTCTCGATGACGCCGAGTGTCACCGTATTCATTCGGATTGCGTCTCGCGCATACTCGGCCGCGACCGATTTCGTCAGGTTGAGTAGACCAGCCTTCGCTGCGCCATAGGAGGATCCGAGCGGATAACTCCTTCCTGCCACCGATCCGATCGTCACGATCGCGCCACCTCCACCCTGGCCGAGGAACACGTTCAGCGCCGCACGCGTGACACGAAAGGCGTACCGGAGGTTCAGGTCGTAGATCGAGTCCCACATTTCGTCCGAGACCTCATGTGTCCGTGCATAGCTGCCGGGTCCGAGAAATCCACCTACGACCGCGACGAGCACATCGAGCCCGCCAACCTCAGCCACCGTTGTCTCGAACACGCGATCGACATCGCTCTGATCACGGACGTCGGCAACGATCGAAATGGCATTCGCCCCAGCGGTCGACAACTCGTTCGCCGCCTCTGCCGCAGCGTGGTCATCAATATCGACGACCGCAACGGACGCGCCAGCTCTTGACACCGCCCGCGTGATTGCACGGCCGATTCCACCGCCCCCGCCGCCGATGACGAGCGCTCGCTTTCCATCAAGTGCTTTATCTCCATACATAGAAGAACCTCTCGTCCAGATTGAACATGATCATTGCCGCAGTTAGATGTAGCGCCAGATCCACGATCTTGCTGCGGAGCGACGGCGTTGTATCAGCCGATGTACTCGGGACGTCGCTCCTCCTACACGATCCCGAACGGACGTTTGATTGAGTGTAGAGTTCGCCGGGACGTGACGGCCGCGGCGATCCACCTGCCTGGCCGGCTTCCGAGCGCCGACCGCCGCCGAGCCGCGGCGGCTCCCTGGGCGGCGGCGGAGGAAGCCTCGCCGTGACGGCCGAGCGCGCCCATCCGACGCTGACGCTCGGCGTGCTCTCGACCGCCGGGATGGCGTACGCGGTCATGGCTCCGGCCGTCAATCCGGCACTCCCGACGATCCAGCGTGACCTGCACGCGACGGAGAGCGGCATCACCTTCCTCGTCACCGCCTTCCTCCTCTCGGCAGCGGTCGGCACCGGGATCATCGGGCGCCTCGGCGACATGTTCGGCAAGAAGCGCGTCCTCGTGTGGACGCTCGCCATCCTTGCCGGCGGAACGCTGCTCGCCGCCCTCGCGCACTCGCTCCCGCTCCTGATCGTGGCGCGTGCGATCCAGGGCGTCGGCGGCGGCATCTTCCCGCTCTCGTTCGCGATCATCCGCGACGAGCTGCCGCGCGAGCGGGTGCCGGGAAGTATCGGCCTGATGTCGAGCATCATCAGCGTCGGCGGGTCCACGGGCCTCGTCGTGGGCGGGCTCGTCGTCGAGCACCTCGGCTGGCACTCGCTTTTCTGGATGCCGCTGGCGGTGACCGTCGCGGCCACGGTCGCGATCTGGCGGTTCGTCCCGGAGTCGCCTGTGCGTGCGCCCGGCCGGATCAACTGGACCGCCGCCGCGCTGATGAGCATCGGCATCTCGACGATCCTGATCGGGATCAGCAAGGCGGTGAGCTGGGGCTGGGGCTCGCCGAAGACGCTCGGTCTGATCGCTGCTGGTTTCGCCGTCTGCGCGTTGTGGGTCGCGGTCGAGTCGCGCAGCGATCATCCACTGATCGACATGGGGATGATGAGGCTGCGCGGGGTGTGGACGACGAACGTCGTCGCCTTCCTGCTCGGCGCCGGGATGTACGCCCTGTTCTTCGTCCTCCCGCGGTACCTGCAGGAACCGAAGAGCACCGGCTACGGCTTCGGCGTGTCGATCGTCATGTCCGGGGTGTATGTGACTCCGACGACGGTCGGCGTTCTCTTGACCGGCCTGGCTGCGGGCGTGATCGAGCGCCGGTTCGGGTCGAAGTCGGCGACGATCGTCGGCTCGGCGATGACCTCCGTCGCGCTCGTGAGCCTGACGCTCGCGAACAGTTCCCCGTGGGAGGTGTTACTCAGCATGGCGTGCTTCGGCGTGGGCATCGGCCTCGCCTTCGCTGCGCTCGGCAACCTCGTGGTCGAGGCCGTCGGGCCTCACCAGACCGGCGCGGCCGGCGGCATGAACACGGTCATGCGGATGATCGGCGGCGCGCTCGGCGGGCAGTTGGCGGGCACCTTCATCGCCGCCCATACCCTTCCCGACGGGCACCCGGCGCTGCAAGGCTTCGTCGAGGCGTGGGGGATGCAGGCTGCGTTCCTCCTCGTCTGCACCCTCGCGGGATTCCTGGTACCGCGCCGCCGCCCGTTCGCCCCTCGAGTACTCGACGCGAACACAGCGCCGGCGCTGGCCGAAGAAGGCGTGCTGTGAGCTCGCGCTGACCGCTCGACCGCGTTGGCGACTGCAGACAGCACCTGCATCGCCCGACACCTTCCTCAATGCGCGCGTCAGCGCGCGCGGGCGCCGTCGAGGAAGACGGAGGCGGCTGCCGCGCTCGCTTCCTCGAGGCCGAGTTGGCCGCGCTGGATCAGCTTGAGCACGGCGACGAGGGCGCCGCCGAAGAGCTCGAGCAGCACCTCGGCGGGGAGGTCCTGTCGGAGGAGCCCGCTCTCGATCCCGCGCGTGAATACCGCTCGCATGGGTGCGGCGATGAGGCGCTCGATCTCGGCTGGGTCGGCCTCGATTTGTTCGCGGAGGAGTACGGCGTAGCGGTCGCCGACTGCGGTCAGGGCGCGCACGATTCGCTCGATCGCCTCTTCGACCGGGGCGCGTTCGAGGCCGGCGTCGCCGAGGCGGGCAGCGGCGTCGGCGAGGGCGTGGGAGGCCAGTGCGTCGAGCAGCGCTTCCCGATCGGGGTAGTAGCGGTACAGGGTGGCCCGGCTGACGCCGGCGGCGGCCGCGACGTCGGCCATGTTGGTGTTACTGCCGTGTTCTGAGAGCGCGTGGGCAGCAGCGTCGAGGATCGCGGCGGCGGTGCGGTCGTAGCGGGCGACGCCGCTGGCGGCGGATCTCGAGGTCATTGCGGGACTCCAATCGTTGGACTTCGTGTCTCAGGACAAGATATCGCTGTCTTGACATCGATGCAAGATGTTGATACAAGACTGTCTCACAAAGATACGTGCACGTAACCAGTGCCGATGCCCCCTGGAACGGTGATCGGCTGTACCGACTCGAAAGGAGCTCCTCATGAGAACTCTCGCCGGATGGTGCGTCAGGCACCGTCGTCTCGTGGTCACCGGATGGGTGGTTGCCCTGATCGGGCTGAGCGTGATCAGCCAAAGCGTCGGCAGTAGCTACAAGGACAGTTTCAGCCTCCCTGGCACACAGAGCTTCGAGGCGCTGAACCTCCTCCAGCGGGCGGCGCCGAAGGCATCCGGCGACCGCGAGCAGATCGTCGTCGCGGTCAAGCAGGGCAAGGTGACCGATCCGGCGGTGCGCAGCCGGGTTGAGGCGATGCTCAAGAAGATCGCGGCACTCGGCGAGGTCGCGTCGGTCGCATCGCCCTACGGGCCGACGGGAGCTGCGCAGATCTCGAGCTCGGGCCAGGTCGCGTTCGCGAACGTGACGCTCACCAAGCAGGCGGCCAAGATCACGACCGGCGAGGCGAGGAAATTCGTCGACACCGCCAAAGCCGGCGCAGGGAACGGCGTCCAGGTCGAGCTCGCGGGTCAGGTCGCGAAGGCAGCAACCCGAGGAAGTGTCAGCAGCACCGGTCTGGGTGCCGCCGCGGCCTTGCTCGTCCTGCTCTTGGTCTTCGGCTCGGTGCTAGCCGCCACGTTGCCGTTGCTGACCGCGGGGATCGCGCTCGGAAGCTCGGTCGCGGTCATCGCGCTGCTCTCCCACCTGCTGAACATCGCTTCCTTCAGCTCCGAGCTCTCGCTGCTGATCGGCCTCGGTGTCGGTATCGACTACGCGCTCTTCATCGTCACCCGCTTCCGGCAGGGCCTCCAGCGCGGCAAGCCGATCGAGCAGGCCATCGTCGACGCGATCGACACCTCCGGGCGTGCGGTCATGTTCGCCGGCATCATCGTCTGCATCGCCCTGCTCGGCATGTTCGCGCTCGGCGTCAGCTTCATTTACGGCGTCGCGGTCGCGGCAAGCATCGCGGTCCTGTTCACGGTCGTCGCCGCCTTGACGTTGCTGCCCGCGCTGCTCGGATTCTTCGGCACCCGTGTGCTCGGTCGCAAGGCGCGCCGCAGGCTCGCGGCCGGGGAGCTGACGAGCAGTGACGAGTCGCCGAGCTGGGGACGCTGGGCCCGCGCGCTCAGAGAGCGCCCCGCGCTGATCGCGACCGCCGCCGCCGTGTTGATGGTCATGATCGCCGTCCCGTTCTTCTCAATGCGACTCGGCTCCGCCGACGCCGGCTCCGACCCCACGGGCAGCACCACCCGCAAGGCCTATGATCTCCTCGCCAAGGGCTTCGGCCCCGGCTATAACGGCCCGCTCCAGCTCGTCGCGCAAACCGACGGCCCGAGCCAGCAGGCGGCGTTCACGAAGGTCACCACGGCAATCGCTCGGACCAGCGGGGTCGTCCGGGTGACCGCGCCGAAGCTGATCCCGGGTCAGGCAGGCAAGCCGGGAGTCGCCACCGCCGACGTCTACCCCACCGGCTCGCCGCAGGACCCATCCACGACCAACCTCCTCCATCGCCTGCGAAACACGGTCGTACCCGCGTCCAGCAGCAACGGCGTGCACGTCCTGATCGGCGGACAGACCGCGATCTTCGACGACTTCGCGAGCGTGCTCAGCAGCAAGCTGCCGCTGTTCATCGGAGCCGTCGTCCTGCTCTCGTTCCTGCTGCTCACGGCGGTATTCCGCAGCCTGCTGATCCCCGCCGTCGCGGCACTCATGAACCTGCTCACCGCGGGCGCCGCCTTCGGCCTGATCACCGTCGTCTTCCAGTGGGGCTGGGCGACAAGCCTGCTGGGGGTCGACAAGACGGGACCGATCGAAGCCTTCGTCCCCGTACTGATGTTCGCGATCGTCTTCGGCCTCTCGATGGACTACCAGGTATTCCTCGTCACCCGCATCTACGAGGAATGGCACCGCAGAGGCAACAATCGGGAAGCCGTCACACACGGGCTCGCAGCCACCGGCAGGACGATCACCGCAGCCGCCGCGATCATGGTGCTCGTCTTCGCAGCGTTCATCCTCGGCGGCGAGCGAGTAATCGAGCTCTTCGGACTCGGCCTCGCAGCCGCCGTCTTCCTCGACGCACTCGTCGTCCGATCAGTACTCGTCCCCGGCCTGATGCTGCTCGGGGGAAAGGCCAACTGGTGGCTGCCACCAGCCCTCGATCGCCTACTCCCCCACCTCAACGTCGAGGGCAGCGCTCACCATGACGACCCCGCCGCCAAGCCCGCCCTGTCGCCCGTTCTAGAGGCGGCGTGAGACCAGCCGTCGAGTCGCGCCGCCGCACCTCCTCGCGGTCGGCGCGACTCGACCTGACTCCGACAGCCGGTGCCGGGACGTTGCTCGTCGCGCACGCGGTCGTGGCTTCCTGACGCGGCGGCCTCACGTCTGCGCTCGGTAGGCCAGGTAGACCACGCCGTTCTCGTACGACGCACAGGCCGCAAGCGACAGGTTGCCGGGCGCGGCTTCCTCGGGGAAGAGCCGCGGACCGGACCCGCGGGTCAGCGGGTAGACGAACAGATGCAACTCGTCGACCAGGCCGTCCGCGAGCATCGCTCGCACCAGCGTGCCGCTGCCGCTGACGTAGAGGTCGCCGTCGACCTCGTCCTTCAGGCTGCGGATCGCGTCGGGGTCGTACGGCCCGATGATCTTCGAGTTCCTCCACGTCGCAGTCGTGAGCGTCGCGGAGACGACGTACTTGGTGGTGTCGTTGAAGAACGGCGCCCCTGGATCGTCCTCCACGGTCCGCGTCGACCACGCCGGCTCGAACATCTCGTAGGTCGTGCGCCCGAGCAGGATGCC
>WNGF01008005.1_pt1 | contig 13703 bp, 12 predicted proteins | sample 5400641 | NCBI WGS metagenome assembly WNGF01 (sample SAMN13153371, study PRJNA577476) | soil metagenome | isolation source: 80 cm soil or saprolite under grassland replicate 2 | place: USA:California | collected 2016-06-15
AGCCGCTGCGCTTGCCAGCTCAATACGGCCACTTCGCCAGCGCGGACCTGCATGTGCACATGAATTATGGTGGGCACTATCGGAACACTTCTCAGAATCTGATCGAACAGGGACGTGCCGAGCACTTGGATGCCATCTACAACCTAATCGTCAACAAGGAGGAACGCATTCCAGACATCGCGCAGTTCAGTCGCCGGCCGTTGCGTAAAGACAATGTGCTACTGATGCAAGCGCAGGAATTTCACAGCAACTATTGGGGACATCTGGACCTCCTCGATCTGACGGATCATTTCCTAACTCCGGATTTTTCGTCGTATCGCGAAAGTGCGTTAAGCAGCCCATATCCACACAATGGCGTGATCGCTACCCTAGCGCATGCGCAACATGGATTGGTCGGATATGCACATCCGTTCGATAGCCCAGTCAACCCCGACAAGGATCCGGAGCTCACCAATGCTCTTCCCGCTGATGTTGCCCTGGGCAACGCGGATTATTACGAACTCGTGGGTTTCTCCGATCACCGCGCGACAGCGGACATCTGGTATCGCCTGCTCAATCTTGGTTTTCGTTTGCCAGCCGGCGCGGGGACTGATGCGATGGCGAACTACGCTTCCTTGCGCGGCCCGGTGGGCGTGAATCGGGTATTCATAGCCGTAACCGGCGAGACCACGCCGGAAAAGCTGCACGCGGGGCTGAAGCAAGGTCGGACTTTCGTCACTAATGGCCCTTTGCTGGGCTTCGACGTGGATAGCAAGCATCCAGGTGATGAGATTACACTCACCAACGCGACAACACTGCCGTACCGCGCATCTCTACGTTCTATTGTCCCAATCGATCACTTGGAGTTGATATTCAACAGCCGGGTGATCGCGAGTCATCGGCTTGAGGGAGCGCGCACACAAGCCGATGTCACTGGCAAGGTTGAGATTCCTGTCAGCGGTTGGCTAGTACTGCGCGCTTGGAACGATCACGCTGACCCGAGGGTCCAAGACATTTATCCTTATGCCGGCACGAGTCCGATCTACGTAACGGTTAATCGGCAGGCGCCCCGCTCGCCGGAGGACGCCGCCTGTTTTGTCAAATGGCTCGATCGTGTGATCGCCAGCGCAACGGCACGGAGCGACTACAACAGCCCGCAAGAAAAGCAGAACACCTTGCAATACCTGGGCGTGGCGCGCATGCTGTTTCAAACACGAACAGAAACAGCGGACCCAACGGTGCTTCCCTAGAACGATAGATTTTATGCTGCCGAATCTGCTACCGATTTTGGGAGCACGAAGGCCCCCGTTGATGCTACAATAGCCTGGTCTTTGCACCGTTAGCTCAATTGGCAGAGCAAGTGACTCTTAACCTGAACGCTGTCCGTTGCCTTTCCGCCGGGTAGAATCGCAATCACAATTTGGCGAGTGCGCTCAAGAGAAATCTCGTTACAAACCGGCCAAAATGTTACGAGAAGTGAAAAGCCCGTCCAAGGCAGCATTGCCGAAACCGAGCTCACGCCAAGTGCCGAAAAGTAAAGAGTCGCGTCACGAACGGGCACCAGTAAGCGCCCTTAAATTCCCGCAGTAATCGTTTTTTTCTTCGGTTTGATCGGCTAGATCTGTGAAGATTGCCATCATGCATTTGCTTCATAGCTGTCGATTTGCCGTCTCGCTATTTGCACTCTTGGTCGCCGCCTACGCTCAGGACAAATCAAGCTTCACATCACCGCTTCCCACAGGCCTGCGACTCGATCCCGTCGGCGATGCCGTCGAGCTGGGCAGTTTGCCGTTTATGAGATTCGTCCGCGCAAAGATAAACGCGGCGTCGATCTAATATCCGATGCACTGCCATTCGGTCGGCTCTGGTACGCTAAAACGGCTGCCGTCAGCAATCACGTCCCAAAGTTCGCGTTTGTGCCATTTGCCGAAGCGGCCCGCCGGGCGCTCGCGGCGGAATTATCGGCTTTACACCGCAGATACAAACCACCAATAATACCTACCCTTATGCACACTCCAACCGTCCGCGCAATCGACCAATATGCCAAAGACGCCATCAAACAGAAAAACCCGGTTCTTTTCCTCCAAGAGTTCGGCCCGTTGCACAAGCGCTGGCACACAACCTCATTGCGAAACAACCTTGGGTTTCTTCTGTTCCACTGGCACGTCGTGACCGCATTCAAGAAATGCCACGCGGATCGAATCTGGCCAGGCGGTGTCCAACCGTTCACAGCGGCCGATTGGAATGGGTTTGGCTGGCCCTACAATGTAACGGCGACTGTTGGTTCTGGCGATTTTAACTCACTCGCCGCATTTTCCTCAGCCATCGAAAGCTGGCATAACGAGGCGCATATGGCCGTGGAGATGGCGACGGGCGAAAACATGATGGATCCAGCCACCAACGTATTTTTGCGTAACTTTTGGCGACTGCACTACTTCATCAATGCCCGTTTTCTGGAAGCCTTGGCAGAATTCGACGGCACAGGCTCGGTCAAGAAGCAAGTTTCCCGCTTGGAAAAGAAATATGATTCGCGGCTAGGGGAAGTATAAGCAGTCGGCTTTTCATCCGCACGCACAACGTAGCGCTTTCCGTCGTCGCGGTGCGCGTCAGCAATCCAGATCGTTTGCCAGTTGGAATCAACCGGCTGGAGGTCATCGCTGGCAGCGTCCTGACCAAATTTCTGCAATTGCGCGTAATGCGCTTCTGTCGCTCCGTTTGCTTCGTGCACTACCACACGCTTGAGTATCAATCCTCAGGCGCAAACTCGACATCGCTAACTACCCATTTGGGCGTCTTGCCGGTGTAGCTCCGCTCCTCCATGGGAATAAAGAGATGTGAGCGATGATTCACGATCCTCAGACTCCAGCGCAAGGCTTTCGCCTGAGGCGGCGGGCTGTACGGCACCCTCCCGGAGAAATGAATGTCCATGTAAACGCCGCTTTTTCCTTTGGGAGTAGGAACGACTTCTCCCGTGAACGTTTCCCTCACGGCGTTCTCACCATATTCTGAACTCTCGAAAGTGCCGGTGACGCGCTTCCCTTTAACGTCCAGCGTGATCACCGTCTCTGTCTTGAGTCCGCTATTCTTGAAGGTCGTCGGCTTAGCGGAAACACACAGGGCTGTGGCCAGCAGGATCGCGAAAGCGAAAGCAAGCTTCATGTTTTAACTAAAAAACTGGAGAGAGACTAATCGTCGCCCGCGATGCGCGTCAACAATCCAGATCGTTCGTCCGTGAGAATCAATCGCTGAGACATAGCCCAAACTCCACCCCGCTTTGCTGAGATTGTCAGCGATGATTTTCCAGTATTTCACTCGATCACCTCGATTTTCATCACCGGGTGAATCTCCCAAACAGCGTATCCCGGTGGGAAACGCCCGACTCGCTGGTTAGAGCGATCTTTGGGCGCGTGGTCCACATCGTAAAACGCTTTTCCGGTCCCCGTGACCACATGACGACCGACAACCGTCAGGTTTTTCGAACTGCCGAAACTGAAGGGGAACTTCTGAGTCGTCCAACTAAGCGCCACCGTTCGGAGATCGCACCAGATTTGACTCGGTGGAATTTCAGCGCCGAAAGCGAAGTAGATTTGTGCGTGGCCACGGAAAAAGTCAGACGCGCGTCAGGCTCGCGCTCAACAACTGCGGACGCAAATTAAGCGTTTGACAAAGAAATCGCCCGGCGCGCCCGCGAAACAGGAAAGCCCGGCCGCATTTGTGCACCGGCGTATGGCCGAGTTGGCCGCGGAGAAGAAGCAAGGCACTAAATCGTGATAAGCACAGAAGCCGCTGGTGACGCTAAGTGAGACTATTCCACGCGCGCACGCGCGCGAGACTCACCCAATCATTCACGGTGCCTTCTTCGATCGGAAATGTTCTGTGTGTAAAACGGCGCAATTCTGCGGCCAGACCCACTCTTTCGCTTTTTTCGCTTAATTCGCAGCCTTGAACGGCAGCATTTAGCCTTCCGCCGTGTCGTTGTAGACGTACTCCTTGCTAAATTCGGCGACAGAAATGACGGAATCGTTTTACGGACGGATCGCATACTCAACGTCGAAAAACGGCGTCAAGGAGTACCTAAAAAGCGCATTTTAGAATTGTGCGCCGATTCTACAAGGGGTACAAAGTTCCAAATGTTTAGAAGTGCGGTGAAGACGACAAAGATCCGTTTGAAAGCATCAATACCGGTCTGTGTGTTTTGTTGGGGTTGTTTGGTTGCTTTCAGCGGCGTCGAGGTTTGTTATTGCCAGGCGAGCGAACCCGAATATCGGGGCGTGTCCGGAGCAGAGGTGCGAGACGAGGCTGGTCAAATCAAGAGCGGTGAAAGCGCGCGGGTCGTTGAGATGGGAGATCGTTTAATCGTGGAAGCCAGCAATTTGGACGGCTGGCTCTACGAATCGGTCAAAGGAGGCTACTTCCCTAAACAGGAATGGTTTGACCCGGCTGCGATAAAGGCGATTGCTGATATTGATCTTAAAACTCTCTACGAAAGAACGAATTTAAAGGAGGACAACCCGCAGAATCAGGTACTTAAACAGGCACGCGACTCGGTCGGCAGAATGCTCAGCGATGTTAAGCAGCGATTGTATCTGCAGCTAGGTCCGGCTCGCTTGCGGCATTTGCATGCGGAGGATCCGTTAGTAAGACAAAATGAAAAGGGCATCTTCCGCTTCGTTTTCCCCGTTCGAGAGACGCCGGAAGACCGCGCTGAATGGAATAAGCTTCGTAATATTCACAGGTCGTTGAGGCCGATAAGTATTTCCTTGGCCTTTGATACTGAAGGGGTCACCCATACGCTCCGTACGAAATTGGGATCTTCGCTGGATACGATTTCTGCTGATAGGCCAGAGGACCAGTTCTACTTTAGGATATTTTCAAAGGGCAGCGTTATAGCTATTGTGATCGTTTATTTTGTTGCCATTCTCGTCTTTTGGGGGTTTTCGGGTGCGCCGAACCTACTGCGAGATCCCGATGCTCCTATGCGCGAGGGACGACACATCTTTAGTTTATCGCGTTGTCAGCTGGCGTGGTGGTTCTTTGTGATTTTGGCGGCGTGGGGCTTTCTCTTCGTAATCACGCATTCGCCAGCAACCCTAAGCCAAACGGCCTTGATACTGTTGGGAATAGGAAGCGGTACCGCGCTGAGCGGGGTCATCGCTGGCCACGTTAAAAATAGTCTGAGGGACGAGAAGGAAAAGAAACTGTCGGAAGTGGAGTTAAATGTCGCGGAACGTCCGAGGGGCTTTCGCAGCGGGCTTGGAGTTTGGCTATATGACATTCTATCGGACACCGATACGGTCGGATTTCATAGATTTCAGTTAATCGTGTGGAACGTGGTACTCGGCGGCGTTTTTCTGTTTTGGACGTGGACCGATTTTGCGATGCCCGAGTTCAACGCGACGCTGTTAGCGCTTCTTGGATTAAGTGCGGCAACATTTGTTGGGATGAAAATGACGGCGTCGCAATAATTGAAAGTACCGAGGCAGAAATCGTTTCGCCTGGTTTGTGTGAGTCGCTGAAGAACCTTTTCCCCCGCGCGGGTGGAATTGTCTCGGCCTCAGGTTAGTCCCACACACAAACCGGTTTCTGACCTAGCGATCCAAAATGCCGGGAAAAACTGCTCGCTCTGATTCATCGAAGAGTCCGTGGCTCGCTCCAGCCTTCGGAGAGTCCGTTGCCGTTCACGTCCGGGCTTCGACGATGCGTTCTTCCAGACAAGGTTCGACGGAGACGGCGACAATCCGCTCTAGTTCGCAAAACGCGATTAGTAATTCGTCCGCATGCACAACGAAGCACTTTCCGTCGCCGCGATGCGCATCTGCAATCCAGATCGTTCGTCCCTCGCAATCCAAAGCTGCCACCCAGCCCAAACTCCATCCGGCCTTGCTGAGATTGTCAGCGATGATTTCCCAATACTTCATTGGATTACCTCGATTTTCATCACCGGATGAATTTCCCACGCCGTCGAACGCCACGGCTGATGAAGTCCGTTTCTGCCGAACCGTTGAATCGTCGAACCTACGTCTGCGCTGGCATTATGGTCGTCATCCCACAAGAGATAACCAGTCACGCGGACTTTCTGCGCCTTGTGTCCTGTCGCTTTGTAGCTCGCGTCCTGTAACCGGAAAAATCCGGCGAGCGACTGAAGGCGCACACCGTCACGGTAGATGATCCGCTCTGTTCGCGGAGTAATCTCACATATAATCGGAGTCGGGTCGCCGACCTGCAGAGCGTGATCGCTTGGCTTTTGAAAAATCTCAAGATGCCAGTCGTGAAACGTCTCGTCACCGCAGTTTGTTGTTTCGGGCGGACCTGCGTACGCCAGAACGAGCCAGCCAGTAAGGGACACGATCTGGTTTTCGCAGGAATCAAGTTCCTCTCTCTGCGCAGCGGTTAAGTCGCCTCGGTATTTGCCTTGAATGCGCGAATCGTATTCACGTACCTTTTTCAAGAACGAAGCCGTATCCAGAGACTCGACAGCAAACCCAGAGAGATTCACCAGCCAGCGGTTTTTCATCCGGTTGCGCTCTCGGGCTTCTTGGCTTTGGGCGCTCCCCTCGTTTTTGCTGGAGCAATTCCACGCTGCCAGGTCCAAGTCTCTGAGTTCGATATCCTCGGTCGGCTCGATTGCGGCGAGACTTCGCAGCACTATCGCGGCTGTCGCGCCAAGCAAAACGGCGACGTTTACCCTGGACACAGCATCGTGTGACCGGCTGCGAAATTTTGCGTAGCCGATTGCGTTGCTGATCAACGACAGACACGAGCGGCGCAAAGATCGTGAGTACCGCGAACGCGCTGAGGCACGCAGACTGGAGCTCGAAAATCTTAAACTGGCGTATGAAGTGGTAGGCAATCGTATCAAATTGCTCAAGGATCTCGGCGCGACAGAACAGGACTTCGCACCATTGCTAAATGACCTTCTGTACCGCCCCCTGCAACACCTAGACCGTCACCAAGACAGAGGCGTTATTGAAAACGCCGATTCTCCAGCTTCCGGACAAATCAGCGCGAAATAAACGGCGCTGACGAACCAGTACGCAGCGTTAGTGCACCTCGTGGGTCAAAGCTGAGGCCGTGTTCTCGCGCATCAAAAGTGCCGATTCCAATTCCAAAAACGCAGTTAGCTTTTCATCCGCGCGTACAACAAACCGCCCGTGACAATCAAGAGCCGAGACGTAGCCCAAGCTCCAACCGCGTTTCTTGAGATTGTCGGCAATTATCTCCCAATACTTCACGCGCGTTGATTGTACCTCTTTTGCTCTACAAACGGCAATGACAAAACGTCAGGCGCGAGCGGTTTCGATTCCGCTTCCTAAATGCCAAATGATTCGGCACAATTCTGGCCATGCGCCCTTTTACCCCCTTTCCTCCTCGCAGGGGCACCGAACCCTCGCAAACGAATCGGCCAGACCCACCTGTCGTCCCAGGGCCATCCAACCGCACGTTCATGCCCACGCAATCCGCCGCTTGTCTCTCCCGAGGAGTTTCGATCAGAGGCTCGGTCAAATTCCTGAACGAGCTGCTCATTGACGGCCAGGTGAAGGGCAGAATCGACTCCACTGGAACGCTCACGATCGGGGAGCACGCGCGCATACGCGGTGACATCAGGACGAAATCGGTGAAGGTGCAAGGGACGGTGGAGGGCAATATTTTCGTGACTGAACGCTGCGAGCTCCAGGCGGGTTGCACGCTGCATGGTAACATCGAAGCGCCCCGGCTGAAGGTTGATGAGAATGTCACATTTTGTGGCAACGCAAAGGTCGGGATTGGGAAGCCGCTCCCGGCCTGACATTTGCTTCGGGGCTTGTGTTTTTCTCCCGCTCACATCACGCTGTGATTCGCGTTTACGATGCAGCAGGCAACGTGATCGACACGCACGAGCACGCGGGCGAGTTCAAGGAGTGGTGACTTTTTTACTTCGCATCGCGTCGGGCGTTGCTGGTGCAAACCAAAGAAATTGGCACGTATGCCAACGATTGACATTTTTAACTCAATCCGACCGAAACGCGGGAAATATATTGCAGACGGGAAATACGGATTTCGAATTGTGGATGGCGCTCCTGCAATGCGTTGTCGCTGGGTTGGCAGATTTTCGCGGACAGACCAGATTTTTCACTTTCAAACGCAGACAGAAAAATTCGCATTCTTGGATACCAAATCGATGGTCACACATGCAAGGTGGGGCCGAGAGACATCGCCCTACGTCAAGATGTTGGGCGTGCTGCCGTCGCTAGCAATCACGGGCGCGGTCACTGCTTGGCAAGCTGCGACCACAAAGATCGAGGGCGTACAAGCCTTTGCCGTGTCCTACCGAAATCCGCAGGGTTATCGCGTTTGCCGATTTTTAATTTCGGCGGATGGAAGTGAGCGGACCCGAACAGAAAAAGACGTTGTTGACTGAAATGTCAGTGTTAGATGCGACCCCACCGGACCTCCCAAAGGTCATTCGTGCAAGAAGTCATCGATGTTCAAGCCATACCGCGCGTACGCTTCTCTCCGATATTCAGCTAGTTCCGGAAACTTGCTCATCAAGTAGCTACCGTTTTTCTTAAGGGTAAGAGTATTTGTTTCATGATAGATATGATGTTCAAGATGGTACGAAGCAGCATTGCCGCTAACTAGATGTATCGGTGTAAGACCGAGTCCATATAGCCGAAAGGAAAAATCAATATCCTCTTCGCCCCAACCGACAAAGTTTTCATCCCAGTAACCGATTTGAGAAACGTACTCGTTTCTAACGCTCAAATTATTACTGGCACACCACTCCCATTTGTCGTAATAGGCAACTTGGTATGCTTTCGTCCCGACGAAATCTGGGGGAGGGGTAATGTATGAACACAACGTCTCTCGCGGAATTTGCTGCTTCTTAACTTCAGCCAAACAAAACTCCATCCCCTTTGTCTGCTGCGCAGCAGAAATACTGAATCGCCGTCCTCGTATATAGATCCGCTGTAGCGCAGCGTGATAGTGTTTGATTTCTGCGATATATCCGGGGCCAAGCAGCACGTCGCCATCTAAATAAAGAATGATGTCCGTATCCAAGCATTTGGTGCCGACATTTCTTGCGTGACTTCTCCTACCGAGTGCTTCTAGTTCGTGTCGAGGAGCAGGGAGCGTTTTATACCGGGCTCCATGATTCCTGCAAAGGGAACTTAATTTAGCGTTCTGCCACCGATTGGAATTGTCGTCAACTACGACGACCATTTCTGGTCTGATGGTTTGATAATCCAGTGACTTAAGAATTCCATGTAGCTGCCAGGAGTTGTTATGACATGGAATAACCACTCCGAGTGAAAGCCGCTGATGAGAATGCAGCCTTCCTTTTTCATAGTTGAGTTTGGGTTCCACTATTCTCTTGCTCAACGCAGCTAATCTCACTTCGCAACGGGCTTCTGCATATTTTCCGCGATCACTTTTCTCAGGTCCTTGTCGCGCATGACCAGCAGGGTAAAGGCAACGGCAGTGATGCTCAGTGCTAACAGGAAGACCTCACCTATCCGTTCCGCGTTACCTGTTGGCCAAGTCGTACTTAGCCTCTTGAGCAGATATAGACCGATGGCCAGGAACTCGCTGCCCCAGAGAATCCCACGGGTCGCATATCTGATACGCGCGCCAATTATTTTGCTGGCGCAATCGGACGGAATAGCGTTCTCCCAGCCCAACCCCCCACCCACTAGTTGATCTTCGATTCGGTACCGTATGTAGATTCCGAGCTGGGCAATTTGGGCATCGTTGTAAGACCACGCGGCGGATAAAAACAGCGCCAACATGGGATACGCCAACAGTGCGGCGGGCGCATCTTTGACGCCAACGGTTATCAACGCACCTAAGGCAACAAGCGCTATCGAGATGAGTTGGTGCTGGAACTCCGATCGTTTTAATATCTCGCCCTTGAGTTGTCCATATTCCGCTAGAAGAAACTGCACAGGATCTTTTGTGATGGTCATAAGTTTCCTTTCTCTTTGGAGTAACCCGTATTCAAGTAACTGACAGCGCTCCTGATCAATTCCGAAGCGTCCGAGACTCGCGCAAGAACTTTGGTGATTCCACAATACGGCTTCGCGGTAAAAGTGTATTGCCAGAAGCGTACCACGTCATCGGTCGCGGCCCACAAGCCGAGATTGTCGTCTTTTGGGCTGAAGCTGGCGGTCTTCCAGCCGGCAATTTCTCGGCCTTCGTCCAGTTGAATTTCCAGCGTGGGAGCGTTGGCCTTCCAAGTCGAACTCCCACCTTTCAGCCCAAACCTGCGACCGACCGCTGAGGGTGGAATGGTCCATCCGCAGGCCGGAAGCTGAAACGATTGCGTATCGATCTGAGCTGACTGGGCATCCCAGTGATCCGCCGAGATGTGCATCGACGACAGGTTAACCGGCTTGAATGCCTCGCGTGGGCGACAGTCCAGATTGACGTCACCGTCCACGTTGACTGTGACAGTTCCGGAAATCAAGTTTGACACTGGTCGCGCCAGTCGGATCAACCCCTGCGCCCGGAGGCCGGAGATTGATCCTTGGAACGAGATCTCAAAATCCGCGCCTTCCTTTCGCCAGGCGGCACTGATTTGTCCTCCTTGATAGTATCTTCCCGCGACCCAGAGGGAGGGAAGGAGAATGATCGACGTTCCCCACCCAGACCCTGGCCCGTAATTTAGTCGCAGGTAACTGCTGTCGGTATGAAGGGCAGCATATTGCGGAAAATCGGATCCGCCGCCGTAGCCCACTTCGACGATATTCCCTCTTTGAGCCACGCTCCATCTGTGGAGCGTTAGGGCGTCTGGTGCATGCGAAGGATTCTGACTATTGCAAAGCCTTGCTATTGTAGTTAGAGGTGCTGACATGGGTCTTCGTCTGTTTTTCTTACGCTCTGCTGAGCAGGATCAGTCGCAATGACGGCCATAGTAAAATAGATAAAGCCAGACTCGTTTATTGCCCTTCTTCTGTGGACGCGGACGCAGAATCAAGCAGAGACAAGAATAAACGTTCAGGCAGGTGAGCACAGTCCGCATTCGCTTCATATTGGCACGTTTATCGCAAGATTGACAAGCGCGCAGAGAATTCACTTGCGGAAATCCAAGCCAACTTAGAGAGAAGTTCGAGAAACGAGTACATCAAAGCGCTACTGACTTTGAATCAAATGGCCGGCTGGCGCACTGAGTAGAGATTTCAACAATCTTGTTGTTTTGCAGAAGCGCCAGACTTACACTTGCCCGTAAGCATGATTATCGGCGTCGAATACGACTAAGTCCGCCTAGGTTGTTATCGGACAACTGACTTTGAATCACATCCTTGCTTGGCAACGGAGTGCGCCCGGGGAGTTCATGCCGTTTAAAACTAATATCCAGAAAATAGTTCTAGCGACTACCAACTGATTTAAGATCAGATGGTTCTGTTTTCGTTTTCTCTGCCGAAACGACAGAACGTTAACATCGTCGCTAGAATGAATCTCCGACGCTGCAACGGATATTGAGTCCGTAGAATTACTTTTCGATTAGCTGATAGTTGACAATTACTTATCGGACAAAGGATCGTGGCGACACCGAACGCGCGCGTCTAAGTGCTAAAGTAAAGAATCACTCCAGTCCATGGGCCCGCCGCGCACCAGCTCAAATTGGGTTTACCGCGACGGACGACCAGACTTTCATTATTCTTGTACAAATTCTTGTAGTACACCGGCGGGATTTCCCATCGTGCGACATACCAAACGCTGCACAGACGCAGCGGACAAAGACTCCTGCGGAGAGCCGACTCGTCGATTCACTATACGGCGGATTTTCTACCGCTAACAATTAATGCCTCTGCGGAGAAACTCATTGTTCCGCTCACAAAGTATCTCCGCGCTGCATCGGCAACAGCTTGCTTTATGGTTGGTAGTTGAGCGGGCGCGAGTCCGACCATTTTTTCCCGCAAAGTTCCGGACATTTCAGTCCGCAACTGCCAGAACTGCTCAAATGAGATCGCCGCTTAATCTGAAATTTCAGCTGGCGTTCGCTCACATTTTTAGCGTCAGCGTTTTCCAGGATTCCAGCCAGTTTACCAGGAGCGGCAAAACGGAATGCATCTGGCGCATCGGGATCCTCTGGCGGAACCTCCGCAAATTGGTCTATCACGTCTGTGACAGTCGAAAGGAAAGGATTAGCTTCCTTTGGACCCCAGACGACAAACGAGACATATCCATCCTCGCGAATCACTCTCAGCGCATCCCGCACCGCAGTGACGGGATCGACGAAAAACATTGCTGATAACCTGCCTACGGTTACATCAAATGTACGGTCCGCGAACGGTAGGTCATCGGCAGAACATTGCCTGAAGTGGATGTTTGTCAGACCCCGCCTGCCTGCTTCCGCCTGAGCAGTCTCGACCATACCGGCTACAGGATCGGTGTACATTACCGATCCTGTTGGCCCGACAATGCATGAGATCGTGAGCGATGGCTCGCCGCTTCCGCCACCGATATCGAGCACCTCCTGCCCGGCCCCTATCCGCGCTTCTTCGACTAGACTAGACGTTAATGGCGCGAACATCTGTTCGATCAGCAGTCGATACTTGTCCCAATACCGCGCAGAGGTTTGCCACGCGTCCAGCGCTTTATTCTGTTCCTCGGGAATCATTCTGGTTCGACGGAACCTGACCCCTTCCTACTTCGGCGCGAGCGAGGCGACAATTTTCTCGAAGCGCGGATATTCCGAAGCGGATCGAACATGGCATCTGGCACCGAAAGTCTCAACAGATTCGCGGAAGTTGCTCGCCGGAAAGCATGTCAACGACACGGGTGCCGCCGATGCGCGTTTTCATCATGACAAAACCGGGATGATCGCTCGTGACTTCGCCAATGACGGCGGCTTGTTGACCAAGGGGATGCGATTTCATGGCGCTCAGGACAAGATCGACATCTTGCGCGGCGACAATGGCGAGAAGCTTTCCTTCGTTCGCAACATAAAGCGGATCGAGGCCGAGAATTTCGCAGGCGCCTTTCACTTCTTCGTTGATCGGAATGCGCGCCTCGTCGAGAAGCATCCCAACTTTCGCCGACTGCGCGATTTCAGTAAGTGCGCTTGTGATTCCGCCGCGTGTCGGATCGCGCAAAACGTGGATGTCCATCTTCGTGGCGAGCATGGCATCGACCAGGCCACTCAGCGGTGCGGTGTCGCTGGCGATCTCGGTTTCGAATTCCAAACCTTCGCGCACTGACATGATCGCGATGCCATGCACCGCAATCGCTCCGCTCAGCAAAATCTTGTCGCCGATCCGCGCGCGGCCGGGGCGAATATTCACGCCTTCGGGAATGATGCCGATTCCGGAGGTGTTAATGAAAATCTTGTCGGCTTTGCCGCGATCGACGACTTTAGTGTCGCCGGTCACGAGCTTCACGCCGGCTGCGTCCGCTGCTTCGCGCATCGATTGCACGACGCGCCAGAAGTCTTCCATCGCCAGACCTTCCTCCAAAATGAATCCGGCGGAGAGATGCAGCGGTCTGGCCCCGCACATCGCGAGATCGTTGACCGTGCCGTGGACCGCTAGCTTCCCGATGTCGCCGCCCGGAAAAAAGATTGGACTGACTACATAGGAATCGGTGGTGAAGGCAACGCGGGTTTCGCCTACCGCAAAGATGGCTCCATCATGCAGCGGTTCGAGGAATTGGTTGCGGAACTGCGGCAACACCAACTTCTCGATCAACTGATGGCCCAGTTTTCCGCCGCTTCCGTGGGCGAGCACCACCTCCTTGTAATCGGT
>WNGF01007083.1_pt1 | contig 13702 bp, 7 predicted proteins | sample 5400641 | NCBI WGS metagenome assembly WNGF01 (sample SAMN13153371, study PRJNA577476) | soil metagenome | isolation source: 80 cm soil or saprolite under grassland replicate 2 | place: USA:California | collected 2016-06-15
GGTGATGCTGCGCGGCACCGCCCCGCGCTCGCGAATGGCTTCGGCCAACGCTGTGACCACATGGCTGCCGTGCATCGAACTGTCCGCCATCAACCCGATACACTCTCTTGTGAACTGATCGATGACCGTCAGGATACGGAACGAGCGTCCATCGGAAAGCTTGTCGCTCACGAAGTCGGCGGCCCAACATTGGTTCGGCCCCGTAGCAGGTTGTTGCGAAACGCGTTGCCGGCGTCCGATCTTCTTCCGCTCCACGCTGCGAACCTTCAGGGCCTCTTCGTCGTAGAGTCGATAGACGCGTTTGGCATTCACGGCCCAGCCCTCCCGCCGCAGCAACACCGTGAGCCGGCGATATCCGTAACGAACATAGGTGGCAGCCAGCTCGCGCAGTCGAAGCCGAAGCGCTTCCTGCAAGGGCCGGCAGCTGCGGTAACGCATCGTGCTCCATGACATGCCCAAAATCCGCGCCGCACGTCGCTCGGAGATCGGGTACGCCTCCTGTGCCCACCTCGCCAATCGGCGCCGATGACGAGGCCTTACAGCTTTTTTGACACAATCTCCTGCAGGATCTGCCGATCCAGGGTGAGGTCGGCGACGATCCGCTTCAACCTCCCGTTTTCTTCCCGCAGTTGGCGCAACTCACGCAGCTCCTGCACGCCAAGACCGGCGTACTGCCGCTTCCACATGTAGAACGTCGCCTGGCTGATCCCCAGCTTCCGGCAGATGTCGGCCGTCTTGTCACCAGCCTCCTGCTGCTTTAACGCCGCAATGATCTGCTCTTCCGTGTGCCCCTTCTTCGGCATCTCGAACCTCCTCGCTTTCAACTTCCGAGGACCTCGATTGCCAGCTTACCTCTACTTTCCCTTGGTACAGCTTTCGGGTTTTGGGTCACCGATCTGCAGACCCCAGCTACCGCCCGTGATCGCAAAGAACGCCGGTGCGCTCCATCCCTTGGAGGTGCGGCAGGTGGCAACGCCGCGGCCATTTTCAGCGCCGAAGACAAAGCCGCCCTTGATCATGTGCGGAACCACGGCAATGCACTTTGCGTGTTCCAGTACCTCTTCGGGGATGCCCTTATCCGGCGCGCCCATGATCTCGCGCAGAACATTACCTGCATTATCCAGACGCTCGTTGGACTTTTCGCGGTTCGAGTCCGCCCAGCCCAGGCTAGTCAGACTTAGCAATGCGACGAACCACATAAGCTTCTTCATAGGTGCTGCCTCTTTCTTCTACCCCTGTACGGCATCTCTGCTTTCATTGCATTGGCGACGTGCGAGGTACCTCCAACCTTAGGCGGTTGCGATAAGGCCGTCTGAGCTATAGTGCTCACCCAAATCCCAAGTTTGCAGTCATGGGAGTGGTAGATTGCATCTAGCTTGATGAAGTCCCATGCACGCTGTTCTGCAGGTAGGAGAATCCAATGGCGCCGATCGAGAGTGCCGGGCGCGGGACTCAAAGTAGGCGACGCAGGTCTGTGCGCCCGGCGGCATCCCGTGCGGTGCGGTTGAGTTCGGTGAAGATGTGTGCGCCATGGAACCCGCTGCTTCGTTCGATCCCCGTCTATTGCTGACAAAGCTGTCGGTTGGAAAAACGAGCCGGGAATACCTCGTGGATGAATCCGTCTTTTCGCAGGGAGACCCGGCAGACGCGGTGTTTTACGTCCAGAGCGGCAGGGTGAAGCTCACGGTTGTATCCAAGAGCGGCAAAGAAGCAGGGTGGCAATTCTGCCACAGGATAGTTTCTTCGGCGAGGGCTGTCTGGCGGGCCAACCGCTGCGCATGGCCACCGCCAGTGCAGAGCAGAAGAGCACGGTCATCCGGGTGGAGAAGCAAGCTATGGTGGACCTCCTTCATAAAGACCCGGAATTTGCCGAGCGCTTTCTCGCCTTCTTGCTTTCCCGCAACATTCGCATGGAAGCCGACCTGGTGGATCACCTCTTCAACTCCAGCGAAAAACGCCTCGCCCGGCTTCTCCTGCTGCTGGCCAACTTCGGCCAGGAGTCGAAGCCAATCCCGCTCATTGCCAAGATGAGCCAGGAAACCCTCGCCGAGATGATCGGCACGACCCGCTCGCGCGTCAACTTCTTTCTCAATCGCTTCCGCGAGCTCGGCTTCATCGATTACAACAGCGGCGGCATGCATGTCCACAGCTCGCTGGTCAGCGTCGTACTGCACGATTAGTCTTAAAGCCCTGCTCGGCTCACTCCTCTGAGGCTCACGCCACTCATCCTCTGCGCGCTTTCGCGCAATCCTCGAAGACTCTACTTGCCTTCCCCTTACATTTAGGTTGAGCGACTAAGGCTGTGCCAAACCAGACATTTCTGGAGTAAACTTCCGCAAACGAAGTGAGCAAAAGTGCTCTTCAGGACCGGATTAGTTTCCGGGACGCCGTCACTCGGGCAGAACCAGTGTGCGGCCTCTGCTGGACAATTTTGCAATCGTGTGAATAATGACCGAAGAAAGCAGCCCGGGACAGTGTAAGTAAGTATCCTCCGGCAGAGCTGGAGGCTTTACGATTGCTGGCCCCTCAAAGGGGCCTGATCGCAACCGATCAAAGTCAAAAGCACAAGAACCACGCAGTCCAGGCATCCCTCAAACGCGCTTAAAAACAAAGCTAAGACAAGGAGCCACTCCTGGATCTGTCAAACTTCGGATGCCTCCCCGGCAGAGCCGGGGGATCTCCCTACGGATTAGTAAGACTCTTTCCCAAACAGATCACACGCAGACGAAATTGCAACGACCTCTTGGTGCGTATCTGATCTGGCGCTTGAATAGTCAAGTGTTAGGCTTTGAATTACACGCCAACCGACGGTGGACTGGAAGTGAGCCCCTCGTTCCGAAAAGTCTGCCGGCCTGTATAAATATGGATCGTGTGGCTGTTACGGTCGTCTTGCAACCGGATCTCCTGTTTAGAAGGTTCCCCGCCGTTCTCTACCTCAATACGATACTCGGTTCGGCCATAGCGGAAGGTGAGGACGTAGCCTGGCCAGTTCTCCGGTAGGACAGGTTCGATTGACAATCGGTCGCCTCGCAGTTTGAAACCTAATACTTCCTCCAGCCAAACCCGGTACATCCAGCCTGCCGAGCCTGTGTACCAAGTCCAACCGCCGCGCCCCATCTGGCTTTCCAGCGAGTAAATGTCTGCGGCTACCACGTAAGGCTCTGTTCGATACGTTGCGCAATCCTCCGGTGTGCGTGAATGCTCTATGGGATTCAGCATCTGCAGGACTTCCACAGCGCTCCCGCCATCACCCATTCGCGCAAAAGCCATCGCCACCCATGCGGCCGCGTGCGTATACTGGCCGCCGTTCTCGCGTACACCCGGCGGATAGCCCATGATGTAGCCAGGGTGTGGGGTTGAGTGGTCGAATGGCGATGTGCAGAGAAGCACGAGCTTTTCCTTCCTGCGGATCAAACGTTCGTAGACGGAACGCATCGCCTGTTCTGCCCGCTCCGCATTGCCTGCGCCGCTGATTACCGACCACGACTGCGGCAGCGAATCGATGCAAGCTTCCTCATTCTGCCGCGAGCCCAAAGGCGTACCATCGTCGAAGTAAGCGCGACGATACCATTCGCCATCCCAGCTCGTGCGCTCGACCGTTTCGCTCAGGTTGCGCGCGCTCTCGCGGTACCCGCTGGCCAACTCCTCTTCGCCACGGCTATCGCACAAACCGGCGAACTTCTTCAAGACGTCCATGAGGAACCAAGCCAGCCAGACGCTCTCGCCTCTGCCTTCATCGCCGACGCTGTTCAATCCGTCGTTCCAATCGCCGGTGCCGATCAGAGGAAGTCCATGCGGCCCCTGGGTCGTGCCCTTCTCAATCGCCCGGCGACAGTGCTCGAACAGTGTCGCATACTCGATCGAGACCGGAGGCTGAAAATAGGCTTCGCGCTCGTCCTCTTTCAACTGCGGCCCCTCGATAAAAGTCGTGGTGGCGTCCAGAATGCCCGTGTCGCTCGTGACGTCCGCGTAGTGGCATACTGCGAACGGAAGCCACAGCAGATCGTCCGAGCACCGGCTGCGAATACCCTCCCCGGAAGGCGGATGCCACCAATGCTGCACGTCTCCCTCGACGAACTGCCGCGAAGCGGCACGCAGAATCATCTCGCGCGCAATTTCTGGCGCTGAATAGACAACCGCCAGCGCATCCTGCAACTGATCCCGAAAGCCATACGCGCCGCTCGATTGGTACAAAGCAGAACGTCCCCAGATACGGCAGCTCAGCGTTTGGTAGAGCAGCCAGCGATTCATCAGGAGGTCTACGGAAAGCACTGGCGTCTTGACCTGAATCGTAGTCAAAAGCTCATCCCACCACTTCCGTGTTTGTGCGAGCTCTTGTTCGACGATTTCCGCGGAACAGTAACTGGAAATCAAACGCCGAGCATGTTCGGGATCATCCGCTTGTCCAAGCACAAGAATCACTAGCTTCTCTTCCCCTGGACCGAGCTCGAATTTGGTTTGCAGCGCAGCGCAAGGATCAAGGCCGGGACCCGTGCGATTGGAAAGGGACCCCCGCAGCAGGGCCTCTGGAATGTCAGCCGAGCCGTTGCGGCCCAGAAATAAAGTGCGGTCGCCGGTATGCGAAATCGCTTCGGGCGCCATGGCAGCGAACGCCACCCGCCCTCCATAGTCCGGATGATAGGGATTGCGCGCGAACAGAGCTTTTGCGGCCTCATCCCAGGAGGAGATGATATGCGTCTGCGTTACTTCATGATGTGTGCCGAGCACGAGCTCCGAATATGATGTCACGGACAGACGACGACGGCGCGAGGATGTGTTCTTGATCCGCAGGCGCTGTATGCGAACCGGATCAGCTCCCTCGGTATGTACCGGCACAAAGGTTAGAAGGGTTTGTTCCAGTGCGTGACTGTTGTGCTCGAATTCTGTGTATCCCTGCCCGTGCCGGGCACGATAGGCGTCGAGTTCCCGCTTCGGCAACGGCGTGGGTGTCCAAAAATTTCCACTGTCTTCATCGCGAATATAGATCGCCTCGGTAGAAGCATCCGATATCGGATCGTTATTCCATGGCGTCAACCGGTTCGACTGGCTGTTGCCGTACCAGCAGCAACCCGAGCCCGATTCGCTGACGAGGGCTCCAAACGCCGGATTCGCCATCACATTGATCCAAGGCAACGGCGTCGAAACATTCGGCCCGAGGTAGATGGCATACTCGCGACCGTCGGCCGTAAATCCACCGAGACCGTTGAAGTACGGAAGCTCGAGGAACGGCAATGGCGCCGAGGGTTGTTCTTCAGGGTTCTTGATTTGCAGTGGCGGCGGCAGCGGCTGCGGAATTTCCCTTGAAGGATAGCTGAGTTGGCTGGAGAGCGATCCGCGCACCGTGCCCAACGTTACCCTGGCAACGGTAAGAATCAGATTCAAGTCTTCCTCGGGCATCTGATCCGCTTTGCGGAGGAACACCCCACCCGGTTGATCCGTCCCGGTGTGCGATGAGTGCGCTTCCACAAGACGGAGCAACTGGTGATGGAGGGGCTGGTCGTAACTGGCCGGCTCGCGGTTCAGAATCACCAGGTCAGCTTTGAATCCGCGTAGTCGCCAATAGGTGTGGGCAGCCAGTACTTCGCGGACCAGACTGATACCCTGCGAATCGGCGACCGCAACGGCCGCGATTGGCAAATCGCCCGAGATGCCATAGGCCCAAAGCTTCGACTGGCCGAGCGTATTCTGGCGCAGGCGCTCCACTGGTGCCCGCAACCGGATGTTCGGATACAGTAGGTGACTGGCAAGTTCGCCGAAGCGAAACGCCGCATCGCTCTGAATGCCGAGGTATCGGTATTCGAGCTGCGCGTGCGACCAAGCCAGTCCGAAGGCGCGGCTACAGTTATCGGGATCACGATATTTGGCGATCAGGAACAAGAGTTCCTCGCGCGACCGCGCCGCGATCGTAGTAAACGTGATCTGCCTCTGTTCCCTCGGTTCGAGCGAAAAGCTCCGCTGGATGACGAACATGGGATCCAGAACGTAGCCGCCAGTTTCTTGCACCGACATCGCCGGATGCCGGTAATTCTGCCCCCGCCCAAGGAAGCGCGCGCGGTCCGTTTCATACTCGAACGATCCGTCGCCAGCGGGGCTTTCCGTTATCAATTGTGCTGCCCAAATCGGTGGATCATCGGTAGACCGGAGCCGACGCCATGCGATTAGTGCCTGCAGATCGGGCCGGGCCTCCGTCTGGATGAACAGCTTGTTGAAAGCCGGATGGACACGGTCTGTGTCATGGGGGGCAAGGCTCAACTCAGCGGCGCTGGTCAACTCCAGTTTCCGATCGCGCGAACCGTGGTTGATCAGCGTGATGCGGCGAATTTCGGCATCGTCTTCCGGGGACACCGTCACTTCCACATGAGATTCGATGCCAAGTTGGCGGCGCCGGAACTCGGCGCGATCTGGGCTGAAGATCACCATGTAACCCGGGTCTTTCACATTCAGGGGCTGATGAGTCGCCGACCAGAGCTTGTTACTCTCTTTGTCGCGCAGGTAAAAGAACATTCCCCAGTTGTCGCAGGTGGAGTCTGAACGCCAGCGCGTGATATCGAAGCCGCCCCAGCGGCTGTAACCCGCGCCCGCGTTGGTGATCATGAGCGCATACTGCCCGTTGCCGAGCAGAAGCACACGCGGGATCCGAGTGTCCTCATCGAACACATGGTACGCAGGCTCGGACGGCCCGGATACCAGACGCATCGCAACGTGATCCGAGGGGCTGCGAGCCAGCATCGAAGGCGTCGGCGGTATGCGCTCGAACAGCAACGGCTCCACGGCCTTAACTCGATGATCGGCATGGAATCGCTGCCTCATGATGCCGCGGTTGAACACGTTGTTTATGGCCATCAGACTCATTCCCTGGTGATGAGCCATATATGTGTAAACGATCACCCCTTTCCCTCCATGCCGTGCCTGCTGGCGCGTGTAGTCCAGCGACTCATAAAAGCCCATCCGTCCATACATGCCAGCCTTCTCCAGACGCCTGAGATTCTTGATTGATTCCACCGGGTCCACCAGCAAAGCGAGCGCGGTGGCATAAGGCGCTACGACCAGATCTTCCTCCAGCCCCCGCTTCAAGCCCAGGGGCGGAACACCAAACGCCCGATACTGATAGATCTTGTGAATATCGAGCGCGCTGTAGGCACATTCGGAAATTCCCCAGGGCACTCCCCGGTCTCGTGCGTATTCCACCTGGCATTTGACCGCTGCGGCGCACGCATTCTCGAGAAGAGAGTTCCGAAAGCTGCGAGTAAACAAGAGCGGCATAAGATACTCAAACATCGTCCCGCCCCAGGAAAGCAAAACATGGCCATTCGACGACGTGTACGGGCGTCTCAATGCCAGCCAGTGGTTCACAGGCACGTCGTCTTTGGCAATCGCCACTAAACTGCTTAGACGTGCCTCGCTCGCGAGCAAGTCGTAATGAGCAGCGAAGTTCAGAGGTCCGCCCGCCTGATATCCGATCGCGAAGAGACTCCGATCGGAGTCGTAGAGAAACCGCATATCCATGGTGGCGGCGAAATCTTCGCTCCTTTCGCTGAGCCGCTTGGTGCGCCCGAGTAAAGCTTTCGACGCTTCGCGCACTTTTTCGTACTCAGCTCTTAGATCCGCCATCCAGGCGATAAGGTTAGCCGGTAGCCCGTCTTCAATGCCGCTGTCTCGTAAGATATCCCAAAGGATGCCAGTTTCTCCGCCGGCCAGCTCGCTCCAAGAAGGGAAATGGCTTAGCACGTCGCTACGCGCCAGTATCGCGCCAATTCCCAAGGGTTGCAAAAACTCGTCTGGTGGAGCCGATAGAACGTCCACCCACCGCAAATAACGATCAAAATATTGGATCCAGCTCTCTACTTGCTGCTCCAGCCGAGTAAACCAGTAGGCGCGCTCGTCGATGTCCGAGACGCTCCATTGCAACGACTTGGTTAGTTTGCGTGCCGGCTCGGCAGCCAGCCGGATTCGTTCCATGATTTCGATGCCGGCCGATTTTTCTTGGAATAGCTCTCGTAACGCCTCCAGGGAAATAGCGGTCGTGTGGTCCGGCGGGAAACGCTTCATAATCACCGACAAGGTATCGGTCAATCCCCGCAGCGCACGCGCATCCAGTTGAGGTTGCGCCTTCAGTTCCTGTGTGGCCTGCGCAAGCACCCATAGGCTCGCGATAAGGTTTCCGCTGTCGACTGTAGATACATACTTCGGCGGTAGCGGCTCCAGAGTCCGCGTGTTGTACCAGTTGAAAATGTGGCCCTCGTAGCGCTCTAGCCTCTCAAGCGTTCCGATGGTGGCTGTACATCTGTCAACCATCTGCTCCGGAGTCAGAAACCCGAGATCGAGCGCCGAGACCGCCGACATCAGCCACATTCCAATATCGGTTGGCGAGGTGCGATCGGCAACCTCGACGCACAAGGCTTCCTGAGAGTTATCGGGAGGGAGCCAGTTGTGCTGCGGTCCTACAAGATCATCGAAGTAGCGCCAGGTTTCTCGCGCGACGCGCCGCAGATAGCGTTGATCATCAACCTCGATACGCTCCAACACCCTCAGCCCGCGCCGTTGCCAACCGATCCAATGCTGAACTGCTGGGGCGGCAACCCAGAGCAAAAGAAACGGCGTCCATGCCGGTTCCCAAAAAATGCCGCGGGTAGTCAGGGCCAACAGAAACGCGGCTGCCATAGCGGAGATGAGGAAGAACTGCACTCGAAAAGCATCCAGGTGCGAAAGGGACGACAGGCGCGACATTTCTACAGTCTGCCACTCCAGCAGGTGGCGCTTGCTGACCCGGAGCCTGTAGCAGGCGCGAATAATGGCATCCGACACGAGATATGCCTGGTGGGGCAGGAAGGCAGCCATTACGACCGCTCGATTCAAATCGCTGCTGGCTTCGCGCCAGGCCCCCGCATCGCCGCGCCATCGTTGTACCAACCGCCGCAGCAACTGCAAGAACAGAGGAACCAGTAGTACCAGTGCCACGAGTGCGCTGGCGGCCATGGGAGCAGCGTGAAAGCTCCAACTGGATAGTAGGAGCATCAATGACGCCGCAGGTAACAGGCTGCGGCGAAGATTGTCAAAGATCTTCCAGCGATTGATCAGCGTGAGGGGATTCGGTGCGAGTCCCGGACGCTCTCCAGCCGGGACTCGCGGGAAGATCCATGAAGCGATCTGCCAATCTCCCCGGATCCAACGGTGCTCCCGCTTGCTGTAGCCCATATAGTCGTACGGGAAATCTTCGAAGAGTTCCACGTCCGTGGCCAATCCGACGCCTACATGCGCTCCTTCGATGAGGTCGTGACTGAGCAAGCGTTGCTGCGGGAAACGTCCGCTAAGTATTTTGTGGAACGCCCGAACATCATAGATGGCCTTTCCGTGATAGATCGCTTCACCAAATAGGTCTTGATAGACGTCGGAAACCGCTTGACAGTAAGGGTCGCTCCCGCGCGCGTCCGTGAAAAACCTTGCGAAACGCGTTGCCGTTGCCGATGGGAGCGTAATACTTACGCGTGGCTGAATGATCGTGTAACCACGGACACGCTTGCGTTCATTGTCCGTGAGTTCCACTCGGTTCAAGGGGTGTGAGATCGTTTCGATGAGTCTCCGTGCAGTGCCGTGAGGGAGTTGAGTGTCGGCATCGAGCGTGATCAGGTAGCGGATTCCCCCCGGCAGCGACCCGGCATGCACAAAGATGCCGCATTCTTCGCCATTCAGAAAACGGTTGAGTTCCTCCAGTTTGCCGCGTTTCCTCTCCCATCCAATCCAGCGGCGCTCGGTCTCGCACCATACCCGCGGTCTGTGGAAGAGAATGAAGGTGCCCTTGCCGTAACGTGCGTTGAGATGTTCTATGCCTTTCGCCGCCAACCCAAGTAGATTGTCATCTTCCGGCATCTCAGGTTCTTCTGCATCGGTGAAATCCGACAGCAGCGAGAAATGAAGGTTGGCGCCGGGGTTGGCCAAGTATCTTACTTCCAGCTTCTCGATCTCCCCGCGGATCGAGTCCGGTGTCAGCAGCATCATCGGGACGACGACAAGAGTGCGGCAGTCGTCCGGTATGCCCTCCTCAAACGACATTTTTGACAGCACGCGCGGAGGCAAAACCCAGGTCAGCCACATCTGCAACAGGTAAATCGCAAGTTCGCTGGCCGGGAAGAGCGCAAGTGTTCCCAAAAGCAGGAGCATCGCCGGTGAAACTGCCCCCCCAGTGTATGCCGCGGACAGGAAGGCGCTTGCAATTCCTGTGGTGAGTGCGGCGACACCCCCCAGGTATGACAGCGTTGGATGCCGGTAGAGGGATCGCAACTGCCGTTCCCGCCAGGGAACACGGCGCTTCACACATCTTTCAAGCTCCGACAGTCCTTCATCAAGCAGGTAGTATGCTGCACATTGATGAGGGCTACCGCGCGGCGCGCGCCCCGCCAACTCCACCACGAGGCGCGCTACGGCCCACTCGGGAGTCTTCGACTGGCGCGCCGTTTCTTCCACGACGCGTCGGCAACGGTCGCGAGTGGTGAAATCGCTGCGCGCATGAATACCCGCCGGATCTTCGCGTAGGACCGCCTCGACCCGGCTCACTGCCTCGACGATCTTCGCGTACCGCAGTTCAGAGAGCTGGCGCAGACTTCCAATCGCACTCGAGATTGACATTAGATCATTTGCTTCTTCGGTATGCTCGCTCCGGACGATATCGGCTAAGTGGGCCTCCGTCTTCTCTTCAATCCATTTCTGGATCGGGGCAAGCGCGGCCTCTTCCTTATTCAGGTGTTCGCCGAGACGCGCAATGAAATGGGGTGTCAGTTCGTCGCTGTCGCGGTCCAGTTCCGTGATGATTCCCTCGAACTGTTCCGGACCATGATAGGCGGCGTTCATGAGCCGGTCAGCCCAAAAATCAGCTAGTTCCTTTTGGTGCTGGCGCAGGCTCGCCACCTCTGATAACCGCCGCAGCCTCTCCAGAAGCACCAGGCGCAACATCAGCGGGAACACCCACAACTCGGCGATGGTCAGAGGCAAATGATGCTGATAGGCGTCGAGAAAACTGACGATACCCTCTGGTGCCAGCCTATGGCCAGTGCAATCGACCAACTCAGCGGCGAGATGATACACGCGTAGCCGGACGGGACAGTTCGTATCCACAAGAACCGGTAGAATTTTGTTGTGATTGTCCGGCAGATTGTGCCGGATTTCGGCAATGTGAGAGCGAATCAGGTAGGCATTGTCCAGAAGCCACTCGGCTGCATTGGTGATTCCGTATTCCAGCCGTGCGGCTTCCGCCAGGCCGGCCCGCGCACGCTCGATTGCAACTTCGCACTCCCGTAGGATTGGCAGCAGCGGCCGGGATCTCGTGGATGACTCTAATTCGTGTGAAGCACCCAACTCGGCCGCCCAATCCGGCAAGCTGGCCATAGTGACGGGTTCGCGCAACTTCCCATCCATCTGGGTGGAAGAAGTGAATCGAAGCCCTGGGCGGATCGCGAACACGGATGGATGCGCGATGTGCCCCAAAACTGCAATGACATCGGGCGTGTTCTCTTCCGTCGCCTGGACAACTACAAGGCTCTCTCCCGGAAGTACGAAACGGCTATAGTGGCGAAGAAAACCCCTCTTGATTCCGAATCCCAACCAGAGCGTACCGAACCACGTAATCAGAAAGCCGGACAATGCCAAGAGGACTAGGGCCCACAGACGCGTGCTGAGAATCTCGGACAGCAGGGCAACGACTAGCGCCACGACGATTCCGAATGCTGCCCGGTCGCGAGGTGCAAGTCCGGCATGGAAGAACTTCAGACGACCGTCTTCTGCTCGATGGACTGCCGCCGAGCGCCGGAAATGATTCTTCCTGGCCGCGTGAAGTGCTTCCTCGGCATGTTCCGCGCTACGGTAAAACCCGAGCACCGATCTAAATACTCGAGATTCCACTGATATTCGGTGCGACGGTATCACGGATTCATTATAGATCCGGGTGTAGGACATCGGGCCAAGCCCTCAAGACGAGTCTTTATAGGCTGACGGACGGCAACGTCCGTTGGGCGTCGCAGCGCTGGAGGACAAAATCGTTCAACAGGCCGTGGTGACGATCCTCAACCAGATCTATGAGGTCGACTTCAAGGGCCGGTCAAGAATCTGGTGCAATGAACAAGAAGAGCCTCACAGAGCGGGACATCTTTCGACATTTTGAGAAGATCAGCGAGGCACCGGATGCGGTGGAGCGGCTGCGGAAATTTATTCTGGATTTAGCCGTACGAGGGAAGCTTGTAGAACAAGACCCGACTGACGAATCAGCCTATCGCAAGGCGGCTGAGCAGGGCTTTTATTTGGCACAGAATAATCTTTGGCTGTCTTTTCTCCGCGGTGATGGCTTACCGCAGGACGATGTTCAAGCTGCTATTTGGTTTAGAAGGGCGGCCGAGCAGCCTTCCGCGACAAGGTTGTGCCGCGCTTCTCGTGGGTGATGAGAACCCAATTCGCGAAGACGCCCATTGGCGCGACGTTCTCGCCGAAAAACTCCTGCATCCCTTACTTCACCCTTCACCGTCGTCGTCCCAGCATCTCCCGGTCCATAAGTCTTAGGGCTGTATCTGAAGCGCCCACTGGTGCAGGTCTGTCTCCGAAAGGCTGATTGCGGGCGCTTCGGATACAGCGACTTGAAGGAAGCCGCTGGGCGGCGGACGCATTCGCGTGCGTGAGGTGAACCGGGCCTGAGCTGCGCTAAGGTGTGTTGCAGAGGAGGGGATTCTCTGTGACACATCTACGTCAGATCATGATCGCGGAGTTGAGATGCCGTAACTTCGCGGAGTCAACCATTCAAAGCTACGTTCGAGCGGTAGAGCAGTTCAGCCGCTACTTTCACTGTCCACCGCACCGCCTTGGCCCGGCTCATGTACGCCAGTATCAAGCCATGCTGTTTACTCATCGCAAGCTGGCATCGAGTACGGTGACGCAGCATCTGGCAGCTCTGCGCTTCTTGTACGTGAAGGTGTTGAAGCGAGGCTGGAGCATTGCTGAGACACCTTATCCGAAGAAGGTGCAACGCCTTCCTCTGGTGCTCAGTCCGGAAGACGTGGCGAAGTTGATTGACGCGGCGGACTCGCCTTTTCACCGCATTCTACTGATGACGCTCTATGCGACTGGCGCGCGCCGCGCCGAAGTGGCGCACCTGAAAGTCAGCGATATCGACAGCCAACGCATGGTTGTTCACATCCGTGGCGGCAAGGGCCGCAAGGATCGTGACGTAATGCTCAGTCCAAAGCTGCTCGATGCGCTTCGCGTCTACTGGCGCGGGCTGAAGCGAAAGCCTACTGACTGGCTGTTTCCCGGTAACGCGTGGCACACAGCCGCGCGTCCTGTCACGACCAAAGTTCTTTGGACAGCTTGCCATAGCGCCGCACAACGTGCCGGCCTGGAACACAAACACATCCATCCTCACACGCTTCGACATTGCTTCGCGACTCATCTGCTGGAAGCAGGCGCCGACCTCCGTACGATTCAGGTGTTGCTCGGTCATCGTGACCTGGAAGAAACGACGATCTATTTGCACCTTTCGAACCGACACCTCGGCGCAACCGCCAGTCCACTGGATGCGTTGACGATCCATCAACCAGGAGAGCAGACCCCGAGCGCATGAACCGGCCTCCTCTGGAGGTGGCCGATATTGTTCGCCATGCAGGATCGTCCTTCGTTGAGCGCAGCCGCCGGTGGATCAACGGGCAACACGAAAAAGTGTTGCTGG
>WNGF01010737.1_pt1 | contig 13700 bp, 11 predicted proteins | sample 5400641 | NCBI WGS metagenome assembly WNGF01 (sample SAMN13153371, study PRJNA577476) | soil metagenome | isolation source: 80 cm soil or saprolite under grassland replicate 2 | place: USA:California | collected 2016-06-15
CGGCAAAACGAGAAGTTCTTCATTTCGATCGCGCGGCGCAGGCCGTTCGTGCTCGCCAAGTGGGCGGCCTCGCTCGACGGCAAGATCGCGGCAGCCTCGCGGGAGAGTCGTTGGATCGCGGGCGACGCTGCGCGGCAGCGGGCGCTGCTGCTGCGCGAGGAATTCGACGCTGTGCTCGTGGGAGCGGGAACCGTGGCCGCCGACGACCCGCTCTTGATCCGCCGCCTCGGAGTCAACCGCGTGACGCCGCATTGTCGGATCGTGCTGGACGGACGGCTCTCCGCGCCGGGCAACGCGAAACTTTTCCGCCGGCCCGAAGGCGTGATCGTGGCCACGGCGCTGCCCGCGGCGCATCCGAACGCGCGGCGTCTCGTCCGGCGCGGGGTCGAAATCTGGAGCCTTCCCGGACGCAAAAGGGGCGAAGTGGATCTCCGGCGCCTTCTCGCGAATCTCCTCGAGAGCGGCGTGACTTCGCTTCTCGTGGAAGGCGGAGGAGCGACCCACTGGTCCTTCCTCAGCGCGGGTTTAACGGATCGCGTCGCGGTCTTCCTCGCGCCGCGACTGCTCGGAGGCGACCGCGCGCCCTCCGCCGTCGCCGGACTCGGCTTTCCCCTCTCGGCCACGCCCCGCTTGCGCGACCTCGAGGTCGAACGCGTTGGCGAGGACCTGCTCGTGACCGGCCGAGTCCAGGGTTCAAAGTTCAAAGTTCAAGGTTCAAGGTAGATAAGACATTCCGTGCTTCTTTGAACTTTGAACCTTGAACCTTGAACTCTAGACTCTCCCCATGTTCACCGGCATCATCACCGGTCTCGGCCGCGTGGCGGCGCTCGAGCGGGCGGCGCGGGAAGGCGTGCGCCTGACCATCGCGCCGCCGGCCCGCTACGGGAGCTTCCGGGTGGGGGAGAGCGTCTCGATCTCGGGCGTCTGTCTGACGTCGGTGGAGGCGGGGCGGCTGCTTGTCGCAGACCTCTCGGCCGAGACGCTCCGCCGTTCGACGCTCGGCGCCGTCTCGGTCGGCGACGCCGTCAACCTCGAGCGGGCGCTCGAGTGGGGAGACCGCCTCTCGGGCCACTTCGTGATGGGCCACGTGGACGGCGTGACTCCTGTCCGCGGAATCCGGCGCTCGGGCAACTCCTGGACGTTTCGCTTCGCCATGCCCGTGAAGCTGTCGCGGTTCGTCGTCGAAAAAGGCTCCGTGGCGCTCGACGGCGTGAGCCTGACGGTCGCGGGGCGACGGTCCAATGATTTCGACGTGGCGATCATCCCGGAAACGTTCCGGCGCACGACGCTCGGCCGCGCTCGGCCGGGAACGCGATTCAACTTCGAGGCCGACGTCCTACGGAGCGGCTGCCTGGCGTCGAGCGGTGAAGCCGCCCCGGAGATGATCGTCTTCACGGAGGCGGCTGCACCCGTGGTGCGGCCAGGAGAGTTCGACCTGGCCGGCCGGCGTGTCGCCGTGCGGGCCGTTGCCTACGCGGGCGAGGCGGGGCCGCCTTCCTTTCGGTTCGATCCCTTGCAGCTTCGTTTCGTGGCGCGCCGGCACGAGGGAGCGGTGGCGGCGGGCCCGGCCGATCCTGAGGTTTGGCGCGAAGCGCTGGCCCGCCTGCCGGCCGGAGCGGTCGCGATCGAAGCGTGCTCGGCTGCCGAGGCCGTGCGCGGCGCCTACAGGGCCGCGGCCGACGGAGCGCGTTGCGCGGGCCGAGGCGTCTATCTGATCGATCCGGAGCCGGAGGGCCTTCCGGAGACACCCGATCGCTCGACCGTCGTGGTCGTCAGCTGGCGGCCGGGGCCCCTGCCGTCCGTCCTGGCGACGGCCGCGCGGGCTGGTTTTGGAACCGGGCTGGCGGCGCCCATCCTTCCGGGGTGGACGGCCGAAGGGGACTATTGGGAGTCTCTTCTGGACGCGGCCTCGGCCGCCGGCGCGACCTTCGTGGCACCGCTGCCTCCGGCTTGCGACGGAGACGCGCGCCGGCTGATCGTCGCAGCGCGCGCGGCGGACGACCCGGTTGCGGGCGACGGCTTCTTCGAGGAAGTGCACCACGGCGGTTGGAGCGCAAAGCTGCCGCCTCTTCTCGCCGACGCGCGGGCTGCCTGCGCCCGGCGCGGCCTCGCGCTCCTGCCGCCCCGGCCGGTCGGTACGGGGGAGCCGGCAGTCAACGCAGCCGCGGCGGCGTTCCTGGAAGAGCGGGCGCGGGAGAAGGAAGCCGACGAGCACCGGCAGGCGCTGCTGCACGCCGCGGTTCGCTGGATCGACGAGTGGGGCCGCGATCTGGCGGGAGTCGTCAAGGAGGGCAACTTCCGCAAGATCTTTCCTTTCGGCGCCGACGTCGCCGCCGAGGCCGAGGCGGCCCTCCTCGGAGTCCGATGAGTCCGCCTTCGCCGCGAGGCCGACACGCTCAAGCCGCTCGAGCGCCGGCGGGGCTTCCCACTACGCCAGAGCTTCGGAGCACAGGTCGGCGGACGAGTCCCGCCGGGATCTACGTCCATCTGCCGTACTGCGCGTCGCGCTGCGGCTATTGCGGGTTTGTCGTCACGACGGACTCTTCCTCGAGCGAGACCTACCTAGCCGCGCTCGAACGGGAGGCCGCGCTGCTGATCGCGGAGACCGAGGGCGCTGCATTCGACTCCCTCTATTTGGGCGGGGGCACGCCGTCGCTGACGCGGACCGAGGATCTCGCCCGGCTTCTCGAAACGCTTCGCTCGCGCTTCGGGCTGTCCGCCGGATCGGAGGTCACCCTGGAAGCCAATCCCGAGGACGTGACTCCCGCGCGCGCCGCCTCCTGGGCGGCCGCCGGCGTCAACCGCGTCTCGGTCGGCGTGCAGTCCTTCGAAGACCGCGAGCTTGCAGCCGTCGGGAGACGGCACGACGCGGATCGGGCTCGCGCCGCTCTCGCGACGCTCGTCGAGGCGGGTCTCTCGGTGTCGGGAGATCTGATTCTCGGCCTGCCGGAACAGACGGCCGAAAGCTTCCGCCGAAGCGCGGCCGCTCTGGCCGGGAGTGGGATCGAGCATGTCTCGGTGTACCTCCTCGAAACGGACAAGTCGAAGACGATGGAGCAGGACCGCCGCCTCCGCCCGGATCGGTACCTCTCCGACGACGCGCAGGCCGATCTCTGGCTCGAGCTCTCGCAGTCTTTGGGCGGCCGCGGCTTGCGCCACTACGAGATCTCCAACTGGGCACGGCCGGGGCGCGAGGCCCGGCACAACCTGAAGTACTGGACGCGCACGCCGACGCTCGGGCTCGGCGTCTCCGCGCACGAGCTTTGGGCCGGTCGTCGGCGGGCGAACGTGTCGGCCTTGCCGGCGTACCTGGCCGGGCTCGAGGCGGGCCGGCGGCCGACGGCGCTCGACCGGCCGTGCGACGCCGCCGAAGAGGCGCGGGAGCGCATCGTGCTCGGCCTGCGGCTCGCGCAAGGAGTTCCGGCCGGCGAGCTCGAATCCTGGATCGCGGCGAGCGAGGACACGCGGCTTCTCGGCGACTACGCCGACTGGCTCGCGCTCGGGCTCCTCGAAGCCGACGGCGAGCGTGTCCGCTTCACGGAGAAGGGTTTTCTGGTCTGCAACGAGGTGCTCTGCCGTTTCGTCTAGGGAATCCAAAGCCCAAGCCCAACGTCCAAAGGAGCGAAAGACCGATCCTCGAGCCAAGCGCCGGGTCATCGCACCTTCGGGCAAGCCTCTTTGGACTTTGGACCTTGGACTTTGGACTCCCCGGTCCGCGTCAGATGAACAGCGGCGCGAGCACGAGAGTGATGGTCGCGAGAAGCTTGATCAAGACGTGGAGCGACGGGCCCGCGGTGTCTTTGAAGGGATCGCCGATCGTGTCGCCCACCACCGCCGCCTTGTGCGTCGGGGAGCCCTTGCCGCCGTAGGCGCCCGCCTCGATGTACTTCTTGGCGTTGTCCCAGGCGCCTCCGGAGTTGTTCAAGAGCGTCGCCACGATGATGCCCGCGATCGTCCCGACCATCAGCAGCGCGGCAACGGCCTCGGCGCCGACGTTGAAGAGGCGGAAAACCAGGCCGACGGCGATCGGAGTGCCGACGGCGACCACGCCGGGCAGAATCATCTGCTTCAGGGCCCCGCGCGTGACGATGTCCACCGTGCGGCCATAGTCCGGCTTCTCCGTTCCCTGCATGATGCCCGGATGTTCCTTGAACTGCGCGCGCACGTCCTGGATGACGAACTGGGCCGCCCGGCCGACGGCCTTGATGGCAAGCCCGGAGAAGAAGAAGACGAGCATCGCGCCCAGCAGTCCGCCCAGGAAGACCTCGGGCTTGGCCAGGTTGACCGACTCGAGCGGCGCGCGCAGGTTCTTCAGCTCGTCGAGATACGCCGAGAAGAGGAGGAACGCGGCCAGGGCGGCCGACCCGATGGCATAGCCCTTGGTGAGCGCCTTGGTGGTGTTGCCGACCGCGTCCAGGCGATCGGTTTTCTTGCGGATCTCCTCGGGCTGCTTTGACATCTCGATGATGCCGCCGGCGTTGTCCGTGATCGGTCCGAACGTGTCCATCGCGAGGATGTAGGCCGCCGTGCCCAGCATGCCCATCGTCGCGACGGCGGTGCCGAACAGGCCGCCGCCGTCCAGGGCCGCCGCTCCGATCTTGTATGAAGAGAGGATGGCGATGGAGATCGCGATGACCGGCATCAGCGTGCACTCGAAGCCGATCGCGATGCCGGCGATCACGTTCGTGGCCGGCCCCGTCTGCGAGGCTTCCGCGATCTCGCGCACCGGCCGGTACTTGTACTCCGTGTAGTACTGCGTGATGTAGACGAAGGCGATCGAGGTCAAGACGCCGATCAAGCCGCAGAGGAAATACATCCACCAGGCATCGGGGCGATTCGGGTTGAAAAGCAGCCACTTCGTGGCGACGAAGAAGCCGCCGACGGCGAGCGTTGCGGCGACGTAGTATCCGCGGTTCAACGCCGACATGGGGTCTTCTGTCTCACTGGTCTTGACGACGACGATGCCCACGATCGAGGCGAGCAGGCCGAAAGCGCGCGCGACGAGCGGGAAGAGCATGAGTCCCACGATTCCGGCCGAGAAGGCCATGCCGGCCCTTTCAGCGGTCATGGCGAGGGAAGCACCCAGGATCATGGCTCCGATGTTCTCGGCGGCCGTGGATTCGAAGAGGTCGGCGCCGCGGCCCGCGCAGTCGCCGACGTTGTCGCCGACGAGGTCGGCGATGACGGCCGGGTTGCGCGGATCGTCCTCGGGGATCCCGGCTTCGACCTTGCCGACGAGGTCGGCGCCGACGTCGGCCGCCTTCGTGTAGATGCCGCCGCCGAGCTGCGCGAAGAGGGCCACGAACGACGCGCCGAAGCCGTAGCCGACGATCAAGAGGGGAATCTTTTCTTGGGGCACGGCCGTCAGATGGCTGACGAGCCAGTAGAGGCCGCCGACTCCGAAGAGCGACATGGCCACGACGAAGAGGCCCGAGACGGCGCCGCCGCGCAGGGCGGTGCGCAGAGCATCGTTCAGCGACGTGCGCGCGGCGGAAGCCGTGCGGATGTTCGTGCGGATCGCGATCCACATCCCGATGTAGCCGGCCACCACGGAGCAGGCCGCGCCGAGCAGGAAAGAAAGGGTGGTCCAGAATGCCAGGCCGGCCGCCGTCGGGACGGGGTCGAAGTCGTGATGGGAGCGCACGAAGGCGTAGAGGACGAAGATGACCGCCGCGAGCACGATGGCCAGGCCGATGATCGTGCGGTTCTGCCGCCGCAGGAAAGCCTCGGCGCCGACCTTGATGGCGTTGGAGATCTCCTGCATCGCGGCGGTGCCTGTGTCGCGCGCCAGGACCCACCGGATGAGCCAGCCGGCCACAAAGAGCGAGCCCACGGAGCAGGTCAGGACGAGGGGCATGGCCAGATCGAAAGACATGCAAACTCCTGTTTCTGAAGTGGGACCTTCGGCGGTTAACGGCGGGCAAAGATATCAGAACGGCTGCCGCCCCTCAGCGACGGCTCAAAGTTCAAGGTCCAAGGCAGCTCCGGAGCTACTTTGAACTTTGAACCTGGAACTTTGAACCTTAAGTTTGAACCCGGCTCTACTGGACCGGAACGGTCTCCAGGACGATCCCGATGTTCTTGGCGCCGGCGTTGCGGATGATGTCCATGACTCGGATGACGCCGTCGTAGGTGGCCTGATCGTCGCCGGAGAAAAAGACCGTCTTGGTGGCGCGGTTCTTCAGGATTTCGGTCAGGCGGAGCGCCAGAGTCTGCTCGGTCATCTCTTCCTTGTTCAGGAAGATCTTGCTCTGCGGCGTCAGCGACACGATGAGCTGGTCGGCCGGCGGAGCGTCGGAAGGCAGGTTCGACTTCGGAGGCACCTTGACGTCGTAGCCCATCTGAAGGAGCGGCGTCAGGACCATGAAGATGATCAGGAGGACCAGTGTCACGTCGACGAGGGGAGCGATGTTGATCTCGCTCCGCATGTCGAATCCGGTGGGGGCCGCCATGAGTGTGGGTCTCCTCTGCGCTTTCCGCCCGCGGCTAGCCGGGAGCGTTGACCTTCTTCTCGGCGATCAGCCCGACGTTCTGGAAGCCCGCCTCCTTGGTCATGCGCATGACTTCCTTGACCTCGGCGTACTTCAGGCGTTTGTCGGCCTTGATCACGAGCTCGGTCGTCGGGGCCCGCTGAAAGAGCTCGTTGAGCTCCGTCTGCAGCTCTTGCTTCGGCAGCTTCTTCTGGTCCAGGGCGAGAAGGGGGGGAGCGGCGTAGGCGACCGAGATCAGCCTCTGTGATCCCGCCTCCGGTTTCTTGTCCGGGTTGGTGGTCGTCGGCAGCTGAACGGCCACCCCCTTCTGGAGCATGGGCGTGATGACCATGAAGATGATGAGCAGCACGAGGCAGACGTCCACCAGCGGAGCGATGTTGATCGCGGCCTTGAGCTTGTCGCGGCCCGTGTCCATTGCCATGAGTCAGATCCTCCCCTGGAGCGAGATCTTAGGTGACGCGCAGCGTGACGCCGGCGGCGCGCCGTTTGATGAAGTAGTCGATGAGCTCGGAAGTCGCGTTGGTCATCTCGATCTGAAAGCGCTCGATCTTGTTCAGGAAGACGTTGAACATCCAGACCGCGAAGATCGCGACGATCAGGCCCGTGGCCGTGGCGATCAGGGCCTCCGCGATGCCGCCGGAAACCGCGCCGATGCCTCCCGAGCCCGTCATGGCCATCCCGGAGAACGCGTTGATGATGCCGATGACCGTGCCGAAGAGGCCGATGAACACGGCGATCGAGCCGATCGTGGCCAGGCCCGCGAGCCCGCGCTTGAAGTCGGCCGAGACGAGCAGGCTCTCGCGCTCGATCGCGCGCTCGGGCGCCTCGATCATGTCGTGGCCCATGACGCCACCGCCGCCGGCCTCCGCGTCGTTCTTGAACTCGAGCAGACCCGACGCGACGACCCGCGCGACGTGGCTGTGTGTGTACTTCTTCGAGGAGTCGATCGCTCCCTGGAGGTTGTCGTTCTTCAGGAACGTGGTGACACCCCGGGCGAACGCGAGCGACTGCTTGCGGGCCTTGTTGAAGAAAATGAACCGCTCGATCGTCACCGTCAGCGAGTAGATCGACATCAGGAGAAGGGTGATGATGACGCCTTTGTTGATGATCGTCATCGTCTGCCAGATGTGCCCCAGATCGAAACTCATGAATCGCTCCTTATCCGTTCGTTCTCGTGCTGCCGCCGAAAGGGGAATCCTAGTGCAAGTTGAACGTCACGGTGACCGTGAGGTACACGCGCACGGCCCGGCCGTTCAGGGTCGCCGGCTTGTACCTCCACTGCTGGACGGCCCGGACCGCGGAGGCGTCGAGCAGGGGATTGACGGATTTCAGGACCCGCACGTCCTCGACCGACCCGGTGGCCGTGATGATGGCTTCCAGGATGACGACCCCCTCCATCCGCGCTTTGCGGGCGGCTTCCGGATAGGCCGGCTCGGTCCGCGACTGGATGATGGGGGCCTTGACCTCTCCGCCCACGCGCAGGGGCTCTTCTCCGCCTCCCGGGCCTGTTCCGCCGACGACGCCGCCCATGACGCCGCCCGGCACTCCCCCGGGCACTCCGCCCTCGACACCGCCCTCGACGCCTGGAGCCGGCGCGACTTCTGGTTGGGCCAGAGGCTGCGGGACGCTCTCGGGAATGACCTGGGGCTGCACCATCTCTTGAGGCTTCACGACGACGGGCTTGGGCGCTTCGGGAGCTTTGGGCGCCGCCTTGGGGGCGGCCGGCGGCGGAGGGGGTGGAGGAGGCGCCGAAGCGTAGAACGCCACCGGGATCGGCGGCTCCGGGACGTCTTCCACGAACCAGATCGATGCGCCGAGCGCGGCTCCGATCAGGACCACGTGCAGGGCGAGCGAGACCGGCCAGGACAGAGCGCGCTTGGCGTCGCTCTTCAGTCCGCCCGACTCGATTAGGACATCTTCAAACATGGCACAATCCTCCAGACCTTCGGGACACCGGAATCACCTGGCCGGTTCCGGCGTGGGCCCCTTGGCGGCCTCCGCCTCCTTCGCTTTCTTGCGCAGCTCGAGGGCCTGCTGGAGGTATTTGTCGGCCGTATCGATGTATTCCTTCTTCTTGGCCGGATCCGTCTCCATCTTCGCCTTCTCGCGGTACAAGAGGTTGATATAGGAGATCGCCTCGAAGTAGTTCGGCTTGATCTCGACGGCCTTGTTCAAGGCCTGCAAGCCCTCCTCGACGATCTTCGCGCGCGTCTCCGGCGCGAGGTCGGGGAAGTTGTAGGAGCGGTCCCAGGCCTGCACACCGATCAGGTAGTAGACCTCGGGATTGTTGCCCTCGACTTCGAGCCGCTTCTTGTACCAGGTAACGGCCGTGTCGAAGTCGCCCTTCTTGACGTACATCTGGGCGATCGAGTTCATCGCCTTCGAGTCCTTCGGGTCGGCCTTGAGCATTTCCTGGTAGAACTTGATGGCGTCGTCGTAGCGGTCCGTCGCGAGATACATCGAGCCGAGGATCTCGCGGGCTTTCCTGTCCTGCGGGAACGCCTGCACGTACTTGTCGAGGTTATCGATCGCCTTCTTCGCGAACTCGAGGTCCTTCTGGTGCTTGGAGCCCGGCTGGTAGCGGCCGATGTAGGCGAAACCGATGCTCTTGTAGATCTTCTTCTCGCCGGGATCGAGCCGGAGCGCCTCCTGGTAGCTCGCCAGAGCCGCGTCGTACTGCCCGGCCTTGGAGAACTCGTTTCCCTTCTTGATCTCCTGCTTGGACTTGAGCTTGTTGCACCCCGCGAGCCCCAAGGCCGCGAGTGTGAGCACCGCGCTGATGGCCGCGCGCTGCCGTCGCGTTGGCATTCGAAACTGCATCCTTGCTCTTTTCGCTTTCGCGGCCGGTGACGGAGGTCCGCTCCCGAAGGCCGAATTCTGTTGAATTTGCAGGGACAAAGCAACAGCGTTTTTCAGGACGAGGGAATATTCCCGAGCCTGCCGCGATTCGCTTTTCGCAGGAGTCATCGTTGAAGAAACTCGCCGTCGTTTTCGTGCTTGCGGCCTCCCACGCGGCGTACGCTCAACAGCCGCCGGCGCCGCGGCCCGCGCCGTCCCCGGCGCCGTCGCAGGCGATTCCGCCCGTTTCCGAGTCGGTCGAGGTCTCGGTGACAAACGTGGAAGTCATCGTCACCGATTCGAAGGGCCAACGCGTTCCCGGCCTGACACGGGACGACTTTGAAGTCCGCCAGGACGGCCAGCCGCAGAAGATCACGAACTTCTACGCGGTGTCCGGAGGAAAGCTGATCCTCGAAGACGGCAAGGTCCTGTCGATCGACGAGCCGGCCGCGAAAGAAGAGCTCCCCGCGGAGGTCAAGGCGCGGTACCTGATCTTCGTCGACAATCTGAACATTCAGCCGCAGAACCGCAACCGGATGTTCAAGCGCCTGAAAGAGTGGGTCGCCCAGACGATTGGCAAGAATGCTGAGGCCATGATCGTGACCTGGAACCGATCGCTCAAGGTCAAGCGCAAGTTCACGTCGGAGGCGGGCGACATCGTCGGCTTGCTCGAATCGATCGAGCTGGAGACGGGCGGAGGGTCAACGGTGGCCGGCGAACGGCGCGACGCGCTGCAGCGGATCGACGACTCCAAGACCGCCTCCGAGGCCACGCAGATCGCCCGCCAGTATGCGCAGTCCTTGCGCAACGACCTGCAGTTCACGGTGGACGCGCTGAAGGACACGGTCAACGGTCTCGCCGGAGTCGCCGGCCGGAAGATCTTGATCTACGTCTCGGAGGGCCTCCCGTCGACGGCAGGCCTCGAGCTGTTCGAGGCCGCGCAGCTGAAGTACCGCGAGCAGGCGTCCTCGCTCGAGCAGTTCGAGTTCGGCATGGACACCAAGTACGCCAAGATCGTCCAGGCAGCCAACGCGCAAGGCGTGACGATCTGGGCGCTGGACGCGTCCGGCCTGCAGGCCGACGATCTGATCTCGGCGGAGAACAAACAGATCCAGAACCGCCCGAGCTCGTTCCTCATGCGCACGAACACGCAGGGGCCGCTGAAGTTCCTGGCAGAGCAGACCGGGGGCAAGGCCGCCGTCAACACGAACGACTGGAAGAGGGATCTCGACGAGCTGACGAAAGACTACTCGAACTTCTACTCGATCGGCTACCGCACGACGCGAGCCGCAGTCGACCGGCCGCACTCCCTCGAGGTTCTCGTCAAGCGCAAGGGCCTCACCGTGCGCTCGCGCAAAGGCTTCGTCGAGAAGACGATCGAGACGCGCACATCGGAGGCCGTCGTCGCGGCGCTGAACTATTCGCGCGACGAGAATCCGCTGGGCGTTGCGCTCGCCATGGGCGAGTCGAGCCCATACGACGGAGAGAACTTCCAGATTCCGGCTCGCCTCTCGATCCCGATCGGCAAGATCGGCCTCGTGCCGACGGGAGACAACTACGAGGGCAAGCTCTACATCTACTTCATCGTGCTGGACGTGTCCGGCAAGCAGTCGGATCTGACGCTGCGCGAGCAGAAGATCAGCGTGCCCGCGGCGAAGCTGAAGGAGGCGCAGAGCAAATTCTTCCCCTACGAGGTCAAGATGCTCGTGGTACCCGGAGGACAGAAGGTCTCGATTGCCGTGAGGGACTCGGTCTCGAACCAGGTCTCCTACCTGCAGAAGAACTTCTTCGTCTCCGTCCTGCCGAAAGCGGAGAAGAAGGGCAACTAGACTTCGTCAGATAATCGTCTTCGTGGCGACGCCGCCGACTCTGATCCTCTTCGCGCGCACGCCCGCGCTCGGCAAGATCAAGACCCGCCTTTCGCCGCCGCTCTCGAGCGAGGGAGTCCTTTCCCTGTACGTCGCGTTCCTCGAAGATGCCGCGCGGGTCTATGGATCCTCGCCGCGCTGGACGCCGGTGCTCGCCGCGGAGCCCGAGCCCGACGATCCGGTGCTCGCGCGAATCTTCGCGCCACCCTGGCGGAGGCAGGGCCAGGCGCCGGGAGACCTGGGGGCGAAGCTGGCGCGCGCCTTCGAGACGGAGCTCGCGCGGGGCGCGCCGGCCGTGCTCGCCGTCGGATCGGATCATCCCGCGCTGCCAATCGCCCTGGTCGGCGAGGCCTTCGACGCGATCGCGGCCGGAAAGGACGCCGCGGTCGTGCCTGCGGAGGCGATCGATCGCGGGGTTTCCCGGTGATCCCGGTCCTGGCGGCGCGCGCGATGCAGGCCGCCGACCGCGCGACGATCCGCTCCGGGGTGCCGTCGCTCGAATTGATGGAGAACGCCGCCCGCGCTCTCCTGGAGCAAATCCTCCGCCGCTTCTCCGATTGGCGCCGCGCCGTCGTCGTGTGCGGGCCCGGCAATAACGGGGGAGACGGGCTCGCGGCGGCGCGGATGCTGGCGGGCCGCGGCGTGGCGGTCTCGGTGTTCACACTCGGCGATCCGGCGGCCTACGGGGGAGATCCTGCGGAGAACGCGGCGCGGGCGCGCGCGCAGGGGCTCAAGCTTTACGCCGCGCCGCTCTGGCCCGCGTGGCGGGCAAGCTCGCCCTGGTCGAGGCCTCGGACGTGCGGCAGCTCTTGCCCCCGCGCCTTCTGGACGCGCACAAGGCCGACTTCGGCCGGCTCGCCGTGGTCGCCGGCTCGCGGGGCAAGGCCGGTGCGGCGGTTCTGTGCGCCCGTGCGGCGCTGCGGGCAGGAGCGGGCCTGGTGACGGTCTTCTGCCCGTCCTCGCTCGAGGCCATCGTCGTTTCGGCGCTGCCCGAGGCGATGACGCTCGGTCTCGAGGAGCAACGCGGAGCGCTCGCGGCCGAGGCGGGCCGCGCGATCGTTCGCGCGCTCGAGGGCTTCGATGCCGCGGTGATCGGGCCCGGCCTGGGCACGGCGCCCGGAACGGTGGCCGCGATCGAGGAGGTGGCGCGGAAGGCCCCGGCGCCTCTGATCGGCGACGCCGATTTCTTGAATGCTTTCGCCGGTCGGCCCGGGGCGCTGGCCCGCCGGCGCGGGCCGATAGTCCTGACGCCGCATCCGGGCGAGGCGGGAAGGCTGCTCGGGATTCCCGCGCGGGCTGTCCAGGCCAACCGCTCCCGCGCCGCCGCCAGGCTCGCTCGCGCCAGCCGAGCGGCCGTGGTCCTGAAGGGAGCGAGCACGCTGACCGCGACGCCGGACGGCCGTCTGGCCGCGAACCCCACGGGCACGCCGCTGCTCGCCACGGCGGGCTCGGGGGACGTTCTTGCGGGCGCGATCGGAGCTCTTGTGGGCGGAGGTCTTCGTGCGCGCGACGCCGCGATCGCGGGCGCCTACCTGCACGGCGCCGCGGCGGAGCTGCTCGCAGCGCGTCTGGGCGACGCCGGGCTTCTCACGGCCGATCTCGCCGACGCGTTGCCACGGGCGAGAAGGGCGCTCGCCGCTGCGCGCCAGTTGTGATTTCTCAAGACGTTGTTGACTCGCGATACGCGCCGGCGCCGGGGCCGCCTGCCTCGCCGGCACGCTCCCGCCCTGCCTCGTAAGGAAGAAGTGGGCCGTCGCTGGTCGCTCGGACGCAGCCTTTCCCGCAGCAGAGTCGGAGCACTCTTGAGTCTCAGTGATCATTCGAAGCTCCTCCGGCGTGTCGAATATAACACATGCTATAGACGGCCGCCGGAGGTCACGCGATCATGCTAATATCCCGAGCGCGATGAGCGCTATAGAAGCGGATTTCCCCGGTCGGATCCGAGCCATTCGAGGAAAACTCGGCCTGACCCAAGTGCGCATGGCCGAACTGATGGGCGTTTCATTCGCTACGGTCAACCGTTGGGAAAACGGTCAAACACGTCCATCGAGGCTGGCCTGGCAGAGGATCCTTCAGGCGGAGAAGCTCGGTGTTACCGGGCTGAGCGCTTCGAACTCCCTGACGCCGGCCGAAATAGACGCGGAAGTGGCCGTGGAGAGCGCGTCCCCCGCAATTGACTTCTCGACCAACCCGGAAGTCGTCCGCGTCGTCGCCGAAGGCGAGCGGCTCACTTACGGCCACCTCTTCAACCCTGCCTTCGCGGCGGAGGTCTCGCAGATCGACCCGCTGCCGCACCAGCGGATCGCAGTCTACGACCACATGCTTTCTCAGACCCGGCTGCGGTTCCTTCTGGCGGACGACGCGGGCGCCGGAAAGACCATCATGGCGGGCCTCTACATCCGCGAGATGCTCTCGCGCCAACTGATCCGTCGCATCCTGGTGGTTCCGCCGGCGGGACTCGTTGGTAACTGGGAGCGTGAACTCCGCACGCTCTTCAACCTAT
>WNGF01007090.1_pt1 | contig 13695 bp, 12 predicted proteins | sample 5400641 | NCBI WGS metagenome assembly WNGF01 (sample SAMN13153371, study PRJNA577476) | soil metagenome | isolation source: 80 cm soil or saprolite under grassland replicate 2 | place: USA:California | collected 2016-06-15
GGATTGACCCGTCGCGAGCTCGAGATCGTCGAAGCGATCGTGTCCGGGTGCTCGAACCGGGAGATCGCGCAGAAGCTGTCCTTGAGCGAAGACACGGTCAAGCATCATCTGACGCACATCTTCGACAAGCTCGGCGTCTCCAACCGACTCGAGCTGGCCATGTTCGCGGTCAACCACGGCCTCGCACGGCCGTAGGAGCCGCAGAGGGCCTCATACGGTTCCGGCACTTTCGTGCCATGCCGCAGCACCCCCGGGCCATTGGCAAAATCTCCAGAGTCGCTATCTTCATAGCGTCTCAGTCTCAAGCGTTCCGAGGTGGGTGATCTTCGGAGAAACAGATGATCAGAAACGGGACGAGAAGCCAGGCGCCTCACGCAGTCGAGCTCTCTCGCGAGGCGAAGCCGGCAGCCGGGGCGCGCTCGCGGCACATTCCGGTCGACGGAAGTGGGGACGCTCCGGAGTCGGAGAAATAGCAACCATGGACGACGAGTCGCGGAGGATGGGGCGAGAGGCGGTCGGGGGCGAGCGGAAGCCCGCCACGGACGTCTCCCTGCTGGCGGATTTCCCGGCCCGGCCGGGACCGCCTCTCACCCGATATTCCGCGCAGAGCGCGACACGTTCGGAAATACCCGAACCGAGAGAGTCCTGCGTGATGTGCAGACATTCCGGAAGAGCGCACACGATTGGAACTGACGGAGCCGGCTGGTGCGCGGGCGAGGAGAGGTGTGACTGCAATGGATTTCAGGCTTAAGTTCGAGTCCCGCGGCCCGACGCCGCGGCGGAGGCCGGAGATGGAGGCACAGGCGGGCCGGGACCTGGATCGGCGCATCGAACGGGACGTCTGGGGAGCCGAGCGCGCGGAATCCTTCCCTTGCTATTCGACCGACGACGCGGTCGCGGTCGCGCTGGCGCGCCGTTTCTCCCGAGAGAAGGGCTGGTGGTACTTCGAGCGCAAGGAGGTTTTCGGAGGCACCACGGTCGGGTGGATCTCCGAATCGCAGCCTCTGCTCGTGTCCCTCCGTCCCATTCAAGCGAGCGGGCCGACGCGCGCCCTGGCGATCTGCCGGTCCCTACTCAAGGTGGTCGGCTCGATGGAGCACCGGTCGCCGGAAACGCAAGGAGAAAGGCAAGAGTCCCGGTCCCGAAGCTGAGCCGGCCGGACCGAACCTCTTCTCCTCCGCTTCCGGACGCGGTCAAGCGGAAGATCCTCTTCGAGAACGCAGCGGCGCCTTTTCCCGACTAGCCCGGAGTGCTCCTCGACGCGGTTACTTGGTCCCGAATCCTCCTGCTGTCTGACGAACTCGACGCGGCGGTCGTTTGCACGCCTTTTTTTCGGACGCGTCGTTCGCGCCGAGGGACTTGCCGCGCGACCGAGGCCGAAGGATTCAGAAGAGGTAGATCACGTTGAGGAGGCCGGTCAGCTGACTGCCCGTGAGTCCTTCCTTCTTCTCGAAGACGTCGCGGTTCGACCAGTCGGTGCGGAGATCGGCGCGGATCAGGAAGTGAGAAGAGACCTTGAGCTCGGGCGTGAGCGTGATGCCCTTCAGCTTCTGCGCCACGCCGGTCCGCGAGCCGTCCCGGTCGTCGAAGAGCTCGCCCCTGAGAATGAGGGCGAAGCTGTCGCTGAGGCCGAACCGCCCGTAGCCGACGATCCCGTTCCACATCGCGGTCTGGCCGTGCGTGACGGCGTTCGCCTCGCTCCCGTAGACGACGTCCACGGTCAGGGCCGTCCGGTCCGTGATCTTCCACTGGGCGTTCACGTCGACCATGTTGCGGGTGTCACCGTCCCTGTCGCTGCGCTCCGGCCCCACCATGTAGTTGGCGATGACCGTGACCGTCTTCGAGGGAGTGAAGATGAGCTGAGCGCCCAAGGACTTGCCGCTGTTGTTGTCCTTCACGACGTCCCAGCCGTTGGCCAGCATCACCATCGCCGCGAGCCGTTCGCTGAACGTGTAGCTTGCCTTGACCCCGGTGTGGGTGAAGGGGATCGCGAATCCGAACAGGAAGGAGTGGGTGGCGTTGTCGTTGTAGCCGTCGTATCCCTCAATGACCTCGTAGCCGTGGTGCGTGACGAACTTTCCGACGTCGAAGCGCAGGCCGCTCCCGACCGCCGCGATGTAGCTGACGAAGGCCTGCTGGAGGTCGAAGTCCTGAGCCTTCCCGCTCGCGTCACGGAAGAGCCCGGCCGCCGCCGACACCCGCGGGATCGAGCCGCCGGCCACGGCGTCGATACGGAAGCCCGCCTCTCCCGGCTTGGCGACGGCCTTCTGCAGGGCGACCTCGGCGGCGTCCACCTTGAAGGTGTTGTCGTCGAAGTCGAAGACCCGAAACTGGTTGGTGCCCGAGGCCGGGCGATTCGTGTTGTACGAGTACGTGGCCGACACGAAGCCGTTGACCGTAATCCCTTCGTACCAGGGTTTCGGGGCCGGCGTCGGCGCGGGGGTGGGCGTCGAGCTGGGCGCCGGGGCCGGCTTCTGCCCGCGGGCCGGGCGGGCGGCTGCGAGAGCGGCGACGGCAGCGATCGCGCACGCGCCGAAGCGGAATCGGCGCTGGGGCCGGTAGAGCCCGGCCTCTTTCTCGGATCTCCCCCGCCGGTTCACGGCCGTCGCCTCCCGTTCCCGGGAGCATGGAGAGATGGCAACTATAAGTGAAGTAGAATGAAATGATCGAATCCATACATTTTCGATATGGCACAGACCGCCGGCGCAACCTAGAATCTGGCCGGCGCTCTCGTCTGTCCAGGCGAGCCCGAGCCGGGTGGTGTTCCCCGGCAGTTCGTCAGGGAGGGAAACATGGCCGGTCCTCCATCGATGCTGCTCGGGGAGCTCGAGGTCCGGAAGGCGACCTTTGGAGGGGACGCGGCGCGGCGCAAGCTCGAGCTCCTCGAACGTCTGGACGTATCGCGGCTCGAGACGGCCCGCCAGGTGCGCCGCCTCCACGAGGCACTCTGCTTTCTGCGCGCGTATCCCGACGACGCGGCGGTTCTCGGCCAGGTCGAAGAGATGCTCGCGCGTTTCGACCAGCGGCCCGACCTGAGGCGGCACCGCAAGGCGCTCGCCAATTCGGGCATCGCCGGAACGGCGATCCACATTTCTTTCTTTGCGCAGGCAGCAATCTGGCTGGCAGAGAGGTGGGGCGACAGGCTGAGCATCGATTGGAAGGAGCTCAAGGAAACCGACGACCTCGAGCAATACCTCGAGCGGTTCGCTCTCTTTTGCGAGACCCTCGGGCTCGACGAACTGTCGCTGTCGGCGCGGGAGTGGGTCGCGAACATGAAGGGGCGGTCCGAGACGGACGCGGCCTTTCTGGTGCGTCGTTTCCAGGCTCTGCGCCTGGACCCGCGGCTGCACGAGATGCTCTATGACGCGCTCGACCCGCCCTTCGTTCTCGCACCGGGCCCGGACACGCCGGCGCGAACACGGTTGAAGTTCCGCCACGCCAGAGTTCACTGGCAGACCGGACCGCTTCACCGCGAGCGGCCCTCGCTGGCCGAAGAGATCCGGCGTTCGCCGCTCTCCGTTCGCACCGCGAGCCGCGCCGAGGCCACGGAGCTGATAAACCTCGCCCGCTCCATGATGGTGTCCATGGACCGCGATCTGGATGCCTTCTCGTACGCGAGCGAGAAGGATGTCCGGCTCGTCGATTGCGGCCTCGGTCTGGTCTTCGTCTTCATCGGCGTCGTTCCCGACCGCCGCCTGATGCTCGAAGCCCTGTATGGCTTCGTCGTCCTCAAGAACGGCGTGCCGCTCGGCTACGGAACGGTCGCCACTCTCTTTGGCTCCTCCGAGCTCGCCTACAACATTTCCGAAACCTTCCGCGGTGGAGAAGGCGCCCACGTGTTCGGACGGCTCGTGGCTTGCGCTCGGCACCTGTTTGGCTCCGACGCGTTCAGCCTGACGCCGTACCAGATCGGCGACGACAACCCGGAGGCAATCGCGTCGGGCGCCTGGTGGTTCTACCAAAAGCTCGGCTTTCGGGCCCGCGACGCGGGTGTGCTGAGCCTGATGCGGCGCGAGCTGCGGCTCATGCGGGCGACGCCAGGCCATCGGTCCAGCGCGCGAACCCTTCGAAAGCTCGCCGCAGAGCCGGTGTTCTTTTATGCGGCGGACAAGCGCGACGACGTGCTCGGACTCCTGCCGGTGGGCAACGTCGGGCTGCACGTGACGCGCTTCCTCGCCGAACGCTACGGGTCCGACCGCGAGCGGGCCGAGCGGGAGCTCGCAGCGCAAGCCGCGCGCCTGCTCGGGCTGCGCTCGCTCGGCCGCTTGCCGGCCGGCGAACGTCTGGCGTGGAGGCGGTGGGCGCCGTTGTTTTGCTCGCTGCCGGGGATCGAGCGATGGAGCGCGGCCGACCGGGCATCGCTGGCCGCCGTCGTCCGCGCCAAGGGTGGCCTGCGCGAGTCGGACTTCGCCGAGCGGCTCGACCGGCATAGACGCCTGCGGCGGGCCATCCGCCGGCTGGCGGAGCGAAAGGGGCGCGTCGCTCAGGCCCGCACAGCATCGTGAAACGCGCATTGGAGTCACGGTAGACTCAACGCGCACTCCGAGGAGCGATATGAGTGACTCCCTCCAGGCGCTTTTTCGCCCCAACCGTCTCGCTGTCATCGGCGCCTCGGCAAAGCCTGGAAAGCTGGGATTCACGATCTTCAAGAACATCCGGGAGGCAGGTTTCGCGGGAAAGGTCATTCCAGTCAACCCCAAGGGAGAGACGATCCTCGGTCTTGCGTCCGTCAAGTCCGTGCAGGAGATCGAGTCGGGCACCGATCTCGCCGTCGTCATCGTCCCGGCGCCTTCCGTCCCGGGGACGATCCTCCAGCTCGGCGAGCGCAAGGTCCGGGCCGCCATCGTCATCACCGGAGGGTTTGCCGAATCGGGTCCGGATGGGGCCCGCCTGCAGGAAGAGGTCAAGGCAAATGCCGCGCGATGCGGGATTCGCGTCGTCGGACCGAACTGCCAGGGAGTCAACTACCCGCACCACGGCCTCTGCGCGTCCTGGCCCCTCATCACCCAGAAGGGCGCGATGGCCATCGCCTCGCAGAGCGGGACCGTCGGGGCGGCTCTGATCGACTGGGCCGCCGAGGAAAGACTCGGCTTCTCGGCGTTCGTGAGCATGGGCAACAGGATCGATGTCGACGAGGCAGATCTGATCGGTTTCTTTGCCTCCGATCCAAACACGAAGGTCATCACCCTGTACATCGAGGGGGTGAAGGACGCCCCGAAATTCTCAGCCGCCGTCAAGGCGTGTCGCAAGCCGATCGTCATCTTCAAGGCCGGACGGACCGCCCAGGGACGCAAGGCGGCCGAGTCGCATACCCGGTCCCTCGCAGGCAAGGATGAGATCTACGACGCCGTCTTCCGGCAGCTTAAGATTCACCGCGCAGAGTCCCTCGAGGAGCTGTACGATTTCTCGAAGGCGCTTGCCTATGTGCCCGCGCCCGCCGGGCCGCGGATGCTCATCGTCACCAGCTCCGGAGGATCGGCGATCATCGCCACCGACGTTGCGGCCGACAATGGTTTCCGAATCAGCCCCCTGCCCGACGCTCTTGCAGCGCAGTTGCGAGAGGTTCTGCCGCCTCATTTCATCGTCGGTAACCCGCTCGATCTGACAGGGGACGGCGACGCCGAACAATTCCGTCACGTCATCGCGACCGCACGCGATCACTACGACGTCGTCATGACGATCTTCGGGGATCCGATTCCCGGGGCATCCCAGGCCCTGGAACCGGGCAAGCCCGATCTCGTGGCGTATCTCGGCGGCGCGGACGTAGAACGGGCCGAACGGCTCCTCTTTCACCAGAAGGGGATTGCCGTCTTTCCGACGCCGGACCGCGCGGTCAAGGCCTTTTCCTGCCATGTCCGCTTCGCCCGGGAACGGTTCCCTGTGACGGCCGAGGCGTCTGCAGTTGCACCCGCCGCCTCGTCGTCGGGAAAGTCTCTCTCTCTCTCTCCGGCCGACTCGATCGCTTTCCTCGCTCGCGAGGGAATCCGCGTCGTCCCGTCGAAGCAGGCGGGGACCGAGGAGGAGGCCGTCGCCGCCGCCCGGCAGATCGGGTATCCCGTCGCCGTGAAGATGAACTCCTTGGACGTGACGCACAAGAGCGACGTCGGAGGCGTCCTTCTGAACGTCAAAGACGAAGCGTCGGTCCGCAAGGCGTTCCAGGATCTCGCCGGTATTGTCGAACGACTCGGGGCGCGCCAGGGCGGAGTCCTCGTGAGCGCCATGGCCCGATCGGGACACGAGATCATCGTCGGGGTGACTCGCGACCTCCAGTTCGGCCATGCCGTGATGTTTGGAATGGGAGGAACTCTGGTCGAGATCCTCCAGGACGTGTCTTTCCGGGTCGTTTCGTTCTCCGAGAAGGACGCCTTGGAGATGATCGACGAAACCCGGGGAGCGAAGCTGCTCAAGGGGGTGCGCGGAGGCAAATCTGCCGACGTGGCGGCGCTTGCCCGGCTTCTCGTCGAAGTCTCCGACCTCGTGGCGAGGCACCCGGAGATCGAGGAGATGGACTTGAACCCGGTCATCGTGCACGAGAAGGGACTGACGGTCGTGGACGCTCGGGTAGTCCTGACCACCTGAGACCGGTTGACCGGCGAAATCGCTCGTTGATCAACCCGGACCACCGCGGACGGCGGGATCTCTGCAGGCGTTCCCCCATCTCCCGAGAGCCGGCCGTTAAAAGGAGCTGCGTTTCTACGCGTCGGCAAACTCGCTTTCTGACAGACCTGACTCCCCGTCCAACGCAGGCCTGACCCCCGTTCAGCCTTACGTCATGCCGAGGGACTCTCCGCTCGGCTCCCTTACGGATTGAGCTTCATCCGCGTGAGCAGCGCTGGAAAACGGCTGTCCGTGCGGAGGACGTCGAGAATCGGGTCGACGGCGAGGTAGGGCATCGCGGCGGATCGCTCCTCGTAGGCCTTTTCGAGCCAGCGAAACGCGTCGTCCTTCCTGCCGAGTTGCGCGTAAACCCGCACGAAGTCGAACGCGGAGATGTAGCGCCGCCTGGCGCCCTCCTCCATCGCTTCGGCCAGGACTCCCAGGAAGGCGGGGCGACCGTGAGCGGCGTAGGTCTCGCCGAAAGCGGCGACATCGTCCCGGCTCACTCCCTGAAGCAGGAGCCACTTCTGAAACTCGGAGACCGATTGAGAGTAGAGCGCCTTCGCTTCATAGGCCATCGCCAGAGTTCCGCGGGAGGGCGAGAAATTCGGATCCATCTCGAGGGTCTTCTGGAGCTGTTGGATTGCCTCGTCGTATCTCCGGCAGTAGTAAAGCACCCACCCGAGGTTCTGGTTGATGACGAGCGAGAGCGGGTCGAGCGCCAGAGCCCGTCTTGTCTCCTTCAGAGCTTCCGGGAATCGCTTCTGGGTGAGCAGAAAGTTCGCGTACCACTGGCGCGCCGTCGAGTAGTTGGGGTCTAATGCAAGGGCGCGCTGATACTCCCTCTCGGCCGCTGACCAGTCCCAATCGTAGAAGGCATACACGTCTGCCAGCGAGGCGTGCGCGTCGGCGAGCGTGTTGTCAATCTCGATCGCTCTTTGGGCGGCAGCCCTCGCTTGGGGAAAAGTGTCCCGGGGCGGCAGAACTCCAAGACCTCCCAACGCGTCGAAAGCGTCGGCCAGGCCGTCATACGCCTGCGCATACGTCGGATCTCTTTCGATGGCTTGCTGAAAGTACTCGATGCTTTTCTTCAATCCTTCCGGGCTCCTCTTATTCCACTGATATCGTCCGCGGAGGTAGAGTTGATACGACTCCGGATCTTGCGTCTCGTGCTTCCCGATCCTCGTCTTCTGTTCTCTGGTCAGTCGCAGCCTTAACCGAGAGGTGATCTCACGGGAGATTTCCTCTTGAACCGAAAAGATGTCGGCGAGCTTTCGGTTGTATTGCTCCCCCCAGAGCTCGGATCCCGTAGCCACATCGACGAGCTCCGCTCCGATAATGAGGCTCTCGCCGCGCTGCACGATTCTCCCGGTGAGGACCGCTCCGACTTTCAGATCGCGCCCGGCTTGCCGAGGGTCTGCCGGATCCCTCCGGTATTGAAAGACCGTGCTCCTCGCCAGAACGCGCAGATTCGGCAGTTGCGAGAGCTTCCCGATCAGGCTCTCGGTGATTCCCTCACTCAGGTATTCCGCGTCCGGGTCTCGGCTCCCATTGACGAAAGGGAGCACGGCCAGGGAAACTACCGATGTGTCGGACTTCTGGTAGAGCGCGATCCACGCGCCGACCAGGACAAGAAGAATGCCCGACAGCAGCCAGACCGCTTTCGCCCGCGCGCCCGAAGACCGCATCGAGCGAAACCGGAGCTTCGTAGGGCCCGGCGCTCGCGAGGGCACCAAGAGAGCTTCCAGGGCGAAAGAGAGATCGCGGGCAGATTGAAACCGCTCTTCCGGCTTTTTCTCGAGGCAGTGGCGCACGATACGGTGGAGGTGGGAAGCCATGCCGGGATCGGCCAGAGTGAGTGCGGGAGGATCGTGATGCAGGATGGCGGCCAGGGTTTCTGCGACCGACTCGCCTCGGAACGCGCGTTTGCCTGAGAGCATCTCGTAGAGCACTGCGCCGAAGGAAAAGATGTCCGCACGATAATCGGCGGGCTTTCCTCGAACCTGCTCCGGGGACATATATCCGACAGTGCCGAGGACGATCCCCGATTCCGTTTTCACCGCGCTGCCCAAGCCGGCCGACGGACTGCCGTTTTCCGAGAGGGTAAGCTTCGCCAGACCAAAGTCCAGGATCTTGATCCGGCCATCTCGCGTGATGAAAAGGTTTTCGGGTTTCAGATCCCTGTGAACGATCCCTTTCTCGTGGGCTGCGGCGAGTCCCCGCGCGAGCTGGCTGGCGTATTCCACTGCCTTACTCGGAGGAAGCGAGCCGCTCTGGAGCCGTTCGCCGAGAGTTTCCCCTTCCAGCAGCTCCGAAACGAGGTAGGGAGACCCTTCGTAGAGGCCCACGTCGTAGATCGCCAGAATGTTGGGGTGGTTGAGCTGGCCCGCCGCACGCGCCTCCTGCTCGAATCGGTTCAGCCGGCTGCGGTCCGACGAGAGACTGGCCGGGAGGATCTTGATCGCGACATCCCTGCCGAGATTCTCGTCTCGCGCGCGATAGACCTCGCCCATGCCTCCGCTCCCGAGGAGAGCGACGATCTCGAACCGGCCAATCCGTGTCGGGCCGGACATCGCAATGATCTTATCTCTGGCGCCGGGAGGATTCGGTCGCGGTTCGGGTCGTCTGCTCGGGCGAGGCATTGCGGAAGAAGAGAGCGATCGATCCGATCACGATCTCGTCGCCATCCGAGAGGCGGGCTGGCTTCTCGATCCGCTTGCCTCGCAGGAAGGTTCCGTTCTTGCTGTCGAGGTCCTCGATCGTCGCAACGGGCCCCTCGATGAGGATGCGGGCATGGCGGCGTGAGACTCTCGCCTCGTTGATTCGCACGGTCGCCCCCCGGTCCCGTCCGAGAATGTTCTCTCCCTCCACGAGAGGAAGCTCCCGCTCTCCCCAGGCGATGCGGTAATCGGAGGAGCCGGGCGATCTCTCTTTTTCGGCGGCCCCCGCCGAGAACGCATACCCGAAGCCGTAGAGAGTCCGCAGGAATCGAGGCTGGCGGCCAGACTCACCGATGGCCTTCCGGATCTCGGCGGCCAGGCTCGCCAGATTCCCCTCCGAAACGAAGACATCGGGCCAAATGTGCTCCTGGATCTGCTGCTTCGACACGGCGCGGGGACGACTGCGCACGAGCAATCCGAGAAACTGGAACGCCTTCGGAGAAAGATGGACGGGCTTGCGGTGGCGGAGCAGCTCGCGGTTTTCCGAGTCGAAGGTGTGGGCACCAAAGCGAACGCGCATTCGTCGGCCGTTCCTCCAAAACCGGAAAAATCCCAGAAGTTGCTCAGGATTTCTCCGGCCCGGAAAGCTATCTTGATTATCACCGAAGGGAGGCGTCGGTGATCAAAGGAACCTTCCACAAAAGAAACGCTTCTGCACATTGGCCGCTCCCGACCGTCCTCTGGGTTTTCGCGTTTCTTGCTGGCGGATGTGGCTCGATCTTTCATGGTACGAGCCAGAGGATCCAGGTCGTGACGGACCCGCCGGGCGCCACGGCGAGCGCGGGGACCGAGCGGGTCACGACTCCGGGGACTCTCCATCTTTCTCGGAAGGCGAGGTCCGCGGAAATCCGGATCGAGAAGGAGGGCTACGTCCCGAAAACCGTCAGGCTCGCTCGCCGCGTCTCGGGTCTCGTGTGGACGAACCTGGGGTGGGGCGTCGCCGGAGCTTTCCTCGATTTCGCATACGCGCAGGCCTCGGTCCTCACAGCCAGCCGCAGCAGCGGAGAGAACCGTGACGACTTGATGGTCGCCGGCTTCGGATTGGCGGGTCTCGGCTTCGCGATCGATTTTACGTCTGGAGGAGCTTACCGTCTCGAGCCGTCAACGGTCGTCGCCAGGCTGGAACGTGAGCCGCCGCTCCCCCGGTTGTCGGGAGATGAACGCGGATCCGAATCAACTCCCCTGATGACAGGAGGCTCCCGCGCGCGTCCGCGAGAGCTCGATGAACATGAATTCCGGGAATCCGGGCGAAGTGCCGAAGATTGTCCGTCACAACCTCCAGGCCGTGAAGGATCGCCGTCGAGGCGATCTGCAGATCCGCATCGGCCAGGGTTCGTCCCCGAACGCAAAGACTCGCCTGAATCTGACTTAAGATACGCGCCGCCGCCTCCGGGATCGAGTATCCCGTCGCCGTGAAGATGAAATCCCTGGACGTGACGCACAAGAGCGACGTCGGCGGAGTCCTGCTGAACATCCCAGACGAAGCGGCAGTCCGCAAGGCGTTCCAGGATCTCGCCGGGGTCGTGCGGCGACTGGGGGCGCGCGAAGGCGGAGTCCTGGTGAGCACGATGGCTCCACCGGGCCAGGAAATCATCGTCGGCGTCACACGTGATCTTCAGTTCGGCCACGCCGTGATGTTCGGTCTCGGCGGCACCTTGGTGGAGATCCTCCACGACGTCTCGTTCCGGATCGTTCCCTTCTCCAAGAAGGAAGCGGCGGAGATGATCGAGGAAACCAAGGCAGCGAAGGTGCTCGAGGGTGTGTGCGGCGGCAAACCCGCCGACGTGGCGGCGCTCGCCCGGCTTCTCGTCGAAGTGTCCGACCTCGTGGCGAGGCACCCGGAAATCGAGGAGATGGACTTGAACCCGGTCATCGTGCACCAGAAAGGACTGACGGTCGTGGACGCCCAGGTCGCGCTGTCCACTTGAGATAGCTTCTCTACCAGACCGTTTCGATCTGAGGCATCGAGCGGAGGCGCGAATCCTTCGTCACGATGGAAGCGTGGTGCTCCAGGGCGGAGGCCGCGATCATGCGATCGGCGGGATCGGCCGGCGACTTCTGTGCGAGCAGAGCGGACGCCGCGCAGACCTCGGGCGTCAAGGGCAGCAGCGTCACGCGGGGCACGGCGAGAGCCTGGCGTATCCAGAGAAGAACGTCGCGATCGAGCTCGAGCCGCCGCCTGACGACGAGCATGGCCACTTCCCAGCAGCTGATCGCGCAGACACCCAGGGCATCGGCCGCGTCGATCGCATGGCGAGCTCGCCCGGAGAGCTTGGCTGGCTCGGCGACCCACCAGATCCACGTGTGCGTATCGAGCACGATCACGACGCCGCGTCCCACTTTTCTCCGATGGGGGAAACGAGGTCCTTTTCCTTCTTGACGCTGTGGAGAAGCCCGGGCGGCGCTTCGACCGGAATGACGCGGGCGACCGGCTTGCCCCGCTTCGTGACCAGGAGCGGCTTTCCCGTCTCGGCCACCTCATCGAGCAATGCGAGACAACGGGCCTTGAATTCTCCCGCCGGGACGGTTCGTTGCGACTTAGCCATGGTCACGGGATTATAGTCATACTGTCCAGCAAAACACAAGCGCCGGCGCTCTCTGCGAGACGCACACTTTGGACCTCGTTGGCGCGCAACCAGAGTGTACGGAGCTTCCCCACGATGACATCCCATCAGCGTCGCAGACCGATGAATCGGCTGGTGGCTTCGAGCACCGCGTCCGGCTGATCGGAGTGCGGGGAGTGGCCGCAGCGTGGCAGCACCAGCGTTTGGGCCGGACCGCGGACTTGCGTCACGACGGCTTTGACCTGCCTGACGGTTCCGTAATCGTCGTCTTCGCCCTGCACGACCAACACCGGACTCTCGATGCCGTGCAGGCACTCTTCGATGTTCCACTGCAAGAACTCGGGCCGGAGCCACACGTCCGTCCACGTCTTGAACATGGAGTCGGTGTTGGCCCCGTGATGGCGCGCGAGCCGCTCTCGCAGGCGCGTTGTCTCGTACTCCTCCGCGATGCGCGCGATGCGTTCGACGCAGACGAGCTCGACGAAGACATGCGGAGCCTCCAGGACGAGCGCACGGACGGACCGCAATCGCGCGCCGGCGTAAATGACCGCGATCGACGCGCCGTCGCTGTGGCCGAAGAGGACGACACCTCCTCGAGCTGGAAGTGTTCGATGACGGCAGGCAGCACCTCCAGCGCTTCGTCGTGCATGAAGCGAACCGGCCGCGGCGCACCCACCGGATCAGACGCGCCATAGCCGATCCGGCTGTAAACGAGTGCGCCGCAGCCGGTCGCGGACGCCACGCGGTCGGGAAAGTCGCGCCACATCCCGACACAGCCGAGGCCTTCGTGCAAGAACACGATCGTCGGCGCGTCTTCGAGCCGCGGTCCGATCCAGCGGTATTCGAGGCGATATCCCGTCGCAAGCTCCAGGACGGCCACCATTCGGGCTCAGGCGACCCTTCGGAGCACCCATGTCGTCATGCACCGGCGATCTTGAACGAGGGTTGTCTTCAGGGGATCGGCCAAAGTGCCCCCGAGTCCAGACGTGAGCTCGAGAAGATACGGTTCGTCGACGAGGTATCGTTCGGTGCCGTCCGGAAGGGCGAAACGTCGCCCGCCCAGGGAGGTGAACCGGCCTTCCATGCCGATCGACGAAGCGAGGCGGCAAAAAAAGAGGCCCTTGGGCTTGACCAGACGCCAGGTGCCGCGAAGCATCGCCTCGAAGTGGGATTCGTCCCGAGCGAAGTGCAGAACGGCGCTGCTGATGACGACGTCGGCGGCGTGATCGGGAAAGCTGTTGGACTCCACCGTCTCCGCCCGGAAGTTCGAGAGAGGAAGCTCCGGGGCGAGCCGCTCGGCGAGGGACCGCACGGCAAGGATCGCGTCCGGGTCGGGATCGACGGCGGAGACCTGGTAGGCCTGGCGCAGGAAGAAGACGACGTTACGCCCGTGGCCGCAGCCCGCGTCAAGCACGGTCATGCCCGGGCCGATTCGGCCACGGAGAAGCTGATCGAAGAGGTAGATGTCGATCTGCCCAAAGAGCGAAGCTAGGTCAATCATGGCGCGATTCTAGATTCTCGCCTGGTTCGCAGCGGCGGGAGTCTTCCGCAGCCAGACCCTCCGCCCTGGTTCGCGGCGCGCCGCGAGGGACCAGGCCGCGGTCGAGAATTTTCTGAAGGAGGCCCGTTTCGCCTCATCGTTTGGCGCAGTGCAGGAAGTATCGCCGCAGTCGATCTAGCCCGCATAATTCGTGAACGTGCGTTGGGCGGGCGATTTCAGATGGGTTCAGCGGCTGGAGTTGAGGATTTGACTGGCTGAGTTTTGAGATTGGCGTTGAGAAGAGAGCAAGACGCGGCGGAGGCCGCGTTTTTCC
>WNGF01007720.1_pt1 | contig 13693 bp, 10 predicted proteins | sample 5400641 | NCBI WGS metagenome assembly WNGF01 (sample SAMN13153371, study PRJNA577476) | soil metagenome | isolation source: 80 cm soil or saprolite under grassland replicate 2 | place: USA:California | collected 2016-06-15
GGCTTCGAGCGCTTCTGCGCTCAGGCATTCGCCCGCGACCTGCTGGATGCCCTGCATGAGTGATGTGTTGCGACCCTCGGCTAGCGCCGCGCTCGAAGCCTGGGCAGCGCGGGTTCGGGCGAACCGCGAGCAGGGGGAGCAGTACCGCGAGGCGACGCAGGCCGACTTCTACGCGCCGATCGCTGGCATGTTCCGCGCGGACCCGCGGCGCACCGACGAGCCAGCGCTCGAGCTGCTGCGCTCGCTGGTTCAACCTGACGATGTCGTGCTCGATATCGGCGCGGGCGGCGGGCGGCTCGCGCTGCCGCTGGCGCTCGTGTGTCGCGAGGTCATTGCCATCGATCCCTCGCCAGGGATGCTCGATGTCATGCGCGCGGGTATGGCCGAGCACGGCATCGCCAACGTTCGCGTGGTGGACGGACGATGGCCGGCCAGCGGGCCGCGGGGCGATGTGGCCTTGATCTCTCACCTCGGTTACGACGTCGAAGACATTGGCCCGTTCCTGGATGCCATGGAGGCAGCCGCCGAGCGGCTGTGCGTTGCCGTGCTGCTGGAGCAGCCGCCACCGACCGAAGCCGATCGGCTGTGGCCCGACGTTCACGGAGTCGAACGCGCCGCGCTCCCGTCGCTACGTGAGTTCCTGGCGCTGCTGCTGGCCAGAGGCAAGCTCTTCGAGGTGCAGCTCGTCGAGCGCGCCGCGCAGTCGTATCCCCAACGCGACGTCTTGCTGGCCTGGCTACGCGGCCAGCTGTGGACCGCGTCCGACGGCGACAAGGACCGCCAGCTGCAGCGCCTGGTGACCGAGCGCGCCGAAGAGCGCGACGGTCGCATAGCGCTGAGCTGGGAGCCCGTGCGGGTCGGCGTCGTGACCTGGACCGGCTAGGTTCGCGCCGCGCGGCGCTCCTCGAGCATGCGACACAGCTCATCGGGCGCCTTTGCGCCAAGGTCGCCTTCGCGCCGCTCGCGCACCGAGGCCGTGCCCGCCTCCTGATCGCGATCGCCGACCACCAGCATGTACGGCACCTGCTGCGCTTGCGCATCGCGGATCTTGGCGTTCATCTTTTCGCGCCGCTGGTCGACTTCCACGCGGAACCCGGCCGCAAGCAGCGGTGCAGCCACCGCGTTCGCGTAGTCGTTGTGGCGGTCGGCGATCGGCACCACGACCACCTGCACGGGTGACAACCAGAACGGGAAGGCGCCCGCGTAGTGCTCGACGAGTACGGCCATGAACCGCTCGTACGTGCCGTAGATCGCGCGATGCACCATGACCGGCCGATGCGGGTGGCCATCTTCACCCACGTATTCGAGGCCGAACCGCTCGGGCATCTGAAAATCGAGCTGCGTCGTGTTGAGCTGCCACGGCCGGCCCAGGGCGTCCTGGATGTCGACGTCGATCTTCGGACCGTAGAAGGCACCTTCGCCCTCTTTGACCTCGTACGGCAGGCCATTGGCCTCGAGCGCAGCCCGCAGGTCGGCTTCGGCCTGCTCCCACACGGCAGGATCGCCGATCGCCTTCTCGGGCCGCGTGCTCAGGTAGAAGCGCGGCTGCAGCCCGAAGACGTCGTAGATCGCCCGCTGGAACTCGAGGACACCCGTGATCTCGTCCTGCACCTGATCCGGACGACAGTAGATGTGCGCATCATCCATCGTCAGTTGCCGGACGCGGAGCAAGCCGTTGAGCGTGCCGGAGCGCTCGTTCCGTAGCAGTCGGTCCGTTTGGGAGAAGCGCAGCGGCAGATCACGGTAGCTGCGCGTCTTGAAGCGGAACACGACCGTGGACTCCGGGCAGTTCATCGGCTTGAAGGCGTAGTCCTCCTCCTCGATCTGCAGCTTGAACATGCCCTGTTCGTAGAAGTCCCAGTGCCCGGACGTCTTCCACATTTCGGACTTGACCAGGGCGGGCGTACTGATATCGAGGTAGCCGCGTCGATCGAGCTCCTGGTTGAGCAGCGCCTCTAGCTCTTTGATGATGCGCAGGCCCTTGGGCAGCCAGAACGGCTGGCCGGGTGCGACCTCGTCGAAGAAATACAGCTCCAGATCGCGGCCGAGCTTGCGGTGATCGCGTCGCCTTGCCTCCTCGAGCTGCCACAGGTAGTGCGCGAGCTGCTCGGCGTTCTGCCAGGCCGTGCCATAAATGCGCTGCAGCATTGGCCGCTTCTCATCTCCGCGCCAGTACGCGCCGGAAACGCTGAGGAGCTTGAACACGCCGACGTTGCCTGACTCATCGACATGCGGGCCGCGGCACAGATCGACCCAGTCCTTGCCCGTGCGGTACATGCTGATCTGCTCGTCTTCGGGCAGCGCTTCGATGATCTCGCGCTTGTACGGGTTGTCGTCCACGCCCGTGTAGTGCTCGAGCGCCTGGTGCTTGCTCCACTCTTCGCGCACGAACGGCTCGTGTGCGGCGACGATCTGACGCATCTGCTGTTCGATCCGCGGCAGGTCGTCTTCGGAAATCTTGGCGGGCAGGTCGATGTCGTAGTAGAAGCCGTTTTCGATGACTGGCCCGATGGCCAGCTTGCTGCCCGGATACAGCTGCTGCACAGCCTTGGCCAGCACGTGCGCCGCGGAATGGCGCATCATGTCCAGCGCCTCGTGCGCGACGGCGCTCCCGTTGTGACTCATGGCGGAACCCCTCTCGCCGACGACAAAATGCGACGCCCCCTGCTTGGGACGAGGGCGCCAGCTCGCGGTTCCACCCAAGTTCGCAAGACGCGGCGCGTGAGGCGCTGCGCTTGCGCGCTTTTGCGCTGCTAACGGGGCGCCTACCGTGGGTGGCTACTCCAGACTCGAACGATGAGGCTGTTTCGCCGCCAGGCTCACCGGTGGTTTTCGCTTGCGCCGCACCGTGGGACTCGCACTCTCTCCCACTCGCTGACGGCCGGGTTTGCCAAGCTACTCGTCCGGATCAGAGCCGTAATGTGAAGTTCGCAAGAATATAACGCAGTGCGCGCCCAAAATTCACGCCGCGTGTTGCTCGCGCTCGACGCCCTCTTCGGCGTGGTACTGCTGGGAGTGGCGTTCCTGCCGGCGCTGCTCAGCGCGCTGAATCCACCGCCGCGAGCGCACGTGGTCGTGCTTCCGCCGCAGCTTGTCAGACGCATGGACGGCATCGCACTGCCTGGTCAGCCGGTCGGCTTCGCCATGGCGCCCGACGGCACACTCGGCCTGGTCGACCGCGGCCGCGGCGTCGTGATGCACCTCGACTCCGCCGGCCGAGCAACCGTCGAGTGGGGCCCGCGCTTTGGCAGCGGCCTCGATGCGCAGGATCTCCTTGGCCTGGCCGCCGACGCCGACGGCTGGTATGTCCTGGATCGCAGTGCCCTGCGCGTGTTGCGGCTGGACACCAACGGCAGGGTCGAGCCGGAGCGAACGATCGACCTCAAGCCGCTGGCGCCGTACGGGCCGAACGGCCTCGGCGTCGACCAACGCGGCAACCTCTACGTCGCGGACACGGGCCGTGACCGCGTGCTGGTCTTCGACACCAGCGGACGATTGGTGAACACCATCGGCGACAGCGGCCGTGACCTGGGCAAGCTCAGGCAGCCCATGGGGGTGGCAATCGCACCCGATGGGTCGCTGCTCGTGGCCGACTGGGAGAACGGACGCGTCGAACGGTGGAACGCGCAAATGGAGCCGGCCAGCGCCTGGCCGTTGCCGAGCCCGGCACTGGGAGTGGCAGTTGATCCGGCTGGCCGCGTGTACGTGCCCGATGGCGATCAGCGGCTGGTGCGCGCCTATAGCGGCGATGGCCAATTCCTGTTTCAGCTCGGCGGCAGCGACGCAGCCACGCGCCTCCCGGTCGAGTCTCCGGTACAGGTCGCTGTCTCGCCGGACGGCGCCACACTGTGGGTGCTGGGCACCGACGGCCTGAGCACAGTCGACCTGCGGCCGTTTGCCGAGGTGCGGCCGAGCGAGGTCGCGGCGCCCGTGCGTTGGCCGCTCGCGGTCGCGGGTGTGGTGTTGCTGGGCGTCGCGGGCGCAGTGAGCTTCGCACCGCGGTTTTCTTCGAGGCGCCCGCGGCCGGCCGTGACGATCCCACGAGTGGCAGCCACGGCGTCACCCGTTGTGGAACTGGGCACACGCGCAGCGCGCAGGCTCCTGCCCAGCCCGCCGTGGCTGCACCTGGCGGAGCGGCAGGCCGTCCTCATCGGGGGGACGCTGGCGGTGTTGGGCGCGGCCGGCGCAGTGGTGGGCGCGCTGAGCGTGCTGGATCCGCAGGCGCAGTCCGATCCGTGGCCGCGCATGACGCTGTTGGTGCTGTCCTGCCTCGCGTGCGCGGTCGGCATCGCGCTGACCACGCCAGTGTGGCCGCTGACGCTCGTGACAGCATGGCCGGCCTGCGCCGTCGCGAGCCCGGTTGCGAGCAGCCGCGCAAAGCTGCAAGCGCTCGCCATGCTGGCAGGCCCGGCTGTCCTGGCGCTTGTCGCGGGTGTGCTGTGGTGGCAACAGCGCTTTCAGACCCCGGAGGCCACACGCGCGGCTGCGCTCTGGCTGCTGGGCGTGGCTATTGTGGGCGGGGTTGTCGCGCGCTGGTGCGAGTGGCGACGCCCCGAGATCACCTGGCGCGCAACCGTCCCGTGGCTACTCTTTGCGCTGGCCCTGGCGCCGCGCATCTGGAACCAGGCCGACCTGCCGTATGGCATCTGGTTCGACGAAGCCGAATCGGCACTGCAGGCGCGCCGATTTCTGCAGGACGGCCGCTACACCCCCATCGCCGACACGTTTGGCCGCGACGCTTCGCTGTTCTATTACCTCGTCGCCGCCGTGCTTCAGGTGGTACGCGACCCCGTGGTCGCGGTGCGCGGGACCGCCGCCGTTCTGGGTGCCCTGAACGCACCGCTCGTGTACCTGCTCGGTCGCGAGCTGTGGGGCTGGCGAGTCGGAGTGCTGGCGGGGGTGCTCCTGGCACTGAGCCGCTGGCACCTCGACGTCTCACGGCTGGGGATGACGACGATTCTGGCGCCAGTGTTCGCGACGCTCGCGTTCTGGCTGCTCGCCCGCGCGGTACGCCGCGAGCGGTGGGTGGATGCCGCGTGGGCGGGGATCGCTTTCGGACTGGGATTGCACGGCTACATCGGATTTCGCGCGATGCCCGTCATCGCGATCGTGTTAGGTCTGTACGCGGCACTGCTCTACCGCTGGCGTCCCGCCGACGCGGCAGTGCGCTCGAGCGCGTTCGTGGGCGGTTTCGTGCTGGTGGCGCTGCCGGTACTCGTCTTCGCGGTGCAGGACCCCACGTCGTTCAACGGCCGACTCAACCAAACGCTGATCTTCAACGAGAACGTCAGCCAGGCACAGAAGCTGGACGAGCTATGGAGCACCGTCCAGAAGCACGCGTTGATGTTCCACGTTCACGGCGACATGAACGGTCGGCACAACCTGCCAGGTTGGCCAATGCTCGACCCGTTCAGCGGTGTGCTGGCCTTGCTCGGGTTAGCATGGCTCGTCGTCCATATCTTCGATTGGCGCGGCTGGCTCGTATTCGGCTGGGGCATTGTGGCGATGAGCGGCGGCATCTTTACCCTGCCGTTCGAGGCGCCGCAGGCGATTCGCACGTTCGCCGTCACACCGTTGCTGGCATTGCTGGCGGCGATCGGACTCATCCTGCTGGCTGACCGTCTGTCGCTGGGTCGGCGGCGCACCGTCGTGACGGGGCTGAGTGTCGTTGTCGCCCTGGCCCTTGGTGTGCTCAACGTGCACATTTTCTTCGCTCGGCAGATGCAGGACCCTGCTGTGTGGGAGTCCTTCTCGACCCGCGAGACCATCCCGGTGCGCACTGCCCTCGAGGGGGCCGGCTACGAGGCGATCCTGGGGAGCGCGACGATCGCGCCCTCGGTGGAGTCCGGCCTGCTGCCACTACCGCTACGCGAGACGATCCGCGCCTTCAATCCATCGACCGACCTGCCGTATCGTGGCGCGGGCCCGGCGTTGATCGTCCTCGAGACCGAGCACGACTCGGCGCTAGTTGACGAGGTCATGCGCTTCTACCCCGACGCTCGGCGCGTACCGATTCTGGCCCCTGACGCGCCGCGCCCGTTGGTCGAGGAGGTCATCCTCGACCGCGACATGCTGGCCAGGTGGCGAGGCATCGACGCGGTGGGCGACGGCGCGTGGCGGGCGCTTCTGGCGGTCGACGTGCCTGGCATCTACCGCTTCGGCGCGCCGGCTGGCGCCCAACTGAGCCTGGACGGCTCGGCGCCCTTCAGCACAGCCCAGTTCGAGCTGACGCGCGGCAACCACCTGCTCGACGCACGCGGTGCGCTGCCACCAGGCCAGCAGCTCGAGCTGCTGTGGCAGCCGCCTGGCGCGACCACCCTGCGCGTGATTGATCCGCGGGCGCTGTTCTTGCCGCCCGAAGGCGGCAACGGCCTGGCCGCGACGCTCTACCCGACCCAGGTCTGGCAGGGCTCTCCGCGGGACGATTTGATCGACCCGTTCGTGGCCCACTACTTCCACAGCAATCCGTTCAGCCGCTTGAACTTCGATCCGCACAACTCCTGGTCGGCCGAGTGGCAGGGGTTTCTCAATGTGCCGACGACCGGCACGTACCGCTTCGAAGCCGACCGCCAGAGCCGGGCCGGGATGTGGCTCGACGAGCGCGTCATCTTCGACGACACGGCAGAGGGCGCGGCTGAGACGACCACCGGCACGACTGAGCTCGACGCCGGCGAACACCGCATTCGGGTGCGGTTCCAGGACCGCGGCGACGGCGGGCCGCGGCTCTACCTGTACTGGACGCCGCCGGGCGGCCCGCGCCAGGTCATCCCTGGGCGCGTGCTCTACCCGCCGCGCCCTATCCCTTAAGGGTGGACGTCGGCCGAGAAGCAGGCGCCGCCACCGAGTGCCGCGGCGTGGTTACCAGCGCGGTCCGCGGCGGTGTTGCCGTTGCCCTCGTTGAATGTCCACTCCGCGATGAGCCCCGTCGGTGAGCTCGGCAGCTCCTGACGGTAGTTCGCGGCAATCTCCGTCGCCGAGCGCACGACGTTCCAAATACGAACGTCGTCGAGCTTGCCCTGGAAGTACTTGCCAGCCCCGGACCCGTTGCGCCCGATTTCGAGCGGTAGCGCGTTGCCCTGCGACAACGGCACGACGCCCTGCGCTACTTGCGCACCGTCGAGGTACAGCATCAGCAGCCGCGTGCTGGCCTGCAGCGATGCTGCCAGGTGGTGCCACTGTTTGGGATCGACGCCGCCCGCGAACAGGTCGTAGCGAACCGCGGAGTCGACAAAGCCCGTGCGCGTGGCGACCTGGATCGCCTTGAACCCGAGACTGACCGAGTACGGGGCCTCACCACTGCTGGCGCGGTCACCCTTGTTGAGCAGGGCTGTTACGGGGTCAGTACGCGACGGGCGTCGCGACCAGCGGTCCGCCGTGCATGCCCGCGGGGATCATCGCCCGTCCGAGGAAGCTACACGCGGCGGTGCGCATCTCAGACGTGAACTCGTGCTTGGTGCCACCGAAGACCTTCAGGATGGCGCTCGCGCCAAGCTGCCGGGCAGCCTTCTCGAACGCCTGCGCGCGCGCGACGCGGGTGGTGCCTTCGAGCGAGTCCCACTGGCGCGGGACATCGTTGGGGTTGGTGTCGTCGCCGCCGACGCCGAGCCAGAACTGCACGTCGTCGAAGCTGCCAACGTCGAAGGCCTTGCCGCCGTACTTATCGAGGTCCTTGATGCCGAAGGGGAAGCTCAGGCTCGCGCCGGGGGCGCCAGCCGCCTGCGGCAACGTGTACGTCCCCGCGGACAGCGCGGCAACGGCGAGCACTTTGTCAGGTCGGAACTCGGCGAAGCGGTGGGCGAGCTGCGCACCACGCGAGTGGCCCAGCAGCAACACCTGGCGACGAATCGGGAAACCGGTGATCTGCGGCAGTTGATCGATGTAGTCGGTCAGCGCGCGGATGAGCTTCGGGTCCTCTGCGGCGACCTGCCCGGGATCGGTCCAGTTGCCGTACTCGATGGTTGGCGCCACCAGCAGCCAGCCGTATTGGTCGGCTTGCTCGACGAGATCGCGACCAAACGCCTCGCCGTTGCCGCCCATGCCGTGCAGAGCTACCAGAACCTGCTGGGGTGCCTTGGGACTGGCGCCGCGCGCCGCGCGAACGTAGACCGACTTGATGGATGTGCCTGACAGCGCCGCGGAGCCGATGGGGTTAGCACCCGCGAGGGCGGCTGTCGGCCACAGCAGGCTCACGATCAAGACAACTGCGCCGAGCAGGCTGGCGGAGGTGCGGGCCATCGAGCGGAACGCAGTATAGTGACCCGCCTTCCGCGCTCCTACAATTCTCTCCCCTCTACCTCTGGGAGAGGGGTTGGGGGTGAGGGCTGCGTCAGGTGCGGAGCGCGTGGCCGTAGAAGCGCAAGTAGTCGGGCACGTGCTCGATCCAGTACTCCGCTTCGTGCGGGCCTGGGAAGTTGTGCCATTCGAAGTGCAACCCACGCTCAACCAGTGCATCGCGTACTGCTTCTATATTCGGCAGCCACACGTCGTCGGTTCCGGCATCCAGCCAGATTGAGACGGATTCGATGCCGGGAGCGTTCTGCGCCAGCCACACCGGGTTGTGTTCCCAGAAGTTGTCGCCGACCAGAAACCACAACATCGGCTCGGGTTCGAGTCGAATCGACGGGCTGTGTCCGCCGACCACGCCGAACACATCGGGATGCTGGAAGGCCAGGTTGAGCGCACCCAGCCCACCCATCGACAGACCGCCGATGGCACGGCTGCGTGGATTGGCGAGGGTTCGATAGCGCTGGTCGATCGTCGAGACGACGTCTTCGGTGACGTAGTCACCCCAGCGCGGCCCTTCTGACCAGTTGGCCCAGTAGGTGGTTTCACCATCGTCAGGCATGACGATGATGAGTGGCGGAATCTCGCCCGCAACGATCAGGCGATCGGCCTGCTCGGGCAGGAACGAGTCGCTCCACTCGGTGTAGTTGCCGCCGTTGCCGTGCAGCATGTACAGCACCGGGTAGCGGCGCTGCGGCCGCGCCTGGTAGTCAGGCGGCAAGTACACGCGGTACGCGAAATCCTCGCCGATGATCGGACTGGTCAGCTTGTCATCGCGGAGCATGCCAGCAAGCGGCTCGGCCGCCGCCACGGGCGTGCCTTTCACGCTCGGCGTTGACGTGGCGGTCGGCGCCAGGGTGGCCTTCGTTCCTGGCGTCGTCTGCGGCACAGGCGTCGCCCGCGGCACGGGCGTGGGCGTTGCTGGTTCCGCGGTTGGCCGCGGCGTCAGCAGTTGCGCGGGAATGAAGCGCGTCGGCGTTGGCTGAGCGGCCGGCGCGATCGGCTGGCAGGCTGTGGCCAGCAGAACCAACCCAAGCAGCGGCCCCAGCCGACGCACAATCGAGATAATAAGGCTAGCCAGCCGGCTTTCGGCCGCGAATGCGACGTCGCGTGCGGCTGCTTGCGGCGGTCATCGGGACCACGCTGATGGTGCCGTCGATTTCGAGAACCGCGTCTTTGACTGCCCCGACATCGTCGACGCCGTGCTCGCGCAGTGCTTGCAGCACCTCGTCGTAGTTGACGCCTTCCGCTCGCAGGTGCTCTTCGATGACATGGCCGTCATGGATGAGGAGGCTCGGCTGGCCCGTCAGGCCGCGTTGCAGCAACGGTATGCGAAGTCCGAGCCAACTGAGCACTCGGCTGAGTACCACAAGGGTGATCGCCGCGAGCAGTCCACCGCCGAGCGATACATCGGGCCCGATCATCGCGTTCTGAACGGCGTTGGAGATGATCAGCAGCGTGACCAGGTCGAACGGTGTCATCTGACCAATCTCGCGTTTTCCCGCGAGGCGCAGCGCCGCCAACACTACGATGTACACGACGACTGTGCGCAGAGCGATGAGCCCGAGGCTGACTAGATCGAAGACGAAGAGCTGATCGGGGCGTTGCATTGTCACCCGCCAGTGGAAGCGTGACCCCCGTCTAGGATAAACTCGACGCTACTTAGGGCTCTTAGCTCAGTTGGTTAGAGCGCTTGCTCGACACGCAAGAGGTCGGAGGTTCGAGTCCCCCAGGGCCCACTCTCAGTAGATACGCTGTTTGAGGCCGGCTGGCCGGAGCAGCGTGATCTGGCCCTTCTCGTAGCGAATCAGGCCCTGGCGTTCGAACGAGCCCAACCATTTGTTGATGCTCTCGCGCGTTGCTCCAACCAGCGACGCGAGCTCGCCCTGCTTCATGCGATCGGGCAGCACCGCGCCTGGCGGAGGGAGATCGGGCGAACCGGGCGCCGAAGCGAGGTCCAGCAACACGCGCGCCAGCCGCGCGGGTACATCCAGGAACGTGGCGTCCTGAATCAGCTCGGCGTTGCTGCGCAGATAGCGACTGACCGTTCCGAGCAGCTTGGTCGCGACGTCGGGGTGATCGGCCAGGAATTGTCGAAACGCATCCCGCTGCAGCACCAGCTGCACGCTGGCTTCGGTGGCGATCGCGTCGGCCGATCGCGGCTCATCGTCGAGCAGCGCGATCTCGCCGTGGAAGCCCCCTGGGCCCAGTCGCCGCAGGATGAGCTCTTTGCCCTCGGGCGAGGTAAGGGCGATCTTCACCTTCCCCGTTGCGATGACGTAGAACGCCGTGCCGGGATCGCCGCGTAGATAGATGACCTCGCCCTTCGCATAGGGCCGCGGCCGCATGAGTGCCGCGAGCCCTGCAAGCTCCGCTGGAGAAAGATCCGCGAACAACCTGACCTGAGCCAGGAGCTCGGGTTCAGCGCGCGCCGCTGACGCTTGTCCACGTCGGCTCGGGCTAGTCTGGGTGGAGTCACTCGGGGATGTCGGGCTGTTCATGCGTGTGGTCGCTCCCTCGTGCCGGTGACTCGAAGACTACTTGACGCGAATCGAGTGCGCCATTGGGGACACGCACCGGTCGTGGATTAAACGCTGCGTAGCGCATTCTTGGTATAGCCGAGTCGCTTCTTGCGAACGCTCAACCTGTTCTCAACCGCCCAGCCTCTAGCGGCCGGCCGGTCGAGGCACTAGCATGGGCGGGCAGAACTGGGGGCCAAGGGCGGAGGCGAGATGCGCCGGGAATCGAACCGAGACAACCTGTTGTCCGCGCTGCTCGCGCTAGTGGTCGTGCTAGCTGGTGCCATGGCTCCAGCTCCATCGTGGATGCGAGTGGGTCCGGCCGCGGCCCAGGCCGCTCCGCCGGCGAACAACAACCTGGCCAGCGCAACCAGCGTCAGCGTGCCTGGCTCGCTGGTTGGATCGAATGTTGGCGCGACCGTGGAGGTGGGCGAACCCCTGTACCCAGGGGACAACTCGATGGGTCCGTACAACCAGTGCTACATCATTCCAGGGCAGGTGTACACGAGCACTGTCTGGGTGCGCGCAACGATACCGTCGAGCGGAGTGCTCACTGTGAGCACCGCTAACGCCGGTACGACGATCGACTCGGCGCTGGCGGTGTATCGACTGACCAGCCCGACCGCCGGTGCTGTGTACGGCAATCTGACCCTGCTCGGCTGCGACAACAATGGCGATGCTTTATTCCCGCCCGGCGGTACTGTGCCGACATGGTCATCAAAGTTGCGGGTGACCGTTCCCGCGGGCGACGTCTACATCCAAATCGCGGGTATCGGCGGTGCTCCTCAGGGCGGGTACGAGCTCACGCTCCAGCACCAACCAGATGTGTTCCTGGCTGACCTCGGTGCCGCTTCCTTCGAATCAAGCTTCAATCTGCTGGGTTGGGGTTCGGCGCAATGGCACGAGAGTTCGCCCGCGAACCCGTACACCGCTCCAAGCGGCGACCGCAGCAAACGTAACCACTCGACGCCGACCGGCGACGCAACGCTCTCCTTTAGCAATCTCGCCAACCACGGGTATCGCCTGACAGCCGAAGTCGAAGATGGCTTCGGCAACGATAGCTTCTCGATCCTTGCCAACGGCTCATCGCTACTGACGTACGCGGACAACACCAGCGACAACGAACTGCAGCAAACAGTGGTCGTCCGCGCTCATACAGCGGTAGTCCCGGCCAGTTTGGTAAGCCAAGGTGAAGGTTCGCTTACCGTGAGTTTCCGCAATACCTTGGGCAGCGAATTCACCAATCCAGCCGTTTACAATGTTCAACTCGCGCCGCTCGCACGCGTCGCGTACATCTACGCGACGGACACGGGGAGCCGTGACGCGTTCGCCGCATACCTGCAGGGGCGCGGCTACCAGGCCGATCTCGTAGTGCTGGGCAACGTCGCCACGTACGATTTCACGCCAGATCAGGCCATCATTGTTGGCGACGACACCGGCAGCCTTAGCAGTTGGGGCACACAGGCCGCTGTCGACCAGATCAAGCGCACCAACAAGCCCGTGCTTGGCGTAGGCGAGGGCGGATACGCCTTCTTCGGGCGGCTAGCGCTGGCCATCGGCTGGGGCAACGGTTGGCACGCCGGCCCGCAGACAGGCGCAATCGTTGTCGACGCAGCCAGCTCCATCTGGTCCACTCCGAACGCGGTGCCAGCAACGACTGGCGGGACTGTCGGTCTCTACACCACGGGTAGCCCGTTCGTCGCGATCTTCAATCCGACGCCGGTCGCGGGCGTGACGCGTATCGCGCGTCAGACGGATGATGCCAGCCATTATCCGCTCATCTCGCAAGGTGGCTGCTACCTGTTGTGGGGCTTCAGCAACTCGCCTGCAACCATGACCCAAGCCGGCCGGGACTTGTTCGAGAACGCGCTGCAGCTGCCGGCGTGCGGCGCCAGCTCGGCGACCGTGTCGGGCATCGCGCAGTGCGGCGACTCAGGTCTGCTGGTCGGCGCACGCGTCGACCTGTTCAGTGGGACCAGCCTGGTCGCGTCCACTACTGCCGATCCGGTGACGGCGGCCTACGCGTTCTTTGTCGCGCCTGGCGACTACACGGTCCGCATCACCAAAGGCGCAATCGTGTGTGGCGGACCACGGCGCCACCCAGGTGACGCCGCCTATCGATCTGCACAACCACTCCTGGCCCGCGGCGTACCGGGTGAACACGCTCGCGCCAGCCGGTGTTCCAGCTGTGGTCGACGAGCACATCTTCAGGCAGGACCAGTCCGCCTGGTTCAAATTCACGGTTCGACCTGGCGGAAAGGTCATCGTCACGCTCACCGGGCTCCCCGAGAACTACGACTTGACCCTCTATAAGGACGTCGCCGCGGCATACAAGACGCTCACGTCACCGACCGACCTTGCCCGCCTCGGAGCGGAGTTCGCACCCGACTCGTTCTCGCCAGACTCGTTCTCGCCGGATTCGTTCTCGCCCGACTCCTTCTCACCCGACTCGTTCTCGCCCGACTCGTTCTCGCCCGACTCGTTCTCGCCCGACTCGTTCTCACCCGACTCCTTCTCGCCCGACTCGTTCTCACCCGATTCGTTCTCACCCGACTCGTTCTCGCCGGATTCGTTCTCGCCAGACTCCTTCTCACCCGACTCCTTCTCGCCGGATAAGCCCGCACCGGATTCGTTCTCACCCGACTCATTCTCGGGTGGAGAAACCGTTTCACCATCTGCGTTCGCGTCGGCGCAAACGCGCAGCTTGCTTGCTGTATCGGGCTTCGATGGAACTGCCAGCGAGGGCGTACGCAAGAACACGTGGGACAACGACACCGACTTCTATGTCCGCGTGCGCGGTCGAAACGGCGCGTTCAGCCTCGCCGCTCCCTTCCACCTCGAAATCACCCAGCTCACCGGGTCATGCGCACCCGTGGAGCCGATTACAAGCG
>WNGF01014376.1_pt1 | contig 13691 bp, 15 predicted proteins | sample 5400641 | NCBI WGS metagenome assembly WNGF01 (sample SAMN13153371, study PRJNA577476) | soil metagenome | isolation source: 80 cm soil or saprolite under grassland replicate 2 | place: USA:California | collected 2016-06-15
CCTATCCAGTAAGAAACTCGGAGGGGGGCTTCGCCCCCCTTCCGAACCTCCCCCCAGGACAGGGTTGCGCCGGCAAAGCCGGCGCTCGAGCGAGGTGGGTCAGACGCGCTCGTCGGGGCGTGCGCTCGGCGCACCGTCGTGCCGTCGCGCGGACCCGTGGCCGGATCGCCTCGCTCGTGTCTGTCTGTCGCCGCCGGCTTGCCTCCCATCGCGTTCCCCGCTAAGATTGCGTGGCCTTCGACCCGCCTGCGCCTCGCCCGCGCGGCCCCGGAGGGTCGGGCGGGAGGACGTCGCGTGCCGGATGACCGGGTGGATGCTCAGGGACTCGAGGCGCTGATCCGCCGGGGGGAGGTGGACACCGTCCTCACGGTGTTCCCGGACGGTCTCGGCCGCCTGATGGGCAAGCGCGTGGTGGGGCGCTACTTCCTCGATCACGCGCTCGAGGACGGGGTCCACGCCTGCATCTATCTCCTCACGGTGGACATGGAGATGGAGCCGCTCCCGGGCTTCAAGCTGACATCGTGGGAGCGCGGCTACGGCGACATGAAGCTCCAGCCCGACCTCGGCACTTGGCGTCTCATCCCCTGGCTCCCCAAGACGGCCCTGGTCTTCTGCGACGTCTACACCGAGGAGGGCGAGCCCATCGAGGAGGCTCCACGCTGGATGCTCAGGCGCCAGATCGAGCGGGCCAAGAAGCAGGGCCTGCTCGTCAAGACTGGCTCGGAGCTGGAGCTCTACCTCTTCCGGGAGTCCTTCGACGAGGCGAGGGCCAAGCGCTATCGCGGGCTCACCCCCGTGTCGAGCTATCTGGAGGACTATCACATCCTGCAGACCTCGAAGGAGGAGCCGCTGGTCCGTTCCATCCGCAACCACATGGAGGCGGCGCGCGTGCCCGTGGAGTTCTCCAAGGGCGAGTGGGGGCGCGGTCAGGAGGAGATCAACCTCCGCTACGCCGAGGCCCTGGAGATGGCGGATCGCCACGCGCTCTACAAGCACGGGGTCAAGGAGATCGCCTGGTCGCAGGGATGCTCGGTCACCTTCATGGCGAAATACGACATGGGGGCGGCGGGCTCGTCCTGTCACGTGCACTCCTCCGCCTGGGACCCGCGCGGCAAGAAGAATCTCTTCGCGGCGCGGGGCTCCCGCGAGGGCACCCCGCTCTTCCAGCAGTGGCTCGCCGGCCAGATGGCCATGGCGCGCGAGCTGGCGTACTTCTACGCGCCCACCGTCAACGCCTACAAGCGCTACCAGGCGGGCAGCTTCGCGCCGACGCGCATCGCGTGCGGCTGGGACAACCGCACCTGCGGCTTCCGGCTCTGCGGGGAGGGGGCGGGCTTCCGGGTGGAGAACCGGATCCCCGGCGCCGACGCCAACCCGTACCTCGCCTTCGCGGCGACCATCGCCGCCGGGCTTCACGGCATCCAGAAGAAGCTCAAGCCGCCCAAGCTCTACGAGGGCAATGCGTACGAGGACGCCACGCTCGCCCAGGTTCCGAAGACGCTGCGCGAGGCGCTGGACGAGCTCGAGCGCTCCCGCGTGGCGCGCGAGGCCTTCAGCGGGAAGGTCGTGGAGCACTACCTCCACCACGGCCGGCTCGAGCAGCAGGCCTTCGACCAGGCGGTGACCGACTGGGAGCTGATCCGCCACTTCGAGCGCATCTGATCGCGAGGAGACCGCACGCGATGGCCGGGAGACTCCAGAGCAAGGTCGCGCTGATCACGGGGGCGGGGATGGGCATGGGACGCGAGGCCGCCCTCCTCTTCGCCGAGGAAGGCGCGCGCGTGGTCGTCTGCGACATCGATCGCGTGGCCGCCGAGGAGACGGTGTCGCTCGTCGAGCGAGCGGGGGGCGACGCGGCCGCGGCAATCGGAGATGTGGCGGTGGAGGACGACGTCCGCCGGATGACCGAGGAGGGAGTGCGGCGCTTCGGCGCGCTCCACATCCTCTACAACAACGCCGGCGTGCTGTGGAAGGACCGGGACCGCTCGGCGCTCGAGACCGATGGGGCCCAGTGGGACCGCGTCATGGCGATCAACCTGAAGTCGGTGTTCTGGGTGACGAAGTACGGTGTCCCCCACGTGCGGGCGGCGGGAGGCGGCTCCATCATCCTGGTCGGCTCCGTTTCCGCGCTGGCGGGCTTCACACGAGCCCAGGACGCCTACACGGCCGCCAAGGGCGGACTGATCGCGCTCAACAAGTCGCTCGCCATCCAGTTCGCCAGGGACAATATCCGGTGCAACATCATCCATCCCGGCATCGTCGAGACACCGCTCCAGGCCCCGTACCTCACCGACGAGCTGCGGGCGGAGTTCAAGACGGGCATCCCCCTCGGACGCATCGGCCGGCCGCGCGAGATCGCCTACGCCGCGCTCTTCCTGGCCTCGGAGGAGTCCTCGTTCATGACCGGGGCGGAGATGATCGTGGACGGGGGCTTCATGGCCCAGTAACACACGGCGAAACGGCTCCGTGCTAGGCTCGAGCGGCACCACCGACCCACCCTCAAGGAGGTTCCTGATGATGCGAGGCATGCTCCGTGCGGCTGTTCTCACCGCGGGTGCCGTGGCGCTGGCGGCCCTCGCCGTCGGGCCGGCGCTGGCGCAGAGGCAGACCGTGGTCATCTACACCGCCATCGAGAACGAGCAGATCACCGAGTACAAGAAGGCGTACGAGAGGACGCTGCCCAACGTCGAGGTCAAGATGAAGCGCCTGTCCACCGGCGACATCTCGGCCGTCTTCATGGCCGAGAAGGACAACATGCAGGCGGACCTGATCTGGGGTGTCGGCGCCACCAACATGCTGATCTTCAAGAATGCGGGCCTGCTGGAGCCCTATGCCCCCAAGGGCCTCGACCGTGTCCAGCCGCTGTTCCGGGACAAGGCCAACCCGCCCTCCTGGGTGGGGATCGATGTCTACATGTCGGCCTTCTGCTTCAACACCGAGGTCGCGAAGAAACACAATCTGCCCGCTCCCGCCTCGTGGGCCGATCTCACCAAGCCGGTCTACAAGGGCCAGGTCGTGATGCCCAACCCCGCGTCGTCCGGAACGGGGTACCTCTCGGTGGCCTCCATCCTGCAGCGCATGGGCGAGGCGGAGGGATGGAAGTACCTCGATGCGCTGAACCAGAACATCGCCGAATACACCAAATCGGGCTCCAAGCCGTGCAAGGACGCGGCGGCGGGCGAGCGCGGCGTGGGCGTCTCCTTCGAGTACGTCGCCCTCGAGATGAAGAAGAAGGGCGCGCCCGTCGAGATGGTGCTGCCGAAGGAGGGGTCGGGCTACGAGATGGAGGCCAATTCGCTGACCAAGAAGGGCGCGAAGAACCCCGCTGCCAAGCAGTTCCTCGACTGGGCCATCAGCGACGAGGCCATGGGGCTCTACGCCAAGTACTTCGCCGCCGTGGGCGTGGCGGGCTTCCCCGTGCCCGAGGGTCTACCCAAGGACATCAGCAAGGTCGTCTATCCCAACGATTTCGACTGGTCGGCGAAGAATCGCGATCGCATCCTCGCCGAGTGGCAGAAGCGCTACGCGAAGTGATGGGCGGCGCGGTCCGGCTGTCGGCGACCCCGGTGACGGGCGGGTAGTGTCTCGGTTCCAAACTGAGACACCACCGACTGGCGTCGGGCCCTGGCGGCCGGACGCGGGGCCGTGGTGATCTCCGAGGAGACTCCCAGCGGGCCGGGTCTGGAGGGAGCGCTCGCCCGGCTCGGCTATGCGGCCTTCCGGCCCGGTCAGCGAGAGGCGATCGAGACCCTGCTCGGGCGCGGCCGGCTGCTGCTGGTGGCGCCGACCGGCGGCGGCAAGAGCCTGACCTATCAGCTCCCCGCTACCCTCCTCGGCGGAACCACCCTCGTGGTCTCGCCGCTGGTGTCGCTGATGGCCGACCAGGTTCAGGCGCTCGAGACGCGGGGCGTGGCGGCCACGTTCCTCGCCTCCACCCTCGACGGCGGCGAGATGCGGCGCCGCATGGCTGCCGCGGCGGCGGGGCGACTGCGCCTCGTCTACGTGGCGCCGGAACGGCTGACCTTTCCCGGCTTCCGGGGTCTCCTGCGCGATCTCGATTGCCCGCTCGTGGCCGTTGACGAGGCCCACTGCATCAGCGAGTGGGGGCACGATTTCCGGCCGGAGTACCTCGAGATCGGCGGCGTCCTCGCCGAGCTCGCGAGCTCCCGGGTGCTCGCGTGCACGGCGACGGCGACGCCGGTGGTGCGGGACGAGATCCTGGCGCGGCTCGGCCTGCCGCCCGACACGCCCCAGCTCGTTCGCGGCTTCGCGCGGCCGAACCTGTCGCTGCGCGCCGCCGAGATCGCGGGCGGCCGCGAGCGCGAGCGCGCCGTGGACGGAGCGCTGGCCGAGGCCCTCGGCGGCCCCGGCCACGGCCGCGGCACGGCGATCGTGTACGCGCCCACCCGCAAGCAGGCCGAGGAGGAAGGCCGGCGGCTCCTGGCCCTCGGCTGGCGGGCGCGCGTCTATCACGCCGGCCTCGGCGCGGCCGCGCGCGAGAGCAGTCAGCGGGACTTCGCCGAGGGCGGGGCCGAGGTCGTGGTGGCGACCAACGCCTTCGGGATGGGCATCGACCGGCCCGACGTGCGCGCGGTGATCCACCTGGGCCCGCCGGGCTCCATCGAGGCGTATTACCAGGAGGTGGGACGCGCCGGTCGCGACGGCGCCGATGCCCTCGGGCTCCTCCTCGTGAGCGCCCGCGGCGCCCGCGACCTGCCGCTCAGGCGCGCCCTCCTCGAGCGGGGCGCCGACGGCGTGGCGCCGGCGCCGCCGGTGCTCGAGCACAAGTGGGGCCTGTTCCTGGAGCTGATCCGGTGGGTCGAGGGCGGGAGCTGCCGGCACGACGCGATCCTGCGCTACTTCGGCGACGAGGCCGAGACGCTCGACGGGTGCGGCCGCTGCGATGTGTGTCGCGCCATCGGTCGGGACGGGGAGCGCGTGGATTCGGAGACGGCGACCTTGATCGTGCGCAAGGCGCTTTCCGGCGCGGCGCGGATCCACGGCCGCTTCGGCCTCCGGACGGCCGTCAAGCTCGTTCAGGGAGACGCGGATCCCCGGCTCGAGCGCGCCGGGCTCACGCGCGTCCCGACCTTCGGCAATCTCCGCGAGCACCCGGCGGAGTGGCTGCTCGCGCTGTTCCGCCGCTGCGTCACCGCCGGCTGGATCAGCTTCACGGGCGGCGAGCGGCCGGTGGTTGTGCTGACCGAAGAGGGCCGCGCGGTCATGAAGGGGGAGCGCCCCGCTCGCCTGCTCCTGCCGGTCTTGCCCGGAAGCCGCCCGGTTGACCCGCCGGGCGGGCGGCTGCCGGTGCCGGCCGCGCCCCACCCGGCCCCGGCCGCGTCGTCCGACGAGCCGGACGCGGCGGCCACCGCGCTCTTCGAGGCCCTCCGGCGCCACCGCCTGGGCGTGGCGCGCGGCGAGGGGATCGCGCCCTTCATCGTGGCGAGCGACCGCACGCTCCGCGACATCGCGCGGCTGCGCCCGCGCACGCTCGATGAGCTGCTGCTCGCCCACGGCATCGGCCGGCAGAAGGCCGAGCGATACGGGCGAGGCTTCCTCCAGGTGGTGGCGTCGGAGGCGCAACAGGGGAGTCGGGGCCCGTGACGGACGCGGTTGCGCGCCCGCCGGCGGTGGCCCTCGACGGCATCGCCAAGAAGTTCGGCCAGTTCATCGCGCTCCGGAGCATCACCCTGTCCGTCGACCAAGGCGAGTTCGTCTGCTTCCTCGGCCCGAGCGGCTGCGGCAAGACCACGCTGCTCCGGATCATCGCCGGGCTCGAGCCCCAGAACCTCGGCGCCGTGATGATGGCGGGCCGCGACGTGTCGAGGCTCCCGCCCAAGCTGCGCAACTACGGCATCGTGTTCCAGTCCTACGCGCTCTTCCCCAACCTCTCCGTGGCCCGCAACATCGCCTACGGAATCGAGAGCCGCAAGACACCGAAGGCCGAGATCGACCGACGGGTCGACGGGTTGCTCGAGCTGGTGGGGCTGGCGGGCCACAAGCACAAGTATCCGGCGCAGCTCTCGGGCGGGGAGCAGCAACGCGTCGCGCTCGCCCGGGCGCTGGCGCCGTCACCGGCGCTGCTGCTGCTCGACGAGCCGCTGTCCGCGCTCGACGCCCGCGTCCGGCAGTCGCTCCGGCGCGAGGTCCGTGACCTGCAGCGCCGCCTCGGCATCACGACCATCATGGTGACCCACGACCAGGAGGAGGCGCTGGCCATGGCCGACCGCATCGTCGTCATGAACCACGGCGTGGTCGAGCAGGTCGGCACGCCCGTCGAGGTCTACACGCGCCCCCGGTCCCCGTTCGTGGCGCGCTTCGTGGGGCAGATGAACTTCATTCCGGCCACCGCGTGCGAGGAGCCCGGGCGGGTGCGCGTGGGCGACACCCAGCTCCGTCATCTCGCGCGCGAGCCCCTGGCGCCGGGAACCCCGGTGACGCTCGCCATCCGGCCGGAAGAGATCCGCATCGACGCGGTCACCACGCCCGGCGAAAACCGGCTGCTCACGCGCGTGCGCGCCGTGCAGTTCCTCGGGCCCTTCACGCGGCTGAGCCTGACCTTGCCGGGAGCGGCGGGCGGGATCCTCGAGTGCGACGTCGCGGCCAACGCCTTCGCGGAGCTCCGGACCGTCGAGGGCGCCGAACTGGCCCTCGGCCTCGGGCCCGAGGCGCTCCGCGTCTTCGCCTCCGAGAGTTAGCTTCGTGTCGGAGCTTCGCGAGCCCTCGCCCCCCCTCACCGACCTCGCCGCCGTTCGGGGGCCGGCTTTGCCGGCGCCGGGAGGGGACGGTCGAGGCCCGCTTCCCGCGATCCCGGATCGGACCGTCCACCATCGACGGGGTCGGGAGGACCTCGCGCGCTACGTCCTCGTCGCCCTCTTCGGACTCGTCCTCTATCTCTTCGTCCTCTACCCGATGGCGCACCTGGCGTGGCGGAGCCTCCTGAACAACGACGGTGCCTTCGTCGGGCTTGCCAACTACGGCCGCTACTTCAGGACGCCCGCCATCGCGGCCTCCATCACGAACAGCCTCTACGTCTCGGCCGTCTCCATGACCATCACGGTGGCGCTGGCCTTCGTCTACGCCTACGGGCTCACGCGGACGCTGATGCCGTGGCGCGGGCTGTTCCGCATCGTGGCCATGCTGCCGCTCTTCGCGCCGTCGCTGGTGCAGGCCCTCGCCTTCATCTACGTCTTCGGCAACAACGGCATCCTCACGCGGCTCACCGATGTCAACGTGGGCATCTACGGCGCCAAGGGCGTCATCGCGGCCGAGGTCTTCTACTGCTTCCCCCACGCGCTCCTGATCCTCGTGGCCGCGCTCTCCGCGACCGACGCGCGGCTCTACGATGCCGCCCGGACGCTCGGCGCCTCGCCGCTCAAGACCTTCCTCACCGTGACCCTGCCCGGCGTCAAGTTCGGCCTCGTCAGCGCCTGCTTCGTGGTCTTCACGCTGGTCATCACGGACTTCGGCGCCCCCAAGGCCATCGGCGGGAAGTTCTCCGTGATGGCCACCGAGATCTACAACCAGGTCTCGGGCCAGCAGAACTTCACCATGGGGGCGACGGTCTCCGTGGTGCTGCTCATCCCCGCGGTGGTGGCGTTCCTGGTGGATCGCCTCGTCCAGCGGCGCCAGTACGCGCTCGTGACCTCGTCGTCCAAGCCCCTCGAACCGCGCGGGCGCCCGCTCGCCGACCGGGGCCTGCTCGCCTACTGCGCGGTGATCGCCGCCGTCATCGCCGGCATGTATCTGGCCATCCTGGCCTACTCGCTGGTGACGCGCTGGCCCTACAACTTCACCCCCACCCTCAAGCACTACCGCTTCGACACGGTCGGGGGCTACACGCCGCTCCTGAACAGCCTCTACGTGGCGGCGTGGACGGCGCTCGTGGGCACCGCGCTGACCTTCGTCGGCGCCTACGTCGTGGAGAAGTGCCGGACGATCGCGAGCGGGCCGCTCTACCTGCTGTCCATCCTGCCCGTCTCCATCCCCGGCATGGTGCTGGGGCTGGCCTACATCTTCGCCTTCAACGCCCCCGGCAGCTCGCTCAACCGGCTCTACGCCACCCTCGCCATCCTGATCATCTCCAACGTCGTCCACTACTTCACCGTGGGTTTCCTCACGGCGACGACCGCGCTCAAGCAGATGGACGCAGAGTTCGAGAACGTGTCGGCGTCGCTCGGCGTGCCCTTCTACCGGACCTTCGCGCGCGTCACGGTGCCGATCGCGCTGCCCGCGATCATCGCCATCAGCATGTACTTCTTCCTGAACGCCATGGTCACGCTCTCGGCGGTGGTCTTCCTGGTGGCGCCGGGCACCGAGCTGGCGGCGGTGGCGGTGCTCCTGATGGACGACGCCGGGGACACGGCGCAGGCGGCCGCCATGTCGGTGCTGATCATCGCGCTCGGGCTGGCCGTCCGGTTCGGCTACTGGGGTCTCATGCGCGGGGTGAACCGGCGCGCCCAGGCCTGGCTCCAGGGCGCCGCCGCCGGCGCCGGTGAATCGCATGAGCCGCGCGGGTCGATCACCGACGTCGACAACCAGGTCTCGGGTCGGTCGTACACGTCGCGGTAGCTTGACCGGCCCAGCGTTGTTCCGGCGACCCGAGTGTCCGGGCGCTATGCCTCAACGCAGCCTCCGGAGGGCAGAAGACCCGACTGACCGTTCCGCCAAGGCGCTTGCTTTTTCGCGATGTTAGCGATTGGCACGGGCATTGCCACCTCCGAAAAGCGGAGCGTAGCCTGACGCGGCGCTCCAGAGGGGGAGACGACATGGCGATGGCACTGCTCGCGCCAGATTCAACGGACACCTCGATCGAGCCCGCGACGGGCATCGGGCTGCGTTGTCGGCGCTGCGCGTCTCAGAACCCCGTGGGCGGGAGGTTCTGTGGAGAGTGTGGGACACCGCTGCGCCCGCGGTGCGAACGCCGGCAGGTCAGCGTCCTGCTCGTGGACGTGTCCGGGTTCACGGCGATGTCGGAGCGCCTGGACCCGGAGGAGGTCCGCGAGATCATGGAGGCCGCCTTCGAGGTCATCGAGGACACCGTCCACCGCCACGACGGCACCATCAACCAGTTCCTCGGAGATGGAGTGATGGCCCTGTTCGGCGTGGTGGCCGGGATCGAGGATCACCCGCGTCGCGCGCTCAGCGCAGCCCGCGCGATCCAGGAGGGACTCGAGCCGCTCCGCGAGACGGTGCGCCGTCGGCACGGGATGGAGTTCCGGGTCCGCATGGGAGTCCACACGGGCCCGGTTGTGCTGGGGGTCATCGGCGGAGACCTCCGCACGGACTACACCGCCGCCGGGCAGACGACAGGGGTGGCCGCCCGGCTGGTGAGCCTCGCCCGAGCCGGCGAGATCGTCGTGAGCGACTACACTCGAGCGCTCGTCTGATTCGCTTTCTGGCCGAGCGGCGGCGAGCCGGCGCGGAGATGGGGCTGTCGGAGGCCGAGTGCGCCGCGCTCTCGCCGTTCGATCGGGACGCGCTGGTGCGCCTCGGCGGCCATTCCTACCTCCTCTTCGAGGTCGCGAGCGCGACTCCATTCAACGGGTGATACCCGGCGCGGATGGTCGTGCTCACACTCTGGCTCCTGTCCGGCGCGCCCGGCGACTCGCTCGACTCCTCCGGCCCGATTTGTTTGGAAGTCAAAGCCTGACCCCGCGGCGGAGGGCGGCGGCCAGGATCGCCACCTTGGAGACGGACTCGGTGATGCGGTCGTCGAGGGCCATGGCGAGCGCGTCGCGGAACGGCACGACGCGCCGCTCGAAGAACTCGTCGTCGTCCGACGCGAGCGGATCGGACACGAGGTCCTCGCCGGCGTAGCAGTACGCGGTCTCGTCGAGATAGGCGTTTGACGGATAGAAGCGAGTGAGGAAGGCGAGGCGCCCGGCGCGATAGCCGCCCTCCTCGCGCAGCTCGCGCTGCGCCGCCGTCTCCGGGCTCTCGCCGGGCACGGCGCTGCCTCCCGGCAGCTCCCACGAGTCCTCGCGGACCAGGTGACGGAACTGGCGGACCAGGAGCACGTGCTCGGCGTCGACGAACGGCACGACGCCCACGGTAAGGCCGACGTGCAGGAGCGGGTAGACCCGCTCGCCGCCGGTGGGGAGCCGCCAGACGTCCTCGCGGAGCGTCAGCTTGCCGAGGCGCCGCAAGACGGTGGAGCGCACGAACTGCCACGGCTCGGTCATCGGTTGCCTCCTCGCGTCTCCCCTCGCCGCGTGCGCGTCGCGGTCGCGGCGACTGCACCTTGGCGCCGATAATACGTGTGATATCTTAAGGCCATGGGTCCCGACCGCCACGCCGACCGGCTCATGGACAAGCTCCTCCGGGCCATCGAGGTCTCGCTCAAGGCGACCGAGGCCTCGCGCGACGCGGTCCAGGAGATCCTGAAGCGCGGCGCGGAGACGGGCATCTTCTTCACCGGCGGCCGCGACGCCAAGCCGCCCTCCAAGCAACCCGAAGGTTTCGAGCTGACCGACCAGGACCGCGACTTCCTGCGGTCGCTGTCCATCCGGCCGGACGCCCGCCGCTGACCGATGCGCGCACTCCTCTACGTCGCCGCCCTCGTGCTGGCCTTCATCGTCGTCGCGCCCATCCTCGGCGCCTGGCGCCGCGGCGCCGCGCCCGCGCGCCGGACCCGCCACGACGAGCTGGTCAAGGACCCGGTCTGCCAGACCTACGTCGTGCTCTCGCGGGCGGTGACGGCGGAGGTGGATGGGGTGCCCACTCACTTTTGCAGCCAACAGTGCGCGGCGCGCTTCGTCCGTGGGGAGCGGCGCCGGTGAGGATCACCTGGGCTACGATCTCCTCGTCTGCGACCTCGACGGCACGCTGATCGATCACTCGATGACCCTCGAGCCGGCGCTCGTCCGCGCCCTCCAGCGCGCCGGCGAGCGCGGCCTCCTCATCTCCATCGCCACCGGACGGATGCCCGCCGCCGTGGACCGCTACCGCGACGAGCTCGGCATCCGCGCCCCCATGATCCTCTACAACGGCGCGTTGATCCGCGATCCAGTGAACAGCCGAGACCTGCTGTCCCTGACCCTGCCCCGCGGCATCCTCGGGAACGCCTACGAGGTCTTCGCCCATGCCCCGGTGGACCCGCTCTTCTACCGGGACGACCGGCTCTACTGCCTCGCGCTGAGCCTGCCCATCCGGGGCTATTGCGATCAAGAGGGGCTGCGCGCGCACGTGGTCCCCGACCCCCGGGACTTCCTCGGGCAGGGCGCATTCGTGAAGGGCCTGTTCATCGGTCACCCCGACGTCTTGCCGGTCTTGCGGCAGGAACTGGAGGGCGTCGTCGGCGACCGGGCGCGCCTCCTCAGAACGCACCGCAACTACCTCGAGCTGATTCCGGCCACGGCCTCGAAGGGCGCGGCCCTGCGCGCACTGGCCGCGCACGTGCGCGTGCCCCTCGAGCGCGTGATCGCGATCGGCGACGAGGAGAACGACGTCGACATGCTTCGCGCGGCGGGGCTCGGCGTGGCCATGCCCGATGCGTCCGACGCGGTGCGCGCCGCCGCCGACCGGGTGGCCCCGACCCACGCCGAGGGCGGGCTCCTGGCCCTGTTCAGAGAACTCTTGCCCGAACACTTCGCGTAAAGGGAGGATGGGGGTGCCCGCTCACGCCGATCCCTATCGCGCCATCGACCGGCAGCCTGATCCGGAACAGTATGTGACCTTTCTGGAGGCGCGCGGGAGCACGCCCAGCCAGGTCCGGCTGAGGCGCCGCTTCCTTCGCCTCTGCGGAATCCGGCCCGGCTGGCGCGTGCTGGAGGTCGGCTCGGGCACGGGCGTCCTCAGCCGTGACGTGGCGGCCCTGGTGGGCCGTGGCGGCCGCGTCGTGGGCGTGGATCCGAGCCGGGTGTTCGTCTCGGCGGCCCGGCGCCTGGCGCGGGAGCACGGACTGGACGGTCGCATCGACTTCCGCGTGGGAGACGGGGCTCGCCTGCGCTTTCCCGCGAACCGCTTCGACTGCGCCCTCGCGGTGACCGTGCTCCTTCATGTCCTCGACGCCGGCGCGATCGTCGGCGAGCTTGCGCGGGTGACGAGGCCGGGGGGCGTCGTCGGCGTGCAGGACCAGGACATGGGCTCGCTCGTCCTCGATCATCCGGACCGCGCCTTGACCCGCCGGATCCTCGACGGCGTGGCCGCGCGGACCATCGTCGACCCGTGGTCCGGGCGCACCCTCGTGGGCCAGCTCGTCGCGGCCGGGCTCACGCGCGTCCGGCTGATCACCGACGTCTTCCAGGACACCACCCTCACCTCCTTCACGCGCTCCATGCTCGAGCGCCGGGCGGAGAACGCCGTGCGCTTCAGGCTCGCGAGCGCGCGCGCCGCCGCGCGCTGGCTCGAGACCATCGAGCGCCTCGCGGCGGAGCGCCGCTTTGTCATGACCCTCAACTTCTATGGAGCGGTCGGCATCAAGCCCGTCACCCCCGGGGGCCCCCGATGAAGGATAGGACAACGCCATGCCGAGAGTGAGAGAGATCGACGACGACGGGGGCGATCCGACCCTCAGGGAGATCTTCGCCAAGGAGCGGGAGCTGTTCGGCGGCCTGCTCAACACCACCAGGGTCTATGCCCACTGCCCGCCCATCCTCAAGGCGGCCAAGCAGCTCTCGGCGTCGATCGAGAAGTCGGGGCTGCTCCCGGCCTCCCTGGTGCCGCTCGTCTACCTCCGCGTCGCGCTGATCAACGGCTGTCCCTTCTGAATCGACATCAATGCATCCCGTGGGATGCACGCGGGGGCCGGCGAGGAGAAGATCCGTCAGGTGGCGACCTGGCGCGAGAGCCGCCTCTTCTCCGACATGGAGCGCGCGGCGCTCGAGTACGCCGAACGCATGACGATCACCGACGAGAAGGTGACGGACGAGCTCTGGGCGCGGCTGCGCAGCCACTTCAGCGAGGCGCAGATGGTGGAGTTGACGGCGGCGGTGGCGCTCGAGAATTTTCGCAGCAAGTTCAACGTGCCGCTGGGCGTGGAGGCGCAGGGGTTCTGGGACCAGGCTGAATGTTCGGGTTGCTCGGGTCGGCCTGCGCCGCCCGGCGCAAGTAGGTCCGAGCGGGTTCCATTTCGCCTCGCGCCGCGTGGTGCTGGGCCAGGCGCACGGCAAGCTGGCTCTCATCTCTTGACGACGGGCCGATGTCGAGCGGGCGCGAGAAGAATCGCACCGCCGCCTCCTCCTGCCGGCCCATCGTGTCGAGCAGCATCCCGTAGGCCAGAAGCCCTCCCGCCTGGCCCACCGGCCACGCCAGGACGTCGCCGGCGCCAGCAGCGCCTGGACGTTTCTCTCTCGAAGCGGCTCGAAGGCTCGAGAGGCCTGTTCGATGAGCGCCTCGTTGCCTGCCCGCCGGACAAACACGGTCGCGTTCTCGTCGAAGTAGACGAGCGCCCACCGTCCGTCCCGGATCAGCCAGTTCAGCAACGTGCGGTGCCACCAGTGGAACAGGAAGACCGTCTGGAAGCCCCTCCGGTCGGCCTCGTCTTGCCACCGAGAAGGCTGCGTGAGCCGCGCCACATAGTCCGAGACGAACTGATCGTCATACAACTCGCCCCGGGGATCGATGTAGACCCCGCCGTGCACGGGCCGGTCCCAGGTGAGATAATCCGCCTGGCGAGGCCCTGGTTTCGGTCATCCCCGGTGCTGGATCGGTCATGCGACACGCCTCACCCTATCAACTTAACGTAGTAA
>WNGF01007095.1_pt1 | contig 13690 bp, 6 predicted proteins | sample 5400641 | NCBI WGS metagenome assembly WNGF01 (sample SAMN13153371, study PRJNA577476) | soil metagenome | isolation source: 80 cm soil or saprolite under grassland replicate 2 | place: USA:California | collected 2016-06-15
CACATCGACTACGTCATCGAGGTCGTACTGGACGCCTGGAAAAATCGCGACCGGGTCCGCGGTCTCCGGCTGACCTACGAGCCGCCGTTCCTTCGCCACTTCACGGCCAGGCTGGAACCGGTGTAATTGCCCCGGCAACTGCCCCACTCAAGCAACAGAAGCTTGAGTGGGCCACCGACAGCAGGCTTGCGGGCGGGTGAGATATCGGCTGGCGAGTCCTATTTCGGGACCTCGGCGGACAGCGATTACGAACGGCCGAGGCCCCCTGCCGACCTGCTTGACAGGGCAATATGCATCAGCTATCTTTTATGCACGCTATCGTTTACGCGCGCTTGCATGCGAATTACCAACACATACCGGACAACAAAGACATGGGGAACCTTGTCCACCGGCCGCATGTGAGTTCCGCGAACTGATCCGCTAAGGAAAACTGATTCGCATCCTTCAGAACCCACCGTCCGGCCGACGATGGGTTCTTTGCTTTCCGCCCCACCAAGCCAACAACGGGCTTGCCGGGGACCCCGGTTCCACCCCAGCAAGCCAACAACGGGCTTGCTGGGGACCCCGGTTGCGTGGTTTTGCACTCATGATTTTGCTCTAAGGAGTCTGTGATGATTGTCATGAAATTCGGCGGCACCTCGGTGCAGGATTCGGCCGCCATCCGGCGGGTCGCCTCCATCGTCTCGCTGCGGCTGGCGGAGCAGCCGCTGGTGGTCGTCAGCGCCATGGGCGGCGTGACCGACAAGCTGGTGCATTTATGCGAGGCCGCCGCGCGCAGCGAACTGAGCAAGGCCCTGGAGACCATCCAGGCCATCCGCTCCCGCCACATCCAGGCCGCAAGCGAGATGCTGTCCGAGCAGGCCGCGGCCACTTATACCGAGGAGTTGGACGCCCGCCTGGCCGAGGCCACTGCTCTCTCCACCAAGATCGCGGCCCAGGGAAAGATCACGCCGGCGCAGCATTCGCACATGCTCACCTTCGGCGAGCTCATCTCGAGCCAGCTCGTGGCGGCGGCCTTCAACGCGCTGGGTCTGCCCGCGGCCCACGCCGACGCCCGCAAGCTCATCGTCACCGACGCCAAGCACCCCGCGGCCGCCCCGCTCTCTTCTCCCACTCGTGCGCGGCTGCAAGAGGCTATTGCTCCGCTGCTCAAGCAGAACCTGGTACCCGTGCTCGGCGGCTTCATCGCCTCCAGCGAAAGCGGCGAAGTCACCACGCTGGGACGCGGCGGCTCGGACTACTCCGCCGCCATCGTCGGCGCCGCGCTTAACGCCAAGCGCATCGAGATCTGGACCGACGTCAGCGGCATTCTCACCACCGATCCGCGCCTCTGTCCCAAGGCCCAGCGCATCTCGGAGATCAGCTTCCATGAGGCCACCGAGCTGGCCTGCTTCGGCGCCAAGGTCCTGCATCCGGCGACCCTTCTGCCGGCCGTCGAGCACGATATCCCGGTGGCCGTGCTCAACTCACACAAGCCGGAAGAAGAGGGCACCATCATCCGCGCCACGGCTACGCACAGCCCCTCGCACTTCCGTGCCATTGCCCTCAAGCGCAATATTTCGATCTTCAACATCCGCGCGCCGCGCCATGTCGGCTCGCTGCACTTCCTGGACGACCTCTTCAGCCTGCTGCGCTGGCACCATCTGCCCAGCGAGATCGTCGCCATCTCCGGCGCCACCGCCTCCGTGGCCGTAGAGAGCAGCCGCGATGCCGGCAAGCTGGTTAGCGAACTGCAGTCGCTGGGTGAGGTGGAGTTCCAGCCCGATATGGCCATCATTTGCCTGGTTGGCGAGGACATTCGCGGCCGGGTCGGCATCGCCTCGGAGGTATTCGGCGTCGTGGCCTCAGCCGGGATCAACGTGCATATGATCGCGCAGGGATCATCGGAAATCAGCGTCAGCTTTGTCGTCGAGGAAAAGGATGCGGTAAAGTCGGTACAGCACCTGCACCGCCACATCTTTGAAGCGAGCACCAAGCCGACGCCCGCGCCACTTGCGGTGCAGGCATAATGACTTCTACCCAGCAAGCTGAATGCCGGTGCCCGGGGATCCGACATGGCGCGCCTGAGCCCCGGCAAGCCTAAAATCTCTTGCTGAGGCACGCGAGCTCACGACGATTGGAGAAACAGCTTGGCTACTACCGATCCCCGTCCCGCCTCCGCCGCGCAGGCCCCCGCGCTGAAGGTCGCCATTCTCGGCTTCGGCACTGTGGGCAGCGCGGTGGCCCGGATCCTCAGCGAGCAGACGGACAATCCCTACCTGCGGCTGACCCACGTCTTCAACCGCAACGTCGAACGCAAGCGCTCGGGCACGGACTGGGTGGCCGGCGACGTAGTCTGGACCAGCGACGTTGAGCAGGTGCTCGCCTCCGACGCCAACATCATCGTGGAGTTGGTCGGCGGCATCGACCCCGCGCACGATTGGATCACGCGCGCTCTCTCGGCGGGCAAGTTCGTGGTCACGGCCAACAAAAAGTTGATCGCGCAGCATGGCCCCGCGCTCTCGGCGCTGGCGCGCAGAAACCACACGGCTGTCTACTTCGGGGCCTCGGTCGCGGGCGGCGTTCCGGTCATCGATGCGCTGCAGGAGGGGCTCGCCGGAGATCACCTGTACAAGGTCAGCGGCATCCTCAATGGTACCTGCAACTTCATCCTCACCAAGCTGGAGCGAGAGGGCGGCTCCTTTGCCGAGGCGCTCGCCGAGGCGCAGGCCGCGGGCTTTGCCGAGGCCGATCCCACCGACGATGTGGACGGCTACGATGCCCGCGCAAAACTAGTGATCCTCACCCGCATCGGACTGAAGGCCATCGTGCAGCCGGAGCAGATTCCCTGCACCACCATTCGCACCCTCGGCGCCGTGGACTTCACCTACGCGCACGAGCTGGGCTGCACCATCCGCCAGATCTCGCGCACCGAGCGGCGCGACGGTGAGATCTACGCGTCCGTGCAGCCCGCGCTGGTGCCGATCGACTCGCCCATGGCGCACATCACCGGCAGCCTCAACCTGGTGCTCTCTACCGGCAAATACGGCGGCCAAACCGTATTCAGCGGTCACGGCGCAGGCGGCCACTCCACGGCAGTCGCCGTCGTCAGCGACCTGCTGGCGATTGCGCGCTCAGGACGGACGGCGCGCCCGCGTTCCATGGCCGTGCCCATGCCCGTCACCGGAAATTTCTCCTCCAAGCAATACATCCGCTTCACCGTGAAGGACCGTCCGGGCATCGTCGCCGCCATCGCCAATTCTCTGGCCGCCCACTCCATCAACATCGACGCGCTGCTGCAGAAACCTGGCTATGACAAGGAGGCGCTGCCCTTCGTCGTCACCCTGGAGCCCTGCCCCGCACACCAACTCCACGCGGCGCTGGAAGAGATGGGCAAGTTGGACTTCAATCTGCACCCGCCGCTCGCCATGCCGATCCTGACCAAGGAGCTTTAATGCGACTCCGCTGCTTCGATCCCGCCTGCGCCGTCACGCTTGACCTGCACTCGCCCGCCCTCGAATGCCCTCACTGCGGAGGCCTGCTCGAGGTCGACATCGAGTCTCCCTCGTACAAGGCGGGCGCGCTGAAGGAGCTGTGGAGCGAGCGCCGCCGCTCGCGCGATCCGCGCGACATCAGCGGCGTCTGGCGTTACCGCGAATTTCTACCCGACTATCCCGCGCACGAGGTCGTAACCTTGGGCGAAGGCAACACTCCGCTCGTCCGCGGACACAAGGCCGCCGACTTCGGAGGTGTCGCCGATCTGCAGTTCAAGCATCTCGGATGGAACCCCACCGGCTCGTTCAAGGACCTGGGGATGACCGTGGGCATCACCGAGGCCGTGCACACCGGAGCGAAGGTTGTGGCCTGCGCCTCGACCGGCAATACCGCCGCGGCGCTGGCAGCCTATGCCGCGCGCGCCGGCCTGATTGGCCGCATCTATCTGCCTGCGGGACAAATCTCGCTCAACAAGCTGGCCCAGTCGCTAGACTTCGGCGCCGAAATCGTCCAGATCGAAGGCAGCTTCGACGACGCGCTCAATACCCTGCTGGAGAAGACCAGCGAGGGCATCTACTTCCTCAACTCGATCAACCCGTTCCGCATTGAGGGCCAGAAGACGACGATGTTCGATCTGATGGACCAGCTCAACTGGAAGCCGCCCGACTATCTCGTGGTTCCCGGCGGCAACCTCGGCAACTCCTCTGCCTTCGGCAAGGCCTTCGAAGAGCTGTTGCGCTTCGGCCTCATCGACCGCGCGCCGCGCATGATCGTGGTCCAGGCCGCCGGCGCCAATCCCTTCGCCCAGCTCTGGCGCGATCAGGCCGACGAACTGACGCCGGTAGAACCGGAGACCATCGCGACCGCGATCCGCATCGGCAACCCGCGCTCGTGGAAGAAGTCGCTGCGCGGCGTGCGCAACACAGGCGGCCAGGTCATTGATGTCACCGACGAACAGATCGCCGAGGCCAAGGCCGCGATCGGCCGCGACGGCATCGGCTGTGAGCCGGCCTCTGCCGCAACCCTTGCCGGAATACGAAAGCTGCGCGCCTCGGGCGAAATTGCGGAGAACGCAAGCGTCGTCGCGTGCCTCACCGGCCACGGACTCAAGGACACGGACTTCATCATCAAGCAGCACCAGAAGACAGTTGCCGACGGAGAAAAGGCGCATGCCCACTGACCAGCCTAGCAAGCCAACAACGGGCATGCCAGGAACCCGTGGCGGCGAATTCGTCCTTCGCATACCGGGCTCCATCGCCAACATCGGTCCCGGCTTCGACACGCTGGCTGTCGCCGTGCAGCTCTACCTGACGCTGCGCGTGCGCCGCGAGCCGGAAGAGCCCGGCTTCCACCCCAGCACGCCAACTACAGGCGTGCTGGGGACCCCGTTGAACTTCCATTTCGTCGACCAGAAGCTCGAGGGCGAAAACTACATCGAGCGCGCCTTCCGCTTCATCGCCGAACGACACAAGTTTCCCATTCCGCCGCTGGTGATCCAGGTGGAGAGCGACATCCCAATGAAAGGCGGCCTGGGCAGCAGCGCCGCCGCCACCGTCGCCGGCCTCCGACTCTATGAGGCGCTCGCCGGGCCGGTCGACGAGCAGGAGCTGCTCACTACCGCGTGCGAGCTGGAAGGTCATCCGGACAACATCGCGGCAGCGCTGCTTGGCGGCCTCACCGTGAGCCTCGAGGCCGGCGGCACGCTGCACGTGCTGCGCTCGGCCTGGCCGGAGTCGCTCGCAATCGTGGTCGCCACTCCCTCAGTCCATCTGGCCACCAAGGCATCGCGGGCCGTGCTGCCGGTGCTCGTCTCGCGCGAGGACGCCATCTTCAACGTGCAGCGCGTGGCCTTTCTGCTGGAAGCGCTGCGCTCGGGCGACTTCACCCTGCTGCGCGAGGCGCTGCATGACAAGCTGCACCAGCCGTATCGGACCCAGATTGTCCCCGGACTAAAGGAGGCGCTCGCGCTTCGCCATCCCAGCTTGTTCGGCGTCTGCCTCAGCGGCGCCGGCCCCTCGATCTGCGCTCTGGCCGAGCACGACCTCGACGAGATCAGCGCGATGATCGCGGAGATTTACAACGAGAAAGAGATACCCTGCCGCATCCAGATCCTCAAGGTGCATCCCACCAATGCGCCCGCCAAGCCGCAGTCCGAGCCCGCAAGCAAGCCCCTCGCCGCACCCGTACACGGCAGCTAATACCAGGCGATATCCTCTCAAGAACGATAAAGGGCAACTTTTGGTGACCTCCGACTGCGCTGGAGAAGGAAGCTGTGCTGGGGTCCTTCGCTTCGCTCAGGATGACCCGTCAACAAGAATTTCGGAAACAAAAAAGACGGCCCGAAGGCCGTCTTTTGCTTGCAGCAAAATTTCTTGTTCTACGACTTCGCCCGCAGGTAGGCGTCGACGCAGGCCGCGGTCTTGCGGCCTTCGGCGATGGCCCACACAACCAGCGACTGTCCGCGCCGCATATCGCCGGCGGCGAAGATGCCGTCCACTGAGGTCATGTTGTTGTCATTGGTCGACACGTTGCCGCGCTGGTCGAGCGTCACACCGAACTGCTCCAGCATGCCGCCGCGTACCGGCCCGGTGAAGCCCATTGCCAGCAGCACCAGTTCGGTCTCGATGGTGCGCTCGCTGCCCGCGATCGCCTCAAACTTGGGCGGCGGCCCCACGGCCACCACGCGCATTCCCTTCACGTTGCCGTTCTCGTCGCCCTCGAAGTTCAGCGTGTTCAGGCTCCATTCGCGCGTGCCGCCCTCTTCGTGCGAGCTCTCCGTGCGCAGCTGCAGCGGCCAAAGCGGCCATGGCGTGGACTCCGCGCGCGTCTCCGGCGGCTTGGGCATGATCTCAAACTGCTTCACGCTCAGCGCGCCCTGCCGCAGACAGGTGCCCAGGCAGTCGGCGCCCGTGTCGCCGCCGCCGATGATCACCACGCGCTTGTCGGTGGCGAGAATGCTTTGCTCCTGCGGGATCTTGTCGCCCAGCACGCGCCGCGTCTGCTGCGGCAGGAACTCCATCGCAAAGTGAATTCCCTTCAACTCGCGCCCAGGGACCTTCAGGTCGCGCGGCGCCTCCGCGCCTCCCGACAGCACCACCGCGTCGAACTGCTTGCGCAGCCGCTCGGCGTCGATGCTGATACCCACATGCGCGCCGGTCACGAACTTCACGCCTTCGGCCGCCATCTGCTCCATGCGGCGGTCGACCAAGTGCTTTTCCAGCTTGAAATTCGGGATACCGTAGCGCAGCAACCCGCCGATGCGGTCGTTCTTTTCGTAGAGCGTCACGTCGTGTCCGGCGCGGCACAACTGCTGCGCAGCCGCCATTCCGGCCGGGCCCGATCCGATCACCGCCACCTTTTTGCCTGTCTTTTCGTGCGCCGGCTCGGGAACGATCCAGCCCTCCTCGAAGCCCCGCTCCACGATCGTCTTTTCAATCTGGCGGATGGCCACCGCCGGCTGATTGATGCCGAGCACGCAGGAGGCTTCGCACGGCGCCGGGCAGATGCGCCCGGTGAACTCCGGGAAATTGTTGGTGGCATGCAGGCGCCGTACCGCCTCTTCCCAGCGGCCGCGATAGACCAGGTCATTCCAGTCTGGAATCTGATTGTTGACCGGACAGCCCGTGTGGCAGAAAGGCACGCCGCACTCCATGCAGCGTGCGCCCTGCTGCTGTACGCGGTCGGTGGAAAATGGCTGGTAGATCTCGAACCAGTCCTTGATGCGCTCCTGCGGAGGCCGGCGCTGCGGCAGCTCTCTCGTGTACTCCAAAAATCCAGTCGGCTTACCCATGCTGCACCTCCCGCACCGCGGCTGCCATCTGGCGAGCGCCCACGTATTGCGTCGCCCGCCGCTCCACGCCCAGCACCCGCTTCAGCTCGTGCGGATAGACCTTGATGAAGCGCGGCAGCTCGCTGGTCCAACTGGTGAGGATCTTCTTCGCCCGCGGGCTTCCGGTGCGCAGGATGTGCTCCTCGATCAGCTTTTTCAGCAATCGAATGTCCTCAGCCACTTCCACCGGCTCCAGGTCCACCGAAGCCAGGTTGCAGCTCTTGTCGTGGAAGTCGCCGCGCTCGTCGTAAACATAGGCGATGCCGCCGCTCATGCCGGCCGCGAAGTTGCGGCCGCAGCGGCCCAGGATCACCGCGATGCCCTTGGTCATATATTCGCAGCCGTGGTCGCCGACGCCTTCGACAACCGCGATCGCACCGGAGTTGCGAACCGCAAAGCGCTCGCCTGCGATGCCGCTAAAGAAGGCCTCGCCGCTCGTCGCGCCGTAGAGCACCACGTTGCCGACGATGATGTTCTCCTCGGGACGGAAGTGTGAGGCGCGCGGCGGATAGACCGCGATCTTTCCGCCGGAGAGCCCCTTGCCGCAGTAATCGTTGGCCTCGCCCTCGAGCGTAAGCGAGATGCCCTTGGCCAGAAAGGCGCCGAAGCTCTGCCCGGCCGAGCCGGTGAAGCGCAGCCGGATGGTTTCGTCCGGCAGTCCCTCTTCGCCGTAGCGGGTGGCGACCTCGCCGCTGAGCATGGTGCCCACCGTGCGATGCACGTTGCGGATGGGGAATGCGGCCTCAACGGGCTTGGCGTTCTCCAGCGCGGGCTTGGCCACGCGGATCAGTTCGTGGTCCAGCGCCGCTGAAAGCCCGTGGTCCTGCTTGTGAACGCAATAGCGCGCGACGCGCGTCGGCAGCGCAGGCGAATACAGAATCGTCGAGAGGTCGATGCCCTTGGCCTTCCAGTGATCGCTCGCCAAGCGCGGCTCCAGCCGGTCGACGCGTCCCACCATCTCGTTGAAAGTGCGGAAGCCCATCCTGGCCATGTGCTCGCGCACCTGCTCGGCCAGGAAGAAGAAGAAGTTGACCACGTGCTCGGGCTGTCCGGCAAAGCGCGCGCGCAGCACCGGGTCCTGCGTGGCGATGCCCACCGGACAGGTGTTGAGATGGCACTTGCGCATCATGATGCAGCCCATCGTGATCAGCGGCGTGGTGGCGAAGCCGAACTCTTCGGCGCCCAGCAGCGCCGCGATCACCACGTCGCGTCCGGTTTGCAGCTTGCCGTCGGTCTGCACGCGGATGCGGCTGCGCAGGTCGTTCAGCAGCAGCACCTGCTGCGTCTCGGCCAGTCCCAGCTCCCACGGAATGCCCGCATGGCGGATCGAGCTCAACGGCGATGCGCCGGTGCCGCCGCTGTCTCCGCTGATCAGCACCACGTCGGCATGCGCCTTGCTCACGCCCGCGGCGACAGTGCCCACGCCCACCTCGCTCACCAGCTTCACGCTGATGCGCGCCTTGGGATTGGAATTCTTCAGGTCGTAGATGAGCTGCGCCAGGTCCTCAATCGAGTAGATGTCATGGTGCGGCGGCGGCGAGATCAGCCCCACGCCCGGCGTCGAGTGGCGCAGCTTGGCGATGACCTCGTCCACTTTGTGCCCGGGCAGCTGTCCGCCTTCGCCCGGCTTTGCGCCCTGCGCCATCTTGATCTGCAGCTCGTCGGCGTTGACCAGATAATTCGTGGTCACGCCAAAGCGCGCCGAGGCCACCTGCTTTACTGAACTGCGCCGCAGGTTTCCATCGGCATCGGGCTTGAAGCGTGCGGCGTCCTCGCCGCCCTCGCCCGTGTTGCTGCGCCCGCCGATGCGGTTCATGGCGATGGCCAGCGTCTCGTGCGCCTCCTTGCTGATGGAACCGTAGGACATTGCGCCGGTGGCAAAGCGCTTCACGATCTCCTTTGCCGGCTCGACTTCCTCCAATGGAATCGGCTGATCGGCGTCCTTCAACTGCAGCAGCCCGCGCAGCGTGCAAAGCTGCTTGTTCTGCGTATCGATCAGATCGGTATATTCCTTGAAGGTCTTCGGGTTGCCCTGACGCACCGCGTGCTGCAGCTTGCTGATGGTCTGCGGATTGATCAGGTGATACTCGCCGCTGATGCGGTGGCGATAAGCGCCGCCGACCTCCAGTTCCAGCTCCGACAAGTTGCGCGGACGGAAGCCGTGATCGTGCCGCAGGACCGATTCCTGCGCGATCACGTCCAGCCCCACGCCTTCAATGCGCGAGACCGTGCCGGCGAAGTAGTTCTGCACCAGCTCCCTGTTCAGGCCGATGGCCTCAAAAACCTGCGCGCCGCGATAGCTCTGCAGGGTGGAGATGCCCATCTTGGAGAAGGTCTTCAGCAGGCCCTTGTCGATGGCCTTGCAGAAGTTCTTCACCGCCTTCTCCGCCGTGATCTCCGGCGGCAGCAGGCCGCGCTGGACCATGTCCTCCAGGGTTTCGATTGCCAGATAAGGATTCACCGCACTGGCGCCGTAGCCGATCAGCAGCGCAAAGTGCATCACCTCGCGCGGCTCGCCGCTCTCGACGATCAGGGCGATCTTGGTGCGCGACTTCTCCTTGACGAGATGGTTGTGCACCGCAGCCAGCGAGAGCAGCGAAGGAATCGGCGCGTAGTCCTTGTCCACGCCCTGGTCGCTGATGATCAGCAGCGTGTAGCCGGAGGCCACGGCGAGCGAGGCGCGGCGCATCAACGCATCCAGTCCGCGTTTCAGGCCAAGTGCGCCCTCGTCGACCTTGAAGGCCGCAGAGAGCGTCGTCGCCAGCAGGTCGCCGGTGGAGACGCGGCGCATCTTCTCCAGGTCGCGGTTGGTCAGTACAGGCCCGGGCAGCTTGAGCGTGTGGCAGTTGAGCGGAGTCTCAACCAGGATGTTGCGCTCGGTGCCGATGTAGCTGGTCAGCGACATCAGCAGGTCCTCGCGGATCGGATCGATCGGCGGGTTGGTGACCTGCGCAAAGAGCTGCTTGAAGTAGTTGAACAGGAGCTGCGGCCGGTCCGAGAGGCAGGCCAGCGGCGTATCGACGCCCATCGAGCCGATCGGCTCTTCGCCGTTGCGCGCCATCGGATCGAGGATTATCTTGATGTCCTCTTCCGTGTAGCCGAAGACGCGCTGCCGCGTGTTGGTGTTCTCGTGACTGGGGCCGTGGACGCGCGTCGGCTCCGGCAGCTGCTCCAGCGTGATCTGGTTCTGTTTGATCCAGTCTGCATAGGGCTGGCGCGAGGCGAGCTCCGCCTTCATCTCGTCGTCGCCGATGATGCGGCCCTTCACGGTATCCACCAGGAACATGCGGCCCGGCTGCAGGCGGCCGCGATACTTGATCTTCTCCGGCGCAACCTCCAGCACTCCGGCCTCGGATGCCATCACCACGAGATCGTCGGTGGTGACCACGTAGCGTCCCGGACGCAGGCCGTTGCGGTCCAGCGTGGCGCCGATCACGCGGCCATCGGTAAAGGCCAGCGCGGCGGGGCCGTCCCACGGCTCCATCAGCGAAGCGTGATACTCGTAAAACGCCTTGCGCGCCGGGTCCATGTGCGGATTCCGAGACCAGGCCTCGGGGATCAGCATGGCCATCACGTGCGGCAGCTCGCGGCCGGCGTGCAGCAACAGCTCCACGGCGTTGTCCAGCGAGCCGGAATCGCTCAGGCCCGGCACCTCGATGGGGAACAGCTTCTTGATGTCGTCGCCAAACAGAGGCGACTCCAGCAGGCTTTGGCGCGCGTTCATCCAGATGATGTTGCCCTTCACCGTGTTGATCTCGCCGTTGTGCGCGAGGTGGCGATATGGGTGGGCCAGCGGCCAGCTGGGGAAGGTGTTGGTAGAGAAGCGCTGATGCACCATGCAGATCGCGCTCTTCACCGACGGATCGCGCAGCTCGGGGTAAAACTTGGTGATCTGCGGGGCGAGCAGCAGGCCCTTGTAAACGATGGTGCGGCAGGAGAGCGACGGAATGTAGAAGCTGCTCTTCTCCTTGATGTCGCTCTGGGCAATCTCGTTTTCGACGCGGCGCCGAATCACGTAGAGCCTGCGGTCGAAGTCCCTCTCGTCGAGCGGCTCGGGCGTCTTCACGAAGATCTGCTCGATATAGGGCTGCGAGCCGCGCGCCACGCGCCCGATGGCATCGCCGTCCACCGGCGTGTCGCGCCAGCCGATCACCTCTAAACCCTCTTCGACGATGATCTTTTCCATCACGCCTTCGCACTGCAGGCGCTCCAGCTTGTTGACCGGCAGAAAGACCATGCCCACCGCATAGCCGCCCGGCTCGGGAAGCCGCATCCCCAGCGCATCGCACTCCTTGACGAAGAACTCATGCGGGAGCTGAATCAGCACGCCCGCGCCGTCGCCTGTCTCCGGGTCGCAACCACAGGCGCCGCGGTGCTCCAGGTTCCGTAGCACCTCGATGCCCTTCAACACGATGTCATGGCTCTGCTCGCCCTTGATGTTGGCGACAAAGCCCATGCCGCAGGCGTCGTGTTCGTTGGCCGGATCGTAGAGCCCCTGCGCGGACGGCAGTCCGTTTGCATGCTGTTGCAGGTGGTCTTCGGCGTCGAATTTGCTGTTCTTTCGCATTGCTCTCCCGTGCGCCCCGCGCGTCTTTCGCTGTGACCCAAATCGTTGCCAGCCGATTACGCTGCCAACAAGCTAAAAACACGAAACCCGCCGATTCGGTGGTTGGCGGGCGAGTAGTACTCGGGCTTCTTGTGATGGCCTGGTTCTAGTCCCCGTTACCGGCTTGTAATTCGCTTCTGAACGCCTGTTGTGCGTGCGTCGAGCGCCGGTTTTGCTGTGATCGGGGCTGTAGCGGTGCGAACCATAATTTACTCACAAGAGTACCCGCGATTGGCATGTAAGTCAACAGGGTTGGCCCTGACTCAAACCATTTCCAGAATAGCTGAATCGGCGGCCTCCGCTGGATGCAGGCGGCACCGGAGACGGGCCCCGGGATGGCCCGTCTGGCCCTCGCCGACGGGTGCCGCGCATGCCGTTGATTTTGAGATCACAATGTTCTGTGATATGCTCCAGAGCAGTACATGTGGCGATCACGCGTGACGATCACGCGACGTTGGATGCGCGATTCTGAGTTGACCCGCCTTGTCACCCCCGTGACAGCGCCCTGCTTCCCCTCTCAAAATCTCCTCCCGACAGAAGAACGCAGGCACAAATGTGTTTCCGCGCGCACCACACCAACTCGCGCGCACAGTAAGAGAGAGAAGAAGATACCGATAGAATGAGCACATTCAAGGAAATGCCGCTCCAGGCGCAACTGCAACAGGCGCTTGCGGCAAATGATTTCGTCAACCCCACCCCCGTCCAATCCCAGTCGATTCCGCCCGCGCTCGAGGGCAACGACGTCATCGCCACTGCCCAGACCGGCACCGGCAAGACCCTGGCCTTTCTCATCCCCGTGATGGAAATGCTGGCGGCCTCCCCGGCCGGCCTAATCCAGGCCCTGGTGCTGGTGCCCACGCGCGAGCTGGCCATCCAGGTGCACGAGCAGTATGAATCCCTGCGCGCCAAGAAAGCCCCGCCCGCGGCCCTGGTCATCGGCGGCCTCAGCGAGAAGGCGCAGATCCGTGCCCTGCGCGCGGGAGCACGCATCGTGGTGGCCACGCCCGGCCGCCTGGAAGACTACATGCGCCGCAGGATCGTCGATCTGCGCGGCGTGCGCGTGCTGGTGCTCGACGAGGTGGACCGAATGCTGGACATGGGCTTCCTGCCCGCCATCACTCGCATCCTCGCCGCGCTGCCCTCCGATCGCCAGACCCTGTGCTTCTCGGCCACGCTGGAAAAATCCGTGCAGCACCTGCTGCTCAAGTGCACGCGCGCGGCGGTCCGCATTTCGCTGGGCAATGTCCTCAAGCCTGCCGAGAGCGTGCAGCTCCAGGCCTACGAAGTTCCGCTGATGCACAAGCCGAACGTGTTGCGCGAGCTGCTCTACAGCAAGCAGGGCAAGACGTTGATCTTTGCCCGCACCAAGCGCGGCGCCGAGCGGCTGGCCAAGGACCTGATGCGCGACGGCTTTGCCGCCTCCATGATCCACGGCGACCGCACCCAGAGCCAGCGTTCGGCTGCCCTGGCCGGCTTCGATCAGGGCCACTTCCAGGTCCTGGTCGCAACCGATGTCGCCGCCCGCGGCATTCATGTCGGCGATGTGGCGCACGTGGTCAATTACGATCTCCCCAACATCCCCGAGGACTTCATCCACCGCGTCGGCCGCACCGGCCGCGCCGGCCTCAGCGGCCTGGCCACCAGCATCGTCAGTGGCGCGGAGATGATCGAGCTGCGCCGCTTCGAGCGCACGCTCAAGCTGCGCATCGAGCGCAAGGACCTGAGCAAGGTGCAGCCCGCCGAGCGGAGTGAAACACCGGCGAGCTTCAACGGCCCGCGCC
>WNGF01008249.1_pt1 | contig 13684 bp, 7 predicted proteins | sample 5400641 | NCBI WGS metagenome assembly WNGF01 (sample SAMN13153371, study PRJNA577476) | soil metagenome | isolation source: 80 cm soil or saprolite under grassland replicate 2 | place: USA:California | collected 2016-06-15
CCGCGAGTTGCTGAAACCACCGCTCTGGGCGCTGCCTATCTCGCGGGATTGGCAGTCGGTTTCTGGAAAGACCAAACGGAAATCGCGAAGCAATGGCAGGTCGATCGCCGGTTCGTTCCCGCCTTCAAACCTGCCCGGCGAAAACAGCTCTGCGCCGGCTGGACCAAGGCTCTGGCGCGCGCCAAAGCCTGGGAACAGTCAACGACCTCCGGCACGAAGTGATGGATGGCTCAAACCCGTACTGCCCTTCTGCCCGACGAAGCTCCCAAACAATCGAATCGGTAGCCAACTATTCCCTGCCCATGAACCTTCTCCTCTCCCGCCCTTCCGCCTTCGCCAAGCCTACGGCCGACAGGTCGGACACCCTCTCCCCCTCGGAGAGGGCTGGGGTGAGGGGGGCCGCTCGCAGCTTGCCGGTCCCTATGAACATTCGTCTTCTCTTGGCCGCCGTCGGCCTGTTGGCGCTGACGAATCTTTCATTCGCGGCGGACCTCGAGCAGGCCAATTCCCGTCGCCCGAAAGACGATGCGGACCTTCGATTCTGGCTGGAGAACATGGTCTGGTACCACCGTTTCACTGTGGCCGAGATCAGGGCCGCCACCGGCCTGAGCGACTCCGAAATGAAGGCGGCACTGGCGAGTTTCAACATCCGGGCGGACAACAAACCGAACCGCGCGCCCAACGCGCCGTTGCTCGTCCTGCCTTATCCGGGCGGCCGCCATCCGCGCATCGGTTTCCTCGACGGCGCGATCGATCCGCAACGCGAAACCAAGGTCAGCGTGTTCACGCCGTGGGACGACGACAGCTACGTCGTTGCGGATATCCCGGAGGCGATCTGGTCGAATCTTGGTCTCACCTATCTCGCCCACACGCACGTCCTCACGATCTGGACGAATCAAAAGATCGAACTGGCAAAACAAGAGTGGCATCGTCGCGCCGATGGCTCGCTTGACAGCGAGCGAAAACTGCCCAACGGAATCGTCTTCGGCGCGAAAGTCCGACCGGCCGCCGACGCCGTGCGGCTGGAACTGTGGCTGACGAACGGCACCGGGGAAACGTTGCGTGATTTGCGCGTGCAGAATTGCGTGATGCTTAAAGGCGCGAAGGGCTTCGAACAGCAAACGAACGCCAACAAGGTTTTTTCCAACCCTTACGCGGCTTGCCGTTCCACCGGGGCCGACCGCTGGGTCATCACGGCCTGGGTGCCGTGCCAGCGGGCATGGGCCAACGCGCCGGTGCCCTGTCTGCATTCCGATCCACAGTTCCCCGACTGCGCGCCCGGTGAAACCAGGCGTTTGCGCGGTTGGTTGTCCTTTTATGAAGGGACGGACATCAAGGCGGAATTCCGGCGCATTGATCGGACCGGCTGGCGCGAGGCCGAACCCGGTTGGGAAGGTCTGGTACGCTTTTTCACGCCGCCCCCGGAGTTCGCTGACGATTTTGGCCGGTATCCGTCGCTCTTGAAATTCGATGACGGACGCTCCGTGAAGAGCGCTGAGGACTGGGCGAAACGCCGCGAAGAGATTGTGCGTTACTGGCACAAGGTCATGGGGCCGTGGCCGCCGTTGATTGAAAAGCCGAAGATCGAGTTTCTCGCGAGAACGAACCGGGAAAATTTCACGCAGCATCGAGCGCGAATTGAGACCGCCCCGGGCCAGACCACGGATGGTTACCTGCTCCTTCCCGAGGGCAAGGGCCCGTTTCCGGCCGTGCTCGTTCCGTACTATGAACCTGAGACCAGCGTCGGATTGAGCACAAACAAATATCGCGATTTTGGATCTCAACTGGCCAGGCGCGGTTTTGTCACGTTGTCCATTGGATCGCCCGGTGGCGACGCGCGCAAACCGGCTGTAGGAGAAGCGAAATGCCAGCCGCTGTCGTTCCTCGCTTACCTGGCGGCCAACGCCCGCAACGCGCTCGCCTCACTTCCGGAAGTGGACCCCAAACGCATCGGTCTCGTCGGCCATTCCTACGGCGGCAAATGGGCGATGTTCGCCGCCTGTCTTGACGACCGGTTTGCCTGCGGCGTCTGGTCCGACCCGGGTATTGTTTTCGACGAGCTGCGTCCGAACGTCAACTACTGGGAACCGTGGTATCTGGGCCACGTTCCCGGTCAGCAACGCAGGCCAGGCCTGCCATCACCCGAAAATCCTCGCACGGGCGCGTACAAGGAACTGATGGAATCGGGTCACGACCTGCACGAGTTGCTCGCGTTGATGGCGCCGCGACCCTTTCTCGTCTCGGGAGGTTCGGAAGATCCGGCGGAGCGATGGCGCGCCCTCAATCACGCCGTGGCAGTGAACCGGTTGCTGGGACACACCAATCGCGTTGCAATGACCCGTCGCTCCGGCCACGCACCAACGCCGGAATCCAACGAGCAGATCTGCCTTTTTTTCGAACATTTTCTTAAAGAGACGCGCGCCGGCCAATAGTACGAGGCGTCGGCAACATCCATTCCATGTGGCACACACTGCTCTTCGGCGGCACGGCGTCAGTCTTCCTGGCGATGACCTGTGCGGGGCTTTTTCATTTGCGTTGGGCCCGCCGGTTGCCTTCCCTTGCGAAACTCAACGCTGGAAAGCCGATCCTCGTCCCCTCCCCCGGACCGTCATCCACGCCCGCCCCATCGGGTGAGGAGAGGACCAGGGAGGGCGCGCGCGAACATCTGGCGCTGCAATGTCCGGCGGCAGGCCGTGGGAATCTCCCGCCCTCGGCTGGCGCGGTCCTGTGCTCGGTCGTCCTGGCGGCGCGGGATGAGGAGGCGCGAATCGAAAGCACCGTTCGCCATTTGCTCGCACAACAATTCGTGCCGGTGGAAGTTATGGTTGTGGATGACCGCTCCAAGGATCGAACGAACGAAATTCTGCAGCGCCTGGCGAACGCGGATGCGCGCGTGACGGTGAAGCGGGTCGAAGTGTTGCCCGAAGGCTGGCTCGGGAAATGTCACGCCTGTCACCTCGGCGCCGCCGCCGCCACGGGCGATTGGATTCTATTCACGGACGCGGATTGCTGGTTGAAGCCGGACGTGATTGCGCGTGCGCTGCTGCTGGCGGAACGCGAGCGGGCCGATCACGTCACACTCTCCCCCGGCATCGCTCCCGGCAGTCTCGGCGGACAAGCGTGGCATCTCGCGTTCCTGTTCAGCCTGGCAAACTGGTTTTCGGGCGTGAATCGCGACCGGCCGAAAGCCTACCTCGGGATGGGCGCATTCAATCTCGTTCGCGCGTCATCGTATCGCGAGTGTGGCGGCTACGAAGCGCTGCGACTGACCGTGCTCGATGACGTGAAGCTCGGTCTGCTGCTGCGCCGCGCGGGGAAACGGACGCGTGGCTTCATCGGCGGAGACGACGCCCAGTGTCACTGGGGCGTTACCGTGCGGGCGATGATCAAAATCATGGAGAAAAACTATTTTGCCGCGGCCAATTACTGGATGAGTGCGGTCGTCGGGGCGGCGATCGGCGGAACGCTGCTTTGGGGCAGCGCGCTGGTGGGCCCGTTCACAGGGTCGGTCGCCGGCATCGCGGCAGGAGCGGCGCTTCTCTCTTTGAGCCTGCCGGCCGGAGTTCTCGCGCGACGACTCGGCTGGTCTTTCCGCGCCGCGGCGATGGCGCCGTTCATTTACCCGCTGCTTATTTACGCGCTGCTGAACTCGGCGGTCGTCACGCTTCGCCAAGGGGGTGTCCGCTGGCGAAACACGTTCTACCGGCTGGACGCATTGCGCGCGGGCAACGTGCGCTGAAAGGCCAGGCGCCGCCGCAGTACGGCCATTTCAGAAATCTGTGTCTGTCAGCGTGAATCCGCGGTTGCCTTTGTCGTCCGGGAACTTCCTCCTTTATTCTCGCGCAGAAACTCCAAATCGTTCCAGGTGCTTCCGGCCGTAGGCCAGGTAATCCACGTCCAGGGCCGAGATCGCGGCTTGCAAAAAGCCCCACATCGCCTCGCGCATATCCGAGGCCAGCCGCATCCGGCGAAGCCGACCCGGATGATCGGGCCGGCCTTCGCCGAAATAAAGCGCCAGCAACGCCCCCTCCTGCTCGTCGTCGAATTCGTTGTTCGCGGCCAGGTTGCCGAGGTCAAAGAAGCGGTCGCCCATGCCCCCATATTCCCAGTCGATGATGCGCACCGTTGCGCCATCGTCGATGAAGTTGCCGGCCAACAGATCGTTGTGGCACGGACAGCGCGGGCCGCCGGTGTGCAGGTCCTTTTCGATTCGGGCCAGCAATTCCAGCGCGCGCTCCAGGCCGTCGGGAAAGGTCGCGTGCTTCTCCCGCGCCAGCGCGTAGTAATTCCGCACGGTCGCGAAGGGCGAAAAATTTCCCGCGCCGGGCGGTCCATTGTGGTAGCGGCGCAGGGCCTCCACGGCGCGGCGCAAGACGGACGGTTGATGAAAATCCTCCACCGTGAGCACACGCCCGGAAACGAAACGCCGGAGCATCGCCTCGTGTTCGGGCAGATACGCCACCACCTCCGGCCCGACGCCCAGCTCCGCTGCCGCGCGCGAGCAAGCGACTTCGCACGCGCGGTCGATACCCAGGAGCGCAGTGTCCTTGCCCGCCACCCGCAGCACATAACTGCCGGCTTCTGCGTCGATGCGATAATTGCGGTTCGTGAGACCGCCGACCAGGGGTGACACGGTCAACGACCTGCCGCGCAGTTCGGGAATGAGTTGGATCAACTCGTGAATCTGCTCGTCCACGTTGGATGCAAGATCGGTTTGTCTCGAACGGCTGCCGGTCTCGGCGCCGATTATTTTCTGAAATCCTTGACCACTTTGACGAGCGATCTGATCTCTTCAGCGGAGAGTTTGACTTTGAAGGAAGGCATCTTTTCCTTTCCGTGATCGTCCCGTTTACCTTCGACGATTTGCTTCTCGATCTCCGCCTCCGTCAGCTTGCTTTGCGTCAGGTCCTTCACCCCGAGTTTGCGGGCGATGGGTGTTTGGGCTCTGCCATCCTTGCCGTGACAGCTCGCGCAATTTCTGGCGAACAGCTCTTCGTCCCCACCGAGGCAGGCAGGCGGACCGAACGCCACGGCCACGACAGCGACGGCGAGGAGCAGTTTGATTGGGCCGGCGTGTTGCTTCATACGGTCGATTTCTCGGTTCAAAATAATCCGGCAGACTTTATCATTGCCCGCTACCGATGCCAAGGAACTGCCATCGATCGACTGAAGGTACAAAATTTGTTATAGCTATAACAAAAATCGTACCCGTTTTCCACGAATCGACCCGCCCCGGGACTCTCCCGGTTGTAATCCCGTCTTGCCTGTGCTGCCCGGAAAAGAGAATATCGTTTTGTGCCCCCTTGGCTGACTTCCATTGTACGCGCAGGGTTCCTGATGGGAGTGCTGGTGCTGCCGGCAATGACATCCCGAGCGACCGCGAACAGATCCTCCGGGCTTGCCCGGGCGTGGCAGTCGGATGACGGCTTGCCGGATAACAGCGTCTCCGGCATTGCACAAACGCCGGACGGATATTTATGGGTCGGCACGCTGGGGGGCCTGGTGCGGTTTGATGGCGCGCGGTTTCAAGAGCTGTCACCCGCCAACATCCCAGGGGTTCCCAACCGGGTAGTGCGGGCACTTTTACTCGATCACCGCGGCTGGTTATGGCTGGGCATGGATCGCGGACCGGTGGTGTGCATCGAGCCAAAGTCGGCTTTGTTGTTCACCACCAAGGATGGCCTGCCCGACTTGCACTGCTCCGTGATGGTCGAGGACGGCGAGGGAGCGATCTGGATTGCCTACGTCACCGGGGCTGTGTGCCGCATCAAGGACGGCACGGTAACGTCCTTCGGCACCGGTGACGGTTTACCTGCGGACGGCCCCTGCCGGCTGGCGACGGACAGCACCGGGCGGTTGTGGTTCGGGAAAGGGGGTCGCGTGGGTGTTTTTCGCGAAGAACGCTTTCAGACGCGGCTGAGTCTGGACGAGCAAGTTGTCTCGCTGGGCGCCGGGCGCGCCGGCGGAGTGTGGATTTGCGCGGGTCCCCGATTGTTCAAATGCCACGAGAGCGGCGCGCTGGAGGAGTGCGCTCACCTGCCCGCGAGCCGTGAAGGCATCGCACCGCGGGTGCTTCTTGAAGACCAGGCCGGTGCCGTCTGGATCGGCACGGCGGCCAGCGGTGTGTTCCGCTACGACGGTTCAGAGGTTGAGCTGGTGAACACCTCCCACGCGGAGATCCGGTGCCTGGCCGAGGACCGCGAGGGCAATGTCTGGGCCGGCACGGGCGGTGGCGGGTTGAATCGGTTGCGCCCGGTTCCGCTGGAATTGCTGGGGACCGAGGCCGGATTGCCTTTCGAGTCGGTGCGCTCGGTCTGTGAGGACGCAACCGGCACGCTATGGATGGTTACGCAAAACGGTTTGCTCGCGCGCCGCGAGGGCACACGGTGGGCAACGGTCTCCGACCGCGGCGCCCCGCCCGGTGAGCACGTCCTCTGTGTGGCGGCCGATTCGAGCGGCGCCGTCTGGATCGGCACACAGGATCAGGGTCTTCATCGGTTCCAGAACGGCCGCTTCAGCACCTGGGGCAAACAGGACGGGCTGGCCAGCGACGCCGTCCGCTCGCTGCTGCCCAGTTCGACGGGTGATTTGTGGATCGGCACCGATTCGCCCAACCAGGTCCAACGACTTTGCGCAGACACATTACTGACCGTTGAAATGCCCCAGCCCACACGGTCCATCCGGGCCATGGCCGAGGATGCCGCGGGCAACATCTGGATTGGAACCGCGGAAGGACGGCTCCTGCGCACCGGCGACAGGGGCAATAGGCTCGTCAATGAACCCGCCGCTGCACAGGGACGTCTGCTGTCGATTCGCTGTCTGCACACCACCAGCGACGGCAGCCTTTGGATCGGGTATGCCGGCGCAGGGGTCGGACGGCTGAAGGCGGGTCAATTCGCCCGGATTGATGCCTCACGCGGATTGTATGACAACTATATCTCGCAGATGGTCGCGGACGGACGAGGCCGGCTTTGGTTCGCGGGCAATCGTGGGATTTTCCAGGTGCGACTGCAGGAGTTGACGGACCTGGCGGAAAATCGGGCAAGTCACGTGCAATCGATCGTTTACGGCCGCGGGGAGGGGCTGCCGAGTCTGCAGGCCAATTTCGACTATTATCCCGGAGCACTGCGGAGTCGCGATGGAAGCATCTGGTTTCCCATGCGCAAAGGGCTGGCGGTGATTCACCCGGATAAGATCCGCGACAATCCCGATGCGCCCCCGGTGCTGCTGGAGCGAGTGGCTGTGGATGGCCAGACGGTGGCGATGTACGACAGCGGATCGCCCCTGCGTCCGCAAGCTTTGGAGGTTCCGGCCGATCTGCGCGCCCTGGCCGCGCCGCTGCGGGTGCCGCCCGATCATCGCAAACTCGAGTTCGAGTTCACGGCACTGAGTCTGACCGCGCCGGAAAACGTTCACTTCCGGTACCGGCTGGAAGGGTACGAGGACGAGTGGATCGAAGCCCTGACGCAGCGAAGCGCAAGTTACTCGCACCTCTTCGCCGGCAACTACCGCTTCCACGTGATCGCCTGCAACAATGCCGGGGTCTGGAACGACCGAGGTGCCGTCCTCAGCCTGATTGTGCTGCCCTTCTTCTGGCAGACCTGGTGGTTCCGCGTTGCGGCGCCGGGTGCATTCACGTTGAGCGTCATTGCCATTGTGCGCTACGTGACTTTTCGGCGACTGCGCCTGCGGATGCGACTGCTCGAACAACAGGCGGCGCTGCATCGGGAGCGCGCGCGCATCGCCAAGGACATTCATGATGACCTTGGCGCGGACCTTACTCAGATCTCGCTGCTGGGCGAACTGGCACAACAGGATCGGGCGGCGCCGGAGAAGGCCGCAGAGCGGATAGAGAAAATCTCGGCCACGGCGCGGGGAGCGATCAAGTCGCTGGATGAGATTGTCTGGGCGGTGAACCCGCGCAACGATACCCTGGCCCACCTCATTGACTATGCCGGCCAGTTTGCCCTGGACTATCTCCGCGTCGCCGGGATACGTTGCCGGCTGGATCTTCCGGAACAAACGCCGCAGCGCGAAGTCTCGACCGATGTGCGGCACAATCTGTTTCTGGTGGTCAAGGAGGCGCTCCACAACATCGTCAAGCACGCCCACGCAACCGCGGTGTGGCTGCGGGTGACGGCCACCGACGACGCGCTGCGGCTGGTGATCGAGGACGACGGTCGCGGTTTCGAGCAGCCGCCGAACGACGCGGAGGCCGACGGTCTGCGGAACATACGACAGCGCGTCAGCGAGATCGGCGGGGAGTGCCGGATCGAAAGCCAGGCAGGCGCGGGCACGAAGGTGATCGTTGACCTCGCCTGGGCGGACCGTTAGCGAGAGCGACTCCAACGTTTGTTCAATTGCGGACCGGGTGGATTTCGCACAGATTTCAGAACCAACAGGCAGCCTGGGGAATCGTGATCAAAGTTTCCATTGTCGAAGACAGTCGCGGCACGCGGGAGAGCCTCAGAGAATTGCTGGGGCGCGCGCCCGGATTGCGCTGTGTGGGCGCTCACGCCGACGGAGAAGAGGCGTTGCGCCGCATCCCGGCGGAGAACCCGGACGTGGTGCTGATGGACATCAATCTGCCCGGCATGAGCGGCATCACCTGCGTGGCACGACTCAAGGAGCGGATGCCGGGGACCCTGGTGTTAATGCTCACCACCTACGATGAGGGCGACTTGATATTTGAATCTCTGCGCGCGGGCGCGCACGGTTATCTGCTGAAAAACATGCCGCCGTCCGAACTGGCGCAAGCGATCGAGCAAGTGCATGCCGGCGGCTCGCCGATGTCCATGCACATTGCCCGCAAAGTGGTGAATCATTTTCAACGAATCCAGCAGCCGGCCTCCGAAGTGGAGAAGCTCACCCGACGCGAGCAGGAGATTCTCGCGCTGTTGGCCAAGGGTTATCTCTACAAGGAAATCGCCGACCAACTGGGCATCAGCCTGAGCACGGTGCGCGCCCACCTGCACGCGGTTTACGAGAAGTTGCACGTGCAATCGCGCACGCAGGCCGTGGTGAAGTTCCTGGGCCAGGAATAAACAACGTTTGCGCCAAGCCGAAAACCGGCTCGCGTCGGGCGCTGGCTCTGCGCGGTGCGCGGTAGAACAAACGTTCGATACCGCGCCGCTTTGAATTCTGGCATCCTCAAAAGGTTAATCCACCGAATGGGCAGCGAACATGAGTGCGTTGCGACCGCTATTGGCTCCTCATGGTTTCGCGAACCATCGGCCGCCGGCAAAGTACGGGTGGCAGGCACGCATCCATGGAACCTGAACAACGCAGTGCAACCTGGAGACTGAATGAAACTCAACTTTCCTCAACTAAGGACGCTCGCGGTTCTCTGGACCGTGGCCGTCATGAATCATCCGGCAGGGGCCGCAACGAACACCAACACATGGACCGGCGCCGGCGGCGACCTGTTGTGGAGCAACCCGGCCAACTGGTCCCTCGGCCGTGCCCCGGGCAGCAACGACGAAGTGCGCTTCTTTGATGACGGTGCGACCAACGATGTCGTCTCGATCAACAACATTATATCGGCCAACGTCACGATCGAACGCTTGTGGGTCGGGCCGACGAACGGTGTTTCCGGCACCGTGACCAACGCCGTTCACAACATGTTGATCAATCAGGGCGTCACGTTGACCGTCAGGGGTGCCAGTGACAACGGGTCCGGTCCCATCGGCAGCCAAACCCCGACCGACCCGCATCCCCTGTCCACCTTTTACGTCGGCACGAAAGACGACATTACTGCCGCCACGGTCGTGTCGAATACGATCTCGGGCGGCGGCACGCTGGTCCTGAATAACACCAACAACGAACTGAACGTGCGCCAGATTATTTCGAACGCCCACAACACCGGGGGAGGCCACTGGGCCTCTTTGGACATGTCCGGCCTGGGCGCTTTTATCGCCCACCTGGGCCGTATCCGGATCGGCGACGGTGAAGCGGAACCGGTGAGGCGCGCGCAGGGCTTCGTCAGGCTGGCAAGGACGAACAACGTGACGCTGTCAGGCCCGAACCAGAACGATAATGTGCAACTGGTGATCGGCAATAACGACGTCAACAACAGCGGCAACGGCGCCGCTTCCTCGCTGTATTTGGGCCAGCAAAACACGCTCTCGATCGACGAAATCCTTGTCGGCGCACGAAAGACACCGGGCAACATTTTTTTCAACAGCATCTTTACTACCCCTTCCGTCCAGCTCCGCGGGAGCGACGGCACGAGTCGCGTGCGGGCACTCCGCATCGGCGACGAGTCGAATCAAAATAACAGCTCGAACCCAACGACGGGAACGGTCGATTTGAGTAACGGAACGGTGGACATCATGGCCGACACCGTTATTGTCGGGAAACACCAGACCGGCGGGGGCGGCGGGGCAACAGGGATTCTGACACTGGGCGCAGGCACTTTGGATGCGAACACACTCGACCTGGCGGACCAGACGGACGCCCAGGCCGACACCAGCGCCAGCTCCGGAACCGCCACCTTTATCGGCACCACGGTGCGGGTGAACGGACTGTTGCGCCTGGGCCGGTCCGCGGGCGGCGACGGAGCGATAAACGCCGCGTTGAACGTCGATGGGGGGCGAGTAACCGTGGCCGGGAGTTATGCCAATCAAGGCACGGTGAACATCGGTCTGACCAACGCGCAGTTGAATCTGCCGTCCAATTCCAGGATCGCGGCAAACAATGTGACCGTGGATGGGAGCACGATTTCCAACGCCACGGCTTTGACCGTGACCAATCAACTGACGGTCCTGAACGGCGGCGCGATTGCGGGCAGCCCAGCCTTCAACATGGGCAACAGTGGCGCTGCCAACTGGGACTTCATATTGGTGCCGGGTGGGTTGGTGGTCAGTAATTCGCTGTCGGGATCCGGCAATTTGCTCGGCGACTTGACCGTGTCCCCGGGCGCCAGCGTGATTCCCGCGGGCGACGGGGTCGGGGCGACGGCCTTGAACGTATCCGGTAATTTGACACTGAATGGGGCCAGGCTCCTGTTCGATCTTTCCTCCAGTGCCACGGATTTCACCAGCGATTTGCTCACGGCCGGTGCAAACCTCACCTTGAGCGGTAGCAATGACGTGGTGCTTAGGAACCTGGGTGCATCGCTCGACACGGCGAACAAATACACGCTCATCAGCTATTTCTTCGGCACTCTGGCGGGAGACGCTTCCAATCTTCGGCTGGCCGGACCGCTGGCACAGAGCCGTTACACGTTTGCTTTCGAGACCGCTACTCCGACCGCAATCCAGCTCACGGTAGGCGGGTTGGGTCCGAAAAACCTCACCTGGGTCGGGGACGGGACGGCCAACAACTGGGATACGAAAGGGACCGCCAATTGGAACGATGGCGTTGCCGCAAGCCAGTTTTTCAGCCTGGATACCGTCACCTTCAACGACAGCGGCTCGGCTTCGCCCGCGGTGAACCTCGCCGGCGAATTGTCGCCCGGTTCCTTTACGGTGAATAACCCGACAAAGAATTATACGTTCAACGGGACCGGCGGGGCGGCGACGGGCGGCGGGCTGACCAAAGAGGGAGCGGGCGCCCTGACGTTCAACAACACCGGCAGCAACAGCTTCAGGGGAGCGCTGACGATCAATAATGGCGCCGTGACGTTCTCGAACACCGGTCTGAATACATTCGGCAACGGTCTGACGGTCAATGGCGGCAGCGTGATATTTTCCGGGGACAACGCCAACACCATCACCGCAGGATCGATCCAGGTGGGAGCGGGTACAACGGTCTCCGTGGCCAACGCGAACGCCAATGATTTCGGGAGCGGCGGCATCAATATCGACGGCTCGCTGACCTTCAACCAATCTGCCGACGCAACGGTCAGTTCGGTTATCAGCGGAGCAGGCAGTTTGACCAAAGCCGGCACGAACATCCTGACGATTTCGGGCGCTAACACTCTCAGCAGTATGATTCACATCGACGCCGGGACGCTCAGGGCCGGCTCCGCCACAGCGTTGGGAACGGGCGGCGCCACCATCGCGAGTGGCGCGAAATTGGACCTTTACGGGCAAAACCTTGGGACGACACCGATCACGGCGTCGGGTTCGGGTCCGAACGGCGAAGGCGCGATCGTGAGCACGGCGGGCGCTCAGGGGGTTGGTGTGGCCAGTGTGATCCTGGCCGGCGGTACGACCTTTGGCGGTTCCGGGGCATGGAACACGGATCCGGTACTGAACGTCGGCCTCTGGACCATCAGCGCTTCTTTAAGCACAGGCAATCAACCTTACAACCTGACCAAAGTCGGGCTGAATCAGGTCACTCTATCGGGCGCCACCGTGGATGCGGCGCTACAATTGGAACGGCGCGAATACGATTGTGGGTCCGGTGACGCTGAGCGGCAACTGCGTCCTGGACGCCGCTCCTCCCGATCGCGGCACTCCGGCGTCGCTGACGTTGAGTGGCTCGATCAGCGGCAGCGGCGGACTGACCAAAACATCGGCCGACACACTCGTTTTGGGCGGGCTCAACACCTACACGGGCGACACGCTGGTGAGCGCCGGGACGCTGGCGCTGACGGGGAACGGCTCGATTTCGACCAGTTCGAACCTCACCGTCAACTCAGGCGCAACAGTCGATGTCAGCGGGCGCACCGACGGCACGCTGACACTCGGCGACAGCCAGACATTGAGGGGCAACGGTTCTATTACCGGCAACCTCATCGAGAACGCCGGCGCAGCCGTATCGCCGGGCGTTTCCGTCGGCGCGCTCACGGTCAGTGGCGATATCACCCTCCACGGCATGACGTTCATGGAACTGGACGCCTCGCTGGATGCCAGCGACGTTCTGCACGCGGCCGTCATCAACTACGGCGGCGCCCTGAGCCTGAGCAACCTCGCGGGCAGCCTGGCATCGGGAGACAGTTTCAAACTTTTTGACGCCGGCTCTTACAACGGTTCCTTCGCGAGCATCGTCCCAGCGACACCGGGCCCGGGATTAACGTGGGATACGACCACCTTGACGACGGATGGAACCCTGCGAATTGGCGGAGGTGGAACGGTGCCGCCGGAAATCGGCGGCGTTTCAGTGTCGGGTGGCGACCTCGTCCTCAACGGCACGGGCGGCACGCCCGGCGGGACTTATACCCTGTTAACGTCCTCCAACATTGCGCTTCCCTTGACCAACTGGACTCCGGTGCTGACCAGAATGTTCGACAACAGCGGCAATTTCAGTGTCACGAACGGGGTGGACCCGAGCGCGTCCCAGCGCTATTTCCTGCTCCGCGTGCCGTGATGCACAATGAACGAAACCAAAAAAACGCCCGGCGGCCTGGCCGTCAAAAACGGTCGGGATGGAACAAGGTCAGGATTCGGTCCGGACGCCAGGCGTTCGGGGTTTGCTTTCACTCTGATCGAACTGCTCGTGGTCGTTGCCATCATTGCCATTCTCGCCGGGCTGTTGCTGCCCGCATTGTCCGGCGCGAAGGCGAGCGCGAATCGCGCTTCGTGCATCAATAATTTGCGCCAGATCGGTATCGGGCTTTTTATCTACGCGGACAACAACGGCGACCGACTTCCGCCGCCATTGTTCAACCCGGAGGCGATCGGCAGCACCGAATTGCCCTGGAACGGTTATGAGTTGTTCCAGCCCGGAGGAACAGGGCCGGTCGCTCCTGGAGTTCTACCGCTCAACCACGGAGTTCTTTACACGGAGAAATTGATTT
>WNGF01007101.1_pt1 | contig 13683 bp, 9 predicted proteins | sample 5400641 | NCBI WGS metagenome assembly WNGF01 (sample SAMN13153371, study PRJNA577476) | soil metagenome | isolation source: 80 cm soil or saprolite under grassland replicate 2 | place: USA:California | collected 2016-06-15
TCCTTCAGGCTGTTCCGCGCCTGCTGGAACCGGCGCGCCGCGGCGGGCTCGAGCGCCCATTCGCCCATCTCGGGGTACGACCCGCCGGGCAGGTACACGCGCCGCGACGGCTTGTTGAAGATCCACGCGTCTTCCAGCGTCGTCGTCTCGAGGAAGTCCTGCTTCGCGAGCTGCGAGAAGAAATCCTCGAGCCAGCCGTCCTTGTGCACACGCTGATACGTGCCGGGCCACGCGCCGAACTTCTCGCCATCGTCGGCGTACACGACGAGCTTCGCGCCGGCGGCGTGCCGCTCACGCAGCTCCTTGATGGTCTGGCTCACGTCGCGGAATGGGATGAGGTACCGCAGTCGCATGCTGCCGGGATAGACGACGAGCGGGAAACCCTGGTCCTCGGTGATGAACGATTCGCCGAGCTCGTCGCGGCGGAGGCCGGCCTGCAGGAAGTGCTCGTCGTCGAGGACCGTGTATGCGACCCCGGCCTCGGCGAGGAGCGACGGGACATGCGGCTCCCAGACGCGCTCCGCGAGCCAGGCGCCGAGCGGCCGGCGGCCGAAGATCGCAGCGACGCGATCGGTGAGTGCGCGGATCTGACCGACCGCGTCGCGGCGCGGGATGCCGACGAGGATCGGCTCGTAGTAGCCGCCGCTGAGCAGCTCGATCTGGCCGCGTTTCACGAGGTCGGCGAGATCACCGATGACGTCCGGACGATTCGCCTCGAGCCAGTCGAGCAGCGGTCCGGAGAAGTGCAGGCTCGCCTTGACTTCGGGGTGCCGATAGAGGGCAGCGACGAGCGGCGCGTACGCGCGCTCGGCGACCTCGGCGAAGACATGTGGGAAGTTCCCCGCTGGCTGGTGCTGGTGGAACACCAGCGCCAAGCGCAGGCGGTCGGCCATCTGAGGGCATCTTACCAAATGGCCTTGACTTCGTACGCTGACCGTACAGATTCGGCGGGTGGTTGTATGATTATTCGACAAACCAGCGGCTTTGCGTCAGACTGGCCCGGTTGGTCGGCCGTCTTCTCCTGCTCGGAGCGCTCGGTGTGTCCTTGGCCATCGTGATCGCCGGTGCGTGCGCTCCGCAGGCGATCGGCGGCCCCTCACCGACCGCCGCCGCACCGCCCACCCTGACGCGCGCTTCAGCGAGCCTGACGGCCCTGCCAACGGCGGCGCGCCCGAGCCCAACGCCCGCCCCGTCCGCGGCGGCGGCCTGCCGGGCGATCGACGGTGGTGTCGCGGGGGCCGCCGGCGACCTCACGGCGATCCGGATCGCGCATCAGGTCGGCGCCGATCGGCTCGTGTTCGAGTTCGCCGGGTCCGCCGTACCGGCCTATCAGGCCCTTCCAGCCGGGTCGTTCGTCGGGATCAGCGGCCGGCCGGTGCCGGTCCAGGGCAACGCATTCATCCGGTTCACGTTCCAGAACGCGAGCACCCAGGCGACCTACGCCGGCGCGACCGATCTGCGCCCATCGACGACGCTCATCAAGGACGTCCGGCTGGTCGACGACTTCGAGCGGGTCATGGTGTGGGGCGTCGGCCTGGAGCGCGAGGAATGCGCGTGGCGGCTGAGCGAGCTCGCCGCGCCTGCCCGCCTCGTCGTGGACCTCCCCTCGCCGCCCTGATTAACCCTGCTCGCTTCGCCGGCTGCGCCTGCTCCGCGATCGGGGGCCCTGCGGCTCGGTCGGGCAAAGCCCTCCCTCGCCTGACAGACCTGAGATAATCCAAGCTTCCGGGCGACAGAGGAGAGCGTTTCCCTATGGCTGACACCCCCAGGCTCGAGGTCCGGCCGCGCACCGTGCTCGGCAAGAAGGTGAAGGCGCTGCGCCGTGGCGGCACCCTGCCCGGCGTGATCTTCGGCGGGCGCACCGACTCCGCGCCGGTGCAGACCGACGCGCACGGGTTCGCCCTGGGCTACCGGCGCTGGGGAACGACGACCCTGCTGTCGCTCACCGGCCTTGACGGTGACGAGGTGCCGGTCCTCGTCCATGGGGTCTCACACGACCCGCGCACCGGTGCGCTCCTCCACGTGGACTTCGCCCGGGTTTCGCTGACCGAGAAGACCCACGCCGAGGTCCCGCTCCACTTCTCCGGCGAATCGCCGGCGGTGCGCACCCACGGCGGCGTGCTCGTGCACGCGCTCGACCACATCCGGATCGAGGCCTTCCCCCAGGACATGCCGCATCAGGTCGAGGTGGATCTCGCGCGGATCGAGCAGATCGACGACGCGCTCTACGTGCGTGACCTCGTGGTGGATACGACCACGGTGCGGATCCTGAACGACGGCGACGATCTCGTCGCGAAGGCGGTCGCCGCGCGCGTCGAGGAAGAGGTCAAGCCCGCCGCCGCCGAGGCGGAGGCCGCACCCGAAGCGGCCGAAGGCGAGGAGGCCGCGGCAGCGGCCGAGGGCGCGCCGGCAGCGGCACCGGCGCCGAAAGCCGGCTCCGAACCGAAGGCTCGCTAGCTCAGCTGACCTCGCGAAGCTGTTCGATCGCGGCGCCCGCGAACGGGTTGTCGGCGTGCTCGAGGCCGCGGAGCTCGGCGGCGTCCTCGTCCGTGCCCTGCGTCGCGAGCTCGACCGCGCGTCCGATCCGTTGGGCGTGCGAGCGGAATCGCTCGATCGCGTAGTCCTCGGCCTGTCCGGTCGTGAGCAGGAACGGCCAGTCGCTTGACTCGAGGAGCAGCAGCTCGCGCAGGGCCTGGTCGGCGGCGCGCTTCCGCAGCGGATCGCGCGGCGGGTCGTCGGCCAGCGGGCGCAGCCGTCCCGCGGCATCGGCGATGTCGCGCCACATCCACTCGGTCCGCGGCTCCAGCCACGTCGAGTGGTCGTTCCGCTTTCCCCAGGAGCCCTCCGCCAGCGCGATGCGCTCGCTCGGTGCGTCGGCCGCGATGTGCTCGGACACCGTCGCCGTGAGCGGTCCCAGCTCGCGGAGCACCAACCCGAGCCAGTCGATCCCCTCGAACCACCAGTGACCGAACAGCTCGCTGTCGAACGTGGTCACCAGCAGCCCGCTCCGCCCGGTCGTCGCGCGATGGGCATCGAGCGTCTCGCGGACCTGTTGGGCGAAGTGCCGCGCATGCTCGCGCACGCGGGCACCCGCGTCGGCCACGACGTATTCGGCCTTCTCCCCGAGGTCGACGCTCGTGTCGGTGACGCGCCAGTACCGGAGGCCGGATCGATCGTCCTTGCGGTGGAACTCCCGATACGCGGGATCGCCCGGGTACCCCCGAGCGGCCGACCACACCTGTCCGGACATCTCGGCATGTCGGGCGACCGCCGCGACGGTGGAGTCCGCGACGAGGTAGGGACGGAACACGTCGACCGTCGGAACGACCCGTGACTCCCCTTGCTCGGCGAGCGCGGCGCCGGCGCCCGACCAGCGATCGCGGCGGGAGCGGATCCGCCGCGTCGCGCGTCCGACGTCGCGGCCGACCATCAGCGCGGCATCGGTGAAGAAGTGGGTGAACTCGTGTCGCTCGAGGACCCGCTCGAGACCCGGCCGGTACGCGCACTCCGGAAGCCAGATCCCCGCCGGATCGAGTCCGGTGAGCCGTCTGGTCGAATCGCGGCCGACACGGAGCTGCGCCTCGACCGACCGCTCGTCCAGGAGCGGCAGGTAGCCGTGGGTCGCGGCCGAGGTGAGGATCTCGACCTCGCCCGTCCGCGCGAGGTCCGCGAACGCGCCGACGAGATCGGACCCGAAACGGTGCAGGAAGGCGTCCTTGAGCCGCGTGTACGACCCGCGATAGAAGTCGGCGAGCGCCGCCCGGCCGCTCGCGCCGCTGTCCCAGAAGTCCCGTGAGTCCATCTCCGCGCGATGGATCTGGTCGTCGGCGTACGTGAGGAACCGCCGCTTGATGTCGCCGTCGGCGAGCTGCTCGCCGAGCGTCGGGGTCAGGCCGATGGTCAGCCGGTACCGCAGCCCCTCAGCGCGAAGGTCGTGGAGCAGGACGAGCAATGGAAGGTAGGTGCCGAGGATGGCCTCGTGCACCCACTCCTCGCCGTGCGGCCACCGGCCCGCGCCGCGGACGTAGGGCAGGTGCGAGTGGAGCACGAGCGCGTATCCGTCTGCCATGAGGTCAACCCTAGAAGGGTCCGCCGCACGACGTGTCGCGGCAGGCGCGCGTCCCTGCCGCCGAGCGCCGTAACGCTTTGTGGACGCCGGCGCGGATACTGCCTACGGCATGAGCGGACGCATCGTCGCGTGGTCGATCTGGGGCGTCGCGATGACGCTGAGCGCGGCCGCCCTCGCACTGCTCGCGGCCAGCTGGAACGCGGCCGTGCCGGACTCATGGGGCTTCCGCGGGTTCCAGGTGCTGTTCGCGGTGCCGTTCACCACGATCGGCGCCATCATCGTCGCGCGTCGGCCGAACGTCGTTGGCTGGATCCTGGTGGCGGTCGGCGCGCTCTCCGGTCTCCAGGCGTTCGCCGAGGAGTACGGGATCTACGGGATCATCGCCCGTCCGGACGGGCTCCCGGGAGCGATCTGGTTCGCCTGGCTCTCGTCCTGGATCTGGGTGTTCGTGGTCGGGACGGTCGCGATCCATCTCGTGCTCTTCTATCCCGACGGGCGGCTCCCATCGCCGGCGTGGTGGCCACTCGCGGTCGCCGGCGCGCTCGCGATGTGCGGAGTCGCGACGGGGCTCGCGCTCGCCCCCGGCCCGCTGAACAACGCCCCGTACGTCGACAATCCGATCGGCCTGGTCCCGCTGGGAAGCGCGAGCGTCGTCGCCGGTGTGTTCGCCGTCGTCGCCGCGCTCGCCGCCGCAACGACGGCCTCCGCCTTCTACCGCTTCCGGCGGGCGGTCGGCATCGAGCGTCAGCAACTCAAGTGGCTCGCCTACTTCGCCGCGCTTCTCGCGATCGCCATGCTCGTAGGCAGCGTCGGGCAGGCGTACAAGCCGGCGCAGCTGTTCCTCATCGCCGCCGCGACAGCGGTGCCATTCGCGATCGGTCTCGCGGTCATGCGCCATCGGCTGTACGAGATCGACGTCATCATCCGCCGGACCCTGATCTACGGCGTGCTGTCGGCGACGCTCGTCGGCGTGTACGTGGCCGCGGTCCTGGCGCTCCAGTACGCGCTGTCACCGTTCACGACCGGCAACGCGCTCGTGGTCGCCGGATCGACGCTGGTCGCGGTCGCGCTGTTCCAGCCCTTGCGCGAACGGATCCGGCGCGCCGTCGACCAGCGGTTCTATCGCTCGCGCTACGACGCGCAGGCCACGATCGACGCGTTCGCGGTGCGGCTGCGCAACGAGATCGACCTTGACGCGCTCGCCAGCGAGCTGCTGGACGTCGTCTCCGACACGGTCCGCCCGGCCTGGGCGCGGCTCTGGCTCCGCAAGGAGCGGTGATCGCGATCCCGCTCGCGGTCCCGCGCAGCGCAGCCGCTCGGATCGCCGCCGGTGCCGTCGCACTGGCGGCGATCATCGTCGCCGGCAGCGATCCCGGGCTCATCGCACTCGCGCGTGGCACGGCCCAGCCGGCCGGCGCGGTCTCGACGGAGCTGCTGATCGGCGCGGGCGACATCGGCGACTGCCGGTCGACCGCTGCCGAGGCGACGGCGCGGCTGCTCGAACGATCCGAGGCCACGGTCTTCACCGCCGGGGACAACGCCTACGACAGCGGAACGTTCGGCGAATTCACGCGGTGCTATGCGCCGACGTGGGGCCGATACCGCGCGCGGACGCGACCGGCCCTCGGGAACCACGACTACGTCGCCGACGGCCAGGCCACGGCCTACTTCTCGTACTTCGGTGCGGCCGCCGGTGATCCGGCACGCGGGTACTACAGCTACGACCTCGGTCCGTGGCACATCGTCGTTCTGAACAGCAATTGCGCGCGGATCGGGGGCTGCGTCTCCGGCTCCGCGCAGGAACGCTGGCTGCGGGAGGATCTCGAGGCGCATCGGGCGTTCTGCACGCTCGCCATCTGGCATCACCCGCTGTTCAGCTCCGGGAGCGAGCACGGCGCGACGGCCGCCGTGCAGCCGCTCTGGATCGCGCTCGAGGAGGCGGGCGCCGAGGTCGTGATCAACGGCCACGATCACGACTACGAGCGCTTCGCGCCGCAGAGCGCGCAGGGAATGGCCGATCCGGTGCGCGGCATCCGCGAGTTCGTCGTCGGGACGGGCGGTGCGCCGCTACGGCCGCTCGCGGCGCGCGCGCCGAACAGCGAGGCCGCCGACGGCGGCACGTTCGGCGTCCTGCTTCTCACCTTACGTGCCGACGGTTACGACTGGCGCTTCCTCGGAACCGCTGGGAGCAGCTTCAGCGACGCGGGGACGGACCGCTGCCACTGAGGAGCGAGGAATAGCATCGCGCCGCTCATGCCTGCCGGGGCCGACGAACAGCGCGATCTCCTGCGCCGCGTCGACATCGTCGCCGGACTCGACCGTGTGGCGCTCGCGCGCCTCGCCTCGCACATCGAGCCGCAGATCGCGACCGCCGGCGGCGCGGTCTGCGAACAGGGCGATGTCGCCGACGCGCTGTTCATCATCGCCCGCGGCCGCTTCGCCGTGTTCACGCACGATGAGCAGGGCGGCGAGCAGCGGATCAACACGCTCGGCCCCGGCGACTACTTCGGCGAGATGGCCCTGCTCACAGACGAGCCCCGCTCCGCGACGGTGCGGGCCGAGACCGACGGTGAGCTGTTGCGTCTCGATCGGCGCAGCTTCCTGAAGCTGCTCGATGACGAGCCCCACGCCGGCCGCGCCATCGCCACCGCGCTTGCCCGCAGGCTGCGCCGGCGCGACCTGGGCGGCGCCCCATCCGTGCCGGCGACCTCCGTCGAGACGGCGGTCCGCAGCGGCGCTGCCCTGCGGCCCAGCCGCCACCGAGCCGTCGCCGCGATCGGCGTCGTCGCGGCGATGTTGCTCATCGGTGTGGTGTTCCTCGTCACCGAACCCTTCGCCGGCGCGCTCGCGCAGTGGCGGTTCTCGCTCCTGCTCATCGCCGCGGTCATCCTCTGGGTGACCGAACCGGTCCCGGCCTACGTCGTGTCGCTCGGTCTCATCATCGCGTGGCTCGGCGCGGATATCGGGGCCACGCCGTACAAGACGGTCTCGGGCTTCGCCTCGATGAGCTGGATCTTCGTGTTCTCCGTGCTCGGGATCGCCGGTGCGGTCGCCCGGTCAGGCCTGCTCATGCGCCTCGGTCTCCTGCTCATCGAACGCGTACCGCCGATCCTGCCGCTCCAGTCGGCGGCGTTCGTCGTGACGGGCGTGATCCTCACGCCGTTGCTTCCGCTCGCGATGGCCCGCGCCGCGGTGACCGCGCCGCTCAGCCTCGCGGTCGCCGACGCCCTGCGGCTCGAGGAGCGGAGTCCGGCGAGCGCGGTGCTCGGCCTCTCCGCCTGGGTCGGATCGGGACCATTCATCTTCCTGTTCCTCAACGGCTCGCCGGTCTGCCTCGCGGCGTGGAGCCTGATGAAGGTCAGGTATCAGGAACAGTTCGACTGGACGCACTGGGCGCTGAGCGCGGCGCCGCTCGCGCTGCTCGTCGCCGTGGGGATGCTCGTCGCGCTCTTCGTGCTGTATCGCCCGGGCAGCCTCGCCGTGCCACGGCGCGAGCCGCTGCTGCTGCAGCGCGCCGTGCTCGGACCCCCGTCCCGCGAGGAGATCGCCGTGGGGATCATCGTCGCCGCGACGCTCATCGGCTTCATCGTCGTGGTGCCGACGTTCCTCGTTCCACCGGGACTCGTCGCGCTCGGCGGATTCCTCGCCGTCGCGATCGCCACCCGGCTCGGACCGGGCGACCTCGCGCGGCTCGACTGGAGCTACCTCATCTTCTTCGGCGTCGTCCTCTCGATGCAGGATCTGGCGGAAGGGCTGCGGCTCGATCGCATCGTCGGCGAAACCGTGGGTGCCCGCCTCCTCGACGTCGGGATCGGTGGACCGCTCTTCGTGATCCTCGTCGGGATGGCGACCGTGCTCGTCCGGTCCTTCCTCCCGGCGGATCAGGCCATCCTGCTCCTGAGCCTCGCATTCATCCCCGTCGCCGACAGCCTCGGCGTGAACCCGTGGCTCGCGGTGATCGCGATCCTCGCGCTCGGCCTCAGCTGGCACGTTCCCGCGCAGACCCCGGAATTCCTCGTCGCCCATGCGGCGAGCGAAGGGCGGCTCTACTCGCAGGCCCAGGCGAGGCGCGCGGCGTACGCGTACATCGTCGTCGGCCTCGTCAGCCTCGGCCTCTGCCTGCCGTACTGGCACCTCGTCGGGCTCATCTGAGAGGATGGCGCGTGGCGCTCGAGCCCCTCGCGCCGGGCCCAGACGCCAGAATGGCCGGGAGAGCGGTGCCGAAGCAGAACGAGAAGCTCCACGGGGCGGTCCACCTCGCCGAGCAGCACGTTGCGGCCATCGCCGCGGAGCCGATCGCCGAGGAGGCGGTCGGCGCGGCGCAGCGCGCGATCGCGAGCGCGCTGCGCGAGGCCAAGCGCGGCTCGATGCACGACGCGCTCGCCGGCGCGCGCGACGACCTCGATCACATGCTCGACCCGAACACCGGTTTCCCGCTCGCCTACGTCCGTCAGGCGCAGGAGCGTCTCGGCGAAGCGCTCGCCGAGCTTCACGCCGCGCACGGGGGCTGCTCGCTCGATCGCTGACCCGTCGTCGGGCTCAGCCGCCGTCACCTCGTCGGTCCGTTTGAACCCTGCGAGCTTCGCCGCCGTCGGCTGCTCCGCTCGCGGGGGCCCTGCGGCTCGGCCCGGCAAAGCCGGACCTCGCCTGCAAGAGGCACGTCGTCACGCCGTGAGCCAGGAGCTTCCCGGTCCGCTCCGCGATGACCCGTCCTTCCGCCGTCGCGATCTGCCGACCGCGGTGCACGATGACGGCTTCGCAGCGCACCCGACCCGTGTCGGGCCGGATCGCGCCGACGAAGTTGACCTTCGTCTCGAGCGTCGTGTAGGCGGCGCCCGCCGGCAGCGTGCTCTGGACCGCACAGCCCATCGCTGAGTCGAGCAGCGTCATCGCGAACCCGCCGTGGACGACGCCGATCGGATTCATGAGGAACTCGGCCGGCTCGCCGGAGAACACGGCGCGCCCTTCATCGACCGAGACGCCCCTGAAACCGAGCGTGAGGGCCATCGGCGGAGACGGCAGGCGTCCCTCGAAGATCGCACGCAGGTACTCGAGACCGGAGAGATCGGCGGCCGCCGCGAGACCCGGCGCGGGATCCTCCCAGGTCACCGTCCGCGTGCGGGCGGCGGGCCGATCGCTCACGATCCACGTGCCGGCGCGACGATCTCGGCGATGAGCGCCCGCGCGTCCACGGCGCGTCCCTCTTCGATGAGCGCGTCGAACCGGCGCCCGAGCCGGCTCCGCAGCGTCTCGAGGTCGCCGGCGCGGATCTCCTCATCGGCGGGCGCGAGGACCAGGTGTCCCCGAGCGAGCAGATCGGCGGCGGCGCCATGGAGCCGCGCCGCCTCCTCGAGCCGGCCTTCGCGGACGGCGACGGCGGCGAGCCCGGCGAGGCTGGCCGCGAGCTCGGCGCCCGACCCGGATCGGGCTCGAACCGAGAGGCTCTCGTTGAACTCCGCCCTCGCGCGTCCGTGGTCGCCGGCCGCGAGGGCGAGGTGCGCGAGATTGTGGAGCGACCAGGCGACGCCCGCATCGTCGTCGATCTCCCGGTACATCGGCAGCGCCTCTTCGACGTACGGCCGGGCGTCAGCGGGACGGCCGGCGCAGCGGAGGATCTCGGCGAGGCTGTTGAGCGCGATCGCGATCCGCCACTTGCTCGGGGACCGTTCGTGCCGGCGGAGCTCGAGCGCCTCTTCGGCGAGCGCGCGTCCCCTCGATGGATCCCCTTCGACGCATGCGATCCGGCCCAGGCCGAGCAGCCCGGAGGAGCTCATGTCCTGGTCTCCGGTCGCGCGAAAATGGTCGACGCTCTCGGTCAGCCGAACGCGCGCGGCGGCGTAGTCGCCACGCTCCAGCGCCCCGTCTCCTTCGAGGAAGTTCGCCATGCCGAGGCCCCATCGCTCGCCGAGCGCCTCGAACAACGCCCGGCTCTCGGCGCCCGCGGCCCGCGCGGCCTCCGCATCCGCGCGGCCGATCGAACGGCCCAGCGTCATGAGGGCCATGGCCAGCTCGCGCCGCTCGCCAAGCGCGCGGAGCATCTCCACGCTTTCGTGCGCGCGCCGGCCGGCGGCGTCGAAATCCCCCTGCATGCCCGCGAGCGCGGCCGCGGCCAGCAGTCCCCTGGCCCGAACGAGGCTGTGCGCGTACGGATCGCCCCGCGCGAGGGCGTGCTCGATCACGCGACGGGGTTCGGCGGTGCGACCGGCGAATGAGGCCGGGCCGAGCATCGCCGCGGCCAGCCGGAGCTCGCTCTCCGCCGCGTCCGGCTCCTGTTGGATCCAACGCAGCGCGACGATCACGTCGTCGTAGTCGCGATCGATCCGCGGATCGCCCGCCGACGACGACCGGGCCTGCGGGTCCCACGTGACGCGCTCCGCGACGGCGAGGAAGTGGTCGAAGTGCCTTCGCCGGATGGCGAGGGCCTCCCCGGCGTCGAGCAGCTTCTCCCGGGCGTACTCGCGAACGCTGTCCAGCATGCGATAGCGCGTCGTCCGGCCGGCCTCCCGTGCCTCGAGCAGCGATTTGTCGACCAGATGGGCGACGTGATCGAGGACCTCGTCGCGCCGAATGTCGCCATCCGCGCAAACGGCCTCGGCCGCGTCCAGCACCCAGGGACCGACGAACACCGACAGCCGTCGGAGCACGGTGCGCTCGGGCTCGGTGAGCAGCTCGTAGCTCCAGTCGATGAGCGCGCGCAGCGTCTGCTGCCGCGGCATGGCCGTACGGCCACCCCCGACGAGCAGCCGGAAGCGGTCGTCCAGCCGTTGCGCGACCTCGGCGACGGTCAACGAGCGCAGCCGCGCGGCCGCGAGCTCGAGCGCGAGCGGGATGCCGTCCAGACGGCGGCAGATGCGGAGGACATCGTCCGCGTTCTCCTCGGTGATCGCGAAGCCGGGGATCACCGCCGACGCCCGCTCGATGAAGAGCCGGATGGCCTCGTAGCCGGCCAGCTGGTCCGGCGTGAGCGTGGCGCCCGGCTCGGGCAGCTCGAGCGAGGGCACCGGGACGAGCGTCTCGCCGGGGATATTGAGGGCCTCGCGGCTCGTCGCGATGATCGTCACCGTCGATGACGCGCGGAGGATCGCCTCCGCGAGCCTCGCGCACGCGTCGATCACGTGCTCGCAGTTGTCGAGGATCAGCAGAAGCCTTCTCGACCGCAGCGCCTCGATGAGCGTGTCGAGGGACCGCTCGCCGGACTGCTCTCGGACGCGCAGCGCGGCGGCGACCCCGGCCGGCACCTGCGCGGGATCCGAGATCGGCGCGAGCTCAGCCAGCCACGCCCCGTTCGAGAACGTCTCGAGCACGTCGGCCGCCGCGTGGAGCGCGAGCCTCGTCTTTCCCGCGCCACCGGGGCCGGTGAGGGTCAGGAGCCGGGCCGTCGCGAGGCGTCGATCGATGGCGGCGAGCTCGCGCTCGCGTCCGATGAAGCTCGTGACCTGGACCGGGAGATTGTTGGGGTACGCGGCGAGCGAGACGAGCGGGGGGAAGTCCGAGGGCAGTCCCTCGATCGCGAGCTGGTACACGTGCTCGGGCCGGAGGAGATCTTTCAGCCGATGTTCGCCCAGGTCGCGGACGGTGACGCCGGCCGGCAGCGTGTCGCGCACCAGATCGAAGGCCGGCTCGGACAGGAGCACCTGGCCGCCGTGCCCGGTCGCCAGGAGCCGCGCGATCCGGTTCAGCGCCGGGCCGACGTAATCGGCGTCCCGGACCTCTCCGACACCCGAGTGGACCGCCATCCGCACGCGGATCGGCTCGGGCACCGGCCAGACCTCGGCCCGAAGGGCACGCTGCGCGTCGACGGCGGCGGCCGCCTCGGGGGCGGTCGGGAACGACGCGCAGAACGCGTCGCCCATCGTTCGGAAGACCCGACCGCCCGCCGATGCGATCGCCTGGCGGAGGATCGCGTCGTGGCGCTCGACGGCGGCCTTCATCGCATCCGGCCAGCGCTCCCACCTCGTCGTGCTGCCCTCGATATCCGTGTAGAGGAACGTCACGGTGCCGAGGGGCAGGTCGCTGCCATCGGCGGAAGACGCGCGCACGCCCGACCGATTCCTTACCGTCTTCTTATCTCATTCCCGCGCCGTGCCGACTAGCCTAGACACCGCTCGGCGAATGGCATTGAACACGCGGAGCGTCGGGCGAGTACCGTCCTTATGCTCGCGCGGTCGCCGGCGAGCAGCCAGCGCCTCCGGGGATCCCATGACGCGAACGAAGGGGAAACATCGATGCGTCGATCCTTGACGATCCTCAGTGCCCTCGCGCTCGCGCTCAGCTTCTCGGTCGGCGTCGCGCCGCCCGTGGCCGCGGCGGAGCCCTTCGACTCCTCGTACCAGTTCGAGAGCGCGTTCCTCACGCTCGCGCCCTCGGATACCGGCTCGTTCTCGGTCTTCTTCGCGAACACCGGGACGTCGAGCTGGGTGAAGGGCACCTCCTCGCAGGTCAATCTCGCGACCTGCCTCGACGACAAGCTGACCTGCAACGTGCCGCCGGAGGAGTCGGCGTTCGCGAGCGGTTGGCTCTCATCGATCGCGTACGCGACGCATCAGAAGGACACCGTCGTGCCCGGCGACTTCAGCGCCTTCTCGTACACGGTCAAGGTCCCGGTCGGGCAGGCGGCGGGCACGTACCGCTTCAACGGTGATCTCGTGCTCGCCTCGACGCTCCAGAAGCTGCACCCCGAGGGCTACTACCAGGACGCCCAGGTCACCGTGCCGGCGGGCCTCAGTGTGACGCCCGCGTTCCCGACGTTGAACGACGCGATGAATTACGCGAGCAGCACGATCCCTGGCCAGGGCCAGCACACCGTGACGTTCAGCGCGCCGGCCCTGGCGGGTCAGACGCTGAGCTTCGCGGTCATCGAGGCCGGCAACGTGACCCAGAGCGGCGACACGTACGCGTTCTGCGACCGGAACGGCGACAGCAAGGCCGATCTGATCACGGATGGGACGGTCGCCTTCACCGCGGTCAACGGCGTCGCGAATACCCAGGCGTCGTCGATCATCAATCAGATCGTGCCGGCCGACGGCAAGATCACGGTCACGGTCGACTCCGCGACGCGCAACCGGCGTGCGCGCGTCATCGGCTGGCAGGACAAGAGCGGCAACACCCAGGTCGAGCTCAACGCCGCCGGCGACACGAACTGCAACTCCTTCACGACGTACAACTCCAACACCGATGGGCAGATCGCGGTCTCCGGCCGCAAGTTCTGGACGGGCCCGATGGGCACGTTCGGCGCCCAATTCCCGGACGTGAACGGGGCCGCGAGCTGCAATCCGGTGTATCGGTTCTCGAGCCAGCTCGGGATGCTCACCGCCGGACCGACGAGTGACACGAGCCTGCGCTACGTCATGGACTCGAACGACACGTTCCGGATCAGCGGCACGCCCGTGACGAAGACACAGTTCTTCAACGCGATCACGCCGAGCGCCAACGGCACGGGTGACAAGGTGGCGATCAACTACAACCCGGATCCGGCGGGCACCTCGGAGTTCAACATCTGCAGCAAGGCCGGCGCGGCCGCGCCGAGCGACCTGAGCGCCGCGACGGGCAACTTCGACAGCGGCACGACGGCCGAGGACGTCCGCCTGACGTTCACCACGCCGGCGAGCAACACG
>WNGF01012642.1_pt1 | contig 13682 bp, 12 predicted proteins | sample 5400641 | NCBI WGS metagenome assembly WNGF01 (sample SAMN13153371, study PRJNA577476) | soil metagenome | isolation source: 80 cm soil or saprolite under grassland replicate 2 | place: USA:California | collected 2016-06-15
GTCGCTTGCCAAAGCTGTCGATATCGAAGCTCACCGCGCGCTGCTTTCCGGCGATGGCTCCGCGCACTATCGAGAGAGCCTCGTAGTAGTCGAGGTAGCGGAATGACGAGACGCCGCCCCGAACGAACTCGTACTTCGTGACTGCATTGCGCCATTGCTGCATGTCGTCGCTCACGTCGAGATAGAGATAGGGATGAAAGTCCTCGCCGTCCTCCCAGTTGTCGGCGTAGTAGATGCCCCGTATTCCGCGATGAGCAGGGTGGGCGGTCTGCACTCCATCGAGTGAAGCGAGAAGAACGGCATCCTGCACTATCGCGCTGGTGACGGAGTGATCCTTGTGGATGCTTTTCTGCCAATGAGTAATGACGTAGGCAGGCTTCACCTGACGAATGACATCGGCTACGTAGCGACGACTCGTCTCGTCGTTGGGGATTTCGCCATCCTTGTAAGGAGCAAAAATTGTTTCGGCGCCGATGGTGGAATCTGCGGCGAGAGCTTCCGTTAGTTTCTGAGATCCATAGGCCACGGGTGAAAGGCGCGGATTCCCGCCTTCGCCGAGAGTCATCTGCAGGATGACGACGCGATCACCGCGCTTGTGCTGATGAATGAGGAGCGGGCCAGCAGTCAGCTCCATGTCACCGGCGTGCGCGCCGATCGCGAGAATCGTCCGGGTCTGGGCGTCCGCCGATCCGAACGCCATTCCAAACCCCGCAAGTGCAATGATCGACTGGATCCAGCGCCTCATGCTCGTGGGCAAATCGGAATCCGGTGGCCGGGGATAACTGTCATTCGCAGAACCTACCGGCACGCAACACGCGTGGGAAGAATCGACTGGAGCCACAGGAGGCGGCGGCGATGATCGTCGCGCGCCGGACCGAGTGGGGATATCATCCCAGTCGTGGCCCATCGCAGCACTCCTCCGGAAAGCGAACCGAACGCATGCAATACGTCCAGCTAGGCAAAAGCGGTCTGGTGGTATCCCGCATCTGTCTCGGATGCATGAGCTATGGGAGCTCGAAGTGGCGACCGTGGGTCCTCGACGAGCCAGAAGCGCGTCCGTTTTATCGAAAAGCTCTCGACCTCGGGATCAACTTCTTCGACACCGCCGACATGTACTCGATGGGCGTCAGCGAGGAGATAACGGGTCGCGCGCTGAGAGAAATGGCGAATATGGAGGAGATCGTTCTCGCCACGAAGGTTCATTTCCCGATGGGGGACGGTCCGAACATGGGTGGCCTATCACGGAAGCACATTGTCCAGGCGTGTGAAGCGAGCCTCAAGCGACTCGGCGTCGAGACCATTGATCTCTACCAGATCCATCGCTTCAAAGGGATGGTGCCGATCGAAGAAACGCTCGCTGCGCTCGACCATCTCGTGCAGCAGGGGAAAGTGCGCTACGTCGGCGCGAGCTCGGGTTATGCGTGGCAGATGGCGAAAGCGCTCAGCATATCGGAAAAGAGCGGATGGGCGAGATTCATCTCGATGCAGAATCACTACAATCTCGTGTACCGCGAAGAAGAGCGCGAAATGCTGCCGCTCTGTGTCGCCGAAGGAATTGGAGTGATTCCATGGTCGCCGCTCGCACGCGGCCGCCTCGCGCGCATGACACCATCGCCGAGTGAGGGAACGACTCGGGCTGACAATGATCAGTACGCCGTCGACCTGTATGACTCACCGAGTGATCTCGATGTAATAGGCGCAGTGCGGAAGGTAGCGGAAGAAATGGGACTACCGCCGGCAGAAATCGCGCTTGCCTGGCTGCTGAGCAGACCGGCTGTCGCCGCGCCGATCATCGGAGCGACAAAGATGGGGCATCTGGAGACAGCGGTCGCAGCGCTGGATGTGAAGCTCAGCGATGAGCAGGTCAAAGCCATCGAGGCACCCTACCGTCCTCACCCAATCAAGGGGATGTGATGTCGAGGGCCTTCGTCAAAGAGGACGCAAATCAGTGGGGCGATCCTTCTCGACGGTTCGCGCTTCCCAGCCGGGATGATCCGGCTTTGACGAGGCTGTGCAGCTGGCGGAGCGTTTTCTGAAAGTAGAAGGCGCGGCGATCTCCCGCGCCAGCTTAGAACGATATCAGCTGGGAGAAGGCGCGCCTCTGGTTGGCCGCAAGCCCGACGGTATCGGTGCCCACGGGAACACGCGGGCTTCGGTACGCTGGCGGACTGCCGCAGTCACCCGCTCGTAAACCAGGGCGGTGCGGCTGGCGGTGCGCTCAACAGAAAATGTCGGCGCGCGGGCACGGCCAGCAATGGCGAACCGGCTTCGGAGCGCGTTGTCCATAAGCAGCCGCGAGATGGCCAACCCAAGCGCCGGCCCATCCTCAGGAGGCGACAGAAGTCCGCAAGCCCCGTCCTGAACAATCTCGGGAATACCGCCGGCCCGCGTCGCGGCGATTGCCTTTCCCATCCAGAGCGCATCGATGAGAACTGTGCCGAGTCCTTCCTCTCTGGAGCTCAGTGCAACGACGTCCGCAGCGGCGAGAAGAGCGTCGGCGTCGGAGCGATAACCTGCGAGATGAACGTGTCCGTCGAGGCGCGACTCGGTGATTGCACGCTCCACGGCCGAGCGCAGCGGCCCGTCGCCGATCACCAGAGCGTGCGCCTTGGGCACAGAGTCAACAACACTCCTCATCGCGCGAACAAACGTCAGCGGGTCTTTGTGTCTCGCAAGCGCGGCGACCATCACCACCAGAGGGGCGTTCTCGGGAATCCCAAGCAATCGCAGAGTTCGAGTGTCTGCCGGAGCAATGCATCGTGTAAGATCCACACCGCTGGGAATAACTTCGATCTGACTCGAATCGATGCCGCTTGCCACGAGGGCTCTGGCGACTGCTTCCGATATTGCGATTACGGCAGCAGCCCGCCGGTACTTGAGCTTGGAGATCCAATCACGTCCGACGCGAAAGTCCACCCGGCGCGTGATGACAGTCTGAGCATTGCGCGCGCACAACATCGCGATCGATGCAGCATGTGCCGTGTGCGCGTGGACTATCTGAATTCCTTCGCGCTCGATGAATCGCGCGAGACCAATGGCAGCAACAGGGTCGAATTCCCAGCGTGGCGTACAGGGGAACACGCGAAGCCCGAGCTCCTCGGCGCGTAACGCGAGAGGCTCACCCGGGCGCGCCGCGATGACGCATTCGTTGCCGGAGCGCACCAGCGACTGTGCTAGCCATAGCACCTGCCGTTCACCACCGCGCCAACCCCGCTCGGTGTCGATGTGCAGCACCGTTGCGGGCGACGGACGGTGGCGCGCCGAGGGCGAGCGACGTGGCAAAAGAGACGACTCGCCCAGGCGAGCTGTCTGGTTCCGGACGACCGCACTATGCACGTTTGCTCTCGTCGCTTCGTACTGGCAGGGGTAAGTTCCGGCTCTCTGGCAGAACGCTTCGGGCCACCGGAATCAGGATACCCGATGTGTCATACATCGGCGGAGGACAAGGTAAGATGGCTGCGGAAGGCGGGCAACGGCAAAGACCCGAAAGCATCCTTATCGTAAGCCTGGACAACCTTGGCGACCTCGTTTTCGTATCGGCTCTTCTCCCCCCAATCCGAAAGCAGTTTCCCTCGGCCAAGATTGCGTTGTGGTGTAAATCGTATGCTTCGGGCCTCACTCCGCTTATTCCGCACCTTGACGTTACCTACGCCGCAGACCCGTTCTGGGATCGCGCGCCAGGCACGGGCAAGGGCTCAGTCTGGCGATTTCTGGCCGTGACAGCGTCGGTTCGCCGAGCGCGGTTCGGCAAGGCGATCATCTTCTCAGCTCCATGGCGCGCGGCGGCTGCTGTCGCGGCAACAGGCATCCCGGTGCGAATCGGTTTTGAGCGACGAAGGAATCGAAGGTGGTTGACAGATGTCCTTCCGTCTCACGACAGGAAGAGGCCGGTTCTCGAAGAAATTGGCCGCTTGCTCAGGCCTCTCGGAATTCTGAACCCCTCGCTGATATACCGGCTTGACGCCTCTCGCCTGACCAGCGAGCACACTCGCGTGTCTTCTTTTCTGGGTGACCGGCAATACGTCGCTCTTCACCCATTCGCCGCAGCCGAAAGTCGATGTGTAAAGCTCGACGAGTGGATCAGGGTTGCCACTGCGCTGTCGTCAAGTGAGACGCATGTTCTGTGGATCGGCACGTCGGCAGAGCTCGCGGTTCTGAAAAAGAGCGGGAATGTCAGAGCGAACTGGCATTACGTCGATGACTTTTCGCGTGGCTCCCTGACTACGGTTGCAGTGGCAATATCACGGGCGAAGTTGTTCATCGGCCACGACTCCGGGCCGATGCACATCGCATCAGCGTTGAGCGTTCCAACGGTCGGCGTATTCGCACCGGGAGAACCTGCGCGCACTTTTCCTCAGGGGCCTGGCCCGTGGCGAATCATTGTGCGCAGCTCCGCGGACGAAATCAGTGCGCGCGACATTCTATCCGAAGCGAGAGCATTGCTCGCATCCTTGTGACGACTCAGTTCGTCGACGCAGTCTCGCGGAGAATCGGGAGTGTGATTCGATCGATCGCCTCGAGTGTCGCACGATCGAGCTCGACGCCTGAAGCTGCGGCGTTCTCATCCAGCTGACTGGGCCGACTCGCTCCAACGATTGCCGAGGCGACGACGGGCTGACGGAGCACCCACGCGAGAGCGAGCTGTGCCATGGTCAGTCCAAGGCTCTGGGCAATGGGACGAAGCTCCTGGACCGCGGCGAGTGTACGGTCGCTCTTCAAGTCGTCGTCAAAGAATTCGTTCATCTCGGGACTGACGGCACGGGAGTTCGCGGGAAGTGGCTTCCCCGGTAGGTATTTGCCTGTGAGAACTCCCTGTGCAAGCGGTGACCAGACGATCTGGCTGACTCCGTTGGCGGCGCACAGAGGGAAAATCTCCCTCTCGGGAACACGCCAGATCATCGAGTACTGGGGCTGGCTCGACACGAATTTTTCCACGTTTGGCAGAGCGAGTGCAGCGCGGACCTGTTCCGCCTTCCACTCGCTGAATCCGATGTAGCGCGCCTTCCCCTGGCGAACCACGGCAGTGAGTGCTTCCATCGTCTCTTCGAGCGGCGTCGACTCGTCATACCGATGGCACTGGTACAGATCCACGTAATCGGTGCGGAGGCGAGTAAGCGACGCGTCGATCTGCTTGTGTACCTGAGCGGCGGAAAGCCCTCGGTCGTTCTCTGTCATCGGGAAGAACAGCTTCGTGGCAAGAACGTAGGAAGACCTGTCGCGTCCCTCGAGCACCTTGCCAAGGAATGACTCAGCCGCCCCGCGACCGTAGATATTCGCCGTGTCGAAGAAGTTGATACCGAGGTCAAAAGCGCGGTTCACGCACGCAACGGCATTCGAATCGTCCACGCCCACGCCATACGTGAGCCAGGAGCCGAGGGAAATCTCCGATACATGCAAGTCACTGGTGCCGAGGCGTCGGTACTCCATGCGCTGAAGTGCGTATGCAGAAATCGAGCTAGACCGAAAAACAGGCGAAACGTAGCTTTTTGCGGCGATCACGGGTGCACGGACCCAAATGGAGGTGCGATGAAACGGCTGCTGAAATGGATCGGCTACATCATTGGTGGATTGGTCGGACTCGTGGTGCTGGCTGTCGCACTCGTTTACGTGATCAGCTCATCGCGGATGAGCCGCATCTACGCGACTCAGGTGGAAGCAGTGGCAATTCCAACCGATTCTGCGACAATCGACCGTGGACATCATCTGGTCGTCGCCGTGGGCAAGTGCACTGACTGTCATGGTGACAAGCTCGCCGGCAAGCTGGTGGCCGATGACCCGGCTTTCGCACGACTCTGGGGTGCGAACCTTACGCGCGGAAAGGGTGGTGTCGGGACGACGTTCAGCGACGCCGATTATGTCCGATCGATTCGTTATGGAGTGAAGCCTGACGGCAAGCCGATAATCTTCATGCCATCGGACGCGTATACCCATTTTACCGATGCCGATCTGGGCGCAATCATCGCCTACGTGAAGAGCGTTCCGCCGGTGGACCAGGTGACATCGGCGCCACAGATCGGTCCCATAATGCGGATGCTCTCAGTGACGGTTCGTGAATTTCCCCTCGTGACCGCGGAGATGATAAAACGTGGCGATCCGCATCCGGTAACCGTGCCTGTGGGAGTTACAAAGGAATACGGCGACTATCTGGTGACGACGGGTGGATGCAAGGGCTGCCACAATCTGAATCTTTCGGGCGGTGTGAAGATTCAAGGTGTCCCGTCGGCGAATCTGACGCCGGCAGGCATCGGCGGATGGACCGAAGCCGATTTCGTGAAGGGTCTTCGAACGGGTGTACGTCCGGACGGACGCATTCTTAGTGCGGTGATGCCATGGTTATACACGAAGAATCTGACCAACGGTGAGCTACAGGCGATGTGGATGTACATCCATAACGTTCCGGCGCGACCCACGGGCAGCTGATGTCTGGATTGCGCCGCTCGGGCAACGAGCAGAACGAAGAGCACAGGCCGGCGGTGTGAGATGTCGTGCTCGCTCACAAACGTTTGGTATGTTTATCCGCTCATTCGATGCGTCGCATCACTATTGAGCGGCGATTCCGCAGGATAGTTTTTCAGGGCTCGCAATTGTTCGATCGATTCACTGAGACACTCGCAATCCCACGTGTCCGCAAATGCTCAGTCCACACCAACGCAAGAGCAAGATCGCGGAGATCCGCGCGGCTCCGCCAATAATCAGATCCGCCGTAGCCGGCCTCAATGACGAACAGCTGGATACGCCCTACCGTGACGGCGGCTGGACGGTGAGACAAGTTGTCCACCACATCGCCGATTCACATGCCAACGCATATCTCCGCTTTCGCTGGCTCGCGACTGAGGATTATCCGACGATAAAGACATACGATCAGGATCTCTGGGCGGCACTGCCCGATTCACGGCTGCCGCTGGACAGCTCGCTCAGTATCATCGACGGCTTACACGTGAGATGGTCGGCTTTCCTGGACGCGCTCCCGACGGAAGCGTGGTCGCGAAAGGGGATGCACCCCGAGCGCGGTGAAGTAGACCTGGATGATCTGCTCGGGATCTACGCCGATCACGGTGCTCATCACGCTGGACAGATCACCGACCTGAGGGCGAGAAAAGGCTGGTGAGGTAATACGGCAATGCCAGTGCCTGAAGTCCTGCCCGTCGAACGTCGCGGGTCTGTAAGCTACGTTGAGCATCTGCCCCAGGTTGCCGCGGTGGGTGTAATCATCGTCGGAGTAGTCGTGCTTGCGGGGTGGGCTCTCGATATTCCAGGCCTCCGGGGAATCGGCGATACAGCGCAGATGATGCCGAGCACCGCTTTGTGCTTCGTCCTGAGCGGTCTCGGTCTGCTCCTGCAGAGCAGGAGCGCGTCGCGACCGGCGATCATTGCCTCCGGGGTACTCGCGTTGATCGTTCTCGTCGTAGCAGCGATGACCGCGATCGAGCACGCACTCGGCCGCAATCTCGGGCTAGACTCGCTGCTGTTTCGAGAGCAGGTGCTCAAGACAACTACGCCACTACCCGGGCGAATGGCAATCAATACTGCCGCCGCGTTCGCGTTCATCGCCCTGGGTCTGCTGCTCCTTCAACGCGACCGGCGGACTAATGGCATTGCCTCGCAGTTCGCGGGATTCGGTGCTGTTATCATCGCATTCCTCGCTCTCGTCGGATATGCGTTCGGCGTCCGCGATTTCTACAGCATGCAACCCGTTGTAGGAATGGCGCTTCTGACGGCGGCAGCATTCACGATACTCGGCCTGGGCTTGATGTTCTCGCAGCTAAATCGGGGATTACCGGGACTGATCGCTGACACCGGTGCAGCTGGCGTTGTTGCGCGGAGACTGGTGCCTGGTACGATTGTCCTGCCATTCCTGTTCGGGATGATTCGACTTGCGGGAGAGGAGGCCGGCCTCTTCAGCAGCGAGCTCGCAACGTCACTGTTTGCCGTTGCAGACATAGTGACGTTCCTTCTCCTTGTCGCGTGGAGTGCCCGAGTTTTGCGGGTTACAGACCGAAAGCGAGCCGAGCTGTTCGTGCGCGAGCGAGAGGCTCGTGTGAGCTCTGAGCGCGCCCGGACTGATGCCGAAGCAGCGCGAGCGGAAGCCGAAGCGGCCCGTGCCGAGGCGGAAAGCGCAAACGGAGCGAAGAGTGATTTCCTGGCGGTCATGTCTCATGAGCTGCGAACACCGCTATCGGCGATCATGGGATACCAGGAGCTTCTCGCCGATGGAATAACCGGTCCCATCAACGAACAGCAGTCACAGCAACTCGGCAGGATCAAGGCAAGCGCGCGTCATCTGCTGTCTCTAATCGACGAGATTCTGACTTTCACGCGCATCGATGCGGGGCGAGAGGAAGTGGTTCTCGACCACGCATCGCTCGCGATGATTCTCGAGCCTGCGGCAGAGCTCGTCGAGCCCCTGGCGCGTGCCAGAAGCCTTCACATCGAGGTGATGCTCCCGCCGCACCCCGTGGTAGTCGAAACGGATGCAGTGAAGGTCCGGCAGATGATCGTGAATCTTCTCAGCAACGCGGTCAAGTTCACCGATCACGGGCGGATCATTCTCTCCGGTGATCAGCGCGGCGACCAGCTGGTTATCACGGTCGAAGATACGGGGATCGGGATCAGCTCCGACCACTTCGAGCGGATCTTCGAGCCCTTCTGGCAGGTCGAGCAGAAGGCAACCAGGCGCGCGGGCGGCACCGGGCTTGGTCTCACTGTCACAAAGCGTCTGGCACTCCTCCTCGGCGGGGACGTAACCGTCAAGAGCACACCTGGCGAGGGAGCTACGTTCACGATTTGTATACCGATCAAGCCGGGCCCATCGACCCCGATGATCTCGCGGGCGGCAGCACTTCACGCGGGATAAATTCTTCCGCCCGCACCCTCGCTGCGTCACGAGCACCGGAAAAGAAATGTCACCTATGAAGACGACACAGAGTGCGTTTCTCGCGCTGGCCCTCGCCACGATGGTTGCTGGCTCGCTCGGCGCGCAGCAGACCGCAAGCGCGACACCCCTCGCTGATCGTTACCGCGCCAACGCGACGCGCCTGTTGACGGCGGCTCTCTCTGACAGCTCGGCGTACAGTCGGCTCGCGCGATTGAGCGATACGTTCGGCCATCGGCTCAGTGGATCGTCGAGCCTCGAGGCTGCCATCGACTGGATCCTTGCTGAGATGAAACGCGACGGCCTCCAGAACGTTCGTGGTGAAAAGTACGCCACGTACGGGGATCACGGCAGCCGTTCTTGTCGTCGGCAGCTTCGACGAGTTCGCCAGGCGCCAGAATGAAGCCAGGGGCAAGATCGTACTCTTCGATGCTCCCTTCGTCAGTTATGGTGAAACAGTCCGGTATCGCGGCAGCGCGGCCTCGACGGCCGCAAAGGCCGGAGCAGTTGCCGCGCTCATCAGGAGCGTTGCCTCAAACTCGATGCAGAACCCTCACACCGGCGCAATGTTCTACGACAGCACGGTGGCGCGCGTCCCCGCCGCAGCGCTAAGCGTCGAAGACGCTATGATGCTCCATCGTATGAGCGATCGCGGCCAAAAGGTGATTGTTACTCTGAAGATGACCGCTCGCACTCTTCCCGATGCGCCGTCGCGAAATGCCGTGGCCGAGGTCATTGGCTCGGAGAAGCCTGACGAGATCATTGTTCTCGGAGGACACATCGACTCCTGGGATGTAGGACAGGGCGCGATGGATGACGGTGGGGGAAGCGTCGCAGCGTGGGAGGCAGTGAGGCTGATCAAGCAGCTCGGGCTGAAGCCACGCCGAACTGTTCGTGTCGTGCTATGGACCAACGAAGAAAACGGATCGCGTGGAGCACTGGGCTATCGTGACTCGCACGCCGCTGAGCTCGACAAGCACGTGATGGCAATGGAATCTGACAACGGTGTGTTCAAACCCCTCGGCTACCGCATCAGCGGGTCCGACTCAGCCATTGCGGTCGCCCACGACATCGCGTCGCTGCTCTCGTCAATAGGGGCTTCAAGCGTGGCGGCAGGCGGATCCGAAGCTGACGTCGAGCCACTGCTCGAGCGCGGAGTTCCGGCGATCAGCCTGGCGGTGGAGGGCACGCGGTACTTCTGGTATCACCACAGCGAGGCCGACACGATGGACAAGCTCAACCCTCGCGACATGGCCGAGTGCGTGGCGCTCATGGCGGTAATGGCCTACGTAGTTGCCGACATGCCGGGCACTCTCGGCAGAGCAACCGCGCGCTGAATCACACGACTAGGAATCACACGACCAGGAAAAAAGGGCGCGGCGTAATGCCGCGCCCTTTCTTCAGCCATGATCTCGTGCTCGCTAGATCAAAGGCTTGTAACGGTAGCCCGCGACACCGCCCTTCGTGCTCTTGATCTTGAATTCCTTGGATGCTTTGGGAGCGATCGGACCGACTGTAACGGATTCGGTGAACAACACCTGGCCGGCTCGGTCGAGAAAGTCGACGCTGAGCGTATAGGACTTGGCCGCAGTGCTCTTGTTCTCGATTGTGCCGACAAGCGTCGTTCCCTCGGCATTCCGTGAGAACTCAGTGAAGTTGACTTTCACCGGCATCTTGTCCGCTTTCCCGCTGTAGTACACCAGCGAATCCGTGTACTGCTTGTTCAGCTTGCCCGTTTTGTTGGTCTTGAGAAGGCCGGCATAGCTGTAGGCGTTGAGCATCCAGTTCTCGGGATTGCTCGGGTCGACGTCCGTAAGCCGGGCGACGACCGGAAAAACCTTGTCGTATTCGGCAAGGAAGATGTAGCTCGCGGCGAGATTGTTTAGAGCGTCGCGCTGGTAGGGATTGCGTGCCAGAACCGCGGAGAAAAGCAGCGCCGCATCATCGGGGCGCTTGAACTGGGACGCCACGACGCCCGCCTGCATCAGCGTGCTCTCGCCGTACCGCGCCGGCTCAGCGATCATCGGGGCGTAAATCTTTCCGGTCGAAAGGCTGTCGCCGGCAGTGACGTAAAGCTTGGCCAGCTGTTGCACGGCGGAAGTTCGCATGAGATCATCCGTAGAGCTGGCAAGGACCGCATTCCAGGCGGTGATTGCTTCGCGTGCCAGTGCCTTTTTTTCCGCTGGGGTCGCACCCTCCACCCGCAGTGTAGCCGTGGAAGCAACGTCGAACAGAGCACGCTCGCGTACGTCGCTGAACGTGCTGTCGGTCCCGGCCGCCTCGAGCGTCTTCTTCCAGTACTGAGTAGCGGTCGCGTAGTCTTTCTTGTTTTTCGCGACGCCGGCGAGGACCGAATACGCGTAAGGGGCATTCCGGTCGAGTACCAGTGCGCGCTTGGCGAGAGTCTCAGCAGAATCGAGCTTGCCGGAGTTCAACGCATTGATCGCGGCGTTGGTGACATCGAGCCAGGGCTTCTGCTGGCGCCACTGCTGCCCGATTGTGGCGCAGGCCGGCGAGCTGGACTCAACGATGGTCCACATCGAGTCGGCAGCCGCAAAGAGATCGATTGTCCCAGTGGGATTGGTCGTCAGGCCAATTGCCGATCGCGTGGTTATTGGCGTGGCATCGGGCAGCTCGAGCAGGATGACATAAGCCTGTCCGAGGAGATACGCGCGGCCGACAGGATTGTCGTTCTTGTAATTCGGTGCATTGAGTGCCGAGATGACATCGCGAAGATCCTTGCTGGGATTTCCGGACTTGAGTGCTGCCGCGGCACGTGCCAGCGAAAAAGTCGCCCGGGCAACCGCCTGCGGTTTGCTGTTGTCGATCTCGCAAGTCGGTTCGGTCGTGGCGGGTTTTTGAGCAAAGACGGGCGCCGAGAATACTATAGTAGTACTGGCGACAGCCGCAACGCGGGCGATTGAATTCGAATAAAGAGATTTCATCAATGAGCTCCAACTGGTGAGCGCAACTCCGCCCACCGGTTGGCCGGCGGGCGAAGGGGGTTGGTGATTGGGCTTGGAAGCGTAGTAATATACCAGCGATCGGCGATCGTTCCAGAAATGCAAACATTTGCGGGGGGAGTCGACTGCCAGCGAATCGTGAACACCAGGGGAGCGAATTGGGTCTCAAAGGAATCATCGGAAGGCGCGTCAGGGCAAGAATTTCGATTGCCTTGGTTGCCGGCATCACTGTTTTGTCGGCGGGGCTCGCAATTTCGTGCGCGCCCGTCCCAACATCGCCCGCCGACACCAATATCGGAGGTGTGTGGACATCGAGCGCACATCTGTTCGCTCTGTCACAGTTCAAGCTGACGCTGACTCAGGAGGACGGTGGAATCGTTTCCGGGGGCTGGTCAGCGAAAGGGGACGGCGGTGGTGGAGGATGCCTCCCCGAGATTCCGTGTGATGCATTCGGTACTTTGATCGGCCGCAACCTGGTATCGCAGGTGGCGCTGGAACTTCTCGGTGCGGGGAAATTCGAAGGAACGCTGGTCGAGCCGTCTCGACTTCGCGGGGCGTTCATCGTGCGTGATGGATATGACACGATCACGTTCGTCAGGGTGGCGAAGTAGCTTGAAAACCAGAACCGCGCACCACAAAGCGATCGCCCACCTCGAGCGGGTGGATCCGGTGATGGCGGAGGTCATCGACAAGGTTGGTCCCTTCAACCTCATCCTGAGAACCGCCGGGACGCACTTCGACGCGCTGGTTCGGTCGATCGTCTACCAGCAGCTTTCGGGAAAGGCAGCGGCAACGATCCACGGAAGAGTGCTGCAGCTTTTCGATCCAGTGGCTCCTCTTCCTCCACAGATAGTGACCACCGCCCACGACACGCTTCGGCGGGCGGGCCTTTCAAACCAGAAGGCGGGCTATCTTCGAAATCTGGCTGAACATTCGCTCAATGGTTCGCTTCCAGTGGAATCGCTTCATGAGCTCGATGACGACGCGATCATCAGCGCGCTCACCCAGGTGAAGGGAATCGGGCGCTGGAGCGCGCAAATGTTCCTCATGTTCCGTCTGGGAAGGCTCGACGTTCTCCCGGACCTCGATCTTGGCGTTCAAAAGGGAATGCAGCGGGCGTACCGGATGAGGAAGGTTCCGGGTCCGCGGAAGGTTCTGGAGACGGGAGCGAGGTGGACACCGTACCGGTCGGTGGGATCGTGGTACATGTGGCGCGTGCTGGAGATGCCCGCCGGGACATTCAAGGGCCCGAGGCCCCGTGCGTAAAGCGTCGGCGAAATAGTAGATTGAGAGATGCTTACGACACTCGAGACACTGTCTGACTCGGCGCGGATATGGGTATACGGGGCTGACCGCAATCTGGTCGCCGGCGCTGAAAAAACGCTCCTGAGTGAGGTAGATAACTATCTAACCACCTGGACCGCCCACGGTGTACCACTCAGCGCAGCTCGCCATTGCAGCGAGCACCGGTTTCTCATGATTGCCGTCGATCAGGACCGCGCCGGCGCCTCTGGCTGCTCGATCGACGGCTTGTTTCGCACTTTGAAGTCGCTCGAGCCGAGCATCGGCACCCGCATCCTGACGAGCGGTCTGATATTCTTCCGCGGAAAGGACGGCCAGATATGCTCGGTGACCCGTGAGGAGTTCACCGAGCTCGGAGCCACGGGGGAAGTCGATGCCGACACGGAGGTATTCGATCTGTCGGTCGTTAGTCTCGGGGAATGGCGGTCGCGCTTCGCGTCACGGGCCGCTGACTCATGGCATTCCGCGCTTCTAACTGCACGTGCCAACTGAGTGAGCTGGCGTGAAGGCCCATACGTCGTATCTCACGTTCAACACGAAGAAGC
>WNGF01007618.1_pt1 | contig 13679 bp, 13 predicted proteins | sample 5400641 | NCBI WGS metagenome assembly WNGF01 (sample SAMN13153371, study PRJNA577476) | soil metagenome | isolation source: 80 cm soil or saprolite under grassland replicate 2 | place: USA:California | collected 2016-06-15
CATTTTCACGTCGGCACGCGTGAGACTTCCAACCCTCTGTTTGCCGAACGCAGGAACGATTCGCGACCTTACCAATCGTTCGAATTCGACCGCAGTTGTCGGCTTGTTGTGCAGTCTAATGTGCTCGACGATGTACTTCTCGGCGAGGTCGCCAATCGTCATTTCGCGACGACGGTGGGCGCGGTCGCCAGCCGGATCGGCGCCGTGCACCACATCGGCCAGAATAGTGCGGGCAGCTTCGCGGGCGGTGTCTGGGGTCCATTTTCCATGCTTCCCCAATGTGATGCGACGTACCTGTGCTCGCCGACCAGGCCCCGCCCGATATTTCACCACGTAGGACTTCACGCCTGAGGGCCAAACCCGAAGGCCGAATCCGATCAGCTCGCCGTCCCAGAGGAAGTACTCGGCTCGTCCCGGCTTGGCTGCGTCAACGGACCGTTTTGTGATGCGCTGCCCCACGTTCGTGCCTCCTTCAGGAACCACCCAGGAACCACCTCACAGCCATCCCCAGGAATGACCAAATCCGACCGTCTCACTAAAACAGCCGCATCACAAGCGATTCTGAACCAGAAAGCAAAGTGGGGAATGATGGGGAACGTTACAAGACCTGACTCAAAATCAGGTGGGCTAACACCCGTGCTGGTTCGAGTCCGGCCAGGGGCACCAATTTTTTCCAAAGCACAGCAGCAGAAATTTCGCGATCCCGCGGCTGGAGTACGCCTGGAGCCGGTGAGGTTCGAAGCCCCGCGCACCCCTCGACGCAACACTGGCGCGGACCACGCGCGCATCTGGAGAAGTCAGATTCGGGGCATTCTCGTTGGTTCCCGGGAAGCAGGAGTACCAATGGGCGCCGCCGCCGTGCCCGCGCCGAAGAATGACAAGTTGACGCCACCGGGATGATTCGCGTGGGCAAAGCCTGCCCGCACGCGTCATGCCCGGCATGCCGGCAGCCCGGAACCGCAGCGGCAACAGGACGTTCCCGGCGGTCGCGCTGCTGTGTCTGCCGGCGATATGGAATGGTTTCCCGCTCGTTTTCGACGATGTCGGGGGCTATTTGGAGCGGTGGCCGACCGCAAGCCTCGGCCTTGGGCGATCGGTACCCTATGGGCTGCTGCTCTGGACCACCAAGTCGGGCTGGTGGGTTCCGGCAATCGTCCTGCAGGCGGTCGTGACCGCTTGGATCATCGACCGCGCGATGAACGTCTTCGGCCTCGGCCGCTCGCCGTGGCTCATCCTCGGCGCCGTCGCGGCCATCGCGGCCACGAGCGGCGCGGCGTTCTTCGTTTCGCAGGTGGTGCCGGACGCCTGGGCGGCTCCCGCAGTTCTCGCACTTCACCTTCTGGCCTGGCACGCCGATAGGTTGACGACAACGGAACGCGTGACAATGGCCGCGGTCGTTGCATTCGCCGGTGCATCCCACATGGCGACCCTGGGCGTCCTCGCGGGACTGTCGATCCTCGACACCGCGGCCTGGCTCGGCCGCCGCAGGCTAGGCGTCGCCGCCCCGGGGATCGTTGTTGCCAATGCTTCCGTGTGGTGCGGGATCGCCCTGCTGCTTGCCGCGAACTTCCTGGTCGCGGGACGCTTCGCGCTCACCCCCGGAGGCGACGTCATCCTGTTTGGACGACTGCTCGAGAGCGGCATCGTCAGCACGGTGCTCGCCGAGGAGTGCCCGCGGAACGACTGGCGATTCTGCGCGTTCAGGCACGATCTGCCGACCGCCAGCGAAGACTTCATGTGGGATACGGACAGCCCCCTCCACAAAGTCGGAGGCTGGGAGGATCGGCGTACAAACCGAGAGATCGCGTCGATCATCGCGCATTCGATGCTCGCCCACCCGCTCGAGCACCTCAACGCTGCGGTCTCGCTGACGATCGAACAGCTGGTGACCGTAGGAATCGCCGACAGCATGCACCGGGTCAATTCCATGCACCTGAGGTGGGCCATGGACCGATACGCCCCGCGGCTGGTCGATGGCTACAACCGTTCGCGGCAGCAGCAGGAAGAGGTGGATTTCGAAAGCTGGAGCTTCTGGATCGTCTCGCCGCTGTCGATCGCCGGCACGTTCGCGCTGCCTTTCATCGCATTCCTGTCATGGCGGCAGGACCGGCGCCGTGAAGCCATGCTTCCGGCAATGCTGTTCCTGGCACTGCTCGGCAACGCGTTCATCTGCGGGGTGATCGCCGGCCCCAACGATCGTTATCAGGCGCGGGTGGCGTGGCTGGCGCCGCTCGTCTTGGCATTGACTGCTCCGGCTCGACGCCAAGGGCGCTTCGACTTCAGAGCACCGCTTGCGAGACCCTTGCCGAGCATCGCGCGCAGCAACACCGCCGATCAGGATGCGGTCGATCCGGCAGGCCTGGCGGCGCTTCGAGGCGCCGCCTCCAAGGAACGCCGCCCGGGCCCGCGCAATCGCGATCAGTCGGTGATCGCGCCGTAGACCAGCTGCTTGACGAGCTTGCGGTAGTAGGCGCGGATCGGGCTCGGCGCCTGGCTCATGTAGACGACGGCGAGCTCCTCCTTCGGGTCGACCCAGAAATAGGTCCCCGCATAGCCCGCCCACATGAACTCCCCGGGCGATCCCGGCACGCCGGCGACGCCGCCGCCCTGGCGTACCGCGAAGCCGAGCCCGAAGGTATAGCCGGGCGTGCCGAGCAGGAGCTCGCCTGGCGTGGTCGGCGCCGCGATGCGCGTTCCGAGATGATCCGAGGTCATCAGCGCGATGGTCGTCCGCGATAGCACCCGCGCGCCGTCGAGCTGCCCGCCGTTGAGCAGCATCTGCGAGAAACGCAGATAGTCCGCCGCGGTCGACACCGCGCCGGCACCGCCGGAATCGTTCTTCGGCTCCTTGGCGACGTCGATGACCTTGATCGGCTGGCCGCTGGCGAGATCGACCGCGAGCGGCTGGGCGACGCGCCCCATCTTGGGAGACGGCACCCAGAACGCGGTGTCCTGCATCTTGAGCGGCTTGAACAGCCGCTCGTCGAGGAAATCCGCCAGGCGCTTGCCCGAGGCCGCCTCGACCACGCGGCCGAGCAGGTCGACCGCGAGGCTGTATTCCCACACGGTGCCGGGCTGATGCGCGAGCGGCGCCTTGGCCAGGCGCTCGACCTCCTCGGCCGGCGTGAGATCGCGCGCGTCGTAATCGCGCACGCCGGTGAGATAGAGGCCCGCCTTGGCGTAGGCGTCCTTGACCGGGGCGTTGACGGTGATCTCGCCATAGGCGAGGCCCGCGGTATGGCGGAGCAGATCCTGGACCGTCATCTCGCGATCCGCCGGCACCGTCGCATAGGTAACGCGGGCGAATTCGCCGTCGGCGCGCGCGACGCTCACCTGCTGGCCCTTGAAGGCAGGCAGGAATTTCGAGACCGGATCGGTGAGCTCGATCTTGCCGTCCTCGACCAGCATCATGGCCGCGACCGCGACCAGCGGCTTGGTCATCGAATAGATGCGGAAGATGGAATCGAGCGCCATCTGCCTGCCTTCTTCCTTGTCCTGGAAGCCGGTGGCATCGGCGTAGGCCAGCTTGCCCTTGCGGGCGACCAGCACGACGGTGCCGGCGAGCTTGCCGTCGCCGACGTCCTGCTTGAGTGCGTCGTGAATCCGATCGAGCTTCTGCTTGGACATCCCGACCTGCTCGGGCGGGGTCTGCGGAAGCTCGAGGTTGGCCTGCGACCAGGCTGCGGGCGCGGGCGCGAAAACAACGAGAGCGCCGACGAGCGCGGCGCCGAGCATCCAGCGTTTCATGTGAGTAGCCTCCCTGGGCCGGCTCTCGTGAGGCGGAACCGGCACCAGAAAATCCTAGCGCATCCATGCCCGCCCTGTCACGGACGCCGCCGTACCTGCCGGAGGGCTTCATGGGAACAGTCGCGGCCTCGTTCCGGGCTTTCGAGCTGCCATCACTGTTTTAAATCCGGGCACGATTTGCTATGAGGCGCTATGACAAAAGATCAGGTTAAAGAGATCCTGGATCGAGTGCTGACCTGGCCGGAGGAAGACCAGCAGAAAGTCGCACGTTTTGTGCGGCAGGTCGAACAATGGCGCGGCGCGGACGACATCACCGACGAAGAATGGAAGCTTATCGAAGAGCGTGCCGCCCGGCGAGATCTCGCAAGCGATGAAGAAGTCGAGCGATTGTTCAGCCGCTACCGCAGAGCATGAAGCTGCGGTATGAACGCGGCGCTCTCGCCGATCTCGACGAGATTTTTGCGTACATAGCACAGGACGATCGAGAAGCTGCAGCACGCCTTGTCGCCCGCATCGAGGACGCGGCTGCTCGGATCGCCGAGACGCCGTACATGGGCGTAACGACGCGCAAATCGAGATTCCGCCGATTGCCCGTCGGCAACTATTTGATCGTATATGAAATCGGCCGGGACGAAGTGGTCGTTCACTATGTGCGCCATGGCGCACGACGGCGTCCCTGGGAAGGACAGTAGCCCGGAGCTTCGGGTCGCTCCAAAGCCTCAGCCGCCCGATAGCCCGCGCGGCGAGAAGCTCAGATCGAGCAGCTTCCATTCCTGGTATTTCGCGGCGGGCAGGAAGCGGTAGGGCTGGCATCGGTGCAAGGCGGTCCTGGCGGTCTCGACCAGCGCGGGTCCGTGCGCCGACGCACTCGCCTCGAGCAGCACCGGACTGCCGGTGAGCGCTCCGTTCGGCTGCAAGGCAACGCGCAGCACCACCTTGAGCTTCTGCGCATCGGCGATGTCGGCCGGCGGATTCCAGCATTTCTGCAGATGCGACCTGAACGCGGCGACCTCCTCGATCGACAGCTTGGCCGTGCTATCGGCCAGCGCGTCCAAGTCACCGGTCGGATCCTGGACGCTGCTCGGGGGCAGCGGCAATTCCTGAACCGGCGGCACGGTCGCGTTGAATACGAGCAGGTTCGGCGCCGGCGCGGGCTGTGCCGGCGGGGCTTGGAGCGGCTCGCGCGGACGAGACAGCTGCTCCTGCGCCGGCGGCTGCGGCGGAGCGGACGCCGTCTTGCTCTGCGGCTCTGCCGTCGCCTCCGGCTCGCGATCGAGCCCGGGTTGTTGCTGCGCAGCCGCGTTCTCGGCCCGGGACGGTTCTCCCGGATCCCGGGCCATGGCCGTTGCCGGAACGATATCGACCGTGATCGCCTCCGCGGGGATCGGCGTGAACGGCTTCGGGCTTGCGAACAGCACGAAGCCCCACAGCAACAGCGCCACATGGGCGACAGCGGAGAAAGCAAAGCCCGCGCGCATGAAAAACCCTGCCACCAAGCCGGGCCGCTTCTAGCCCGTTCACACCGCAACGCCAAGCCGGCCGCGGCAAGGCGGGCGTGGCGCTTCTCTCAAGTTTTCGCGGTCCGCTCGCTGAACAGCACGCCGCCCTTGGCCTTGTGGGTCTTGGGCGATTCCATGATCTGCACCATCACCACCTCGGGATCGACCTTGAAGTTCCGCACCACCGCGTCGGTGATGTCTTTGATCAGGGCCCGCTTCTGATCCAGCGTGCGTCCCTCGACGGCATAGACGTAGACTTCCGGCATCTCTTTCCTCCTGTTTGGCGCTGCGCGGGATGTCAGCCCGTAGCCCGCATGGAGCGCAGCGTAATGCGGGGCCGACGATCCCGGATTTTGCGCCCGCTCCGCGCGCGCTCCATCCGGGCTACGGCGCCACGACCCGGGCGGGATGCCCGCCCGGGCGCGATCGCGGCTCGGCTCAGAACAGCAAGCCTTCCTTCAGCAGCACCCAGCGGCCGTTCTTGACCTGCTGGACCTGGGTCACTTCGGTCGCGAGGTGATTGGTCTTGGAGAATTTCACCGGAGGCGAACCGAAAATGTCCTGGTACTCCTTGCCGGATTCCAGCGCATCCAGGAATTTCTGCCCGGTCAGCTCCTTGCCGGCGAGATTGATGTAGAACGCGAAGGTCTGGACCGCGTTATAGCCGATGATCGCCTGGGTGTTGGCGTCGGTGCCGAACATCTTCTTGTAGTTCACCAGCCATTCCTTGACCTTGCCCTTCGCGGTGTCCTCATAGGGGATCTCGAAACCGGATGCGGCGTAGAGCCCCTCGACGACGTCCTTGCCGAGCGCCGGCACCTCCATGACGTTGGTCGGAGTGGCGCCGAGGAAATCCGCGTTCCATCCGAGCTTCTTGGCCTCGCCCATGGCCCCGATGGTCTCGCGGATCACCGTGCCGAGCACCACGAGGTCGCAGCCGTCGGATTTCATCCGGGCGATCTGGGCGCTGAAATCCGACGCGCCGCGTTTGTAGGTGGTGACGGTCCCGGGCTCGATCTTCATGGCGGCGAGCTGCGCGGCAAAACCGTCGAGCACGTTTTTCCCGTACTCGTCGTCCTGGTGCATAATGCATGGCCGCTTCGAATGCTTGAGATCGATCATGTATTTGAGCGCCGCGCGCGTCGACTCGACGTAAGGCAGCAGGTTGTTGAACTTGAGCCGCTCCTGCGGCTTCGCCGGGTCGAATTTGAAGGTGAACTGCGCCGCGGTGAGCGGGAACAGCTGGGGCACGCCGGCGTCGAGCACGATGTCCTGGGCGGCGAGCACCGTCGGCGAGCCCATGGGCCCGACCATGGAAAACACCTGATCCTTCTCGATCAGCTTCTGCGTCGCCAGCACCGCGCGCTTGGGATCGTAGCCGCTGTCCTCGACGATGAGCTTGAGCTTGCGCCCCTGGACGCCGCCGGCGGCATTGATCTCTTCGGCCGCCATCTTCATGCCGTTGGCGACCGCCACGCCCCAGCCCTTGATGGGTCCGCTCAGGTCCTGATGGGTGCCGATGGCGATCTCGCCGTCGGTGATGCCCTGGTTCGTCACCTTGGTCTGCGCCGCCGCGGAACCGGCGGTGAGCGCGATCGCGGCGCCGATCAACGCCGCCCGGCAATGGTCGAGCCTCATGGGGTTTCCTCGTGTTTGCTGCCGACGGGGAGCGGGAACATCGGTTCGAGCTGTTGTTGCCCGTCTGCTGCGGCCGATCCTAGCGCAACCGGAGGAGGGAGGACAGAGCACGCGGCGCGGATGGGGAGATCGCCGCTCTGTCATCCATGCTCTGGTTAATACAGCGCCTCGATCTCGCGGCGGTATTTTTCGTTCACGAATTTGCGCTTGAGCTTCATGGTCGGGGTCAGCTCGTCGTCTTCCGGGGTGAGCTGCTGCTCGATCAGGTGAAATTTCTTGATGGTCTCGACCCGGGCGAACTGGGCGTTGACCTTCTCGATCTCGCCCCAGATCAGGTCACGGACTTCCCGCGTGCGGCACAGGCTGGCGTAATTCGTGAACGGCACACCGCGGTCCTGCGCGAATTTCTCGACGTTCTCGTGGTCGATCATGATGAGGCAGGTCAGATACGGCCGGCGGTCGCCGATCACGACCGCGTCGCTGATGTAGGGCGAGAATTTCAGCTGGTTCTCGATCTCGGAGGGGGTGATGTTCTTGCCGCCGGCGGTGATGATGATGTCCTTCATGCGGTCGGTGATGCGCACGTAGCCCTGGTTGTCGATCAGCCCGACGTCGCCGGTATGCAGCCAGCCGTCGCGGTCGACGGTCTCGGCGGTCTTCTCGGGCTGATTGAGATAGCCCATGAACACGAATTCGCCGCGGATCAGGATCTCGCCGTCCGGCGCCAAAGTCACCTCGCCGTAAGGCACGGCCTTGCCCACGGTGCCGAGCTTGATGGCGTGCATCGGCATCACGGTCGCGAGCCCGGCATTCTCGGTCTGGCCGTAGACCTCGTACATCCGCATGCCAAGCGCGAGATACCAGCGGATCAGCTCGGGCGCGATCGGCGCCGCGCCGGTGAACAGCCAGCGGCAGCGGTCGATGCCGATCATCCTGCGGATGTTGCGCAGCACGAAAAAATACGCGAGCGCGAAGCCGGCGCGGTCGAGCAGCCCCGGTTCGCGGTGCTCGAGCCGCGCCTCGGCCACGCGGTTGCCGGCGAGCATCGCCAGCCGATAGGCGGAACGCTCGAGCGGCGTGGCGTCCTTGAGCGCGATCATCACCGCCGAGTAGAAGCGCTCCCACACCCGCGGCACCGCGCCGAACAGCGTCGGCTGCACCTCGCGGATGTCCTCCGGCACGGTCTCGGGACGCTCGGCATAATTCGACACCACGCCGGTGGCGATGGCGTAATACATGCCGGCGACCCGCTCGGCGACGTGGCACGCCGGCAGGAAGGCGAGGCGCTCGTCGCCCTCGCACCACGACAGCACGTCCATGCAGTGGCGCATCTGGGTGACGATGTTGTGGTGCGAGAGCATCGCGCCCTTGGCCGGACCGGTGGTGCCGGAAGTGTAGACCAGGATCGCGAGATCGTGCGGGCCGCGCGATTCGATCATCTCCCGCCACAGGCCCTCGCGCCCCTCGATGTAGGCGCGCCCGGCAGCGAGGAAGTCGGAGAACGAGACGCACATCGCATCGCGGAAATCGCCGAGCCCCTCCATGTCGAAGATCACGATCTTGTCCAGCGTCGGGCAGCGCCCGCGCGCCTCGAGCGCCTTGTCGAGCTGCTCGTCGTCCTCGACGAACAGTACGCGGGTCCGCGAATCGTTGACCAGATATTCGACCTGCTTGACTGAGTCGGTCGGATAGATTCCCGAGGAGACGCCGCCGGCGCACAGGATGCCCATGTCGGCATAGGCCCATTCCGGCACGGTGTTGGAGAGCACCGAGGCGACGTCGCCGGGCCGAAAGCCCGACGCATGCAGCGCATAGGCGATCTCGCGCGCCCGCGCGAGCCAGTCGTTCCAGCTGATGCTCTGCCAGATGCCGAGATATTTTTCCCGCAGCGCCGGTTTCTCGCCGCGCGTCTCGACCGCGAGCAGAAAGCTCTTCGGCACGGTCTCCGCAACGGTCAGCGTCGCCGGTTTGGGCATCATACCCCATCGACTGCGCGTCGTTCCGGGGCGCCGCCCCGGATCAAGTCCGGGGCAGGCTCCGCGGCGAGCCCGGAACCTATGAACACCGGCCTTTCATATCACACAAATCGGTGGTCATGGCTCCGGGCTCCTGCTCCCCCGGATCAAGTCCGGGGTCGTCTGGCCGGGACGACGTTCCACAGCTCATCGCCACACCTTGCGCTTCTTCCAACGGCGCTCGCCGCGCGCGCCGGCTTCCTTGGCGCCCAGATAGAACTCCTGGATGTCCTGGCTCTGCATCAGCCGCTCGCACGAATCCGCCATCACGATCCTGCCGACCTCGAGCACGTAGCCGTATTGCGCGGTCTCCAGCGCCATCTTGGCGTTCTGCTCGACCAGCAGCATGGAGATGCCCTCCTCGGCATTGAGCCGCCGGATGATCGAAAAGATCTCCCGGACCAGCAGCGGCGAGAGCCCGAGCGAGGGTTCATCGAGCAACAAGAGCTTGGGCCGGCCCATGAAGGCGCGGCTGATCGCCAGCATCTGCTGTTCGCCGCCGGACAAGAGGCCGGCGAGCTGATGCAGCCGGGCTTTCAGCACGGGGAAATAGCCGTAGATGCGTTCGAGGTCGGCGGCGACCGCATCTCGATCGCTGCGCGTGAAGCCGCCCATCATCAGGTTTTCCTTGACCGTGAGAAACGGAAAGATTTCGCGGCCCTCGGGCACGTGTCCGAGGCCCATCCGCACGATGCGGTCCGGGTCGAGGCGGTCGATCCGCACGCGATCGAATTCCACGCTTCCCTTCAAGGGATCGAGCACGCCGGAAATGGTCTTGAGGATCGTGGTCTTGCCGGCGCCGTTGGCGCCCAGCACTGCGACGATCTCTCCGCGAGGCACTTCGAGGCTGACCCCGCGCACGGCCATGATCCGCCCGTAATAGGTCTCGATATTGCTGACCCTGAGGATCGGATCATCGGCGCTCATGTGGCCTCGCTCAGGCGCCGAGATACGCGGCGGCGACGTCGGGATTGCGTTGGATCTCGTGCGGGCTCCCGAGCGCGAGGACGCGGCCGTAATTGAGTGCGAGCACCCGGTCCGAGACGCGGCTCACCAGGGTCATGTCGTGCTCGACCATCAGCACGGTGATGCCGAGCTCTTTGCGGATATCCTGGATCCAGAACGCCATGTCGTCGGTCTCCTCGACATTGAGCCCGGACGAGGGTTCGTCGAGCAGCAGCAGCTTGGGCTCGGTGCACAGCGCCCGCGCGAGTTCGCAGATCTTGCGGGCTCCGTACGGCAAAGCGCCGATCCGCTGATCGCGGTATCGCTGCAGTTCGAGGAAGTCGATGATCTCCTCCACGCGCCGGCGATGGTCATATTCGGCGCGGCGCACCTTGGGTAGGAACAGCAGCTCTTCCCAGGATCGGGTGGTGCGGTGCCGGTGACGCCCGACCAGCAGGTTGTCGAGCACGGTCGCATTGTCGAACAGCTCGATATTCTGGAACGTGCGCGCGATCCCGAGCCGCGCCACCTCGTGCGCCGGCACTGCGGTGATATCGCTGTCTTCGAACGCGAGCCGGCCCGCGCTCGGGGTGTAGAACCGGGAGATGACGTTGAAGATCGAGGTCTTGCCGGCACCGTTGGGGCCGATCAGGGTGAACACCTCGCCGGGGCGCACCTCGAAGCTCACGTCGTCGATCGCGGTCAGCCCGCCGAACCGCAGCGTGAGGTTCTCGACGGCGAGACAGCTCATCGGTTACGCTCCGATTTCACGTAGGTCTTCTGCCGCCGGAACGTAGCCTTCTTGTAGAGCGGGAACAGCTGGAAATACAGCTTCAGCTTGACCCACCGGCCGTAGAGCCCGGTCGGCTCGAACAGGATGAACACGACGATGATGATGCCGTAGATCGCGCCCTTGAGGCCCGGCGCGCCGCCGATGCGCGCCAGCGTGTCTTCGATTCCCGAGGCGCCGCCCGGCGAGGCGCCGAGGGCGGCGGCGAAGCGGCCGATCGCGCCCGGGAGGTCGTCCTTCAACAAGGTGAGGAACGGATCGACCATCACCACGAAGATCGATCCCAGCACCGCCCCGTGCAGGCTGCCTACCCCGCCGATGATGATCACGATGATGAATTCGAGCGACAGCAGCAGCGTGAACATTTCCGGGCTGACGAACGACAGCTTGTGCGCATAGAGACAGCCGGCGAGCCCGGTGATCGCCGCACTGATCGAGAACGCCATCACTTTGTAGACCGCGAGATTGACCCCCATGCTTCTTGCCGCCGTCTCGCTGTCACGGATGGCGAGAAAGGCCCGCCCGGTCGGGGAGCGCAGCAGGTTCAGCGCGCCGAGCATCACCGCGATCAGCAGCACGAGGCACACCACGTAGAAGCCGTAGCCATCGCGGCCCAGGGTGAAGCCGAACAGATCCAGCGCCTTGATCCGCATCCCCTCGTTGCCATTGGTGACGCTCTCCCAGCGCGCGGCGATCTCCTCGACGATGAAGCCGAAGGCGATCGTGGCGATGACCAGATAGATGCCGGAGAGCCGCAGCGCCGGAAACCCGACCAGCGCCCCGACCGCGCCGGCGATCAGCGCGGAGAGCGGCAGATACACCACGAACGGCACGCCGAGCCGCTGCAGATACGCGGTCGTATAGGCGCCGATCGCCAGGAACGCCGCATGGCCGAGCGAGACCTGGCCGGTGAAGCCGGTGAGGATCAGCAGGCCGACGCCGACGATGGCGTAGATGAACACGAATACGAGCTGGCTCTGCAGATACGATCCGACCAGGAGCGGCGCCAGGAAGACGGCAACGGCGAGCGCACCGTAGGACCACGCATAGCCGCTGTGCTTGAACAGGCGAATGTCCTGGTCGTAATCGGTCTTGAAGATCGCACGCATGGCGGCTTTAGACCTTCTTGCGCAGATGGAGGCCGAACAGGCCCTCGGGCCTGACCATCAGCACGACGAGCAGCAGGATGTAGGCGGCAACGTCCTTGAATCCCTCCGGCAGATAGAAACCCGACAGCGTCTCGACGACGCCGATGACGATGCCGCCCGCGAGCGCTCCCGGGATGCTGCCGAACCCGCCGAGCACGGCGGCCGGGAAGGCCTTGAGCCCCAGAAATCCGACGTTGGTGTGGATGAAGGCGATCGGAGCCAGCAGCACGCCGGCGAAGCCCGCGACCGCGGCGCTGATCGCCCAGATCAGGGAGAACACGTGCTTGACCGGAATGCCCATGTAGTAGGCGCCGAGCATGTTCTGCGACGTCGCCTGCATGGCGACCCCCATGCGGGTCTTGTTGAAATAGATCCACAGCGCCAAGCACAGCAGGATCGTGGCGACGATGACCGAAAGCTTGTCCTCGCCCAGCACCAGGGGGCCGAACCGCGCGACCCCGCCGCTGAACGGAGTTGCGATCTGAAGATCGTCGGTGCCCCAGATCATGCCGGCGACCGAGCGCAGCAGGAACCCCAGGCCGATCGTCACCATCACGATCGAGAATTGCGGATAGCCGAGGATCGGCCGCACGACGACCCGCTCGACGAGCGCTCCGAAGGCGGCCATCGCCAGCACGGTCACCGGCAAGCCGACCCAGTAGTCCATTCCGAGCTGGGTGATGAAGGTGAAGGCGAAGAAGCCGCCCAGCATCATGAGGTCGCCCTGGGCGAAATTGACGACTTCGGTGGCCTTGTAGATGAGGACGAAGCCGAGCGCGATCAGGCCGTAGACGCAGCCGAGCGCAACGCCCCCCACGAGCTGCTGAATGAAGTCCAGCATGCCCCACGTTCCCCCATTTCCGCGTTGCGTTGGTTCCGCTTCCGGCTTCGAGCCCAGCGAGCTTAGTGGCGGCCTGGGCGGCGCTCAAGCGCAGCGCTTGCCGTCGCGCACCAGAGGGATGATCGCCGACTGGCGACGCGGATGCCTAGGCTACCCTTCTCAGCTTGATTTCCGGCACGAAGCCCACCGCCTCAACCAGTTTCAGAATTCGGTCAAGCGTCACTTTTTGCAGACTACCCGAAAGGATGCCGGTGACGGCCGAGCGGGGAAGCTTGGACCTTCTCGCCAGCTCCGAGTGGGTAAGTTTTTGTGCCTTCGTCTCCTGGGCCACGGCGGCGATCAACTCGGCCTTCAAAACAGCCTCGATCCCGCGGGATGCCGGCAGGCCGAGTCTGCAAGCCAGCTCCCCACCTTTCAGTCGTTTCATGAAATCCACCTTAGTCTTTGTCGCGCTACCTCGATATTTCGTGCAGCCGTCCGTCGTGTCCTCTTTTTGAACGCGTGAACCAACCAGATGTCATCCTGTTTTCGCAGAAAATAGATCACGCGGTAGATTCCCGACCGGTCCCGAAAACGAAGTTCATGGACTCCTCTGCCGATCGAAGGCATGGGCCTTGAAAGCGGCATCGAAAGCATGAGCCCTTGGTCCAGTCGGGCCAACGCATCTGCCAAGTCTCCTCGAACCGCTTCGGGAAAGCTCGCGACCTCCCTTTCGCAGGAATTCAAAACGTGGATCACCGATCATTGTCTCATATCTGAGACTGCATTGCAAACGCCCGATTCGGTGAGCGGCGCTGACACCGCAACGAGCCGGCTCTCTAGAACGGCCGCACCGATTCCATCCCTCTTCGATTGCGTGTCTGCACTGCACCGCGCAGGATGGTTTGACCATTGTGGCATGCGCGCCCGGATCGGCACTGAAGCACAAGGGCAGATGGCGCAATTCTCGCGCGGGAGGCAGGATGACAGGCAAGCGGACCGGCGCTTTCGGATCGTGGAACTCGCCGATCACGGCGGACGCCGTCGTCCGGGAAGCGGTGTCGCTCGTCGAGCCGC
>WNGF01008678.1_pt1 | contig 13678 bp, 11 predicted proteins | sample 5400641 | NCBI WGS metagenome assembly WNGF01 (sample SAMN13153371, study PRJNA577476) | soil metagenome | isolation source: 80 cm soil or saprolite under grassland replicate 2 | place: USA:California | collected 2016-06-15
AGAAATGCACTTTGCCCCAGAAATCGTTCATTTTTCGGCCGGTCGCTTTCGGGAACCAGTAATAAATCCCCGCGAAGAGCGCGAAGATGGTGCCCGGTGCCACGATGTAATGGAAATGCGCAATCACATAGTACGTGTCATGCAAATAAAGATCAGCCGAGTTAAAGGCTAGCGGGATGCCGGTAAGACCGCCGATTCCAAACATGGGCAGGAACGCGGTCGTGAAAAGCATCGGCACGGTAAAGCGAATCGAGCCGCCCCAGAGCGAAATGAAAAACGCACTTAAGATGATCACCGATGGGATCGAGATGATGAGCGTGGTCGTCTGGAAAAACGCGCTCACCGCCGAGCCCATGCCGGTAAGCCACATGTGATGGGCCCAGACAATGAACGACAAAAAGCCGATCGTGAGCACGGAAAAAACGAGCGATTTGTAACCCCAGAGCGGTTTGCGCGAATTGTTCGCCAGAATTTCAGCGACAATGCCCATGCCCGGCAGAATGAGCACGTACACTTCGGGATGCGCCAGGAACCAGAAAAGATGTTGCCACAAAAGCGGGCTGCCGCCGCCACTGATGGACAAAGGTGTGCCATTCACCACGAGGCCTGCCGGCATGAAAAAGCTCGTGGCCGCCACGCGGTCCATCAGCTGCATGATGATCCCTGCCTCCAACGGCGGAAACGCCAGCAAGAGCAGGAACGCGGTAACAAATTGCGCCCACACAAAGAATGGCAGCCGCATCCAAGTCAGCCCTTTGGCGCGCAACTGGATGATGGTCGCGATGAAATTAATCGCGCCGAGCAAAGACGACGTGATAAGAAAAATAAAACCGATTAGCCAAAGCGTCTGTCCATTGAAAACCGGAAGGTGTCCCGGGCCGCTATCGGCAATCGCGGCCAGCGGCACGTAGGAAGTCCAGCCACTCTTGGCCGCGCCACCGGGAACGAAGAAACTTATCAACATGACAATGCCCCCGACAAAAACGGCCCAGTAGCTCGCCATGTTTACTTTCGGGAAGGCCATGTCCGGCGCGCCGATTTGCAGCGGCACGACAAAATTGCCAAACGCGGCAAACGCCAGTGGCACGATGCCGAGAAAGACCATGATCGTGCCGTGCATTGCGCCTAACGAGTTGTAAAAGTCGGGGGTCATTTTCCCGTCGGGCATCGTGCCCGCTCCGAAAATATGCGGAAGCCATTTGCCAATCACTGGCAGCGCCTGGCCAGGATAGGCCAGTTGCCATCGCATCAGCATCATCAAGGAAAAACCGAATAGCAGGAAAATCAGGCCAGTGAATGCGTACTGGATGCCGATCACTTTATGGTCTGTGGAAAAAATATATTTTCGCCAAAACCCGAGCTCGTGATGCTCATGAGCAGCGTCGTGCCCGTGCGGTTCGTGATGCGTTTCAACAGAAGTGGAAGCGTCCATTTTAGAAGAGTTACGGCTTAATATCTAAACGCACCGGCCATTTGCAAAGCCTGAAATTCGAGATTGTGGAGAGAAAGTGCCAGATGGTCTGCTTCTCGTGTTGTGCGAGATTTCTTTGTGCAAGGTGAGCAGAAGCCACGTGCCATCATCCATCTCGACATGGATTGCTTCTACGCTGCGATCGAAGTGCGCGATCGCCCCTCGTTGCGCGGCAAACCCGTAGGCGTGGGCGGCGCTCGTGATCGACGCGGCGTGCTGACGACGTGCAATTACGAGGCGCGCGAGTTCGGTGTGCGCTCGGCCATGCCGACTTTCATGGCTCTGCAACGCTGCCCAAGTCTAATTGTCCTGCCGACGCGCTTCGACGTTTACCGGCGCGAAGCCGCAGTGATTCGCGGAATCCTTTACGAGTTCACGTCAACAATCGAACCGCTGTCGCTTGACGAAGCTTACCTCGATGTCACCGCGCACCCGAGTGCGCCGGGAATGCTGGCACGCGAAACACGCGAGAAGATTTTTCGGAGAACAAATGATCGCCAAGATCGCAAGCGAAATAAACAAACCCAACGGCCAGTTTGAAGTGAAGCCGGAGGAAGTTCCTGAGTTCATGCAGGATTTGCCGGTCCGCAAGATTTGGGGCATCGGCGAGAAGAGCGAGCGAAAACTGGAAGAGCTCGGCGTCAAAACCTGTGGCGAACTCCAGCGATTCTCGCGGCCTGAGCTCGTTAACGTTTTCGGCAAATTTGGCCTTGAGCTCTACGAGCTTTGCCGCGGCATCGATGATCGGCCGGTCGAACCGGATCGCCCCCGTAAATCGCTCAGCACAGAGGAAACGTTCGCTGCCGATCTTACCACCGTCGATCAATGCGAAGAAAAACTGGAAGAACTCTTCCAGGATTTGATGGCCGATCTCGCGCAGAAGGAATCAACCCGCGAGATCACGAAAATTTTCGTCAAACTGAAATTCAACGATTTCACGCGCACCACCGCCGAGCGAGCGGGCCTTGCGCCGACTTTGGGAGACTTTCGCGCACTCCTTGCCGAAGCATTCGCCCGCACTGGAAAACCGGTGCGCCTGATTGGAGTCGGCGTTCGATTGGCGGAGACCACGCTGGAAAACGCGCAGATGGATCTGCTGTAGGGCGGGCTGTTCCAGCCGCGAATGTCCTTCTTGAGGTGGTAGTGCTCTCAGTTCCGTTTCGACCGCTATTGGTCCTGCATCTGTCATGTTGAGCGAAGCGAAACATCTCGGATTCGTTCTTGAGATTCTTCGCTCCGCTCAGAATGACAATCAAAGCCACGACAGGCCGGACGTGCCGCACCAAGGGCGATTTGCGACTCGCTCACACCTGCACACGAAGGTAAGGTAACCCATCTCGGGATGACTTCCGCGCAGGAGAGGAAAATCAGGCAAACTGGCTGCGACGCGCGCTTTGATAATTTGACGCGTCAACTTTACGCGACTGATGCCTCCATTTATCAAATCGAGCCGGTCGGCGTGGCGTTTCCGAAAAACGCGCAACAAGCCAGCGCAGTCATTCACGCCGCGGCTGATGCAGGTCTTTCGGTGACACCGCGCGGCGCCGGTACAAGCTTAGTCGGTAACGCGGTCGGTGAAGGATTAATCGTCGAGTTTTCACGTTACAACCGCCAGATAACTGATCTCGATCTCGAAAAGCGCAGCGTGCGCGTGGGCGCGGGCGTCGTGCTTGATCAGCTTAACGATTTTCTACGACCGCGCGGATTTTGTTTCGGACCAGATGTCGCAACCAGCTCGCGCGCGACACTCGGCGGCATGATCGCGAATAATTCTTCAGGCGCGCGTTGCCCGATCTACGGAACAACCGCCGATCACGTTGTTTCTCTCCAGATCGTGATGGCCGATGGTCGAGTTGAAACGATCGGCCCAAAGCATGAGTCACTGGAGGTTGAGCGCGCGAAGATCGAGAATCTTGTTCTGACAACGATGGCCGAAATGGCTGAGCGCTGGCCGCCGGGCTTGATAAAACGTTGGCCCGGGTACGGCATCGAAAGATTTCTACGCGCGCCCAATGATCTAACCAATATTCTCGCGGGAAGCGAAGGAACGCTTGCCGCGATTTTCTCGGCTGAACTGAAAATCTCGCCGCTGCCACGCGAGAAAGGCCTGGGCCTGATCTTTTTCGCATCCGTGGGAGAAGCGATGCAAGCAACTGTCGAACTTCTCGATTTGAAACCTGCGGCGATTGAACACATCGACCGGCCGTTGCTCGACCAAACCAAAGGCCAGCTGCATTTTCAAGCCGCGCGCGATTTGCTCGAACTGGATACGCAGCCATGCGAATCAATTTTGATCGTCGAGTTCTATGATGACGTCGCGGATCGCCTAGCGATTTTGGAATCGCGAAAGCTCGGGCTGCGCAAGAAAAATCTCACCGATCCAGCGCAGATGAATCTTGTTTGGTCGGTGCGCAAATCCGGTCTCTCGCTTTTGACCGGTTGCATCGGCCCAGCGAAGCCCGTCGCGTTCATTGAAGACGCTGCAGTTCGCCCTGCGCAATTACCCGAATACGTGCGCGGACTGCAATCGATCATGAAACCACTCGGACTGAAGGCGAGCTATTATGGGCACGCCGCCAGCGGCCTGTTGCATGTCCGACCGGTGCTCGATCTGCATAGCGCGGCGGATTTGAAAAAATTCCGCGAGGTGGCCGATCAAACTTCAGCGCTGGTGCGACAATTCAAAGGTTCGCTTTCCGCCGAACACGGAGTCGGAATCGCGCGCACCGAATACATGCGCGACCAACTCGGCGACGAGCTGCTAGGGGTCATGCGTGAGATCAAACACGCATTTGATCCGAAAAACATTTTCAATCCGGGAAAAATTTTCGAGGATGGCCGCCACAGGATCGACAACCATCTGCGCGAAAATTTTACTCGCCCACTTGAACTTCCATTCCAGCCGGTGCTGGCGTTCGCGTTCAAGGACCGGTCGTTCACCGGCAACCTCGAACAATGCAACGGCTGCGGCGGCTGCCTGAAACACAGCGGCATCATGTGTCCGACTTTCATGGCCACCGGCGAAGAGGTCATGTCCACGCGCGGCCGCGCCAACATCATCCGCGCCGCGCTCGAGCTGCGTGTAAACGGACACGACCCGTTGAAATCAGCGGAGCTCGACGCGGCCCTGAGCAATTGTCTTTCGTGCAAAGGCTGCACGCCCGAATGCCCGTCGAACGTCAATCTCGCATTGCTCAAAGCCGAGATGCTTTACGCCCGATGGCGCCGCGACGGCTTGCCGGCGCGCGAGCGGATTCTCAGCAACGTCGATTTGCTGGGGCGAATCGGCTGCGTGATGCCGGCGCTGGCAAATCGGATTCTCGATTTTAAGCCGGTACGCGCATTGATGGAATCAGCTCTCGGCATCTCAGCGAGACGATCATTGCCGCATTACGCCCGCGAACGATTCGACAAGTGGTTCGGGCGACGCTGTAGGGCGTCTGTATCAGACGCCGCAGCGTTTCGCAGAAACGCTCTACAAAAGCGCGGCCAAGTCATTCTATGGGACGACACTTTTGTGCGCTATCATGAACCGCACATTGGAATCGCCGCGGTGAAAGTGCTGGAAGCGCTTGGGTTCGAAGTCGTGCTGGTAAGAAACCGACGTTGCTGTGGCAGACCGGCGTTCAGCCAGGGAAATCTCGATGCCGCCGCAAAAGTCGGAAAACACAATGTCGATCTTGTAAATGCGTCGACCTCTCACGTCTCACCTCTCGGTTCTCATCTCTCAACACCGCCCATTCTCTTCCTTGAACCCTCCTGCTGGTCGATGTTCGTGGAAGATTATTGCGAGCTAAAAATCGAAGGCGCCGATGATGTCGCGAAGCGCTGTTTCCTATTCGAGAACTTTGTTGACAATCTACTCGCGAAAGAACCTAACGTCCTTCGATTCAACGAGCGTCCGACAACAGTCGCGATTCATCCGCATTGTCACGCCAAGTCAATTATGAACCCGGCGTTCATGGGAAAACTCGCAGAACGTTTGCCCGGAAGAAAGGCGACAGTGCTCGATACCGCGTGCTGTGGAATGGCAGGCGCATTCGGCGCGCTTGCCGAGAAATACGATCTGTCGATCCAGGTCGCGCAACGCTTGCTCGACAACATTGAAAATCAACCGGCAGGGACGGAAATCGTCGCCTCAGGCACAAGTTGTCGCCATCAAATCACCGATCTCAGCAACACGCGGCCAAAACACATGGCGGAGCTGTTGGCCGACGCGATTGTATGAGAGAACACAGACGCATGAAGGAAAAACTAAGAAGTTTGTTTGATCAGAATTGTCACGAAGATTGCGATCAGTTCATCATAGTTCTTAATTCTTCCTTCTTACTTTTTCGCCAGGTACTTCATCTGTTTCGTTCCATCTTTCCTGCTGCTATCCGGCCGCTCTTCAATCAATTCGTCGGCTGGAACAGTGTGAAACGAAACGACCGCCCAATCCGCGTCTGCGCCTACCAGCGGCCGATGCCAGACATTCGGCGGGATTGAAATCCAACGTCGCTCGAGCAGCGCCTTTGGATCGCTAACCAGAACATTCGATTGCCACTGTCCCGGGTCGCCGGTTTGCATATCCCCGCTCCCTTCGAACGACATCATGCGCTGACAACTGTTCGGGTGACGTTCCGCGCCGGTGTCGGCACCTGCACGCAGGACAAACACCCACGCAGACCGGATCTCACGCGGTAACGGGCGACCGAAAACGCTCAATGGAATCGGTTCCCACGCCATCAGCGCCTCTTTCTTTCGAGTCAACTCAGCCCGGACCCGTTCGACAATGGAGCGAATCTGTTCGCGGACATTCTCAGATCGCAAGATTGTGTCCAGCGTCTCAAGTCGCGCGTGTTCCTCCCGTGTCATTCGTTCCCACCTTTCTTAATTCTTCCTTCTTCCTTCTAACTTTCCTAGCCTTCCTCCTTCTTACTTTTTACTTCATACTTTCTCATGAAACTCGCGCTCGTTACATTTTTCTGGGCCGTAACCCTCGCCTGCGCCGCGGATGTCCCAATAAAGCAGGATGAGCTAGTCCGTCGCACGCAGGAGCTTTACGATGCCATCGTTCCCGGTAATCAGGCACCATGGAAGAAATACTTCGCCGACGACTGCATCTTTGCCGACGAAAAAGGCCGCATCCTCGATAAACCAAAACTGATAGCCGACATCGCCCCGCTGCCGTCCGGTTATTCTGGAACAATCAAAATCGTAAACGCCCAGAGCCGGATCATTGGCAACACGGCGATACTCACTTACGATGCGGACGAGACGGAGACGATCTTCGGCCAGAACCTGAAAGCGCGTTATCACGTCACCGACACCTGGCTGCAGCGCGACGGCAATTGGCAGATCATCGCGAGCCAGGCACATCGTTACTACGGAGATCCTGCCGTGGGTAAAGCCGATCCAAAGAAGTTCGCTGATTACATCGGCACGTACGAACTGGCACCCGGCCAAACGAGGTCAGTCATTGCGGAAGGCGACAGGCTATTTGTCGTGCGGAACGGCAAAAAGGAGGAACTGCTCCCGGAGACATCAGAGATTTTCTTCCGCAAAGGTGTCGAAGGCAGAATTTTGTTTCGTTACGCTGGCGCCGGCAAAGTCGACGCTTTGATTGATCGTCGTAATAACGAGGATGTGATCTGGCGCAAAACAAAGTAAAGTTAGAAGGCAAAAGGAAGAATTAAGAAGTGGTGTTCGGCCAATTAGTTTGTTTGCTGCATCCCTGGTGTGCTTGATTGATCTTTCCGCTTTCCGGTATCGGCTCTCCGGTATCCCGGTATTTTAGTTCATCCTTTTTCCTTCTTAATTCTTACTTTCCCGTCATAGGCAACTCCTATCGCCACTAGACGCATAAAGTATTTCAATAGCCGCCCGGATTGTGGCCGGTTGAACCTATGAAAAGTACAATGCCGATTGGACAGCGCATTTCACGCTTCCTTGAGGAACGATATGTGCACAGGGCGCGACCTCACTATTTTCCCGAGCTCGCCCTCTTTGGAATAATCCTAATCTTCGCCGTCTGGCCGATGTTATCGCTGCTGGCAACGGCGCTGCAGACAATGCGATAGAAGCTTTTTACTCCGCGTTTGGGGCGATCGACGAATCCTGGTATGACAAGGCAGCTGCAGCTTCCTGACGGAATGCTGCGGCTGCTTTGCTCTGAAATCGAAGTGGATTGTAAAGAAGATTCAGGTCCCGTTCTGGAACCGGCGGAGCGAATGGCAAACTGACGCAGCCGGGGGCGGCTTGCTGTTTCACCATCATTTGAGGCACAATTGAAACACCGATCCCCGCCGCGACCATGTTTGCGATGGTGCTAAGCTGACTCCCAGCTAGCGCGATCTCCGGCCGGAGCCGGCGAGCCTCAAGCAGATGATACACCTGTTGCGAGAGGCAATGCATCTCGTGGAGGAGCAGAAATCTTTGCGATTTGAGATCGTCCAGTTCCACCAAAGTCTTCTTTGCCAGGGAGTGTGCTTCCGGCACGAGCGCAAGCAACGGTTCATTGCCCAAGGGTCCGCGTCGCAGGCTTGGAGTTTGCTGGCACGTGGAAACTAACGCCACATCGAGCTCGCCAGCTTCCACGCGCCGAGCAATGCCTTCGGTCACGTCCTCCACAATTTCCAGCATCACGTCCGGATAATGGTTTTGGAACTTCCCGACCAATTCCGGTAGAACGTACGGCGCGATCGTAGGAATTGCGCCCACCGCCAGCTTGCCGGCCACGACGTCTTTGAGTTCGTCCACGCATCGCCGGGCATCCCCAACCGAGGCTAGGATTTGCCTTGCATAATCGATCAAACAACGGCCCGCTTCAGTCAGAACGACCGAACGCGGAAGGCGGTCGAATAAGCGTTGCCCGACTTCCGCTTCCAGTTTTCGAATCTGCTGACTGAGAGACGGCTGAGCAACGCGCACCTTTGCGGCCGCGCGGGAAAAACTTCCTTCCTCCGCCACCGCGACGAAATAACGCAACTGGTGAAACTCCATCGTGAAGAAAGTTAGAAGGATGAAGGAAGAATTAAGGCAATTCCAAACGTAGCTGTGAGAAGGACGAACTAAGAAGTGTCCTTCGAGCGCTTGAGAATCGTAACGAAAATTGCTATCAGTTCGTCACATTCCCGTGCGAGAGCTCCAAGGGTCTCTGGTGGGACTATCGTTGCCTGGACGAGCAGTTCAAGCCGGTAAGCAGTCTCTTCAAGCTCTCGCAATGAATCGCCGCACTTGGCGATGAACTCAGATTTACTGCGGCCGCGATAGGCTTCGCGGTAGTTCGCTCCTACGGAGGTACCAGATCGTAGCATCTGCTTCCCGAGCACTTGGGCCTCTGTTGTTTTTGGCAATTTGGACAACATCCGAACAACCCGCAGTCCGAATTCTTGCGTGCGTTGCCTCAGATCATTTTCGTCCGGCTGCATTCCTCATTTGTACTCTCGTTCCCTCGCCTCCTCACTTCTTAATTCATCCTTATTACTTCATCCTTGCTTCGCCGGATCCACTTCTTAATTCATCCTTCTTACCTCTTCCTTTCCGTCCGTAGGACGATTTTTCCAAACGCTCCCGGCTCCATGACCGCGCGATGCGCCCGGGCTGCTTCCGTCAGCGGAAATTCTTTGCCGATTACTGGACGCAACGTCCCGTTTTCCAAACCCGCCACGAGCGCGGCGTGAATGCTTGCCAAATCAACCGCCGGCGTGTTCGGCATGACCATTCCGCGAACGTCAACATCGCGCTGCATTGTGTCGCGCGGATCGATCTCCACACGGCCGCGACTCCCGATAATCACGACACGACCGCCTTTCGCGAGAATGGTCAGATCCTTCCCAAGATTCACGTTTGCGAGCATTTCCACGATCACGTCAACGCCGCGCCCTGATGTTGCCTTCATAATCTGCTCGAAATGGTCAGGGGTGCGATGATTGAATACTTCGTGCGCGCCTTGTTCACGCGCGAGCTTGAGTCCCTCATCACTGCCCGCAGTGCCGAATATTCGCAGGCCGCGAGCACGCGCCAATTGCACTGCTGCCGTCCCGACACCACCGCTCGCGCCGTGAACCAACACCGTTTCGCCCGCCTTGGCGTCGGCGCGCTGGAACAAGCCGCGATACGCCGTTGCGTACGGCGTGCCCATGGCCGCGCCTTGCGCAAAAGAAACATTTGCCGGTAACGGATGCACTTGCTCCGCTCTGCACAACGCAAACTCGGCGTACGTGCCGCTTAGTGATCCCGCGGTATAAACGCGATCGCCCGGTTTAAACTGATTTACATCCGGGCCCACCTGCTCGACCACGCCGGCGCCGTCATTACCTGGCGTGTAAGGTAACGCCGGCTTGTACGCATAAGTTCCTGCCCGAATGTAAGTCTCCACCGGGTTAACGCCGATCGCGTGCATTCGAACCAGCGCTTCACCGGGACCCGGCTCGGGCGTCGGATCCTCTTCAAGCCGAAGAACCTCCGGACCGCCAAACTCATGGACTCGAATTGCTTTCATCGTTTTGCTCCTACCTTTCTTCCGTCAATCATCAAACTCGCCATCTGACGAGTTGTCCAACTGGCGGACATCGGACCGCTCGCTCGTAACTCTTTCTTCTTAATCGGGCGCGCTTCCCTCTTTTGCAAAGCCAGCCGAATGCGAGCAAGGTCGCAGTGTGAAAGCGGAATCGCTATTTGGCGCTTTTGCCGAACTTTCGACTCCACTTATCGCCGACGCCGCTCTGCGCTTGAAGGTTCCGCTCCGAACCGCGCCGCCCGGCATTCGGCCGCTGACGACCAATCAACGTCTCGCGGGCCCGGCGCTGCCAGTCAGACATTTTGGAAGCGTCGATGTTTTTCTGGAAGCAATGGAGAGCGCGCAACCTGGCGAAGTTCTAGTAATCGATAACGGCGGTCGCCTGGACGAAGGTTGCATCGGCGACTTAACCGCGCTCGAGGCTGAGAGCTGCGGCTTGGTTGGAATCATAGTCTGGGGCGCGCATCGCGATACGCCGGAGCTCCGGCAATTTGGTCTGCCTATTTTCAGCTATGGGATGTGTCCGTCCGGCCCGCAACGGCTCGACCCTCGAGATTCGTTGGCGTTGCGCTCTGCCCATTTTGGCAATTTCGTGGTCGAAACCAGCGATGTCGTCTTCGCCGACGACGACGGCTGTTTGTTTGCTGCGGCAGAGCGTGCCGAGGAAATCCTTCGCGTGGCACACGAAATCTGGCAACGCGAACGGCACCAGGCGCAGGCCATCAAAAGCGGGCGTTCGCTAAGGGAACAATTGGAGTTTGCGCGGTATCTCGAGAAGCGAGCAACCGATCCCAGTTATACCTTTCGGGAACACTTGCGAAAAATAACCGGCGCAATCGAGGAATAAACGGATTCCTCATTTCTTAATTGAAACTCACTCGCTCCCCGCGCTCGCTCGTCGCTACCATCGCGACTAAACACCCGTCCGGCTCGGACCCTTCTACGTCGCTTATCCCATAAGCGCCATTCATCCTTCTGCTTGTCACGTCCGCACTTTTTAGGTGTCCGGTTCTTTCCTGTTTTTGCCCTTTGTACTTCTTTGCTCTATGACAGGTTCATCGCCAATGAGGCAGTCATGACTCCACGCCTTAATTCTTACTTCTTAATTCTTACTTTTTCCTTCTCCCTTGCCGCCGTTGCCGCTGAGAGGGCAATTTCCATTCCGGTGCAGATCACTCATGCCCAGAATTTCGATCCATTTCCGTCCCCGAACGGCAAAAAGCTCGTCTTCATCTCAATGATTTCCGGTAAGGAACAGTTGTTCACCATGGACGCCGACGGTTCCAATGTCGCCCAGCTTACCCGTGACGATGCGGATCACGAAGATCCCGCGTGGTCACCGGATGGGACCAGGATCGCGTTCGTCCTCATCACCAAGGACCACCATAGTATTGCGGTGATGCGAACGGATGGCAGCAACGTGGAAGTGCTCACACCACCAGAGCAGAACACCATTCATTCAAACTGGTCCGCGGACAGCAAACGCGTCATCTATTGCACGAATGACGATCTGGAGCCGCCGAAGAAAAATTCGGCTAACATCAACGCAGTTGATCTCGCCACGAAGAAAATCACGCCCCTTATCACAGGCGGGATCAATACCTATGGTTCGTGGTCGCCCGATATGAAACATATCGCGTTCCGCAAAATCATTGGAGAGGAGAACTCGGAGGTTTTTGTTGCCGATGGCGATGGCTCGAACGCTCGCAACCTTACGAACAACCCATTCTTCGACGGCTGGCCGGCGTGGTCGCCTGATGGCAGCAAGATCGCGTTTGCCTCGAACCGCCGTGGCCACGGCTACCAGATATTTGTCATGGACGCGGATGGCACCAGCCCGCGCTTGGTCGCGAATACGGAAGGGCGCGGCACGGCGCCGCGCTGGTCTCCCGACGGAAAAGTGATCTACTTTACAAACTGCGTTGCGAAAGATTACGGAGCGGACTGCGAGATCTTGATGACGCGTTTAGAGCCATAATTGCCGTCGATTTATCGCCAGTGTCAGTTTTTCGTTCTTAACTGAAACTCTCTCGCTTCCCGTGCTGACTCGTCGCTCCATCGTGACTTTATCCCTGCCCCTGACCGCTGGTCGACCCCCAAAAAAAAGCGCTCCGCATTTCCAGCGGAGCGCTTTTGTGCCGCGCAAAGGGATGCGCTACTCAACTTCAATAAAGCCCGGATCGCCTGCGCAGATCACCCGCTCCGTATATACGAAGCCGTCCACGTCAACCGCGACCCAGCAGTTGTCCACGAACACGAAGTACGTGTTCCCGATCAACCGGAAATGGTTCGCCCCGAATCGTTGGACGAAGAACTCCTTCGGATGCCGCCCAAGACTGAACACTTCGCTATGACGCGATCTGAACTCTTGCTTGTTCACCGTCGTCGTCTGATTCGTGCCCCTCACGTTCGTCTGGCTCGTGCTCGAACGCGCCCCAGTCTCAGTCCTGTTTACGTCAGGCCTGTTTACGTCCTGAGTACGACCCTGAACGTTCGTCTGTCCACGCACGTTTGTGCCGGTCTCAGGTTTTGCCGTCTCAGGTTTCGCCTGCGGCTTGGTCTGCTCCTGCGCGGGACGCATCTTCTTGCCTTTCGCCGGAGCTGTCGTCTGCGTTTCTTTCGTCTGCTCCTGCGTCGGCTGTTGTGGCTCCGTCTGGCCTAATGCCATGAGCGGTAACCCCAACACTACTGTTAATGTCAGTATCCTCATTATCCCTCCTTTCCCTAATAATTCGTATCTCCCAAAAATTTCGGACCTGCTTTTGCTCAATATCCTGCCTATCGCTCGCGCTTTTTCTCGTTTCGCCGAAATGAAAGAGCCGCATGATGGAACACATCACGCGGCTCTCCAAACGACTACGATTAGTTACGCTACGCCGAGTGTGGCGAGTGTCGGCTCATCGATTACCGATGTGACCGCCAGCCCGTTGTCAGCCTGGAAGGCTGCGATGGCCTCCCGGGTCATCGGCCCTAGGATCCCATCGATCGGACCGTCGTAATAACCATCGCGTTGCAGTTGTTCCTGAACGTCGACAATCACCCGGTCGGGACTCCATCCATTGTAGGCGTAGATTGGACCATCGTACGCATAAGTTACGTACGGATCATAACCCCATGCCGGGAACCAATAGCCCGTGTTCCAGTAATACCAGCCACCGTTCACAAAGATGATCCGATCGTAATGGCGTCTCCACCAACTGCGATCGTGCCATTGTCTGTGGTAATTGCGGAAGACCGTATACTGTTGACCACGGAACGCGGCACTGCGGAAGTTATTATTAATTCTTACATTGCCTCCACGATAATACGCGAAGTTCCGTGTCCGGTTGGCCGCGACGTTTCGGTTGCGATTAACCGCTAAGTTGTTGCGAGCACGAAACTGATCCGTGTCGCGATGGCGATTCACGTCGACGTTCCTTGTCCGATTAACTGCGAGCTCTCTCTCCCGATTAACCGTTACGCCGTTGCGAGCGCGAAGCTCGTCAGTGTTACGGTGACGATTAATGTCGACGTTCCTTGTCCGATTAACCGCGAGGTTTCTCTCTCGATTGACGGCAACGTTCCGTCGCGCGCCAAAGTCTCGATTGCTCGACAAGTTTCGATCGCGATACGTGCGCATCCGGGCGTCTCGATTGACCACTGCGTGTGAACTGGTGCGCGGCGTAATGTGCGCCCGCTGCCGATATTGCGCGGTCGAAAAGTTC
>WNGF01007109.1_pt1 | contig 13667 bp, 8 predicted proteins | sample 5400641 | NCBI WGS metagenome assembly WNGF01 (sample SAMN13153371, study PRJNA577476) | soil metagenome | isolation source: 80 cm soil or saprolite under grassland replicate 2 | place: USA:California | collected 2016-06-15
TCGCGTGGGTCGACGCGCAGAATGCGCTGACGCGGTCGCAACTCGAGGGTCCGGTCCGGAACGCGCTCGTCAAGCGTCTCAGTGCCCTCTACGACTTTCCGCGCACCGGCGTGCCGTTCAGGCGCGGCCGCTACTACTTCTTCACGCACAACAGCGGCCTGCAGGATCAGCCGGTCCTTTACGTACAGGAGGGGCGCGAGGGCGGGCGGCGCGCACTGATCGATCCAAACACGATGAGCGCCGAAGGGCCGGTGGCACTGACCGCGGTCGAGCTGAATACCGACGGAACGCTTGCGGCGTACGGCCTCTCGAAGAGCGGCAGCGATCGCCAGGACATCTTCATCAGGGAAGTGGAAACGGGCGCCGACCTGGCTGACCGGCTTCGGTGGGTGAAGTTCGCCAGCATCGCGTGGGTCCACGACAGCAGCGGCTTCTTCTACACGCGGTTTCCGGAGCCCGGCACCGTCGCCGATGGGGACGAGCATTACTTCAACACGGTCTGCTATCACCGCCTCGGCGATCCGCAGGAGGCTGACGCGCTGGTCTTCGAAAAGCCGGACCAGCGCGAGACGGTGTTCGGCGTCGAGATCAGCGACGACGACCGCTGGGTGGTCATCACCGCCTTCCAGGGATCCAGCGATCGCAGTGAGGTCTACCTGATCGATCGGCGCGAGCCTGGATTGAAGCCGTTTCCTGTCTTCACGGGGTTCGACGCGGCGTATGCCTTCATTGAAGGCGCAGCGGATCGGTTGTTCTTCCGCACGGACCTCAATGCGCCGCGCGGACGGATCGTCTCGATCGATCCGTCCAGCCCGCAGTCGACACCGCTGACGATCGTCGAGGAATCAGCCGACAAGCTGTCGACGGCGCTGATCGTGCACGGCACGCTCGTCACGTCATACCTGCACAACGCCAGCGACAGCGTCAGGTTCTTCGATCTCTCGGGCGCGCCTGCAGGGGTGGTCGAGCTTCCGTCGATAGGATCGTTAACAGGGATCGAGGGAGAGCCGTCCGATACCGAGATGTTCCTCGGGTTCACGTCGTTCGTGCAGCCCTCGACGAATTACCGGTACGACTTCACGACGAACCGGCTGGAGCCGTTCGGCACGAGCGCGCTGCACGTCAACCCGGCTGACTACGAGACGACGCAGGTCTGGTATCCGTCCAGGGACGGCACGAAGGTGTCGATGTTCCTCGTGCACCGCAAGGGGCTCGTGCGCGACGGCAACAGGCCGGTCCTCCTGAGCGGCTACGGCGGATTCAACATCAGCCTGACGCCTGCATTCGATCCCGCGAACTTCGTCCTCCTCGACGCCGGCGGCATCTTCGCGCTTGCGAACCTGCGCGGCGGCGGCGAATACGGCGAGGCGTGGCACGAAGGGGGAATGTTCGAGCGCAAGCAGAACGTGTTCGACGATTTCATCGCGGCCGCGGAGTGGCTGACGGCCAGCGGCTGCTCGAACCCGAAGCGGATCGCGATTGAGGGGGGAAGCAACGGCGGCCTGCTCGTCGCCGCCGTCATGGTGCAGCGTCCGGATCTGTTCGGCGCCGTCCTCTGCCGCGTCCCCGTCGCGGACATGCTGCGGTACCACCGGTTCACCGTCGGACGCTTCTGGATGTCGGAATACGGTTCGGCCGACGACCCGGCGCAGTTTCCCTACCTTTATAAGTACTCGCCACTCCACAACGTGCGTGATGGGATAGCGTATCCGCCGATCCTCATCACGACCGCCGACACCGACGACCGCGTGTCGCCCGGGATGGCAAAGAAATTCGCCGCGCGCCTCCAGGCTGCCCGCCATGAAGCGCCGGTGCTGATCAGAGTGGAGACGAAGGCAGGCCACGGAGCCGGGAAGCCGGTATCAAAGATGATCGAGGAAGACGCGGATATCTTCGCGTTCCTCTTCCATCATCTCGGTATTGACCGAGCTCGCGGGTAACGACCTCAATGGTTTTCTTTAAGAAGAGGAATTCTCGCTTCATCGCTGAATCCGCGCGGAGCCGCCCTTCGCGAACGCGCGCACCTGCTCGAGCGTGGCCATTGTCGTATCCCCGGGATAGGTCGCGAGCAGCGCGCCGTGCGCCCAGCCGAGGCGCACGGACTCCTCCGGCGATTCGCCGGTCAGCAGGCCGTAGATCAACCCGGACGCGAAGCCGTCGCCGCCGCCGACACGGTCGTACACATCGATGTCGCACGTCGGGGCAACGAACGTTTCGCCGCCGATCCACGCCACCGCGCTCCACGTGTGACGGCTCGTCGAATGCACTTCGCGCAGCGTCGTCGCCACCACCTTGATCTGCGGATACTTGCCGATCACGCGATCGATCATGCCGAAGAAGGTGCTCGGGTCCAGCGCGGATGTCGCGGCGACCTCCGGGCCCGGGATGCCAAGCCCTTTCTGCAGGTCCTCCTCGTTGCCGACGAGCACATCCACGTGCTTCACGATCCGGGCGAGCACGTCGACAGCCCTCTTGGCGCCGCCGGACGCCGCCCAAAGCTTCTCGCGATAGTTCAGATCGAAGGATGTTACTGCGCCGTGCTTCTTCGCAGCCTCCATCCCCTCGATGATCAGATCGGCCGTGGTCGACGACAGCGACGCGAAGATGCCGCCGCTGTGAAACCAGCGTACGCCGGCGCCGAAGATCGCATTCCAATCGAAATCTCCGGGCTTCAGCTGCGCCGCGGCTTCGTTGCTGCGGTTGTAGAACACCACAGGGGCGCGCACACCGTGTCCGCGGTCGCTGTAGACGGCGGCCATGTTCGGGCCCCAGGCGCCATCGTGCTTGAACATCTTGTAGAAGGGGGTCACCCCCATCGAGCGCACGCGGCCGGCGATGAGATCGCCGATCGGGTACTCCACCATCGCGCTCGCCACGGCGGTCCGCATCCGAAAGCAGTCCGACAGGTTTGCTGCGGTGTTGAACTCGCCGCCACTCACGTGGATCGCGCAAGTCGTCGCTTTGCGGAAGGGGACGACGCCGGAGTCGAGCCGATGAACGAGTGCGCCGAGCGCGAGGAAATCGAGGTTGCCCTTATCAGGAACATGAAGCGCAGTTGGCATAATCACCGAACGCTATAAGTCGATGCGACGCCGTGTCAAGCGTGCCTCGCGGCCACAAGCTCCACTCAACGACAGCCACCCCCAAGAGCAAACAGCGTGACAGTGAATGTCCTCGAGTCGGGTGCGGAGTTCCTAGTCCCGCGGGACTTCTGGAGCGCCAGTGAGATCGAGGGGGCCACCGGCCCGCACGCCGGCGCTCGACAGGTACATCATCGCCGTCGTCGTGTCCTGCAGGCGCTCGCCGAGGATGCGCGCGAGATTCCGGAACACCTTCGCCGCGGTGTAGGGGAATCGCTTCCGCAGCCGCTCGAGCGCGTTGAAGTCGAGCTGCAGAATCTCGGACGGCGCGTCCGCGCGCGCGGAGAACGTGCGGTAACCGTCGGCGACCATGCCGGTCTCGCCGAACACACCTCCCGCGTCGACGATCGCCAGCGTGCGCTCGTGGCCATCGAGATCGGAATCGACGACCAGCAGGCGCCCTGAGACCACCATGTAGAGCTGCCGCCCCTGATCGCCCCGGCGGATGGCATATTCGCCCGGCGCGAGCGACTGCAGCATGCCGGTAAGCACCACCTTGCGCGCTTCCCAGCGCGACAGCCCCTCGAACAGCGGCGCGCGCTTGACGAGATCCTGATTCATCCGAATCAGCATCAGATCCCAGACGGTCACGAGCCGCGTCGACGTGAGGAGGATTGGCGTGAGGACCAGCTCCGAGACCATCGCGACAACCATGACGAACGCCGAGAGGAACCCAAGGTGAACGGTCGGGACGAACCGGGAGAACACGAGCACGATGAACCCGCACGCGAGCGCCATGGAGACGAACACGATCGGCCGGAACTGGATGAAGAGCGTGTGCAGCACGGCCGTGCGCTCGTCGCGGTGCTCGTTGAGCTGACGGCTGTACGTCATCATGTTGTGGACGGTGTCGTCCACGGCAATCCCGATCGCGATCGTCGCGACCATCGCGGTGCCAGTGCTGAGCGGAATGCCGAGCAGCCCCATCAGGCCAAAACTGTAAATCACCGGTGCGACGTTCGGGATGAGCGACAGTAAGCCCGCTTTCACCGACATGAACAGCAGCGAGTGAATGATGCCGATGATCGCGAGCGTCCAGGCAAAGCTCGTGACCTCGTTGACCGCCATGTAGTCCGCGGCGCGATTGGTGAGAATCGATTGCCCCGCCGGATGCACCTGGACGCCACGCACGTTCTGCGCCACGTAGCGATCGATCTGCCGCAGCGCCTGCCCGAGCTCCCACGATCCCGTGAGGCTGTGGCGGACGATGATGTTGGCGGAGCTCGCCGGCAGATCGATGAAACGGCCCGTCTGGCCGCGATCCATCAGGAGCAGATGCTGCGACACGACGTCCGGCGAATCGGGTACCGTGCGCGGGCCCGGGTTCGTCCCGGTGAATGTCGTGTGCAGCTGCGAGATGTAGTCGACGATCGACACGGTCTTGCTGACGCCCGGAATGTTCTCGATGAACTGCTGCAGAGCGGCGATCTGCTTCAGCGTCGCGGGATCCGCGACGCCGTTCTCGCGCCCGGTCTCGACCACGACGAAGAAGGCGGATGCGCCGGCGAGCGACTGATCGACATCGTGCATGCGCTGGCGGATCGGCGAGCTCTTCGGAAAATAGCTGACGAAGTCCGTGTCCACCTTCAGCGTGTACCAGCCCCAGATCGACGCCGCCGCCAGCGCGGCGAACAGTGCCGATATCGCGACGCGGTGCCGCAGGATGTAATCGCACGCGATGGTGATCCGCGCTTCGAGCGTCCCCCCGGCCGCCGCCTGCATTCCGGTGGTGCTGGCCTTCCGCCTGCGCCAAGGCTCCGGCGGACTCGCCGAAGCTTCAGCGGAGGCGGTGAGGCCGGCCTCGTCGATTGCCGTCGCGCGGATTCGCTTCGGCTGCGGCCAGATGCGCAGCAGCATCGGAATTCCCAGGAGCGTCGCCGCGAAGTTCGCGGTCAGCGCCAGCGTGGCCGCCCATCCGAACTGGATCAGGATCGTGATGTCCGACAAGATCAGCGTCGCGAACCCCAGGATCGTCGTCGCCGTCGTGACGAGAATCGGCGCCGCGGCTTCTTCGACCGCCTCGGTGAGCGCGTGCATCTTGTCGCGCCCGGCGCGCAGGCACGCGTGGTAGGCGGAGATGATGTGCACCGCTTCCGCGAATCCCACGACGAGCACGAGCGACGGGACGGCAACGGTCACGACATTCATCGGGATGCGGAAGAACGCCATCAATCCGACGCCCCACAGCGCGCTCGAGACGCCGGTGAACAGCGGCGCGACGACCCCTTGCGGCGTGCGGAACCCCACCATGAGGACGATGAACAACGTGACGATCGAGAGCGGCACGAGCGTCATCTGGTCCCCCTGCACGTACTCGACGAACGTGTGCTTCAGGAGCGGCCCGCCAATCTGGTAGGTGGTGACGCCGGGCGCGGAGTGACGGGCCAGGACCGCGTCCACCGCGGCGGCAAAGCGGCTGTTGAATCCTTTGTCCCCGTCGCGCGGCTGCGTGAACACCAGGATCCCCGCTGCACGCGCATCAGCGGAGACGAGATTCTTCACGAACACGGGGTTCGCGAGTGCCTTGGCTCTGAGCCGCGCGAGCCCGGCCGCATCGGCAGGAATCCCGTCGTGCAGCAACGGCGCAATCTCGATCCCGTCGCCGGTCGCGCTGATGTTGTCCACCGTCGCAAGGCTGTCGACCCGGCTCACCCCTTCGACACGCTCCAGGTCCTCGGAGACTCGCTGAATGAGGTTGAGCACCGGCGCGGTGAAAATGTCCGCCTTGACGAGAACGACCGTGAGCTCGTCGCTGCCGAAGGTGGCCTTGACCTGCTCGTAATACTGCCGCGCGGGATCGCGCTCGAGCATCAACCCTTCGTTCGACGCATCGATCTCGAGACGAGGAAGCTGCCAGGCGAGCGCGAGCGTGATGAGCGCGAACACCACCGCGGCAGCGGCAGGCCGATGGATGCTCCAGACCAGGACTCGTTTGACCGGGCTCTGCACGGCGCTACTATAGCCGCTCCATGGTCCGCCTAAAGGGGGACGCTACGGACGCCGTAGTGTCCGGCTTCAGCCGGACCTGACGTGATCGCATGACGAATGTTGTAATTGTCGGTGCGGGGCCGGGCGGCAGCGCCGCGGCGATTGCGCTCGCGCAGCGCGGCGTGCGCGACGTGCTGCTGCTCGACCGCGCGCGTTTTCCACGGCAGAAGACCTGCGGCTCCGGCATCTCTCCGCTCGGCCTCCGCGTCCTTGGCGAGCTTGGAGTCGAGGATGAAGTGCGCCGGCGCGGCCGCATGATCCACTCGCTGATCCTGAAGACGCCTGGCAATCGCACCGTGCAGCTCAGCGGCGGCGAGGCTGCCGTGATCCTGTTGCGCAAGAACTTCGATCAGCTCATGGTCGATCGTGCGCGGGCGCTGGGCGTGCAGTTCCGCGACGGCGCAGCCGTGACGGCGTTACTGGAGGAAGGCGGACGAATCGTTGGTGTTCGAATCGGGGCGGAGGAAATCCGATCGCGGTACGTGCTCTGTGCCGACGGCGCGCACTCCGCCTTCTCCATCGACCCGCGGCGGCGCCTCACCCTCGCGACCATCATGGGCTGGTGGGAGAACTTCCAGTACGAGCCCGGCACGATTGAAATGATCTTCGACCGGCAGATCAGCCCGCTCTACGGCTGGATGTTCCCGGAGACCGCCACGCGCGTGAACATCGGGATCGTTGTTGACGGCCCACGCGCAGGCAGCGGCGGAGATCTCGGCAACCTGCGCGAGGTGTTCGACAAATTCCTCGAGCGGCACTATGCCGCACGCGTCCGGAACGCGCAGCCCGTGGGGAAATGGTCAGGACAGCCGATTTCATATTCGGCGTGGACGCGCGCGGCAGCCCGGCCCGGCGCGCTCTACGTCGGCGAATCAGCGCGGCTGACGAATGCCGCGACCGGCGAAGGGATTTACCAGGCGATGCGATGCGGCGTCCTTGCCGCGGACGCGGTGGCCCGCGTGATGGACCGCGGCGCGGCCGAAGAACGAGCGTGGCGAGACTACACGCGGGAATGCCGCAGAACGTTTGCCGCAGGGTTCCTGATCGGCCACGCGTTCCGAGGTGCTGTCAGGGTTGGCGCGCTGGATGCCGCTGCACGCGTCTATCAGCAACCGCGCCTCCGCCGTCTCGCGAGCTGGGCGATCGGATCCGCGCTCACCGGACCGTAGCAGCTACCTTACCGGACCGTGCCGGTGTACACACCGGCGCCCACCTGATTCAGCAACCCGATCGAATCCTTGAGCAGCCCCGCGAGTGAGTTGGCGCGGCTGCGCAGCGATCGATCGGCGGCCGGCTTGAGCACGCCCCCCTGCAGCGATTCGCGGAAGACGCGCAGATACTCGGCAACGAACGTGCTCAGCCGCGCATCATCACCGGAGAGCAGAGCCACGGTCGCCGCACGGCCGCGCGGACTCGAGCGCCAGTACCGCAGGATTCCCGTGCGAATCGCCAGCGCCCCCGCTTCCTCCGCGCGAAACGCTTCGTAAAGCTTCTCGGCGAGAATCTCGCGAATGCGAACGAAGCGATACCGCCGCACCTCATACCGCGCGAGCGCCTGGTCGAGCGTCTCGCCCATCCGCAGTTCTTCCGACAGGATCCTGATGTCGCTCAGGCTGTTGGTCATGCCGCTCGCCGTCAGCGGATGCGAGCACCCTGCGGCGTCGCCCAGGAGTGCCGCGCCGGGCACGGTACACCGCTCGGTCTGAACCATGTAATTGCCGCACAGCTCGATAGGCGCCGACTCGATCGCGCGCAGCAGTTGCCCGCGGAGTGTTTCCGGCAGCACGCCCGCATAGTGCGAGCGCAGCTGCGACACCACGCGCTCGCGCGTCACGCTCGTCGCAATCGGCACATCGATGCAGAAGCGCACGTGACGATTCTGGAGTCCGTAGGCGAGGACCGGCCCTGGGCCCCCGAGGCAGATGTGCGCGTAGCCGCGCGTCGGCAGCGATTCGTTCTCGGCGAGAACGATGGCGCTCAACGATACGGCGCGCTGGCGTGCGCGAATGCCGATGGTCTTGCGCAACCGCGAGTGACGTCCGTCCGCAATCAGCGTGAGTGTGGCACGCACCTCGTCGCCCGTCGCAGTGCGAACACCCGTCACGCGGCCGTCGTTCCGCAGCACGTCGACGACCCGCTGCCCCGTTCGCACCTCCACGCCCTCGCACTTGGAGAGGTATGCGCGAATCCGCGCGACGATCTCCTGGTGTTCGAGCGCGAGCCCGCCGGGGCGCAGCGCCGGCACGTCGCGGTACGGAAGCGGCACCGGCTGTTCGTCGGGACCGGCGGTTACTCGGAAACCATCGACCCGTTCGCCATCGGCCCCCTCGATGACGTGCCAGAGGCCAAGGCCGACCAGCATGTCGACGCCGGACGCGTGAATCAGCTCGCCGCCGAATTGCGGGCGTCCCGCGGGATGTGCGTCGAGCACGACGATGCGGCGCCTGCCATCCGCAAGCGCGGCGGCGGCGAATGCGCCGGTGAACCCGGCGCCGACGATCGCGATGTCAAACGATTCGGCAGTCACGTGCGCACTCTGTTTAACGTGGTTTCGGCAGACAGTCAAATACGGAACGTACTTTGCGTTTTTCCGGTCACGTTGCCAATATGGGCCGCATGTCGATTCGGTCCTGGCGAGCGGTACTTTTGGTCATGGCCGCTGCCGCCTTCCTGCTGCTCTATTACGAAGGGGCGGCGGCTTCGGTGCCATTCGCTGAAACGGCAGAATGGGTCGCGCGCCAGGCCGATAACCGTGACATCGGGCACGACGGCCGGTTTGAGCTGAAAATGCGGCTGTTCGATCGCCAGCAGCGCGCGCGCGAACGCGATCTGACGATTTTGACGATGCGGCCGCAGTCCGGAGGCAAAAACGCCACATCGGGATCGGGCGACCGTGTCCTGATTCGTTTCACGTACCCGAATGACATCAAGGGGACCGCATTTCTGGTATGGGAGCATCCTGACGGCGAGGACGAGCGGTTCCTCTATCTTCCCGCGCTCGCGCGGGCGCGCCGTATCGCCGGCGCGGAGGCGCAGGACAGCTTCGTCGGCAGCGACTTCACCTACGAGGACATCAGCGGGCGCGAGTTCGACGACTACACCTACTCGATGATCGAGCAGGACGCGACGTGGACGGTGCCCGACGGTCAACGTGTGCCGGCCTACCGGATCGAATCGCGTGCGAAGGACGCGCAGGCGAGATTTCCCCGGATCGTGTCGACGATCAGGAAAGACAACTTCGTCATCGTTCACGCTGACATCCACAATCGCCGCGACGAGCGGCAGAAGATCTACGACGTCCGCCGCCTCGACCTGGTGCAATCCATCTGGACGCTCTCCGAGATCGTGATGACGAACACCGCGGAACAGACCCACACGGAACTGCTGGTGAAGTCGGTCCGCTACAACACCGGGCTCAAGGAAGCGGATTTCAGCCGGAGAGAGCTGGAGCGAAAGTAGCCGCCGCGGTTTGCGGGGCGCTCGATCGCGCGAGGTGTTCCTCCCACTTGCGGATCGTCAGCAGCTGGAACTGGTGCACAACGGGGTTGAGCTCGAAGATCGGCTGCTCGTAATGTCTCGCCCAGGCGTCCTGCTCCGCTTCCACGGCGAATCCATCCTCGCGCAGCAGCGGCTCGACGAGCAGCCGCTTCGACGCGGCCATGATGCCGCGCACGAATACCCGGGGCATGCGCAGCGGGATCAGCGGCACCTTCAGCATCTCGTCGCTGAAGTAGAAGATGAAGAACACGCGCGTGGTCTCGCCGTCGATCGGCAGCACGAAGCACCAGTGCTTGATCTTGCCGTCCGTGTTCGACCACTGGTAAGGATACTCATACGCGAGCGTCATGGCGTTCGTGTTCGTGGTCTTCCGGTCGACGAACAGCCCCGAAATGCGTCCCTGCCCCACCTTCGTGTCGTAGGCAAGCAGCACCCGGTCCTCCTGCGGCTCCATCATCGTCAGCTTCGCTTCCGTGAATGGCTTGCTCTTGCGGTGCAGATACGCGTGCGTGAAGTCGCTGACGTTGTCGATGATCATCGAGTGGTGCGCGCGCCACGTGAAGTCGACCGCGATCGAGCCCCACGGATGCGGCCCCTCGAGCTCCGGAATCGCCGGGACTTTGCGTTCGCTCGCGAGCGCACGATCCCCCGGGAAGATCCAGATCAGCCCGTGCTTCACCTGGATTGGAAACGACGCGATCCGGATGCGCGGGAAGGTGTGGCCGAACAGATCGTGAAACATCTGGGTACAGCGGCCTTCGCCGTCGTACATCCAGCCGTGATAGGCGCACGTGATCGAACAGTCGCCGACTTCGCCGAGCGTCAGCTTCATCTGCCGATGCGCGCAGCGGTTCTCGATCGCGTTCAGCGAACCGTCCTTCCCGCGAAAGACCGCGATGGAGCGGTTCCAGAACGAGACGTCGATCGCCTGCCCGCGGTTCAGGTTCCGGTCCCATTCGACGGGGTACCAGTAGTCAGGACTCAGGCCGGCCGCGCGCACGCGCTGCCTGTGGTTCTTCGCCTGTTCGAAGGTCGGGGGAGTCATGCGGCTCTCCTCTTGTACCGGATCGGGCACGGCAGCTCGGGACCGACGACGAGCGTCCGGTAGTCAGGACGATACTCGCGGCCCACGAGTTCGATGTCGTAGCGGCGGAGGATGCTCGTCCAGATGACTTTCAGCTGCTGGTACGCGAAGACCATCCCGATGCAGCGGTGCTTGCCTCCGCCGAATCCAATCAGCGAGTACGACGCCTTGCGATCCTCTTCGCGCCCGGGCCCGAATCGGTCCGGGTCGTATCGCTCGGGATCGGCGTAGATGCCCGGCAGCCGGTGCGTGACGGCGGGCGAGACCACGGCCAGCGATCCCACAGGCAGCTCGTAGCCGTTGACGCGGAACGGCTGCATCACGGACCGCATCAACATCACGAGCGGCGGACGCATCCGCTCCGTTTCCTTGATCGCGCGCTCCAGCACCGGAAGTCTCTTGAGCGACTCGTACGTGATCGCGCCGTCGCCGATCTCGCGCTGCTGTTCGTCGCGAACCGCACGCAGGTACTCCGCGTTCTGGTGGAGCAGGATGCCGCACCACGCCGCGAGCGCGGCGCTGGTGTGCTGCCCTGCGAACACGAGCGTCAGCAGCAGCCCGACGATCACGTCATCCGGGATCGACTGGCCGCGCTCGTCGCGGAAGGTCATCAGCGTCTCGAGAAAGTCCTCGTGCGTTCCGGGCTCCCGCCGCCGCGCTTCCATGATGTTCGAGAGCAATCGATCGACGGCTGCTCGCGCGCGGTCGCGACGACGGAACGCGGGCAGCGGCGCGTGCGGCATGAAATACGCAAGGATCGACATGCCGCCGTCGAGATCGTGGTACAGCCTCGCAAACTCCGTGCTGAAGTGACGCCGGATCTCGTTCCCCAGCAGGCATCGCGTCGCGATGAACAGCGTGATGTCCTGCGTCGTCTCGTACAGATCCCGCTCGCCGGAATCTCCCCACGTCGAGAGATACTGTTCGGTCTCGTCGACCATCACGTCGACGTAGGTACGGAGCCGCTTCTCGCTGAGCGCCGGATGCACGAACGACAGCTGGCGCTCCATCTCCTCAGGCGTCGCGTCGTAGGCGACGCCGCGCCCGAAGACAGGAATGGTGAACTTGTAGCACTCGCGCGCGCTGAGCACGTGGTCCGGCGCACGGAAGAACGCTTCATTCGCCTCGGGGCTCGTCATCACCGTCGCGCGCTGGCCCGCGAGCAGGAGGCTCCAGACGTCGCCGAAACGCTGTTGCCCCGAACGGAGCAGATCGATCGGCCGGCTCCAGAAGTCGTACGCGTGCCCGATGAGCGGGAGCGCTCCCGGCATCATCGGGGGCAACGCCTGCCCTGAGCTACGTTGAACGGTCGGTGGCGCTAGTGAAACCACTGGTGCGCCTCCCGGACTGCTTCCTTCACCGACGTCGGCGCGTACCCGAGCTCCTGCTTCGCCTTCGTGCAATCAGCGCGTCGACCCATGCGAAGCAGGTGAATCGCTCCAGGGGTCAGCCGCTGCGGTCGATGCGGTGCGAACGTCGACATCACGGGGCTTGCGACTGACGCGATTGCCGCCATGACCGGCGGCGGCAGGCGCAGACGCGGACGCGGCTTCCCCGTGATTTCCTCGAGCCACTGCATCAGCGTGTCGACGGTGACGAACTCAGTACTGAAGATGTAGCGCTGCCCGGGCCGTCCGCGTTCCATCGCGAGCAGGTGGCCCTGCACGATGTCGCGAGCGGCCACGAACTCGAAGCCGCCCGGGATGTACGCGGGCATGCGGCCGCGCGCGAAATCCTGGATGACCCGTCCCATGCGCGAGGGCTTGAAATCATTTGGCCCGATGATCGCGCACGAGATCGCAATCACGACCTCCTGCCCGTCGGCGACCGCCTTCAGGCATTCGTGCTCGACGGCCGCCTTCGATCGCTCGTACGGAAGCGCCTTCGCGAATGGATCGAAGGGATCGCGCTCGTCGCTGGGACGATCCCGATGATGTCCGACGGCGCTGAACGAGCCGGTGACCACAACGCGTGACACCCCGGCGCTCGCGGCCGCCGCCAGCACGTTGCGCGTACCGAGTACGTTCGTCTCGTAAATCTCGCGTTCGCCGCCCGACGTGATGGAGATCCTGGCCGCGCAGTGATACACGCGCGTGCAGCCCTTCACGGCGTTCGCGAGCGCGACGGGAGTGCGGATGTCGCCGATCGCGCGCTCGATGTCGAGCCCGTCGACGGCGCGCGGATCGCTCGACGGACGGAGGAGCACGCGCACGCGCTCTCCCTGCTGTACCAGCCGCCGGACGAGATTCGCGCCAAGATGTCCCGTCGCGCCGGTGACGAGCGTAAGGTGTGGACCTGACATGCGGAACAGAGGCGGCAGTTTACACCCAAAGCCAACTTCGATAATGTGCACCGCATCCATTCATGGGGTACCTTTTCGATCCCGTGCGGCTGCATGCCGCCGCACGGCGCGCTGCCGGTCTGCCGCACCAAGAGATGGTGCGTACGCTCATCGACGAACTCGCGGTCGCCTACCCGGGGCACATCGCGACCGACGAGCAGTGGGTGATGAGCTTCGTGGGCGGCGCGACAGGGATGATGACGGTGCTCCACTGCTCGCTGACGGAATACATCCTCATTTTCGGAACGCCGATCGGCAGCGGCGGATTCTCGGGCCGGTACCGCCTCGACATCCACGACTACCTGCTGGCCGGCGAGATGTGGACGTTTGCTGAAGCGGCATGCGCCGAGCGGGTCGTCTCGCGGCCCGGCGACGCCGCACTGCTCCGCCGCGGCGAATCGAAGGGCTACCGCGCCGCCGAAGGCACGTGGATGCTCGAGTACGCGCGAGGGCCGGTCGTCACGTGTCTTCCGCAGGCGCTGACCGATTCGATCGTGCGACTCGACGGGATGACGATCTGGACCGAGAGCGGTGATATCGTCCGCGGGATCATCCTCGAGCTGATCGAAGGCGAGACGCTGAGTACGCGAGTGCGGCGCCATCCGCTTCCGATTGG
>WNGF01022301.1_pt1 | contig 13664 bp, 14 predicted proteins | sample 5400641 | NCBI WGS metagenome assembly WNGF01 (sample SAMN13153371, study PRJNA577476) | soil metagenome | isolation source: 80 cm soil or saprolite under grassland replicate 2 | place: USA:California | collected 2016-06-15
CCCGCTGCGCGACCAGCTCTAGCAGGATGCGGAAAAACTTGCAGGCTGCTCAAAAAGGTCCAGATGCAAGGCGGCGCCCGAGGGCCGCACGCGAGGCGTACTCTCTGTACGTTGAGCGTGCGGCCGAGGGCGCCAACGCAGCAGATGGGCCTTTTTCAGCAGCCTCCTAGGCGGAGCGCCGTCCCCCATCTGTCTCAAGGATCTGCCGCCGACCGACGGCGTCGCGGTCTAGCGCCACCTGGGCGACACTGATCGCCGAGGTATTTTGACCGTCACCAACGGACAGTCTCGCCCGGCTTCAGGATCCACACAGCCTTCGCGTCGAGCCCGCGCGCCTCGACCTCTTGCGCGAGGCGGCGGGGCGGCTCATCATAGGGTTCTCCGCCCAGCGAGAACGTGCCCCAGTGAATGCCGAGAAAGCGCGCCGCGTTCAGATCTGACCAGGCCCGCAACGCTTCCTCCGGCGACATGTGCACCGGGCGCGCAATCACGGGAGGCGTGTAGGAGCCGATGGGCAACGCGGCAAGATCGAAGGGCCCCAGCTCCTGCCCGATAAGCTTGAAATGCACCGCATATCCGGAATCGCCCCCGAAATAAAAGCGCTGCGAGCCTATCACCGCCCAGGACGCCCACAATCGGTGGCCCTGATCCAGGAGCGTCCGACCTGAGCCGTGCTGGGCCGGTGTACACACAATCCCCACATCCCTGATGATGACCGACTGTCCCCAATTCAGCTCGTCCACATTCGTAATCCCACGCTCAGCCAGCCAGGCCTTGATCCCCAGCGGCACCACGAACCTCGGATTGAATCGGGCAGCTAGCTGGCGGACCGTCGGCTCGTCGAGATGATCGTAGTGGTCGTGCGAGATGAGCACGACATCGATCGGCGGCAACTCGTCGAGCCGGAGGCCCGCGGGCGTGTACCGGCCAACGCCGATGCGACCCGAGAGCGGCCCGGTGCGGGAATTCCAGTTGGGATCGGTGAGGATGTTCACACCGTCGAGCTGAACGAGCACGGTCGAGTGCCCCACCCACGTCACGGTCGGATCGTGACGATTCCGCCACAGCTCCTCTGGATCGACGACGCCCGCGGGCAGCGGCTCGAACCGCCGCCCCTCGCTCAGAATCGAGCCCAATCCGAGCAGGGCAAACCGCGCCCGCGTCCAGTTCGACGCGCGCCGGAAGTTCGGGTCCAGATTCCGGAACCTCGCGGCATCGTGGGGCGCCGGCGCCAGGTGGGTGCTCATCGCCGGGATGCGCCGGCTCTCCAGCGCCGGCGCGTCGATCACCACCGCCATGGCGCAGAGCCAGACCCCCAGCGCCAATCCCGCTGTGCCGCGTCGTCCCAAGTTCACAAAAGTCGTGCTTTCGATGGTGTCCAGAGACCGTCACCTTCGGCCTGCAGTGGGCAGGCCGCCTCGATACTGTGATCGGGATCTTGCGGGGGCAACAGTGCGACGCATTCCCACTCGGCGACGGACTTCAGGTTCGTGAACTAAATATACCGCGGCGCCGACGAGATTGCGAGCAGTACGCCCACCGCGTCGCCCGCGTGTCGAGGCTCTGATGATGCGAGACTCAACGGTACACCCAAGAGCCGGAGCCAAATCAGCGCCACGGGCGTGCCTTCCTGTCAGGCTACTGAATCGGAGAGTGATGAGCCACGCCCGGAGGCTGGTGTCCACCAGTTCTCCAGACGAGGATGGTTCGGGCGACTAGCGGCCGGGACAAGTTCGCTGGTGACCCCGGCGGGATTCGAACCCGCGATCTCGACCTTGAAAGGGTCGCGTCCTTGGCCAGGCTAGACGACGGGGTCAGACGCGAAGCGACGCAATCGGCAAACGCACAGCGATGATAGCAGAGCGCGCGGCCGATCACAAACCGGGGGGAGCCGGCGCGCTCAGGACCGAGTGTAGGCGCAGGAGAACGAGTCTAGCCCCGTTTCCGGCACGGCGGCGCTATCCTGAGGGAGATCCCCGCAGGGTCTTGCGGGTTCCGGAAATTCTGATACCCCCTTTCCGGAACCTCCGGGGGTTGAGGCGTAATAGCCAGGGGCGCTTGACGAGGAGGGGCTTGGATGCCGACCTACAGCGAGAGACAGAAGTCCGTTCAGCGTCGCCACGGCTTCGTCCCGAAGACCGCCCGGATCGCTCGTGTCAAGATTCTCGGGCTATTTACTTGACACACACCGGCCCGAAGATCTTCGCGCGAGCAGTTCGGCCCGGGATGGCGAGGCTGTGACGCAAGCCCGCTGGTTCGGCTTCGAACGCCGTCGCGAACCGCTCGCTCCCCGGGAGGTATTCCGCAGCCGCCTGATCCGAAGCTCGCTCGTCGCGTTCGCGATCATCGGCGTCTCGCTCGTCTTAGGCATAGTCGGCTATCGCGTATTCGGCGGGCTCGACAGCTGGGTGGACTGCCTCTACAACGCCTCGATGATTCTCGGCGGCATGGGGCCGGTCGCGGAGCTACACACGAATGCCGGCAAGGTGTTCGCGTCGCTGTACGCGCTCTACTGCGGTGTCACACTGCTCACCAGCGTGGGCGTGCTGATCGCGCCGGCGGTGCACCGCATGCTACATCGCTTCCACATCGAGACCGAAGAGGACGAGACCCGGTGAGGCGCGGAGCGTGCTCACGCGCATGGCGCGAGAGCAAGGAGCACCCCATCATGATCTGGACTCACTGCACCCGCGTGGCGTAGCGGCTGCGGGTCCTGTCGTCGTGTGCGACGCCACCCGCAGCCGCCAGGGAATCGTCAGCACTCCGGATCGTGGGGTGCTATTTGGTGCGGTCCGACTGCAGCCCGGCCTGCACCCGGCGGTCGTTTCTTTGCTTGTTCACGTCCTCTCATCCACGCGTACCGCCGGTTTCCGGGTGCAGGGGCCTCGGCGTTTGGACACGCCGAAAGTCTACGACGGCGAGGTGTGCCTGTCGATCGCGGCGGACGATGCGAGCAGGACGACCGCGAGGACCGCCGGGCTCACGGCGGCGTTTGTACGGTCTGCAAGTAGGTGAAGATGCGCCAGAGCACGTCGTCGCTCAGCACACCCTTCCATACGGGCATTCCCTTGTCCAGGCGCCCGTGGCTCACGGCCTCGTAATACACGTTGGGCGCTTCCTGCCCGTACCGAAGCTTGAGTCGGCGCAGGTCTCGCGGCCGCTCTCCCTGGATCGCGTTGGGCCCATGGCAATGGCCGCAATACTGGTTGAACAGGCCCCGGCCGTCCTCGACCAGGTCCGAGCGCCCTTCAAGCGGGTTGGTGACCGGTGCCGTGGTGACTTCCCTCGTCCTCGCTTCGATCCAGGAAAGGCACAGGAGGGTTGCGACCGCGGCACCGCACCAAGGCGTGACCCAGTGCTTACCCACCACCTCTCTCCCGCGCTCTGCCCTTCGACGCAAGAAAGGCGGGGCCTGCCCCATCGGGGCCTGCCCCGCCGTCTCATGTCATGCGGCACCGTCGACTGGTCGGCGAGGCGGTCAGCTGCCCAGTTCGAACACCACGAGAATGCCACCCTCCGGGCTCGCGTCGATGACCTTCTGACCGATCTTGCCCAGGAACGACGGCGGACCCTTTATGCGGCCCGCCACGACCGCCAAGTACTGCTTGCCGTCGAGCAGGTACGTTATCGGGCTCTGCAGGATGCCGGTGCCGAGATTGAACTTCCACAGCACGCCACCGGTCTTTGCGTCGACTGCCTTGAGCTCACCGTGAGTGTTGCCGTAGAACACCAAGCCGCCGGCAGTGGACATCGCGCCGCCGAGAAAGGGCAGGTCTTCCTTGATGCCCCATACGGCGGTCTGCTTCACCGGATCCCAGGCCTTGAGCTCGGAAAGGTGCCCGCCCGTGTCGGCCTTGTCCAGATCGAACTCGGACGCCAGGTAGAACTTGCCCGGCGTGTAGGCCTCCGTCTTGCCGGCGATATCCATGCAGAGGTTGAAGGAAGGAATGTACACCAAGCCGGTCTGCTGGCTATAGGACATCGGCTCCCAGTTCTTTCCACCGAACAGGTTCGGGCACACGTTCCTGGCCCATCGGCTGAGCTGTGGCCGCTTCTCCGGGTCCTCGACCGGGCGGCCGGTGGTCTTGTCGATGCTCTTGGCCCAGTTCACGTGCACGAAGGGCTCGGCGGAAATCAGCTTGCCCGTCGCGCGGTTGAGCACGTAGAAGAAGCCGTTACGATCAGCCTTCATCAGCGCTGGCACGCTCTGGCCGCCCACCGTGAGATCGGCGAGAACTGCCTCGTTGACCGCATCGTAGTCCCACACGTCCGCCGGGGTCATTTGGTAGGCCCAGACGATCTTGCCGGTATCGGCGTCGAATGCGAGCTGTGAAGAGGTGTGGAGGTTCGTGTACTGGCCGTACTCGCTGGTATCGGTGCTGCGCGTGTGACCACCCCACGGTCCCGCGTTGCTCGTACCCCAATAGACCAGGTTGAGCTTGGGATCGTAAGAGCCGACGTACCACGTGGAGCCGCCGCCCGTCTTCCAGGAATCACCCTTCCAGCTGTCGTTGCCTGGCTCGCCGGGTCCGGGGATCGTGTACGTCTTCCACACGAGCTCGCCGGTGTCCTGCTTGTATGCTTGGACGGCGCCGCGCACCCCATACTCGCCGCCGGCGTAGCCGGTCACCACGAGATTTTTGTAGACGATCGGCGGTGACGTGATGGCGTGGCCCACCTTGTAGTCCACGACCGTGACGGCCCACAGCTCTTTACCGGTGTTGGCGTCGAGGGCGACCAGCTTGGCGTCCAGCCGGGTGACGAAGACCTTACCGTTCGCGTAAGCGACACCGCGGCTATCAAGACCGCAGCAAACCGTCGCGGCGACATCTTGCGGCAGCTCGGGTTCGTGCTTCCATTTCAGGCTGCCATCCTGGGCGTTCAACGCGAGGACGTACCTCGGACCCGTCGAGGTGCTGACATAGATCGTGTTGCCGACGAGGATCGGCGTGGCTTCCTGCGACTCGACACTGCCGAGCGAGCGGATCCACGCGACCCGGAGCTTACTCACATTCTGGGTGGTGATCTGATCCAGAGTACTGTAGCGCGTGTTCGCATAGTCCCCGCCGTACATGACCCACTCGTTCCCGGATTGAGCCCATGCCGACGAGGCGGCGAGAACCACGACCACGCTGAAGAGGCCCGCCCTCAAGGAATGCCCCACGTAACTCATGTGTGTCGCCCTCCTTTGGTACGGCTGCACGTTGGTACGGCTGCACGTTGGTACGGCTGCACGTTGGCGGCGTCTTCGGTGCCGGCTCCGGCGCCAGCGGCGCGGCTCGCGTCGGGAGCTGCCGAAGAGGCGATGTCGGAGAATGCCCGGATGTCGGCGCGTCCGAGGTGTCGCATCTTGGCGCGAATGCTCACGAGGAACTGGTGAGCAACCCTGCTCATGCTACCCGCGCCTTCGCCCGCGCCTCGCTCGAGTGTGCAGTCACCGCAGTCCCCGTCGGACCGGGCCCCTTTCATAGACCAATGCGTGGCGACGTGTCAAGGGGAAACCTCGACGGGCTCAGCGCGGCCCAGGACTCCTCCGCCTGGGTGTCGTCGCGCCGTCTTCCGGATAGCGGCTCGACAGCTCTGCGTTGAGCGCGCCGATGAGGGCCCGCGCCACAGGGGAAAGGATGTCGGCGCGCTCGACGACGAGGTCGGCTGCGACCACGCCCGGCCTCACCGCGCTCCCGCCCCGACGAAGGCGAAGCGGTGGCGCGGGCCCCACGTGTCGTCGAACCCCTCGAGACCCAGCTCGCGGCGGCCGGCATTGCTCCAGAGACACAGCACGTCGCGCCGCCCGAAGAAGCCGACCCACGGATCGTGCAGAAACACCACGGAATGCTCTTCCTGCACGTCCGGATGCTCGACGCCGAAGTAGAGCGCGTCCTCGTACGACGGCCGCTCGAGACCCAGACGCGCCGCCTCGGCCAGAGCCTGGGCGGCGTCGACCTCGTGGTCGAAGGCGAGCAGGACGATCTCGCCCTCGCGCGGAGCCGCCGTGCCCGCCCGCACCGGGAAGTTCTCGGACGTCACGCACGAGTGCACGTAGCCGTACCGGCCCGCCTCGACGAGCTGCTCGGTGGAACGGGCGCCGCCCCTCGTGATGCGGTAGCGACACTTCATCCCGGCCACGCTAGTGTCCTGTCCCAGAAGGTTGTGGACAAAGCGCCGGGCGGGGCGGGGGGCCCCTCCGCGGAACACGCTGAGTCGCAACCCGCTCCCGGCACTCGTAAGGAGCCACGAGAGTGAGGCTTTCGCCTCCGGCAACGCGCATTTCTGGGACACTACACTAGCCGGTCTGCCAATGCGAGATCATGCATGAGTGATCCATGGCTCCGTCACCCGCGACGCCCCACGATGAACTGAGTGGTGTTCCGAAAGTGGCGAGGAGCATCGCCTTGCGGATACATCGCGGCCATGACCGCTGCCTTGGCTTCCTGCTGACGCTCGGGTGGGAGATGGGCGGTCGTCACGCCGGCCAGGGCGTTCCACGCCGCCCCAAAGCTCTGGAAGTCGAAGCCAAGCGTCTCACGCTCCACCCGCGCCGCGATCCCCGCGTCCCCCAGCTGTCGCAGAAAGGGAGTGGGGTCCGCCAGCGCCCCTGGTCCGACGCCCGGGACGGGGGGAGGGCCCCCGAAACGCCCCGCCGTCTGCTGAAACAGCACGATGTCACACGCCTCGGGTTCCGCCCAGACGGCTGCTATCAAGCGCCCCCGTGGCCGCAGGACTCGCGCCAGCTCGCGTGCCGCTGCGGCCCGGTCGATCACGTACATGAGACTCAACGATGCCAGCACCACGTCAAAGGCCTCGTTCTCCGCCGGCATCGCCTCGGCGCGTCCCTCGCGGAGATCGACCTTCGTGAGTCCTCGGGCGGCCATCCGTTGGTGGGCCACCTGCAGCATGTCCGAGCTGATATCGACCCCCACGACCAGGCCCTCTGGGCCCACGAGCTGTGCGGCGCGCTCGGCGACCGCTCCGGTGCCTGTCCCGAGGTCGAGGACGCGTTCCCCGGATGTCAAATGAGCGCGCGCGATCACCTGCTCCACCACCGGCCCGAACCGCCGGTCGATCTCGCGCAGGTAGACATCGGACATTCGATTCCACACGCCGATCTGCCAGGCGACTCCTGCTTGCTCTTGGTCGCTCTCCATCGTCCCTTTCCTTCTCTACTGCGCGGTGTATCCCCCGTCAACGGGCAGACACGCACCCGTGATGAACGAGGCGTCGTCCGACGCCAGGAACAGCGCCGCGGCTGCGATCTCGGCGGGTTGGCCGAGCCGACCCATCGGATGCTTCTCCACCAGGACCTTCAGGCTCTCGGGGTCGTCCGTCAGTCGCTTCGTGAGGCTGGTGTACACGAACCCGGGGCACAGGGCGTTGACCCGCACGCCGTCCCTGGCGAAGTGCACGGCCATGTCCCGGGTGAGCTGGGCCACGCCACCCTTGCTGTGCACGTACGGGTCGAGCCCGGTCCCGAGCTCCCGCGGCCTGCCCACGAGGCCGTAGATCGACGACAGGTTCACGATCGACCCGCCGCCCTGCTTCACCATCTGGTCCGCGACGGCTCTGCACATGAGGAGTGTGCCCTTCATGTTGACGGCCATCACGAAGTCCCAGACCCGTTCCCAATCCCAGTCGGGCGGCGCGTTCCGGGGGGCTACCCCGGCGCTGTTGACGAGCACCTCGACCCGTCCAAATCGCTTCAGCGTCTCATCGACGAGCCGCTCGGTGTCGGCCCTTCTCGTCACGTCGACCGCCATCGCCAGCGCCTCGCCGCCGGCGCTCTTGACCTGGGCCGCAACGGGCTCCAGGCCTTCCCGCTCCAGGTCGGCGAGCGCCAACGCCGCGCCTTCCTGCGCAAACAGCGCGGCCGTCGCCGCGCCGATGCCCGATCCCGCGCCCGTGATCAGCGCCACCTTGCCCCGAAGTCGGCCTGCCATCTGGACACCTCCGTGAACACCGCTGCCCCGACCTCACCGACGCCGTCGCTCGAATCCCGACGAATCACGCGGTCACTCCTCGCGTGATGCGGTCGTGATCCCCGTGGGCCCGGGAAGCGACGCGGACTATCGGACGTCCCCGCCGCCGTCCGCCAGCCACTTCACCTTACCTCTTGCACAGCTCGGCGCCAAACCGCGGCCGAGACCGGCGCATCGACGTCGGCATCACTGCATTCCCACGCGCGCGCAGCACGTCGGTCCGCGCCGCCTCACCGCGTCCCTGGTGCGCGGCCACGACTGGTACGGGCACTTCGACCCAGAGCGCGGCCCGCGGGGAGGCCTGCGCGTGCCTCATCGGCAGCCACGGCTCCATCCGCAGCGAGGTCGCCGGCTCGTAGCAGCGCGACCGCAGCGGACGCCGCCGGCGCCTGCGCCCTCGAACGCGCCCGCGCCGCAGTTTGATCACACTGACACACTGATCGGCTCCTTGACCACGAGCCCGCGGCGGCGCAGGATAGCTCGGGCGACGAGCGAATCCCGATGCCGGCCCTCACCTTCGCCCTCCAACCAAACCGTTCCGCCGTCGCCGTTTGCGCGGACGGCCCGGACAGGCGGGCCGAGCGGAGGTGACGCTGCTCGATCCGCCCTGTGCGCCCGTACGGCCAGGCCTTGCATGGCGGGGTAGCCGCACGGCGCGGCGTGGTCAAGCGGCGTGGTCAAGCAATGGGGACAGGGCGAAGTCGGACTTTCTTGAACACCTCACAGGGAGGGAAGGTGGACATGTACCAGACCGATCAGTACGAAGGCATGATCGCCGAGACGGTGGCCATGAGGGGGCACAACGCGGATTTCATCAACGCGTACCTTGCCCGACCGCTCGGCGCCGGCCCCTTTCCCGGCATGGTGCTCATCCACCACGCGCCGGGCTGGGACGAGTGGTATCGCGAGTGCACTCGCCGCTTCGCTCACCACGGCTACGTGTCGATCTCACCGAACCTGTACTTCCGCGACGGCCACGGCTCTCCCGAGGATGTCGGGGCCAAGGTGCGCGCGGCGGGGGGAGCCCCGGATACTCGGGTGCTGGGCGATCTCGATGGCGCGAACACCCACCTTCGCTCGCTGCCCTATGTCAGCGGCAAGATCGGCGTGTTCGGCACATGTTCCGGGGGCCGGCACGGGTTCCTCGCCGCGTGCCGGTTGAAGGGCTTCGACGCTCTGATCGACTGCTGGGGCGGACGCGTGGTCCAGTCCAAGGAAGAGCTCACGCCGACCCAGCCGGTGGCCCCCATCGACTACACGAAGGATCTCTCGTGCCCGATGCTCGGGCTCTTCGGCAACGAGGACAAGTCACCCACGCCCGAACAGGTCAACGCGCACGAGGCGGAGCTCAAGAAGCACGGAAAGCGGTACGAGTTCCACCGCTACGATGGCGCCGGTCACGGGTTCTTCTACTATGACCGCCCGGCGTACCGTCAGGAACAGGCCGTGGACGGCTGGAAGAAAGTTTTCGCGTTTTGCGAGAGAACCCTGCGATAGCCCGAACACGAGGATCCCAAGCATGTGCACCATGATCGCTCACCAGGTGAAGATCCAGGGCCGCGGCAAGAATGGACCGGAGTGGTTCGAGGTCCGCGAGGCGAACGTATCCTACGACCATCCCTACGACCTGCCGCTCGAGCACTCGCTCAACATCGATTTCGTCAACGAGGCCCTCGGCCCCGGCGCGCGCGTGGCCGTGGAGCTGAGCGTGGAGGCGGCGCGACAGCTCGTGAAGACCGTCGAAGCCGTTCTGGCGCAGGCCGACCAGCGCGGCGTTCTCGAGGACCGCCCTCTCGCAGCATCTCCCACTCGCGATCGCACCGTGGCGTAGCGGGTCCGCAGCGCTGAGATGTCCACGCCCGTGCGGCGGGTGGCTCCACCGTCCTGCACTGTCCTCGGTGTGGCGGCCGGCGGCGGATCGTCGGGGTGCACACCCGCCCCGAAACCCCCCGTCGGCTGTTGGCCCGGCTCGGGCTGGAGGTCCTGCCCGGCCGATCGGGCGTCGCGGTCGCCGCCGCCCTGTTGACCGAACATCCGGACTCGGAAGCTCCTGAACCCTCGGCTGCCCCGCCCGGGATGCCACCTGTCTCTGCCCACCACCTCCCACCAGGGCACGCGCGGGCAGGGTGACGAGGAGCGGCGGGCCAGTTGAAATTCCTGGGCTCCCCGAGAGATCTCGTCACGCTGCCTGCCACCCAGGGTGACGAGGAGCGGCGGGCCAGTTGAAATTCCTGGGCTCCCCGAGAGATCTCGTCACGCTGCCTGCCACCCCGCGGCTGCGCACCCGGGATTTCCCCGTATCGATACCCGTGATTTTCCCGCCGTCTACCCCGGAGTTCACCGGATTGGTGCTCTTCCCCTCCCGTGTTTCACTGCTCTTAGTGCTCTTAGTGCTCTTCGGCTCTTGATCAATTGCGGCGTCGGGTCGCCCAGCGCGGTCGGTGCGCACGGGCGGGTTTGATCGATCCGCAGGCAATATCCAGCGCCGCAGAACGGGTCAGGACGATCCTGATCGGCGCCAAGACAGACTTTTTTTACCTGAGGGAGGATGACCATGAGGCGACAACGAATCACATTCACCACACTGCTGCTTACAACAGCGTTCATACTCGCGACCGCCGTGACGTCGTTCGCGGCGCCGCTTCCCGGCGGGACACTGGATCCCCTGACGGTCCCGAAGTACGTGGACCCGCTGCCGGTCCCGGGCCTGATGCCGGCAACGAGCACCGACGCGACGATCGACTACTACGAGATCGCCGTGAGGCAGTTCCAGCAGCAGGTCCTGCCCCCGGGTCTTCCACTGACGACGGTATGGGGCTACGGCTCGGTGAATCATCCGGGGACGTTCAGCTACCCGGCGTTCACGATCGAGGCGACCGTCGGCAAGCCCGTCAAGGTCAAGTGGATGAACCAGCTGGTTGTCGACCCGGTCGCGTGTGCCGCTTCGGCGAGCCCGACAGCTGACCCGGCCTGCAACTTCGTGCCGCACCTCCTGCCCGTGGACCAGACACTGCACTGGGCGAATCCACCCCAGGACTGCATCGACGGCACTACTCGCCCAGACTGTCGCGGGCAGAGTCAACTGCCCTACACGGGTCCGGTTCCCGTCGTGACCCACCTCCACGGCGCCCACGTGCAGCCCGACAGCGACGGGTACCCCGAGGCATGGTGGCTGCCCGCAGCGAACAACATCCCCGCCGGCTATGCGACGCGGGGATCGAACTTCACGCAGATCGCCGGAGCGCCGGACGAGGCTGGAGCTGCGCTCTACCAGTACCGGAACGACCAGCGGGCCACGGCGCTCTGGTTCCACGACCACAGCGTCGGGATGACCCGCTCCAACGTGTACGCCGGGCCGGCCGGCTTCTATTTCCTCCGCGGCGGAACCGCTGACGTGCCCTCGGGCGTCCCCGGCGGGCTCCCCGGCGGCGCCTACGAGATCCCGCTCGTCATCCAGGACCGGTCGTTCAACGCCGACGGCTCGCTGTTCTACCCGGACAGCCGGGTGTTCTTCGACGGGTATGCGGGACCCTACATTGGCGACCCGACCTTCGCGAGCGACGCCGCGCCCCTGCACAATCCCGAGTTCTTTGGCAACACAATGGTGGTGAACGGGAAGACTTGGCCGTTCCTGAACGTGGAGCCGCGGAAGTACCGCCTCCGCATCCTCAACGGCTCCGACTCGCGGTTCCTGATCCTGGAGTTCCCCGCGAAAGTGAAGGCGACGTTCACGGTGATCGGCACCGAGGGCGGCTTCCTGCCGGCTCCGGTGACGCTCAGTCAGCTCCTGATCGGCCCGGCGGAGCGGTTCGACGTGATCGTGGACTTCACGGGCTTGAAGCCGGGAACCGTGTTCAACCTGCTCAACGTGGGTCCTGACTCGCCGTTCGGCGGCCCCTTCCCGGCGTCGGGCGAGGCCGACGCGAAGACGACCGGCCAGGTCATGCAGCTCCGGGTCGTGGCGCTCACCGTGGCCGACACGAGCGCGATCCAGCCGCTTCCCACCATCACCTCGGTCGGCGCTCCGTCGACCATCCGCCAGGTGAGCCTCAACGAGGCCGAGTCCTCGCTGATCTGCGTGGACAAGAACAACGTCTTCGTGCCGTTGGTCTCTCCCCCGTTTTGCGGCAAGCGGTCGGCGCCCCTCGCCCCGGTCATGGCCCAGCTCGGCACGATCGACCCCCTGACCGGGCTCGGTATCCCGAAGGCCTTTGACGACCCGATCACCGAGAATGTCGGGCTCGACTCGACCGAGCAGTGGGAGATCAGCAATTTCACGGCCGACGCCCACCCCATCCACCTCCACCTGGTGATGTTCCAGGTGGTGAGCCGCCAGCCGTTCGGTGGCGTGGCGCGCGTGCCCGAGGTCTGGGAGACGGGTTTCAAGGATACCGTCGTCGCCTACCCCGGCGAGATCACCCGGATCAGGGCCTTCTACGACATCTCGGGACTCTTCCTGTGGCACTGCCACATCCTCTCGCACGAGGACAACGAGATGATGAGGCCGTACTGCGTCGGAGACCCGGCCAACTGCAACCCGTAAGCTGGTCAGGCGCCAGCCTCGACCTTGGACGCAAGGAGGGCCGCCCGATGGCGGCCCTCCTTCTTTTCCGACCTTTCCGAGCTGTAGGCCGCCGTGGGACGTGCACCTGGCTGCGTGCACCACGAACGCGGTAGCGGCGCGCACCAACGTGCGCCAGACGGATTTTGGTGATGTCGACAGCCTCGCCGAGCACGGACAGCTATCCGCGCCGGACGGGGCGCCGTTCGGCCCGTCGGGCGTCATCGTGAACTGCCCGATCGTAAGCTCCGAATGAGCTGAGCGGGCAGACTGGCTGGGCGGTTCAGCTCGCGACGCCGAAGCGGCCGCGCTGCCCGTGCCGCGCAGAGCTATCCGGCGATTGCGGAAGGAACAGTCCGTGCCGAGCCGGCCCGGACACCTTCCGTTCATTCCCCCGAGCCGCCCCTTCATCCGCGATTCCGACCGTTCGTCCGATTTCCGACGACAGGCGGCGGTCGAGCCGGTAATCGTGCGGGTCAAGGAGGACATCGAGCCATGAAGATCCGAAAGGGCCACGAATTCGTCATCGCCGGGTCGCTCGGCCTCGCCCTGTTCTGCGCGTGGGTAACCCCTGCCCTCGCTCAGGCTTCGCCGGCAGGCTTCCCCAATGTGGTCGCGGCGCTGCGGTGACGCCGGGATGTGTCGGCGTGCAGACGGCCCAGACCGCGAGCGGCAAGCGAGTCATCTTCGCGTGGTTCGAGAACAAGAAGGCGCTCGTCGGCTGGTATCACGGGGACGTTCACCGGAAGGCGATGAGAACGAAGAGTACGTCCCGTTGCCGCAGACGCCCGAGCAACGCCGAGTCGCCGCGCTCCTCGAACCGACGGCGCGAACGAATTCCCGCTGGCTCGGGGTGAGTCGACGCGACTTCCTGGCATCCAGCGCGGGGATGGCCTCGGCCTTCCTCGCGATGAACATGGTCTTCGGGCGCTTCTTCGAGGTCGATCCCGTCGATCACTCGGCGTTCCGCTCGCTTCGACCGGCGCTCGACGCCGCGCGCGACGACTTCCGCACGTCGACGCGCGTCGACTGGATGACCGATCTCTGCGAGATCCGCCAGCGCAATCCGGGCCTCACGAACATCTACGCGGCTCCGGGCGCCTGCCCGATGATGAACACGCGGGCGTCGG
>WNGF01007117.1_pt1 | contig 13658 bp, 11 predicted proteins | sample 5400641 | NCBI WGS metagenome assembly WNGF01 (sample SAMN13153371, study PRJNA577476) | soil metagenome | isolation source: 80 cm soil or saprolite under grassland replicate 2 | place: USA:California | collected 2016-06-15
GGAGATGCCCTGACACCGGATCGCGATCCGCTCGTCCCGCACGCCCCGATGCGCATCGATGAACGTCTCGGCCGCGTTGTACCGGGCCGGGAGCTCGAGCACGCGCGGATTATCGCCCCGGCTGGACGCGCCCGAGCGCATCCTCAACCGCGGCGGCACCGCTGACCAGTCGCGCGCCATCCCAGAGCGCGGGCGTCGCGGCGCCGCCGAGCGCCACGAGCCGTTCGGCGCCATCGGTGTCCGCGTTCTGGAAGTCGATGAGCGGCTTCAGACCACGCTCGGTGATGAGCCGCCGGACGCGCGCGCTGCCCGGCTCCGCGATCCTGTTCGATCTCTGGCCTCCGGCCAGAGATGCGCTCAAGGCTGGTGGATTCGCTCCTCGCGGCGGAGCCGCTCGTCGCTCACCTCGGGCGTCTGGAACAGGACGAACCGCGGCTCGGTCAGCGCCGCGACCTCGTGGACGTGCGCGCACCGCCCGTTCGTCTCGCGGATCCGCCGTAGCCGAGCTGCTCGATCCAGTCGCGCGTCGCGCCGGTGACGACATGCGGCCGCAGCTTCAGCTCGCGCGACCGGCGCGCGCCGCTCAGGAAGGTCGCCGTGCGCAGCTCCAGCGCGAACTGCGCGATCCAGTCGTCGACCGCGGCGTCGCCCTCGAGCGCCGCCCGCAGCAGCGGACGGCCCACCCCGACCGCGACCGCGCCGAGCGCGAGCGCCTTCGCCGCGTCGAGCCCGCTCCGCACGCCGCCGGTCGCGATGACCGGCAGACCGGAACGCACGCTCCCCGCGACGGCGACCGCGCTCGGCAGCCCCCAATCGCGGAAGCGCTCGCCGAGCCTGGCCCGCGCGACGTCCCCGCGCTCGGCCGCGCGGAGCGCCTCGATCGCGGCGAAGGAGGTGCCGCCGACGCCGCCCACGTCGATCGCCTTCACCCCGAGCGCGCGCAGGCGCCGCGCGCCGGGCCCGCCGATACCGGCGCCGGTCTCCTTCGCGATCACGGGGACCGGGCTCCGCCGGACGAGCGCGCGTACCGCAGCGGCGCTGCCGCGCGCACGGGTCTGCCCCTCCGGCTGAACGGATTCCTCGAGGTAGTTGAGATGCAGCGCGATCGCGTTCGCTCGGATCATCGAGATGAGGGCGCGGATGTCGCGCGCGTTCAGCGGTGCCCCGTCATCCTGCCGCACGAGCTGCGAGATGCCGACGTTCGCGATGACGAACGCCTTCGGTGCGGACTCGCGCACGATGGCGTACGTGCGCGTGAGCGCCGGATCGCGCAGCGCCGCGCGCTGGCTGCCGACGCCGATGGCGACGCCATGCCGCGCGGCCGCCCGCGCGAGGATGCCGTTCACCCGCTCGGCGTCGCCGTGGCCACCCGTCATCCCGCTGATCACGAGCGGGAGCGACAGGCGGTGGCGGAGCAGCGTCGCGCTCAGGTCGACGGACGCGGCATCGATCGTGGGAAGCGCCTCGTGGACGAGGTGCACGTCGTCCCAGCCCGCGCCCCGGCGCGTCTCCACGTCGGCGCTGGCGGCGATCCGGAGGTGCTCGGCCTTGCGCCTGGCGATCGTGCCCGCGTCGTCAGTCGAAGACGCCGTCACGCTCGTACTCCGCGCGTTCTGCCGGCGAGAGCCCGAGCAGCTCCCCGAACACGTGATCGTTGTCCGCGCCGAACGTCGGCCCCGGGCGGTCCTGCGCGCTCGGCGTCCCCGACAGCGTGAACGGAGGAGCCATGAGGTGCATCGGGCCGATCACCGGATGCGCGACCTCGGGCCACAACCCGCGGTGGCTCAGCTGCGGTTCGGTGAACAGCTCCGCGATCGTGAGCACCGGTGCCGCGTGCACGTCCGCGCCGCGCAGGAGCCGGACGGTGTCGTCCCGGTCGTGCCGCTCGGTCCACGTCGCGATGCGGCGGTCGAGCTCGGCACGACGCTCACGCCGGCCGGCGGCGGTCGCGAGCGCATCGCCGGCGCCCGCGTCGATGCCGGGCATGACGGCGAGCAGGCGCCGCCATTCCTCGTCGCTCCAGACGCTCAGCGCGCACCACGCTTCGCCGGACGTCGATCGGCACGGGTACACGCCGTGCGGCGCCGCGACGGCGTCGGCGTTGCCCGCGCGACCCGGGATGCGCCCGGTCGCCGCGAACTCGAGGAGCGTGGGCGTCAGGAACTGCAGGCCCGCCTCGTACTGCGAGAGATCGATCGTGCATCCCGCGCCGGTCCGCGTGCGGCGCTCCAGCGCCGCCAGCACCGCGATGACCCCGTAGCCCACGGCGACGTAGTCGATGTAGGGACCGTAGAGGAGCGCGGGCGCCTCGCCTGGCTCGCCGAGCAGGTTGATGAACCCGGCGAGCGCACTGAGCTGGCTCCCGTAACCGGGATGGAACGCGTGCGGTCCGGTCTGGCCCTGGTTGCAGCTCGACAGGACGACGAGCTTCGGGTTGGCCGCGCGCAGCGCTGCGGGATCGAGGCCGAGCCGGGCGACGGTGCCCGGAGTGAAGCTCTCGACGAACACGTCCGCGCGCTCCAGCAGCGCGCGCGCGAGCGCGACGCCTCTCGGATGCTTGAGGTTGAGCGTCGCGCTCCGCTTGCCATCGTTGTAGAAGGCGAACATCGCCGCGCGGTCGATCCCCGGGCGGCCGTCGCGGAACGGCGGGTACGTCGTGCGAAAGACGTCGTGCGCGTGCCGGCTCTCGAGGCGGATCACCTCCGCACCGAAGTTCGCGAGGTACTTGCCGACCAGCGGCCCCGCCGCGGCGAACCCGACCTCCACGACGCGGAGGCCGGCGAGGGCGCCATGCGGCGGGGCGGCGGCCGGACGGATCGCGAGCTCGGTCACCGCCCGGCCGCGCCGCGCACGCCGCTCGCGTCCTCGCCGAGCTCGCCATACACCTCGTCGTTGTGCTGACCGGCCCGCGGCGCCGGGCGGCGGATCCCGGGACGCTCGCCGTCGAAGAGCGCGAAGCCGCCGGGGAACGGCAGGGGCATCGCACCTTCGATCGGCGCCACGGTCTGCCAGAAGTCGCGATCGGCCAGCTGGGGATCCGCGTACGTGTCGGAGGCGTCCGCGACCGGATACCCGAGCATCTTGCGCGCGACGACGCCCTCGTAGAACTCGGCTTTCGTGAGCGAGCGGAGGAAGGGCGCCACCGCGGCCTCGAGCTCGTCGACCTGCGCCTGGGTCAGCGTGGTGTTGTCGAAGGCGGACCAGTCGATCGCCTCGATCGCCGGCGCGGGGTGGCCACGCTCGCGCATCCATTCGGTGAGCATCCGGCCGGTGTGCCGGCCGATCGGGCCGCCCTGGATCGCGAAGCTCACGTGGCCGTCGGCGCACGGCCAGACGTTCCGGAAGCGCGAGCCGACGATGCTGCGGCCGAGGAGGAACGGACCCAGCCGGCGATGGTCCTCGCGCGCGATGTCCCACCAGACCGTCGCCGGAGGATGCACGGTGACCATCGCCGCCTGCGCCGACACGTCGACCCGCTGCGCCGCCCCCGAGCGGAGCGCGACGAGCGCGCCGAGCGCGCCGTACATGCCGGCCCAGTACGGCGCCTGCGGCTGGCTCGTCCGCACCGGCGGCTTTCCCTCGGCGCCGGCGAGCCAGAGGCTGCCGCTCGCCGCGGTGACCTCGAGGTCGGACGCCGCCACGCCACTGAGCGGCCCGTCCTGGCCGTAGGGGGTGATCGACACGACGACCGCGTCGCGCAGGGCCCCATCGGCGAGTCCGAGCGACGCCAGACCCCCGGGGGCCATCGTCTCGACGACGACGGAGGCGGTCGCGACCAGACGTCGCAGGAGGTCGCGGCCTTCGGGCCGCTCGAGGTCGCACGTCACCCCGCGCTTGTTGACGTTCGCGGCGAGCCAGGGGATCGATCCGTCGGGCGACGGTCGGTCGTTCAGGAACGGCGGCCTCCAGCGATCGGCCTCGCCGCCCGGCGGCTCGACCTTGATCACATCGGCGCCGAGGTCGGCGAGGATCCGCGCGCACACCGCGCCGGAGAGGTCCGCCAGGTCGATGACCCGAAGTCCGCCGAGGAGCTGAAGCACCTGCGGCGCCTACGGCTAGCGGCCGTAGCGGGACAGCGTCTCGACCCAGCCGTGCATGATCGACTTCGCGCTCGCGATCTCGTCGCCGTCGAACCACTTCTTCGGGTCGACGCGATCGATCGGGTAGACCGGCCGCATGAAATCGTTCTCGTAGCCGTACGGCATCGTTGCGTCGATCGCCATCCCGCCCTCGAACCGCGTGTTCATGCCGGTCCACTGCTTGTCACCGGCGGTGAGTCGCTCCTCGGGGATGAAGGTCTGCCCGACACCGCCGAAGAGGGGGTTGAGGATGTCCGTGCGGGGGTTCACCCGGGTCGTGAGGCACCAGATGATCTCGTCCATGTTGTAGATGTCGATGTCGCTATCGACCGCGATGGCCAGACGCATGCCCTGACTGCACGACATCGCCGCGACGAGGAAGTTGCGGGCCCAGCCGTCCTCCCACCGGTTGCGCTTCTTGAGCTGGATGATGCAGCCGCCCCAATCGGTCATCGGGAACGGGATGTTCACGTCCTGCACGATCCCCGGCTGGAGGCGCTCGCACAGCTCGTAGATGGCGGACTCGCGGACGGTCGTGTCGATGTTGTGGCAGTCGAGCATGTGCACGCCGAGCGGGAAGATGAGCGGCTTCGACGCGCGGCGACGCATCGTGATCGCCTTCACGTGGAAGGTCGGCGCGCGGTAGGCCTTCCCCATGTAGCCCGCCCACTCCGGATGGAAGTGGAAGCGGCCCTGGACGTCGGCCTTCTCGGCCTCGGCGGTCTCGAAGCGCTTGTCCTGCGGGTAGAACTCGCCCTCCAGGACGTACTCCGCATCGGCGAGCGTGTACGCGTCGATCGTGCGGCACTTCACGTAGCGCATCGGGAAGCCCTGCACGGCGCCGGCGGCACCCAGCTCGTCGCCGCCGCGGGGCAGCACCGCGTAATCGAATCCGCCGCCGGCGAGGAGCGTCGCCGCGACCGGGAGGCCGAAGGCCATCGTGAACGGCACGGGCTTGGGATCCCGATAGTGCTCGGTCATGATCTGCCACATGTGGCCGCCGGGCGCGGGCTGGAACGTCCCGACGTTGCCCCAACGGAAGTTCATGCGGTTGTAGCCGATGTGGCTCCCGCCATGGAAGTAATCGCCGATGACCACGCTGTTGCCGCTGCCGATCGTGATCTCCGACTCGAGCACGGTGTGGCGGATCGCCATGATCCACTTGTTGACGTCGAGGTCGTCGGTGATGACCTCCTCCTGGACCGGCGCGACGTCCTGCGAGACGATCTCGGCGGGGATCGGATGGGTCAGCGCGTGGGCGAGCTTGCGGGTCCGGTCCTTCGCGTCCGCCCAGCCGAAGTACCGGTTGACGATGTCCATGTTCGCGAAGAGGTTCGTGACCGCGCGGGCGTGCGGGTAGCCCTTCACGTTGTTGAACAGGACCGGATAGCTCCCGTCGAAGTGCTTCTGCACTCCGGTCAGCTCGAGGTCGCCGTCGACCTCGACGTCGGTCTCGAGCAGCAGGCCCTCGCGCCGCAGCCATTCGATCGTCGCGGGCAGCGCCCGGATATCGTCCGCGCCGGCCGCCGGCCCGCTCAGGTCCCGGGTGAGCTGATGCTTCGGCCTCTGGGTCCTCGTCTCGACGGCCATGCTGCGTCTCCCTGTTCAAATATGTCGTCGGTCTCGAGAATATAATGGTTAGACCATTCAGTCGCCACGCGCCGAGGACCAACCTCCGGTGAGCGAGCCGCGCTTCCTCGTCGACCCGTATCGCGAGTGGATCGACGGCGAAGGCGTGCCGGTCCACGAGGATTTCGGCTTCGATCTGCTGTCGCTCGACGTCGCGCCGTGGGCGCGCCTCGGCGCGCGCGGCGCCTACGCCCTCGTGAAGGGCCGAGGCGATTTCGTCGACGTGCAGCTCATCGAACTGGCCCCCGGCGGCGCGACCGCACCACAGCGCCACCTCTACGAGGCGGTCGTGTACGTGCTGAGCGGCCGGGGCAGCACCTCCGTCGACGTTGCCGAAGACGACCGGCGGACGTTCGAGTGGGGCTCGAGCAGCCTGTTCGCGCTCCCGTTGAACACGGGCTACCGGCACTTCAACGGGAGCGGGACGGAGCCCGCACGCCTTGCGGCGGTGACCAGCCTGCCGCTGGTCATGAACGTCTTCCGCGACGAGTCGTTCGTCTTCGACAATCCGACCGCGTTCCGCGATCGGCTGGGCCCACCGGAGCACTTCCGCGGCGACGGGACGTTCATCCCGATGCGCCCCGGGCGGCACATGTGGGAGACGAACTTCGTACCCGACCTGCGGCGCTTCGAGCTGCGGGAATGGGCCGCGCGCGGCGCCGCGGGGAGCAACATCATGTTCGCGCTCGCCGACGGCACGATGCACGCCCACATGTCGGAGATGCCGGTCGGCACCTATAAGAAGGGCCACCGGCATGGGGCCGACTTCCACATCTTCCCGGTGACCGGGCACGGATACACATTGCTCTGGTACGAAGGGGACGAAGACTTCGTGCGCGTCGACTGGAAGCACGGCAGCGTCTACGCGCCCCCGGACCGGATGTTCCACCAGCACTTCAACACGAGCCCCGAGGCCGCGCGGTACCTGGCGATCGCGTTCGGGGGGTTGCGCTATCCCACCCTCGCGGACAAGCGCGCGACGTTCACCGGCATGGACGTCAGCGTGAAGGACGGCGGCCGCCAGATCGAGTACGAGGACGAGGATCCCCGCATCCGCCGGATCTACGAGGACGAGCTGCGCACCCGCGGCATCGCCTCACGCATGGGCGAGATCTTCCAGCCGGCCTGACCGGCATCATCTACCGGTGTCATCGACACCGGAACGATCGAACGGCAACGGCAACGACTTCGCGAGGCTCTGGTCCGGCTACACGATCGCGGTCGTCGGCAACCAGATCACCCTGCTCGCGCTCCCGCTCGCCGCCATCCTCCTCTTCGGCGCGGGCACGTTCGAGACCGGCGTGCTCGTCGCGGTGCGGATGGCGCCGCCGGTCGTGGCCGGCCTGTTCATCGGCGTCTGGGTCGATCGCCTGCCGCGTCGCCCGATCCTCGTCGCATCGAGCGTCGCGAGCGCCCTGGTCATCGGATCGATCCCGGTCGCAGCCGCCCTGCACATGCTGACGATCGGACAGCTCTACGCCGTCGCGTTCGTGGCGGGATGCCTGGCCTCGGCGACCGATCTCGCCCGCGGCGCGCTCCTCCCCTCGCTCGTCGACCGCGCCGAGCTCGTGGGCGCGAACAGCAGGCTCCAAGGGTCGCTCGCCGTCTCCCAGGTCGCGGGCCCGTCGCTCGGCGGGATCCTGGTCCAGGCGCTCAGCGCACCGATCGCGATGGTGGTCGACGCTCTGAGCTTCCTCGCGTCGGCGGCGCTCATCTTCAGCATGCGTGTCCGTGAGTCGCCGCGCGCGCCCGAGGTCGAGGGCAGCGTCTGGCACGAGATCGTCGAGGGCCTGCGGTGGCTCCGCCGCGAGCCGATCGTGTTCCGCAGCGTCATCGCCATCACGCTGGCGAACGTGGAGTGGTTCGCGGTGCAGGCGGTGCTCGTCGTCTACGCGACGAGAGATCTCGGGCTGTCGCCCGCGCTGCTCGGCGTCGCGCTCGCGGCGAGCGGTCCGGCCAGCCTCATCGGGGCGGCCTTCGCCGGCCGGCTGACGCGCGGCTGGGGCCTCGGGCCCGTGATGATCGTGGCCCTCTTCCTCGAGGCCGCGAGCCGGCTGCTGCTGCCGTTCGCCGGCGGCACCCCGCTCGAGGCGACGGCGGTGCTCGTCGTGTCGCAGGCCCTGGTCGGATTGATGGCTCCCCTGTTCCTCGTGAGCTCGCTCACCCTGCGCCAGTCGATCACGCCCGACCGGCTGCTCGGCCGAGTGAACGCGGCACAGACGTTCGTCAGTTCCAGCGTCGCGCCGGCGGCCGCGCTCGGCGCAGGCGTCGTCGCGGAGCGGATCGGCCTGCGACCCACGCTGTTCGGGGCTGGGCTCATCGCGGTATTCGCCTCGGTGTACCTACTTGCCTCACCGGTGCGCCGCTTTCACTCGCCGGTAGACAGCTGATCTGAGCGACGAGCGGGCTCCGCCGCGAGCAGCGAATCCACCAGCCTTGAGCGTCTCTCCTCGGCGCAGCCGAGAGATCGAACAAATCCGATCGCGACATCGCCCTCGTACTCCCGTCCGATCCACCGAAGGAGGGAGAAGGAGGGAACCATCGAGAGCGCCCATGTCCGCCGGCCCACGCGATCCACTCCGCGCGCCATCCCCGATCACGCGAATTCCTGAGAAAGGCTCAATGCATGCGCAAGCTGCTCGCGCTCGGCGCGGCCTGCGCGATCGTCGCGACATCCGCCTCGCTCTTCGAGCTCCGGCCCCAGGACGTGGGCGCCTCGAGCCACCGCGAGGCACCGGCGATCAGCCAGGATCCATCCGCCGACAACACCGATACGTACATATTCCGCAGTCCCGACGCACCCGGCACGATCACCCTCGTCGCGAACTACTACCCCTACGAGGGCCCTGCCGGTGGTCCGAACTTCTACCGCTTCAGCGACGACGTCCTCTACGAGTTCCACGTCGACAACGACGGCGATGCCCGCGACGACATCACCTACCAGTTCCGGTTCGACACCACGATCCTCAACCAGGACACGTTCCTGTACAACACCGGCCAGCTGACGACGATCGACGATTCCGATCGGTCGCTCAAGCAGACCTACAAGGTGCGTCGCATCGAGCACGGCCACGACACGCTCGTCGTGAGCGATCTGCTCACGCCGCCGTCGAACGTCGGTACCCACTCCATCCCGAGCTACGCGCCGCTCCGCAACGCGGCGATCCAGACGATCGATTCCGACGTGAAGGTCTTCGCCGGCCAGCGGGCCGACCCGTTCTTCGCGGACGTCGGGGCGATCTTCGACCTCCTCACGATCCGGGGCGGCATCCCCGCGGGCTTCAGCAGCGGTGGCCGGGACACGTTCCGCTACCAGAACGTGCAGACCATCGCACTGCAGATCCCGATCGCGAAGCTGACCGACTGCCACTGCGTGCCGGCCGCCGGTGATTTCGACAACGACATCGTCGGCTTCTGGGCGAGCGCGAGCCGCCGCCCGCACGCCATCTCCGCTGGTGAGAAGGACAAGGATGGCGACGCCTTCCACGGTCCGTGGGTCCAGGTCTCGCGGCTCGGGAGTCCCCTCGTGAACGAGGCGGTCATCCCGATGTCGCTCAAGGACAAGTTCAATCGCTCCAAGCCGATCGACGACGTGAAGAACTTCGCCGGTCCGGTGCTCGACCCGGAGCTCGCGCAGCTCCTCGCCGCGCTGTACGGCGTGCCCGTGCCGCCGGCCCCGCGCAACGACCTCATCCCCGCGTTCCTCACCGGGTTCGGCGGCCTCAACCAGCCGAACGGCGTCGTGCCGGCGGAGATGCTCCGCCTTAACGTCACCACGCCCCTCTGCGGTGGGGCGAATCCGGCCTGTAGCCGCTTCGGAGTCATCGCCGGTGACCCGCAGGGCTTCCCGAACGGCCGCCGGTTGACGGATGACGTCATCGACATCGCCGAGCGGGTCGTCGCCGGGGTCGCCTCCGGAGACCCGTGCTGCACCGGCTTCCCGAACAACGCGCTGGGCGACGGCGTGAACGCGCCGTTCACCTCGCTCATGGGCACCTTCCCCTACGTCGCGGATCCCTACGACGGCTTCAACTACCCGCCGTGATCGCGCACGCCTGATCCAGCGCCGGAGGAGCCCCCGCCGGGGGCTCCTCCGGCCGCATCACATGACGACCAACGATGAAAGGACCGAGGGCATGAGGCGATCCCTCTTCGCGGGCCTCGCCATCGCCGCGCTCGCGGTCTCGCTCGGCGCCGGCTCGCTCGTCTCCCGCTCGCTCTCGCTGGTCCGACCCGCTGAGGCGGGCGACCGGAATGCCGCCTCACCGGGCACCGACCTCGACGCTCGCGTGCCGCGCGCCTGGGCCGGTGCGCGCTCGGCCGCGAACATGATCGGGATCCTCCAGGGCGCGCTGGCCGCGCGGCCTGGTGACGCGGCGACATACCGCGAGCTCGGGATCGCGTACCTCCAGCGCGTCCGGGAGACCGGCGACCCGACCCTCTACCCCCGGGCGGAGCTCAGCCTGCGGCGCGCGCTCGAGCTCGACGGCGACGACTTCCGCACGCTCGCGGCGCTCGGCACCCTCGCGCTCTCCCGCCATCAGTTCACCGACGCGCTCGACTGGGGCGAGCGCGCCCGGCGACAGAACCCCGAGAACGCGGCGGTCCAGGGGATCATCGGCGACGCGCAGCTCGAGCTCGGCCGCTACGAGGCGGCGTTCGCGACGTTCGAGCGGATGGTCGATCTGCGCCCCGGGCTCGCCTCGTACGCGCGGATCTCGTACGCCCGCGAGCTGCTCGGCGATCGCCCCGGCGCGATCGAGGCGATGCGCGAGGCGACCGAGGCCGGCGACGGCAACCCGGAAGGGCTGAGCTGGGCGCTCGTCCAGCTCGGCAATCTGCAGTTCGATCAGGGCGACGTCGGTCCGGCCCAGCGCTCCTACACGCGGGCGCTCGCGGTCACGCCCGATTACCCGTACGCCCGCGCGGGGCTCGCGAACGTGCGCGTCGCGTTCGACGACGCCGAGAGCGCGATCGGCGCGTACGCCCGGCTCATCGAGCAGCTGCCGCTTCCCCAGTTCGTCATCGCCCTGGGCGATCTGTACGCGTCGGCCGGCCGGCCCGCCGACGCGGCGCGCGCGTATGCGCTCGTGGACGCGGAGCGGCGGCTCTATGAGGCGAGCGGCGTGGACCTCGACGTCGAGATGGCGCTCTTCGACGCGGACCATACGTCCGGCGGGGCGGACGGCGCCCTGCGGGCAGGCGCGGCGTACGAGCGGCGGCCGAGCATCTTCGCCGCGGACGCGGCGGCGTGGGCCTGCTACCGCGCCGGCGACTACGCGGCCGCGTCGGAGCTCATGTCCGCGGCCCTGCGCCTGGGCACCCGGAGCGCGCTGCTCGAGTACCACGCCGGCGCGATCGCGTATCGCGCCGGACGCTTGAGCGAGGCCCGCGACCATCTCGAGCGCGCGCTCGGGCTCAACCCGCGCTTTTCCGTGCTCTACGCCGACGACGCTCGCGCGCTCCTCCAGACGTTGCGCGCGACGAATACCGCACAGACGAACCAGGACATGAGGTGACGCCATGAGAGCCATCGCCACGATCGCGCTCCTCGCCGCGGCACTCGCGGCGTGCGCGCCACAGGTCGAGACGGCCGTGAGCCCGATCGACGGGAAGGTCATGGTCCGCGTGCCGGCGGGCGCGTTCCGCGCGGGGACGACGCCGGAGCAGTCCGCGCTGCTCGCGCGGCGCTTCGGGACCGAGCCCGCGGCGTTCAAGGACGAGACGCCGAGCGCGACGCTCTCGCTTCCGGAGTTCTTCATCGACCGCACGCCGGTGACGAACGCCGAGTACAAGCGCTTCCTCGACGCCAATCCCGACCACGCCCTCCCGCGCCTGGACGCGCGCGTCGCGCGGCCGTTCAGCTGGGACGTGTCGACGCGCACCTATCCGGCGGGACGAGACGAGCTTCCGGTCGTCCTCGTGACCTGGCATGACGCGAGCGCGTACTGCGCGTGGACGGGCAAGCGGCTGCCGACCGAGTTGGAGTGGGAGAAGGCCGCGCGCGGCGACGACGGCCGGATCTGGCCGTGGGGCAACGAGTGGGATCCCGGTGAGGCGCGTGTGGCGGAGCGTGGCGGCGCCGACGCGTCGTCGGTAGGCCGCTTCGCGGCCGGGGCGAGCCGCTACGGCGCGCTCGACATGGTCGGCAACGTCTGGCAGTGGACCGCGACCCTCAGCGCGCCCTACCCCTACGACCGCGCCGACGGCCGCGAGGACCAGATGGCGCCCGGCCCGCGCGTGACCCGCGGCGGATCCTGGCTCTTCGACGCGCCGTTCATCCGCGCCGCGAGCCGCGGTCGCTTCGACCCAGGCACGCCGAGCCTCGGCATCGGCTTCCGCTGCGCCCGCTGAGCGCGCGACCGGGGGCCGCGCTCAGCGCGTCGCGAACCGGGCGAACCCGCCGCGGCGCTCGTGAACGGCGATCGTCGCGTTGCCGAGCAGCGCGACCTTGCGCCGTAGCCTTGCGAGCAGCTCGTCGCTGGGCTTGCCGTACACGTCCTGCGTCGTCAGCCGGATGAGCTCGACGAACCCGGCGAAGGCGGGCGCGGCGACGTCGAGGTGGTATTCCATCGAAGCCGAGTCGGGATGCACCTGGACGACGGTCATCCACCCGGCCTCCTCATTGAGGTAGACGTTGTAGGCGATCGGGCGCGGCTCGTGCGATTCGACGAACGCGGCCAGGCCGTCGATCGCCGCCTTCAGCTCCCCGAGCTTTCCCGCGCGGACCTCGGATCGGTCGACGCTGATGATGAGCTCCGACATGCTTCCCCTCCTGTCAGACACACGCATGCCAAATACGGCGCTCACGTCGTACCGCTGCGCTCAGGTCCCTCCCAGCGCCGGAACAGCTGGTGCGCGATGCCGAGCTGATCGAGCGCCTTGCCGACGCTGTGATCGACGATGTCGTCGATCGTCTTCGGGCGGACGTAGAAGCCCGGCACCGGCGGCAGGATCGTCGCGCCATACAGCGCGAGCTCGTGCATCGACTTCAGATGGCCGGCGTGCAGCGGCGTCTCGCGCACCATGAGCACGAGCGGCCGCCGCTCCTTCAGGTGGACGTCCGCGGCGCGGACGATGAGGTTGTCGCTGAGCGAATGGGCGATCGCGCTCATCGTTCGCACGCTGCACGGCGCGACGAGCATCCCCGACGTGAGGAAGGTCCCGCTCGCGATCGCGGCCGCGAGGTCGCCCTCGTCGTAGGTCTGGTGCGCGAGCGCGATGACGCCATCGACCTTCCGCCCGGTCTCGTACTCGATGGTCGCACGGGCGCCTTTCGAGACGATCGCGTGGACCTCCACGGTCGGATCCGCCGCGAGGACCTCCAGCGCGCGGATCCCGTAGATCGCGCCCGAGGCGCCGGACAGCGCGACGACGATCCGGCGCGGCTCCGGCATCAGCCGCCGCCCGCGGTCGCGATCACCCGGTGCGGGCCACCGCCGGCCGCCGCTTCGCGCGAGCCAGCACCTCCGTCTCCTCCTTCGTCTGGAGCCAGCGGCGCAGCCGCTTCTCGAAGTCCTGCAGGTGCGCGAGCATCAGCGTCCGCGCCGCGGCCGGGTCGCGAGACCGGATCGCGTCGAGGATCTCCTCGTGCGCGCGCTGCGTCGTCCGTGCGGAACGCACGTCCCGCATGTCGTGGAGCGTCTGCACGAGCAGATCCCGGTACGCGGCGACCGTCGCCGACAGCAGCTCGTTCCCCGACGCCTCCGCGATCGCGACGTGGAAGTCCATGCTGGCCTCGGTGTGCGGCGCCTGTTCGCGCACGACGGCGCGGCCGCGCTCCGCGGCCTGCTCGATCTTCGCGAGCGCCGGCGGGTCCGCGCGCTGGGCCGCGAGCTCGCAGGTCGCGGACTCGACCACGGTCCGCGCCTCGGCGACGCCCGAAAGCGTCATGCGCCGCAGCCGGATCATCGTCGAGATCGACTCGGCCACCTGGTCGACGTTCGTCTC
>WNGF01013525.1_pt1 | contig 13655 bp, 13 predicted proteins | sample 5400641 | NCBI WGS metagenome assembly WNGF01 (sample SAMN13153371, study PRJNA577476) | soil metagenome | isolation source: 80 cm soil or saprolite under grassland replicate 2 | place: USA:California | collected 2016-06-15
TGCCACGACGTGGATATTGCCGAGACCGGGCTCTTCAAAGGCGCCGCCACGATCGACAACGCCGAAGTGCGCGGCCGCTTCGAGGGCGAGCTCATCGTGCGCAAGCGACTGTTGATCCGCGCCACCGGCCGAGTTTCCGGCAAGATCGCCTATGGCGAGATCGAGATCGAACACGGCGGCAAGATCTCGGGTGAAATCGGCGCCTATACCGGCGACGCTCTGGCGTCCGATCGACCGCGCGGCCGCCAGGCCGCCAGCGGGGATTAGGCGCAGACGCTCGCCGCCCATCGTCGTTCCCGGGGTCTGTCTGATCGTTGCTCCCTTGAGGGGCGCGAAGTGCTGGAAATCCCCCCGGCAAGCAAGCACGACGCGCTGACCGGCACGACACCCGACGGCATGGCTTCCCGCCGGGCGACGACACGACCTGCCGCAACTGGACCAGCATTACCCAGGGCACGGTCTAGGCTCACTTAAAATCGTCATCCCGGCGACAGCCGGGGACCCACCCTTCAACCGGCTCGGAAAGCGGGCCAGTAGGTCCCGGGCTGCGCGGTGGTCCGTTGCGATCTACGGACGACAAGACTAGGTTTCATTAGTCCAGAGGTGCGCCGTGCGAATCGTCAATATGCATGAAGCCAAGACGCGTCTGTCGCGCCTCGTGGATCGCGCCGCCAAGGGCGAGCCCTTCATCATCGCCAAGGCCGGCAAGCCCTTGGTCAAGGTCGTGCCGCTCGACGCGCCGCCGGCGCGCGAGATGAAGCGGCTCGGCTTTATGGCCGGCGAAATCGAAGTGCCCGACGATTTCGACACGATGTTCGCCGAAGAAATCGAAAAGATGTTCTACGGCGACAAGTGAGGCTGCTGCTCGACACGCATTTGCTGCTGTGGGCGGCGGGCCCGTTGGCGCGGCTCTCCTCGCCGGCGCGGCGGCTGATCGAAGACCCGGACAACGAGTTGGTCGTCAGCACTGCCAGCCTCTGGGGGATAGCCATCAAGAGCGCCCGCAGACACCCGAATTTTCGAGTGGACGCGCGGCAGTTGCAGCGGCGTCTGTTAAATAACGGCTATCGGGAGCTCGCCGTCACCGGCGAACACGCTGTGGCGGTTGCCGACCTGCCTCCGCTGCACAAAGATCCGTTCGACCGCATCCTGATTGCGCAAAGCACCGTCGAAGGCATTACGCTGCTGACCTCCGACCCGCGGGTGGCGCAATATCCGGCGCCGGTGCGGCGGGTTTAACTGAGAGGAGGACCCGATGGCCTTTACGATCCTGCGCGGCGGCCGGGTGCTCGACATCGCCGCCGGCACCGCGGAACTGGCCGACATCCTCATTGAGGACGACACGATCCGCGACATCGGTCCGTCGGGCCTCGCCGCGCCGGAGGGCGCCGCCCTGATCTCGGCCGAACGCAAGCTGATCCATCCCGGCCTCGTCAACGCCCATACCCATGCCCACGGCAACCTCGCCAAGGGCATGGGCGACCGCTGGACCCTGGAGCTGCTGCTGACTGCGGCGCCGTGGATCACCGGCAATCGCAGCCCCGACGACATCCAGCTGACCGCCCAGCTCGGCGCGGTCGAGATGGTGCTGAAGGGCTGCACCGCCTGCTACGATCTGTTCTTCGAATGGCCCTTGCCGACCCGCGACGGCATGGCGCGGGTCGCCTCGGCCTATAGCGAGGTTGGCATGCGCGCGGTGATCGCGCCGATGATCGCCGACCGCAGCTTCTTCGAGGCGATCCCGGGCCTCAACGACGCGCTCCCCGACCCATTGCGCGAGCGGGTCAAGGCGTTGCGCCTGGCGCCGGGCGAGACGACCCTGGCGGCGGTCCGCGCCGGCTTCCAGGGCTGGTCCGGCGACCGCGACCGGGTGCGCCTCGCGCTGGCGCCGACCATCCCGCATCACTGCTCGGACGATTTCATCCGCGGCTGCGCCACCTTGGCCCGCGACTTCGACGTCGGGTTGCACAGCCATGTCGCCGAGTCGAAGGTGCAGGCGATCGCCGGCATGCGGCTCTACGGCAAGACCCTGACCGCGCATCTCGATGAGCTCGGCGTCTTGGGGCCGCATTTCACGGTGGCGCATAGCGTCTGGCTCGACAACGACGACATGGCCCGGCTCGGCGACCATGGCGCTTCGATCGCCCACAACCCCGGCAGCAACATGCGCCTCGGCGCCGGCCTCGCCGACGCCCGCGCGATGCTCGACGCCCGGGTCAATCTCGGCATCGGCACCGACGGCGCCAACTGCTCCGACAACCAGAACATGTATGAGGCGATGCGGCTCGCTTCCTTTGTCTCGAAGGTGCAGGGGCCGGAATGGCGGCGCTGGATGACGACCCGCGAGGTGGCATTGGCGGCGACCCAGGGCAGCGCCCGCGCCCTCGGCTTTGGCGACCGCATCGGCCGCATCGCGCGCGGCTACCAGGCCGATCTGGTCATGCTCGACCTTGACCACCCGAACTGGCTGCCCTTCAACGACCCAGTCAACCAGCTGGTCCATTGCGAGGACGGCAACGCAGTGCACAGCGTGATGATCGCGGGGCATATGGTGGTCGAGAACCGCCGGGTGCTGACCGTCGACATGGACCGGCTGCGCGACCGCGTCGCCGCCGCGCGCGACCGCCTCGCCGCCGCCAACGCCGACAACCGCCGCCTCTACCAGGCATTGGAGCCGGTGGTCGGCAGCTATTGCCCGGGCCTCGCCCGCACCCCCTACCATGTCCACCGCTACGGCGCCCGCCCCGAGTAGCTCGGGCGAGTGGCAGATGCCGTAGGGCGGAAAAGCGCAAGCGCATTCCGCCGATCACCGTCGGCCGGCGAGGCGTAAATTCACTCTTTGTTCTTGACAAACCCGTATCGTCGTGTTATAAGATCCGCACGATGGCAATTGGCTATCCGGATTGATGCTCTCCCGTCGGCCCCAACCGGGGCCGGCGACGACCCGCGCAACTCGCGCGGGTCTCCAACCGGTTCGGTCTAAGCCCGCGCTGTTCCTGGCCAGAGGAATCAGATCAGGCGGACTGGCATACGGACCCGCCGGTTGGGGGCGAATTCGGTCCGCGCCAAATGCCGTCGTCAGGCTGTCGGTGCCTGCGCTGATGGAGCAATCCCGATGCGCCGGTCGCGCAAGCCCAGCCCCTCGGCACGGTGTCGCAGCGTCATGGTCGACCGCGCCGGCCGGCGGGTGGTTTTGGAGGCAACAGGAGTATCGACTAGGTCATTACAAATATTGCGATAATCGCCTCGCCCTAGTTTTTACAGCAAGCTCCGGATCGGCCATCCCGAGACAGTGGCAAACCGCCGGCTTCTGCCTCTAGGATGGGCCAACCCCTTGGGGAGGTGGAACGAGGAGGAGGACGGCGATGAGCGAGCCCGTGTGGGACAGGTTTCTGACCGAGCGCGACAAGGCGGTGTTCGCCGCCGGCGGGTTCGGCGCCCGCGCCGGCTTCGGCAAGCGGCCGGCGCTGTTGGTGATCGACGTCAACTGGGCGTTCTGCGGCGAACGCCCCGAGCCGATCCTCGAAGCGATCAAGCGCTGGCGCACCTCCTGCGGCGAGGAGGCCTGGGTCGCGCTCGACTACATCAAGGCATTGATCGACAAGGCGCGCTCGCGGGGTCTTCCGGTCATCTACACGACCGGCGAGCGGCGCGCCGACAATTGGGATGCCGGCAGCTGGCGCTGGAAGAGTTCGCGCGGCGACGAGGCGAGCGGCAATGTCCACCCCGACACCGACGGCAACGAGATCGTGACGATGATCGCGCCGGGCCCGAAGGACATCGTGATCAGGAAGCAGAAGCCCTCCGGCTTCTTCGGCTCGAACCTCGCCTCCTATCTGACCCTTCTGGGCTGCGACAGCGTCATCGTCGTCGGCACCACCACCTCGGGCTGCGTCCGCGCCACGGTGGTCGATGCGTTCAGCCTCAACTACCGCGTGATCCTGGCCGAGGAGGGCTGCTTCGACCGCAGCGAGGCGAGCCATGCGGTCAACCTCTGCGACATGCACGCCAAATACGCCGATGTCGTGCCGACCGCGGAGGTGCTGGCCTATTTCGATCGCCTGCCTTCCGATCTGTTCGACCTGCCCGCCGGCAGCAATCGCCCCGCACCGCCGACAAGGCAAGCGGCCGAGTAGCAATTCCCTCAAGCTGGGAGTTGGAGGAAGGTGGTGCGTCCTTCGAGGCCTCGCGTCGCGAGGCACCTCAGGATGAGGTTTTTTCTTAATGCCATCCAACAACACACCTCATCCTGAGGAGCGCCCGCAGGGCGCGTCTCGAAGGACGCAGGATGCCACTGCGGGATCGGACTAAGACACTGGTTGCTGAACAGGAGCAAGGTATGCAGGCCGCGATCATGGTCCCGGGCGCCGAGGGCGGGCATTGGGACATCCGCGAGGTGCAGCGTCCGACCGTGCCGCCGGGCCATGTGCTGCTGCGCGTCCATGCCTCCTCGATCAACCGCGCCGAGTTCCGCCGCCTGCATAATCTGCGCACCCAGCCCGGCAAGCCGGCGCCCAAGGAGCGGGTCGGCGGCGGCGACGCGGCCGGCGAGATCGCCGAGCTCGGCCCCGGCGTCACTGGCTTCAAGCCCGGCGACCGGGCAATGGGCCGCTGCGCCGGCGGCTTTGCCGAATACGCACTGCTCGACGCGCGAGAGGTGATGCCCGCCCCGGCGAGCCTGTCCTGGGAGGAGGCGGCCTCTATCCCGGTCGTCTTTGTCGTCGTGCATGACGCCCTCTTTGTCAGCGGCCAGCTGCGCGCTGGCGAAACCCTGCTGGTCACGGCGATACCCTCCGGGGTCGGCGTCGCCGCACTGGCATTGGGCAAATATCTCGGCGCCCGGGTGATCGGCACCTCGCGCTCGGCCGAAAAGCTGGAAAAGCTGAAAGGCCACGGGCTCGATCTCGGCATCGTCACCGGCAGCGACGGGTCGATGTGATCGTCGACAATATCGGCGCCGACGTGCTTCCGCCCTGCATCGAGGCGCTGGCGGTCGGCGGCCGCTACGTGACGATCGGCCGGATGAGCGGCATCCTGAAGGGCGAGCTCGATGTCGATCGCCTGGCCGAGCACCGCCTGCATCTCTACGGCGTCAGCAACCGGCTGCGCAACGCCGCGCAGCGCGCCGAGTCGATGCGCCGCTTTGTCGCCGATCTGATGCCGGCGTTGAGCGAGGGCAGGATCCGGCCGATCATCGACCGCTCCTTCCCGCTCGCCGACCTCGCCTTGGCGCAAGCCCATGTCGAGGCCGACCGTCACGTCGGCAAGGTGGTGATCCGGATGTAGCCTGAATGTCATTGCGAGGAGCGTAGCGACGAAGCAATCTCGATGGCCTGAGCACGCAGTATTCGGGTGCAAATGGGACCAACCGGACTCCTTAAATCCGATTTCATGTCCGGGAGATGCGCACGCTAAGGCGGCCTCTTTACCGTTTTTCGGGAGCCGATCGACTGGGGATTGCGGCGAAGGCTAGAATCGTGCCAGGGTTCGCGTTGACGAATCTGAAACCGTTGGTGGCCTATGCCTTGCATCGCCCGCTTGGGCGGTATCAGGATCGATATGTACTACCGCGACCATAATCCGCCTCATTTTCACGCCATACACGGCGATGATGAGGCGCTGTTCCGAATTGCTGATCTCGGAATCGAGAAGGGGAGCCTACCCGCCGCCGATGAACACGCCGTGAGGGTTTGGGCTGGGTAACCACCAAGCCGCCCTGGCGTTGAATTGGATATTCGCTATCGCGTCAATGCCGGTGAGGAGTATTCCATGACGGAACGGCCGCAATTACCACGTATTCAAAGCGTGCGGCCAAGGCCCCACCACCGCCTCGAAATTAAATGGCAGCACGGCGAAACGTCCATCGTAGATATGCGACAAACCATTGCTTCAGGTGGCGTTTTCGATGCGCTGCGAGATTATGATTTTTTTGCGACGGTGCGCTTGGGAGATCGCGGGCGGTTGCTTGAATGGCCCGATCCGTTACGGAAAGATCAAATTTTGGCGGACTATGATGCCGATTCGCTTATGCGATTGGCCGATCAACAGGCCCATCTATCCACTCTCGAAGAATTTGGTAGGAAAATCAAAGCCTTTCGTGACCGCCTAATCCATCGTGCAGGCGAGACCGCCTAATTACATAGCCGCCAGCGCACGCCGGACCGCTTGGTCCCATTTTGCGCCAGAATACGGTGAGCACGAACTGCACGAGATTGCTTCGCTGCGCTCGCAATGACAGCTCTTTTTAGGTTTCGAGCGCGCCGCGCAGGATCTCGCGCGCCGGCGCGGAGCCGTCGAGCGGCCGCAAGGTCCGCCGGCTGATCTTCCAGCCCTCGGCGGTGCGCACGAATTCCCAACGATTGGCCGAGACCCGATGCACATGAAACCCGCCGGAAGCCCCGTGGTTGGGTACTTCGAACACCGGCCCGACCCGGTCCGGCACCAGGATCTGCAAGTACGAGATCGCGACCGCCGTGTCGCCGGTCACCCGCACATAGGGGAGCCCCGCGAAATGCGCGATGCCCTGTTCGATCGCGCGGTGATGCTCCGGGTTCGCGGAGCCCCCGGCGATCGCCGCTCGCCCGGTCGGCCGGGGAAACTCGGCGCCGCGGTCGAACACGCCGTCCTCGGTCCACACCGAGGCGGTATAGGCGCCCGCGCCGGTATCGGCGCTCGGCGGGTGGCTGGCGATCAGGTTGTAGATGTCGAGCCGGTCCTCGATCAGGCGGATCCGCTCGTCGAGCGTCTTGCCGCCCTTGCCTTCGGCTGCCATTGATGCCTCCTGCTGCTACGCAACCGGCTGACCTTATCTGAAAGGACGCGACCATGTCGTTGAGCCGAGACCTCGCCGCCTTTGTCGCCAATCTCCGCTACGAAGACCTGCCCGCCGAATTCTGAACCTCCAGCGATGAAGCGATCCGATCTCCCTGTTTATTTCATGGCGGGCATGCTTTTCGGCCTCACAATTGGCGCCGCGATCGGGCCCGCGCTTGCCCAGGGAGGAGGAGACAAATCGGATAGGTGGTACGGGACGATCAAGGGCCACGGGCAAGGCAACATCTACAACGACACCGCCGAGGTCAGCTTCGAATTCCGGGAAGAAGCCGACGGCACGATCAAGGGAACGGGGCGCGCCAAGGTGACCAGCGAGGAGCAGTCCTTCGCCAATTGCCGCATCTCCCGCAAGCCGGCCGATCCCTTCGACTTCCCAATCGGCGGTCGCCGGGTCGGCGACGAATTCCAGCTCGAGCTCACGAATCCAAGGATGCCGGTCGTGTTTTCCTATTCGGGCTGCCCGGGTGGGGCCCCCAAAACGACATCCGTCAACACCTCCGGGTTTCTCGGTGCCGGTGCGGGGCTCGCATTCTTGAAACCGACGGTGCAGGCCAAAGACGGCGCAACCAACGAGCTTCACAGCCAGACCGGCGACCTCAAGGTGGACGTGACGATCGAAATTCACCATTGCCCCCCGTGGGTTACAAAGGTCGCAGCAGACGAATTGAGCGGCGGCGGTCAATTCGCTCCGGCGACGCCGGGCGATATTGCCCCCAATTGCGACAAGTGTTCCGACCCATGGGAATTGATCGCCGTAGATGTCGATCAGCAGACACATCAGAAAGTTAATCCTTCTAAATGCTTTCTCTATATCAAAGGGAAGTCAGAATCGGCTTGGTTTTGTTTCAGTCCTTTTCAGTCAGCGATCGATATTAGCTGTCAATATACATACAAAGCGATCTGGCAGTGCCCGACCACCCGCGAGATATTACGGACGCGAAAATCCAAGACAGAAAGCGGCGCTTGCCCGACCATCAGCGAAGTGGCGCGATAATCGCGCCGACAATCGACAAGAGGTAAGGAGGCTCCCCATGTCGTTGAGCCGGCAATTCGCCGCGTTTGTCGCCAACCTCCACTATGACAATCTGCCGGCCGAGGTTGTCGACCGCGCCAAAGGGGTCACGCTCGAAGCGCTCTGCTCAGCCTTGGTCGCGCGCGACTTCGCGGCGAGCCGCCAGGCGCTGGCCTTGATGCGGGAAGAGGAGGCGGGCGGCGGCGGCGCCGCGACGGTGCTGTGCAAGGGCGACAAATTGACCAAGGCCGGCGCCGCCTTTGTCAACGCCGAGATGATCCTCGCCGGCGGCAAATGGGACACCTTCCGGATGCTGACCCATCCCGGCACCGCGATATTGCCGGCGGCGTTGGTCGCGGCAGAGGTGACCGGCTGCTCCGGCAAGGACTTCCTGACCGGAGTTGCCGCGGGATATGAGGTCATGGAGCGCATGGCCGCGGAATTCATTCCGACCGTGATGTCGCGCGGCTTTCACTCGGGGCCGGTGTTCGGGATTTTCGGCGCGGCGATGGCCGCCGCCAAGATCGGCGGGCTCAACGCCGACCAGGTCAACGGCGCGATCGCGCAATGCGTCAACCTGGCGGCCGGCAACCTCGAAGGGGCGAGGAGCGGCGGCCGCTCATTGCGCGAGGGCGGCGCGGTGCGCAACGCCTTGCTCGCGGTCGCGATGGCCAGGCACGGCACCCCGGGCGGCGAGACGACCTTGGAGGGCGAGGCCGGCTTCTACCATTCCTATGCCGGCAACAACCGCGGCGAGTTGCGCTACAGCTTCACCGGCGACAACCGCGCCGATCTTAACAAGATCACCGAAGGCCTTGGCCGCGACTGGATCTTCCTCGAGACGCTGTACCGGATCTATTCGACCGCCGGCTATAATATCGCCCATGTCGATGTGACCGCCCGGCTCTGCGCGGAGCATAACCTCAAATACGCCGACATCGACCGTATCGAGGCGGTCGTCAACTGGCTGGAGACCGAATACCCGAGCCCGGCCTTCCCGAGCCGCGGCATCGACATCCCGCCGCGCCCCGGCAGCACGCAGTACTTCACCGCCTATGGTGCGGTGACCGGCGGCTACCCGTTGCTGCGCGGCGGCGAGCCCGGTCCGGGCGAGACCGACCCGCCGGAAGTCCTCGACCTGATGCATCGCGTAACCTTGATCCCGACCGTGCGCCGAACCCTGTTCGGGCCGCGCATCACGGTCTTCACCAAGGACGGCCGCAGCTTCAACCGGGAGGGTACCGGCCGCGAATTCATCTGGGATTTCGAGGAGCATGTCCGCCGCATCCGGCCGATTGCCCCCGGCCTCGCGATCGCCGAAGCACAATTCGCCGAGCTGATTGATGCCTGCCGCCACCTTGACAACCTCACCGGCGCCGCCAGCCGGCTGATCGCCCTGACCATCCCGGCCTGAACGGCGCCGCCGTCGAGTTCAACCGGCTCCGAGCAAGGCGCCGCGGAAGCGGACCCGGCAGGAGGCCGGCTCCATGTTGCGCTTGTAGGGCGGCGGGTCGTCGGGCTTGACCCGCAGCACGACAAAGGCGGTGCCGTTGCCTTCGCGCAGGAGGCGCGCGCCCTCGGCAAGCTCGACCTCGTTCGCCACGGTGCGGGTGCGCTTGATGCCGGAGCCGGCCGCGATTTTTTCGAGGTCGACGCCGAGGCTGGTGTGGCTCTTCTGATAGCCGGTCTCGCCGTAATGGCCGTTATCGACGCAGAGGATCGCCAGATTGGCCGGGTTCAGCACCCCGATCGTCGCCAGCGCGCCGATATTCATCAGCAATTCGCCGTCGCCGGTCGCGACCAGCACCCGCTTGTCGGGCCGCGCCAGGGCGAGCCCCAAGCCGATCATGCAGGCGCCGCCCATCGCGCCCGCCATCGTGTAGATATGCGCGCCGTCATGGGTCAGCGCGGCGATGTCGCGCGCCGTGCCGGCGAGCCCGGTGACGAACAGAAAATCCTCGTGCCGCCCGATCAGCCGCGGCACCGCCTCGCGCCGGTCGAGGACGAAGCCGGCGGCGATCGCCGCCGCCATATCGACGCCCTGCGGGTAGTCGTTCGCCATGTTGGGCTCCTCAAAACGCCTTGGCGCCGAGCAGTTTCTGGGTCAGCAGCACGGCGACCGCGTTGCCGCCCTGAAACGCCATGGTCAGCGCGGCGCCGACCGTCGGCACCACGTCCTCGGGGCGCTCGATGCGCAGGCAGATGACGCCCATCGCCTGCAACACCGGCTCGACCGCCTGGCCCATCGGGTATTGCCACGGGTTCCCTTCGCCGAAATCGCCGCGCATGCTGACCAGGGTCAGAAACGGGAAATGCCCGCCCTTGATCAATGACAGCATGTTGACGCAATTGCCGGTGCCGCTCGACTGCATCAGCAGGACGCCGCGCGCGCCGCCGAGATCGGCGCCGGCAAGCAACGCAACGCCTTCCTCCTCGGTGGTCAGGGCCACCGAATGGACGCCCGGATCGGCCAGCGAGCGGTCGATCAGGATGCGGTGGCCGGCATCCGGCACATAGGCGAATTGGGTGACGTCGTGCTGGCGCAGGAGATCGTAGAGCTCGTCCTGCCACCGCGTCTCGCTGTCGGCCATTGTCATGGGCTCCAGAGCATTCCGGGGTCGTTGACGGAGATTGCGTCGTCGCGCGAGGTCTCGCAACGAGAACCGGCCCGCCACGCTATTGGGAGCAAATTCCGCGACGCGGCGGTTGAGCCGGCCCTCAGCCGTGCTATATCGCTCTACGCGACAATCACGACGAGAGATCGCGGCGATGAAAGTTCGAATCGAGTGGTGCAAGCCTTGAAACTATGAACCGCGTGCCCTCCGTGCGAAGGCCCAGTTGGAACAGAAATACGGCGCAGAGGTAGAGTTGGTGCCCGGGGTCGGCGGCGTCTTCGAGATCACCGTCGATGGCCGGCTGGCCTTCTCGAAAAAGCAGACCGGCCGGTTCCCGACCGACGAAGAGGTAGAGGCGGTCGGCGCCGGATGATCCTCAAGGTCCGGATGGCGCGCCCGCGAAGAGCGGACGCCATCCGGCTCCCGGGATTCATGAGATCAAGCCGGCGCCGCCCCGTGCGTCGGCTAAATCGCGCCCCCGCCAATGTCTAAAATTCAAAACATTAGATCCCGCGCCGAAGCGAGCGAGGAATGTCGGGTTTCTGCGTAGTCATTTCATTTACCACGAATCGCCGAACCGGTGCCGATTCCACTTAATCCTTTGGCAACATTTCGGCTGCATTGTCCCCCCTGTCAGCTGCCAACGGAGGACCCGGCATGTTTGCGACTTTGACCAAGCTCTTCAAGAACCAGGATGGCGCCACGGCGATTGAGTACGGCCTGATTGCCGCTCTGATCGCGGTTGCCGCCGTGACGATCATGGGTACGGTCGGTTCGAACCTTACCTCGACCTTCACGACCGTCGCCGGCAAGCTGTAAGCTTCGCTGTCGTCGGCCAGTTTCCCGACGATGCTCGGTGGCGCCGGGGGTGCCGCCGAGCGTCGTATTTTTTTGTCCGCACGGGTTAAAGAATTCCCCGGCAACTAGGCCGGGTAGGGCTGCAGCCCGCCACGCCAGCGCTGGCGTGACAAGAGAAACCCGATCAGCGCCAGATTGGCGATATTGAACACGACGCCGACCATAAAGGCCGGCGCATAAAATCCGAAATGATCATAGAGCGCGCCGGCAAACCACACGCCGAACGCCATCCCGCCCATGCTGATGGACAGGACGCTCGGCACCCGCCACGACGCCTCGCGCGCTGGGAACAATTCGCGGATCGCCATCACATAAGCCGGCACGATGCCGCTGAAGCCGAGCCCGTAGGCGGCCGATACCGCGAACAACCCGGCCTCGTCCTGGGTCGCCATGAAGGCGGCGATCGCCAGAGCCTGGCAGGCCGAGCCGAGCAGCACCGTCCACAGCCCGCCGATCCGGTCGGACAGCCAGCCCCATAACATCCGGCTGACAAAGGCGGCGCCCTGCAACACCGAGAGCATCGCCGCGCCGCGCGCCGCCGGAATGCCGACATCGCTGCAGAATGCGACAAGATGTCCCTGCGGCAGCGCCATCGGCACGCAGCAGCAAAAGCCGGCGATGCCCAGCATGGCGAGCACCAGATTGGGCCGCAGCCCGATCTCGGCATGGCGCTCTTCATGGCCGCCGTCGCGATAGAACGAAGCCGGTACCTCAGGCGGCCGGTGCAGCAACATCGCGAAGATCGGGATCGACGCCAGCATGATCACCGCGAAGCCGACCATCGTCGCCTGCCAGCCATAGCGGGTGATCGCCTCTTCGAACAATGTCGGCCAGGCCATCCCGGCGATGTATTGGCCCGAGGAGATCAGCGCCAGCGCGGTGCCGCGCCGCCGGTCGAACCAGCGGCTGACATAAACCAGGAGCGGCGGATAGAACGCGCCATTGCCGAGGAGGCCGACCAGGAAGGTGTGCGCCAAGAGGATCGCGGCGCTGTTGCCGGTGGCCGATATGGCGAGGCCGAGCGCGATCATCAGCGTGCCGAGGATCAGCGTGAAGCGGATGCTGGTGCGCTCCGCCACCCAGCCCATCACGATGCCGCCCGCCCCGGTGCCGAGCCAGGTCAGCGCGCCGGCCAGCGCCACCACCTGGCGGGTAGTGCCGAGATCCTCGGTGATCGGTTTCAGGCCGACGATGACCAGGAGCGTCGAGCCGTAGGACACCGACAACACCGTGAGCGCGATACAGGCGGCAATCCACGAGCCGCGCCCCTCGATACTGGCCGGCGGACGGCGGGCGGCGATCGCGCTCGGTGTCGTCCCCACCAATTCGCTCACCGGCCGATATCTCCTTGGCTCTGGCTGCCCAGTTTTTAATCGCCGCGCGCCTCTGATAGCCCGCCGTGACGGCCAGCGGCAACCCACCCTGCGGGCAACGCAGCCTTGTCCGGAGACAACCGGGTTCGCGGCAGATCAGCACTGATGCTCTTCAAGTCGTCATCCCGGCCGAAAGCCGCGACCATCTTTCAGCAGCGCGGACGCAGATGGGTGAGTCCGGGCTTTCGCCGGGACGACAGTTGAGTGGATGTCTGCCTTGCGTTGCCTGCGATCTGTGCTGCCGGATAGGATGGCGCGGCGCCTCGGAATGACTGTCTCATTTCTTTGTGCAAAGCCGAAAACCAGGGAGGGCATCGATGAGTGCGTCCCAACCGCAAAAGCCCATCGTGCATTTCGTCGGCAGCATCCCATTGCCCGACAGCGAGACGGTGTTCCGCACATTGTCGGCGGCGGCCGGACAGCATGTGAAACGCCTGCCGGACGGGGAGACCGGGATCCGCAAGACGTGGATCCGCTTTCTGCAGGAGGTGCTGGCCGACAACCCGGCGGTCGAGGTCGCGCGCGACGTACCGCCGTTCAAATTCATCCAGTGGGACGGCAAATTGATCCGAGAAATCCCCCGGTTGCGCCTCAAGCCCGGCATGAAGCCCGATCCGGCGAGTTTCAAAACCGGCTATGCCGAGATGGCGATCGATTCCCGGCGGCTGTTCGATCGGCTGCAACAGGCCGGCGTGATCCCGGCGGGCATCAAGTTCCAGATCTCGTTGCCGACCCCGATCGCCCCGACCTACAACAACATGGTGCCGGCCGACCGGCCCGGGCTGTTGCCGGCATTGACCCAGCACATGATCGGCGAGGTCGCGACGATCGCCCGGGCGATACCCAACGACCGCATCGCCGTGCAATGGGACGTCTGCCAGGAGGTGCTGGCCTGGGAGGGCTATTACGAGCCGGGGCCGGTGGATTTCCGCGCTGAAACAATCGGCGTCTTGACCGAGATCG
>WNGF01017592.1_pt1 | contig 13651 bp, 14 predicted proteins | sample 5400641 | NCBI WGS metagenome assembly WNGF01 (sample SAMN13153371, study PRJNA577476) | soil metagenome | isolation source: 80 cm soil or saprolite under grassland replicate 2 | place: USA:California | collected 2016-06-15
TCCCCATTCACTGCTACTTTCGGCTCAAGCTGGTCATTAAACCATGGTTCCATACGATGTTTATAAAGAAAGTCATAATAGGTTTGAGTCAGTTTATCTATTTCCGGAGAGGAGGCGTCTTTATGATAGAACCTGGCCAACCAATTTTTGGATACATTCATATAAGTAATCAGGTGCGTTGTATCGGGCAGTGAGAAGTTGTAAACTTGTACTTCAAGGTTAATAGCTTCAACTGTCTTATCATCTTTCGTAACTGTTATAGTGCCTGTGTAAATGCCGGCGGGTGTTGATGGCAGAATTGAAATATCTACCCACACGGGACGGTTACGAACTACGTTATATTGCGCAGCCATGTTGAAGGGTTCCCTGATCGGCGCCAGTGCGTCGGGCCAATATCCTGTTGCTCCTACAGGGCCGGATTTTCCATATAACATAATGTAATGCTCATGATAGAAACTAACCTGGGCTTTTGAAATGGTCTTTCCGTCTTTATTCTTAAGGTCAGAGCTTTTTATAAAAAAACCGCCTGGGGGAACAGGCTTTTTGCCGGGAGGAATAGGGTTCATTATTACCACCTGGAATGGAACGTGTTCATTACCGCCACCGGCAATCGTTATCTTTTTCTTCGCTTTCGACCAAATGAGATTCTCCGGTTCTATCCTGTCATCCGGACGTATCTTCTGTTCAGCTGGTGCTGCCCAAACACTTAAAGTATCAGAAGAAACGGCAGTGGTATTAACATCATTTGCGCCAGTCTTCTCCTGGCTATATATCCTGCCGTGTAACAAAAATAACTGCGCGGGCAAAATAAAGAGGAACAAAATCTTTTTGAAACAGTTTGATCTTGAAATTGCGGAACAAGCATTAACCGCGTATGAATTTGCTTTCATAGTTTAATTATTTTATTAATGTTTCGGCTAAAACTCAAAGCAGTACGATAGAGTTGGGAATGTTTCATGGTATTTTAATCAGGCAGCGATTCTTAAATGCCAAATATAGGTATCTCCTCAACCTGTATATGTGAAATGCGCTTTAGTGAATGTATCTACCCTGGCCGGGACATCATTTTATAGGACGAGACAGTTTATCGCCGATTGTTATTCCGTCAAGCCCCGATGTTCGGGGCAAGCTCTGCTATTGGAAATACTTTTTCCTGGTGGCAGTATTCATAGGGTTTTAGTTAAATCAATATCTCTTGGTTCCATAAAACTTTTACCTGATATATTTCGTTGCTTCCTTGCTGAGCTATGAATATATTGTTCCGGTAATTCAGCTAACTTATTTTCCTTGCATGGATTCCAATGGATACCTGCCTGTCGGCAGACAAGTAAACTAATTTTTGTTGAATAAATTTTTCTGTTCTGCATTCTTTCCAATCAAAAAGATGTTTCGAATACACCATGTATTTTTCCTTCTTTCTTTTCAGTATTATTTAGGCCACTATTTAAAAAGCTATGCTACATACCTTGCGCCAGTAAGGGGGAGTACGCCGCCCGCAAAACAACGCTGCATACTCAAAGTGTAGGTTGTGCGGGGGAGACAATATAGGGCACTATTTTACTGCGCTTTTGATCTTCCCGGGGAGAATAGGCAGGTCGCGGATGCGCTTGCCACATGCTCGATATACTGCATTGGCAATAGCTGCGGAAGCAGGCCCCTGCACTGCTTCTCCGGCTCCCTCTGGTTCTTCTTTCGGCCGGTTCAATACGGTCACTTCTACTTCCGGCACATCACTAAAACGGAATATCGGATAGGAGTTCCAGTCAGTACTGGTAACATGCCGGTCATCAAACTTCACTTGTTCAAGTAATGTCCAGCTTGCCGATTGTATCATACCGCCTTCCGTCTGATTCTTCAACCCATCTGTATTGATTACTTCCCCGGCATCGATGGCAGCCCACATTTTTTGTACCTGTACCGTTCCTTCTTTTGCATCCACCGCTACTTTGGCGGCAACAGCACAATATGATGCGGAATTTTTATAGCGCGAAAATGCAATACCTATTCCCGTACCTTCAACGGTTTTTTCTCTTTGTGTAATTTCGTGGAGTTTCCTGATTACATCTTTTGCACGTTCATCCTCTAAATGCATGATGCGAAATTCATATGGATTTTTGCCCGCCATTTCACATAACTCATCCATAAAGGATTCAGTGGCAAAAATATTTGCATAGGCTCCAAGGCTACGCAACGAAGATACCCGGAGTGGTCCCTTAAAGAAATGAGCATCCACCTGTTGGTTAGGAATAGCATAATATGGCTCCGCATTACGATAAGCGCCACCACTGAATCCCCCATTCTTCGGAGTAAAAGGAGTTTCGAGATAATGTGCTGCCAGCAGGTTTTCCGGGTTACCACCGGGTCTGGTACCATGACTGTCAGACCATAGCTCATATTTCCAGCCGGTTATTTTTCCTGTATTATCCAGGTGTGCCCCAACTTCTATCATCATCGCGCTGCCATACGGTTCCCATGCATGCTCTTCTTCGCGTGACCATTGCAACCGTATATGCTTACCGGGATAAGCCATTGCAAGCAATGCGGCATCCGCAGCAACATCATCTGCTCCATTGTGTCCATAACAGCCCGAACCCGGCACGCCCTTAACATGAACCTTTTCAGGAGATAAGTTCAGCATTTTTGACAATGCCTCTCTCAACGGATAAACTCCCTGGCTATGTGTCCAGACATGCAGCATATTTTTATCCCACAGCGCTACAGCGCATGACGGACCAATGGAACCATGTATAATATAGGGTTTAAAATACCTGGCACTATGTGTGAAGTTTTCCGAAGTTATCTTTCCTTTTTCACCTACACGCTCAGATTGTACCGGTAACTTTTCCAAATATTCTTTCAGGTTATTTACATCGCCGGCAGGCATTAGTGAAGATGCTGACCATGTGCAACTCTCACTCATCATCTTTTGCCCTTGTATCGCCTGGTATTCATCTTCGGCAATGATACCGAGGAAACTGCCGTTCTTTACTATTTTCAATAGTCCTCGTATTTTATTTTGGACTTGCTGCTCATCAAATTTCACCAGTTTAGCATCATAAGCTGGAGGACGGACTACCCTGGCATGAACCATACCTGGGAAACGCAGATCCTGTACATACACCTGCTCACCCCGCACCATCCAGTCAATATCATCACGCAGGATTGCTTTACCTACCAACCGGTATTGTTCTTTAGGTTTCAAAGCAACGGGTAAATGCACCTCATCGGTTATTTGCTTACCTTCTAACAATGCGCCAAATGTAAGCGTGTGGTTGCCTGACTTTTTACCCACTTTTCCGTTCTCGATGCTCAGTTGCTCAATGGGAGTATCTAACTTATTGGCTGCAAGCTGCAGCAGGATCTTTCTCGCGGCGGCAGATGCATATCTTACAGCCATAGCGCTTTGCTCGATGGAGCCGCTACCTGCAGTATAACCCTCATCGGGAGTGCGCCCTGTTTCAGCCAATATAACCTCTACATTTGCCATGGGCATATCAAGTTCTTCTGCCGCCACCTGGGCTATAGCGGTGCGAATGCCTTGCCCCAGTTCAAGCTTCCCTGTAAGGACACGCACGTTGCCATTTGCCAGCACTTCAAGCCATGCATTAATGTTGGGATTTCTTTTTAAACTTTCCGGCAGTTCCTCTCCGAAGGGAGCAGGATATCCATTTGAAAAGCCTCCAAGGGAAAACCCGATGGTGAGGCAACCGGTTATTTGTATAAATTTTCTTCTTGAACTACGCATAATATGCAACTTGTTATGCTATGGAAGATAATGTGTTTCTACACCAGTTTAGCGGCTCTTTTAACTGCACGAAGGATACGGGCATGAGAACCGCACCGGCAAAGTGATAGATGCAGGCTGTCGCGTATAGCCTTATCATCAGGATGAGGATTTTCGGCGAGGAGTGAAACTGCCGTGATCACCATACCATTCAGACAATACCCGCACTGGGCTGCCTGTTCCTGCACAAATGCCTTTTGTACAGGATGCAGCTCATTATTTTTTTGAGAAAGACCTTCAAGCGTAGTAATAGCACGCTCTTTTACTGATGATACCGGCATCATACAACTTGGCTGCGCTTTTTTTCCATCCAGCAGCACCATGCATGCGCCACACTGCTGCAAACCGCACCCGTATTTGGGACCATTCAGAGATAGCTGATTACGCAACACGTATAACAGCGGTGTTGATGGATCTGCATTTATCGTATGGGATTCGCCATTCACGTGCAGAACAACGGGTTCTTTCATAGCAACTAAGTTAGACAGACGAAAGTTAGCGTATTATCCTGATTTTTGAGACAGTCCTTTGTTAAAGGATATGCGCTTTGTACTCAAGGTACAAGCCTTGTGTATAGTAAAACGAGTGTCGGGAATAACCAAATAACCTGAACCCTTCGCTACTGCTGGCTTTCACCAACTATCAACACTACTATGGTTCAGTCCGACGCTTCCTGTTGCTTCTTCTGCCTTAAGCAGAATTGAGTTGCAGTATGAACTTCAGGTCTTTTGAAGAATAGTCTTTGCTTCTCCGCAATGTCTCTTAGCCTTGCCGGGTGCGATGGAAGGGACATTGCGGTTACTTAAAAGTCTGTGTAAAGCTCCTGCCGTCTTAATGCCGGTTAGTCTGTAACCAGTAAACAGTTGCCCGTTACAATCTGTCCTGTCAGCGCAAAGAAGCCAACAGTTTTACCAACAAGTTTTCTCTTTCGACATGTCATCAACGGTTCATTTGCATTCAGCTTCTTCACACTTACCTGATAATGTCTTTACACTACCTTTTGCCTGAACGTTCAGCACCATGCCTTTTGAACACAGCACCTTCAGGTGGTTTGCATACCTCAACTGCATGACGTATGCGGCAGACCTACTGCCATCTCTTATACAACATTGAAAAGAACTATCAATCCTTTTCATTCGTGACACACCATTGCGGGGAAGGAAAGTTAGAAAAAATAGATGAGCTTTTGTAATGCTATTGCCGCAATGTCCCTTGCCAACACAAGGCTATTTAGGAGACATTGCAGCGAAGGGAATGACGAATAAAAACTGGCTTTTATTTACATCCGTAGTCGCAGACATACGGATAGCGATAGAGTTGTTTTTTATCTGGACAGACTACGGGGAGCGGGGTATAGCGGCAGTCATTTTTTATTTGTAACATGCTACGAGGATTGGGCGGAATTAAAAGGCGCGGATTGCACGAACATGATGGGTAGTAGCTTTATCAGTTGCAGTTTCTTTACCATTAGAAAAGTCCTTCATCCATGCACTATTTATATCAAATTCTGTTGAACTCCAATATTCCCCGTCTGAGAAGCCACCGATGACATTTTTTTGACTATACAATTTATTCAGTTCAATTTTTGATGGTAAATACCATATGAAACCATGAGGCATACCTGGATCGCCATACTGCCCTCCTCCGTGGTAGATGCAAGCAAGAGCTGCGTAATTGCCTGTAGCATTATACTCTGCGCTGGTAATGAGATATGTATTCTCATATCCGTTTTCAAAGTCTGTGGATCCAATTGTAACATTCTCCTCTGTCGACCAACCCAGTTGCCCCTCATCAGCCGGGGCACACGCTAAGCCGTGTAATCCTGTATTGTCTATATCGAATACAATTCCATCTGGTAATTTAGCCCCTATTACAAGAGCAGGTGTTGAAAAACTAACCTCGTTACCATATCCTACGCCTGCACTATTTTCTGCAAATGCACGTACGTAATATTTAGTGAGGGGTTTTAATCCACCCATAGAAAAAGAAAATGTGCCGATACCAGATACACCATTATAAGTTTCATTTGAATCAGCCACACCATCAAAATTTAGAGATGGATCGGTGGTAGGGTTGTGTGCAGTGCTCCAACATAATCCTCTAATCCACGTTGATTCGCCTCCTTCACTAGTGACTGTACCACCGCAGGTGGTGGAGATAGGAGTTATATCCGTAGGAGTATTCGTAGTTAATACAGGTAAATCTACTTTTCCTTGCTTTTTACAGCCATCTATAATTGTTAGCAGCGTCGCTGTTACAACAACTACTATGGATAGTGACAGATTTATAGATTTTCTTTTCATAAATGTGAACAGGAGAGCCTCCAATGCAAGATATGTTTATGTAGAGGAAGTGTATATCAAATTTGACGCAAAAAATATCGATTTTAAATCAAGCATTTTGGAAGTTAAATAAAAAATAGTGCGCCATTATAAGATGGTGGACATGCACAATCACTTTTGACTTTTCCGCAAAGTCTCTTCAATGGTATTGTTTCCTTTCGCCGCAATGTCTCCTTAGCTTCGCTTCGTGAGTGGGAAGGGACATTGCGGTTCTATCTACGCGAATTTGTTAGATTAATATCTCTTAATTCCATGTAACTTGTTACAGCGTAAATACCTTGTTCATTCTCGATATAAAATTTAGCTGAACTATGAACATATTGTTCTGGTAATTCTACTAATTTATTTCCCTTGCATGGATTTCCAATCGATGGATGGTTCAAATACTTCATGTTGTTTATTAATTGCTCTTTGGCTCGTCTGCCTACTTGCGCCAGATGCGGGGAAGGAGAGGGGAATTTTATGATTTAAAAATCCGGATTGCAATCACTGCATTTCTTCAGATGCTTAACCTGTTTTTTTTCTTCTGGGGTATAGCAGAAAAGATGAACTTTTCCAGAAAATATTCCTTTAAAATGGGGGCAGTCGGGTTTATGCACTATCCCTTTTCTGCTTACTACAAAATCCGCCTTATTTAGTGTCCCAAGTTGTTGCACATCTGAAATTGTTTTCATAGAGTGGTTTTTAAGTGAAGAGATAAAAGGGAATGTCCATTTCTTCCTGCTGGTTGTCCTGCTGCAGCTTTACCGCCTGCCTTTTTGCTTCCCTGCAGACATCATCCAAATGTTGGATTCTTGCTACATATCGCTTTTTGTGGGTTCCAACGAGTATCCTGCCATCCGGGTAAACCTTACATAGCTTTTTCTGAATTTCATGTGTTTTGTTTTTATGGTTGATTTAAATTGCTTACTGTATAAAGAATAGTACATTACCCATAATACCTTCTTTTTCTGTTATAGCATTTGCCACGGGCATAGAAGGAAATTAAAGAAAACGAATGAGCTTTTCAAACATAATTCCGCAATGTCCCTGCTAACGCTCACAGCTATTTATAGGGGACATTGCGGGGAAGGGAGTTTTCGGCAAGGGCTGTGCATGCAAAACCTACTGTTAATGTTTATACTTCCCTCATCATTTTATCAAAAGCAGACCATGAAAGACTATATACTTGCTTCTTAGTGTTTTTAGGATACCACTCAATGGAACCTTTTGAGATAGTGATTGTTCCTAGCTTTTTACCATCTTTGTAGATGTCAAAGAACGCGTCCTTTTTACCCATTAGAGCGTTGGGCAAGGTTACGTAAACGTCATGTGTTGGCATATAGATTCTTTTAAGTTGATATTACCTTACTGATATTTTCTGCCTTTATTCTCAATAAATATTAAAGCTGTAAATGGACCTTAATACACATCATGCTTTATTAGTTTCCAAAATATGCCCTTAGGATGAGAAGCTCCTTCTGCTATTCCTAATACAAAATTTCCTATCCTGAGCGGATTCTTCTTTAAGTATTCTTGAGTTATTAATACCGTAAATTCTAAGCATTCGTTTCTTCTATCTGGATTAGTTCTAATTTTGGCATATGCCCTTTTTCTTTAGCAATTATGCCCAGCATCCTTACTGAAAGAACATTCGAGGCCTCATACCCTAATTTGGTAAATATATTAATAGGATTATTCAATTCCATTACTTTTCCTGACACCTCAATTAATCCTTTTTTAGGGGGAACACCTTTTATTGTCAGTTTCGACCTGCGCTTACCAACAGTTTATTCGATTATGTTCCAAATTTTATCATCAACTTCTTCACCACTTAATTTTTCCCGTTTTATAACTACACTGTAAATCTCTTCAGGTGTCATTCTTTCAATATCAACAAGTAGCTCTAAATATCTTCTTAGGGCATATTCTTTACAGTAGTGAATCTCCCATGGATAACCCAGGTCGTTGAAAAAAACTTTGCTGCCGCAAGTGCAGGAGAAATACCAAACCATTTGCTTGCAATCTGGGCACTCAATTGGAATTGCTCTTGTTTTACAAGTTATATCATGCGTGGGTACTGACATAGTTTTTATTCCTCCGCCGCCAAAGTCACATCCTCATTTTCTGGGTACAATTTAATAGTTTCCACAGAAGCATATTTTTTGAAATTTTCTGCCTGTTCAAAAATTTCTTTAAATACTTCATCTTTTGGAACAGGTGGATAGTCATTTTCCGCTAATACCAATATTAAATCAACTTTTAATTCTGCTTTTATATCTTCTCTGTGTGACCAGTCTGTATACTTAGCTTTATCATCAACTATTTTTTTTACTGCCTTCGATAACTCAATTAATTTTTCATGCGGATATTCAAATTTGTATTTTTCAGCCACTGCTTTCAAAATATCATAAAAAGCTTTTTCTTCAAAGTCAATGCCTAAATCAATAAATGAATTGCGTTCTTTTTGCAATTCTTTAAACAACTCTGCAAACTGCTGAGCAACTTCATCTAATACATCACTTTGAAATGTTTGGAAATCCTTTCGCTCATTATACAAATTAACCAGCTTTTTCATTTTCTTACTGAAGTCAACTCCTTTAACCCGGTTTACTTTTTTAAACTCATCTATTGCCTGCGATAAAAGCCGCTCCAACAATTTAATTTTTGTATTAGGCAGCTCAATCTTTTCAATCTTTGCTAAATACGCGTCACTAAAAATATCTGCATTGTTTTTAGGGTTATTCTTGTCAAGTTTAAAAACTTCTTCAACACCATCGCTTACTAATGCTTCATGAATCATTTCCCTTACTTTATCATTCATTTGTGCCGTATCAGGTGCATCACCTTTTGTTAACTTGTGAATGATCGCTTTTATAGCAAAGTAAAAATGCATATAATCTTTTTCATGTATGCTGATGTCTTCACTTGAACAATAAACCGCTTTTCCATTTCCTTCGTTAACTGCGCAAATTCTGCAGCTTGATTTAAGCAATGAAGTTTTTGCAAAGGTGTTCCGGTGAAATAAAGACTTGTGTCAAAGCGATGAAAGAACCTTGCTAATAAATCCAACTGGTCTTTTACAATTACAACAGCTTTGTGTATATCTTCAAAATCGTCTTCACTTACACCTGTATATTTCTTCAATGCAATGTTCATATTGCTCTTAATACCGATATAGTCTACGACAAGTCCCATTTCTTTTCCTTCATAAACCCTGTTTACACGGGATATTGTTTGTATTAAAGAATGCTGTTTAACTGGCTTGTCAATGTATATCGTATCGAGAAATGGAACGTCAAAACCGGTAAGCCACATATCAACTACTATTGCAATCTTGAAATTTGATTTTGCGATCTTAAATTGCCTGTCTAATTCCTTTCTGTTTTCCTTAGTGCCAAGCATATCATAAAGCTGTTTCACATCATCCTTATGCCTTGTCATTACCATCTTAATTTTCTCTATAGGCTTTAGTTCTTTCTTTTCTTCATCAGTTATTTCCGCTCCTTCTTCGCATTCTCTAATCTCTGCCCATGCTGGTCTCAAAGCGATTATTTCTTTATATAATTCATAGGCAATCGGACGACTGGATGAAACAAACATTACTTTGCCTTTAACTGTTGCACCTCCTTCAATTCTTTTTTCATAATGCTCAGTAAAATCTTTTGCCAAAAGTTTTAAACGTTTTGGGTCTCCTAAAATAACTTCCATTTGTGCTACTGCTCTTTTGCTTTCTTCCACCTGGTATTCATTGGTTCCTTCTTCTGCACATTTTTTATAGTATGCTTCAATTTCTTTCAGCTTTTCTTCATTTAATAATACTTTAGCTGCCCCTGCCTTCATAAACAATTCTTACCGTTATCTTATCCTCAACTGACTCCTTCATTGTATAGGCATCAATCACTTTACCAAACACATCCAGCGTTGCGTCAATAGGTGTACCGGTAAAGCCTACATATGTTGCGTTGGGTAAAGAATCATGCAGGTATTTTGCGAAACCAAATTTTCTTTCAACACCTTTATCAGTAATTTTTAATTTCTGTTCAAGGTTAATTTGTGAGCAGTGTGCTTCGTCGGAAATACAAATAACGTTTGTTCTTTCTGTAAGCAGTTCTGTGCTTTCAGTGAACTTGTGAATCGTCGTAAGAAAAGCGCCGCCACTGTTTCTATTTTGCAATAATGTTTTTAATTCTGCTCTTGTTTCAACACTTTAATATTGTCATCTCCGATAAAAGTTTTTGCGTTAGTAAATTGACCGGAAAGCTGGTCATCTAAATCGGTTCTATCTGTTATTAATACAATAGTAGGGCTTGAAAACTGTGTGCTTTTCATGAGTAACCTTGTCAGGTAAAGCATGGTATAACTTTTACCTGAACCCGTAGCGCCAAAATATGTTCCTCCTTTACCGCTGCCCTTGGGTCGCATGTTTGGCTTTATGTTTTCAAACAATTTGTTAGCTGCATAATATTGCGGATAACGGCAAACAATCTTTATATCATCTTTTGAAGTATCAGGAAAATAAATAAAGTTGTGGATTACATCAAGCAATCTTTCTTTATCAAACAACCCTTGCATCATTGAATACAAAGAGTTGATTCCATCTACGGGTTCATCATCTGCATTTACTTTTCTCCACGCATAAAAGAAATCGTACTGTGAAAAAACAGAACCCATTTTATTGTTTACGCCATCACTGATTACGCAAAACGCGTTGTATTTAAGAAGCTCAGGAATATCTCTCTCGTAACGAACCGTAAGCTGAGTAAAGGCATCTTTAATGGTACAGTTTTCTTTTACCGCTGTTTTGAATTCTATAACAACAAGCGGCAAACCATTTATGTAAACTATTGCATCAGGAATTCTTTTCTCGTAACCGAGAATTTCGAGTTGGTTAACTATTTTAAAATTGTTGTTTTCGATTTCACTGTAATCAATAAGCTGAATAAAAAGGTCTTTCTTAGTTCTGTCTTCCCGTTTGAAAACAAAGCCGTCTGCAATTAATTTCAATATTGCTTTGTTGCTGCCGTATTAATCAGAACTTGGATACAGTTCTAATTGCCTGATGATGCTTTCAATTTCGTTTAATGTGATATCATCATCATTGTATTCATTGAGCAGGTAATTTTTTAAATCCTCACGAAGCAACACATCACTTATTTCTTTGTGAATGTTTTCGCCGAACACATGTGGTATCTGCTGTTCTGCAAATAACTCAATGACGGCTTGTTCTAATGTCTCTTCGTTGAATTTCATCTATGTGCTTGAATAAACTTTTAATTCAATATTTCCAACTGTTGCTAAATAATGATAAACATTTCCTAACAGGAGTAGAATATCGTTTGAAGCGTTTGCTTTACTTAAAGATGGTTGAACGATGGATATATAAAAATGCATTGCTTTAGTCCATTTAGCTTCATTTAATAAGTCTTCTAATTCTTCTTCTGTTCCTTTTATTATTCTACTGCAATTATTTCCTCTCAAAGATTTTATTTTCCTTCTAAATAAGTGATTGAAAAATTCTCTGCCATCTTTATGCTTCCATTTTAATGATTTTTCAGCCTGACCACAAACCTGATAAAAGTTTTCTATATCATTATTTACCTGACCTTTTTTTGCATACTTTAAATGATACAAATGAATATCAATAAAATTAGGCGAATCATTTATGCCAATTATGTCTGCTATCTCGCCTCTTCCATCATCATCATAGATGATTTGAAAGTCGTTTTGGATTTTATTAATAAAGTAATACTGAATCGAATCTTGAATATAAGGAGCTATGTCCTGTGATTCATTTTCAATATTCACACCAGTCCAATCATCAGATATAATACTTTTAATGTTCAACATAGGAGGTTGAACTTTAAGCTTTACAAATAAATTTCCAAATAACTGTGAGCCGTCAGCAAACCAAATTGTAGGTACATATTCTTGAAAAAAATCTAACAGGCTTTTATTATTGTTGCCATATTGTATGGAACAATTTTCATTGCTAAGTTGATTCACTTTGTAATAACTATCATTTGTTGCATGGTTAACACCAATTTCAATTTCAAATTGGACTGAGTTGTCATCCGTGTCAACCGAGAATATCAAGCTTTGATTAAGACTTGGATTCAATAAATTTAATTCTGTATCTGAAAAGTTATGAATGGAACCATTAATGTTTAGCGCATATCGGCTCTCCATATTTTCATACATTTCAGGATTCCAGTCAACTAATATTGGCATTATCTTCGGTCGTTCTTGTAATTTTTGTATAGCCAATGTATGTTGTAATACAACATTTGGGTCAATGGTTTCATCTTCCACAATTTCGCCAATCATTTTACACCACTTAGTTAGCTCGTCTAAATTTCCTCTTTGATAAGACCAGATTTTTCCTTTCACTGAACAACCTAGCGAAACTTTTTCTCCTTTGTTGTAACCAACTCCAAAAATGTTATTTTTAATTAATGTTCCTTGTTCTAAAAGTTTAATGCCATCCTGAACTCCCTTTCCAAAATATGATTGAAAAGTTATGTCTTGTCCAATTCCTTTTCTTGTTCCTACATTATATAAAGAAAGTCTATTCACATCGTGAAATATTCGAAACACATTCATTCCGGTAATTTGAGTTGTGTTTCCTGCTTCGAAAATCGCATCCATCAGAGATGTTCCTGTAAATCCCTTAAGTGATGTGTTTAAGAACACTCTGTTGATATTTGGTCTTAAATCCCAATGAATTAAAACCAAATCCCATTGTAGATTCTGAACGGTTTCAAATCTTCCCCATTCAACCCTTTCAACTTTGCCTAAAATGATAATTAAGGTGTCTTGACTGTGGCGACTAAAAACATACTCATAACTATCAATGTTAGGAAAACCTTCTTTCCATTTTGATGGATTCCAAGTATTAACTCCGCACCTGAATATCAATGTACTCATCGCTGGATTAATTTCCTCAAATGGAATTACTGATTCTGTGAGATTGTTGAAATTATCTAAGAAAGATTTTATGTTTAATTCCTTTTGAGTAGCATTAGCACTGAAACGAGGTAGAAGTAAATTCCAATCCGAATTCCTTGCGTAGAGTTGTTCTAATTCCTCATGAATTCGAGGATAAGCTATGTTAGTAATAAAACTTGCATTGCCTAATTCATCATAAGAAGTTCTTGTAAAACGTCCGATGAATTGAAGTGTAATTGGCAAACTTTGTCTTTCGTCATGAACAGCAGCTATTTTCAAATTTGGCAAGTCAAAACCTTCTCCCAACATATTTACACAAACTATAATTGAATGCTCTCCTCTTTTAATTGCTTCAATTTTTTTAGTTAATCCTGCTATTCCAGTATAAACTGTTACTGGATTATGTTCAGGATATTTTTCATAATACTTAGACACTTCTATTGCCCTGCCTTTACTCATGCTGTATATTCCGGGATGTTGACCCGCCTACAATTGACCCATTATTCCGGGATGCTGACCCACCCATAAGCAGAAAGTTTTTAGCACATTAAAATGTAAATGATGGTTTTGATTCCGGGATGTTGACCCGCCTTTATCT